>Ga0115557_1001772_pt1 | contig 14724 bp, 11 predicted proteins | sample COGITO_mtgs_1104_FD_87280 | JGI IMG/M metagenome (GOLD analysis project Ga0115557, IMG submission 87280) | Pelagic marine microbial communities from North Sea - COGITO_mtgs_110421 | ecosystem: Environmental > Aquatic > Marine > Epipelagic | place: Germany:Helgoland, sampling site Kabeltonne...
CTTTGAAAAAAGGGGAGTTGTCCGAAGCATGCTCATGTAACGACTATTGAAATATTTTCGGCAGAAATGAATCTGGGAGCCCGTGGTGGTCTTCTATCCAGAGTAGTCTCGTGCAATGAGATGGAAACGGAGGAGATGGAGAGGACGTAAAGCTTGTGCGACGGTGTGTTTCTGTTTAAACATCACAGGAAATATTTAGGATTGGGAGTTACAGTTGAGTTGTAATACTAGTTCACTCTGATGTCTCGCGCCATCACTTGCATGCTTTTTTTTTATTTTTCTTTTCTTTGTTTGTGTTTTGTGCTTCTCTGTTGCTTTTCCCTCTTCAAAAAAAAAAACTCATCAACTCTCTCATCACTTTTAAAAATAAAATGATGTTCGCTTCGTCGTCGTCGCAGTATACCGCGTCGCACGCGCGAGGCGTAAAATTGGTTTTCGCGGCAAAGAAGACAACAACAACACCGAGGAGGAAGAGGAGGAGAGGAAGAGCGAGAGGAGCATTTCGAGCTTCTTCGTCTTCTTCAGACAAGAGAGAAAAAAACGGATTGGAAACATCAACAGAAGATGACGACGACGACGAAAGAAGAAACTTTGGAGGAAAAGCGTCGTGTTCTTCTTCATCTTCTTCTTTCTCTCCGTTGTTGTTGTCTCTTTTAGTAGTATTCGCGGGCGGTGTGACGACGGCGCAACCATCGTTCGCATCCATCGAAGATTCTCGGAAACAAGTCGTCCTCGACATCGAGCGGCGTTTGGAACTCGAACGACAGGAATCCATCAATAATAACGATATCGATAAAGAGAAGAGAGAACCGAGACCGAGGTGGGAAACGAAAGCGGAGGAAAGAGCGATGATGATGCGAGAATACGATCGACTGGCGATCCAACAAAAGGAAGAAAAAGAGGAATTCAATCGAAAAGCGACGGCGGTGTACGCGAGACAGGCGGCGGAGAGGAAGACGCTCGCGCGGATCGAGAAGGATGGCAATCCGGACGGGCTGTCGCAAAGCGAGAAGGAACAAGTCGCGAAGGAGGAAGGTGAGAGAGCGTACGAGATGACGATGAACGCGATAGACGCGTCTGAGCTGGAGTTGAAGGCGTACAATGAACGCATGGAAGAGAGGAGGCGGACGGCCTTGGAGAGGAACCGGGAGGAGTTGGAGAAGTTGGAAAAGATGGAGAGGAAAGAGAAGGAGGAGAGCGAGATTTTGGAGCAGATTTCGAAGAACTGCGAAAAGTCCTTGGAAGACGTGAACCCGTTCGACGATACCGTGTGTATTTAAACAACTTTTTTATATTGATGATGATACAAAAAACAAAGCAGCGCCGTTATGATTTATATACCTACTTTAATAACCGTACCCGGCTGCTGACGAAGACGAAGTCGAAGACGAACTCGTCGTCGAAGAATCTTCTTCGAAGAATCCCATCACTCTCGGAACTAAATGTTTAATCAACAACTCCAACGCGGACACTTCCCCGAACGACACCGGGATGTTCACGTTCAACTTCTCTCCAAACTTGGTCTGATTGTAATTCAAAAACACTCCCCCGGTGCCGTCCGGCATCGCTTCCATCTTCAAACTTTTCGTCACCGACCCTTGCGAACTCCCGCCCATCCCCGGGTCGTGGAAAAACTCCACCTTTTGCGCGATGCTTTGTCGACTCGGATTCAATCTGTTCGCCAACTCCGCGGCTTCAATCGGAGAAAGCATGAACGACCCTTTCCGAGTCCAATCGTATTTCCTCGTCCCGATGGACGGCGCGAATTCCAAGAGAATTCCGCCGGAACGTTTCATAATCGTCCGGCCTTGATGATCGGTCTCGAACGTCGGTTTGACCAATTTCACGGATAAAGCCGATTTCGATTTATAAATTGAAAAGTCCACGAACGTTCTGCCGCTCGACGATGACGATGACGAAGAATTGTTGTTGTTGTTGTTGTTGTTATAACCGCCGCCGCCTCCGCCGTACGAAGAAGAAGACGAATACGAAGCGCCGGGGCCCCCGTAGTTATTGTTGCCTCGATTTTGCGTTTGCGTTTGCGTTTGCTGTTGCCCACTACTAAGACCACCACCACCACCACTCGCTCCCCACGGCGGCGCCGACGGCGTCTCTCTCGCGTAATAGTTATCCTTGTTGTTCGACGCAGCGTACGACGCCTCCTCCTCGCCAAAGGCGTTCGATTTCGCATCGCTGGGCACCCACTTAATCGCCCGATTCGCCCCCGGACCGGACAACCGATCGCCGTTGGAAACGACCAAAGGCGGCGACGCGAACGCGTCTTTGTATTGATTTTGCGCTTTTTCTTCTCGTTCTCCTCCGTAGTAGTAGTTGTTGTTGTTGTTATTCTCAGACGACGACGACGAAGAATAAAACGAAGAAGCGCTTTTCGTCGCTTTTCCGATTTCAAATCTCCCCGACGATGAAATCGTCCTCGTCGTCCTCGTCCCCCAAAGCAGCGAAGAAGACCGAAACGAAGAAAAAAATCGAGAAGACGCCGTCGTCTTCGCGTTTTTGCCGCATCTCGTCGAGCACGAGGAGGCAGAAGAGGAGGAGGATTTCAGCGAGAAGATGTATAAACGATTAAGTGGATTTCGCAAAGACAAAGCAGACATTTTACGAGAACTAATTTGTAACGAGACTTGGAGAAAAAATTTTTTGAAAAAAACACTTGAGTTTTCACATCAGACAGAAACATTTTTTTTCCTCTTGCGCGAAAAAGCAGCCGCGTGTGTTCAATTTCACACATCCAATGATGTCTCACTAATCTTGCGCATACTTAAACGCATAAACTCACACTCACACAGATTATATCATCTCTTATCTTAGCCTTAATTGGGTTTAAAAGAGAGAGGATTCGAGGAGAATTCTTCTCTTAAAATGGTCGCGGAGTACTACTCTGGAGGAGGCGTCCCTCCTTCAAATCATCATCATCATCATCATCACAAAGACGTCCGCTTGCACCTCGCTTTGTTCGCGATACAATGCGTCTGCGCGATATACAACACCTTGTGCCAACTTTTCTTGAGTAAAAATGATGAGAGTAAAGATGATTGGCGCGCGGTGTTGGTGTTTTCCTTGTACAGGGACGTTTTAGCGGCGCCGTTGCTCTACGTGTGCGCGTTTTTGCACGATTCTCACCAACAACATGTCAGCGGTGGAGTCTCGTCAAACTTCAGATGGTTCCCGAGTTCGCAAGATTTTCCGCGAGTGTTATCGCAAGCGTTTCTGGGGATTTTTTGCAACCAACTCGCATCTTTACTCGGGATTCAACTCGTCGGAGCAGTTATGGCGTCTTTAGTACATCTGGCGACACCGATGTGTGCGATGGCGATCGCGGTGTATTTAGGACAAGAGAAGTTGAACGCGTTCATAGCGAGCGGAGTGGTGGTGGCGTGCGTTGGCGCGATGAGTATGAGCGCGATTGACGCGTACTTGAAAGACGTCAGCGTGGAAGAGGAGAAAAAAGAGAGCTCGCCGGTTGGGTTGTTTGCGTTGTTTGTGGGGAGTTTAGCGAGCGCGGTGTATTATAATTTACAAAAGATAACGTTGAAGAAGAAAGAGAACGTGCCGTTGATGGTGACGGCGTGGGAGTACGCGTTCGGGGCGTCCATGATGGCGTTGTGTGCGGTGATTTGCGTGCCGTTTGGTAATGAGGCAGAAGTATACGCGTACGATGGCGAGAACAGCGTGTCGTCCATAGCCGCAAACGCCATCACCTCGGGAGGAAGGAGCGCTGCGAATAAAAGGTGGGTGTTGGAAACGGAAGGCTTGTACGCTCTCTTCTTCGCCGTCGTGTTCAACTCCATCTTAAAGTACGCTTTGAGCGCGTATTGCAACAAAAGAGCCGGAGTGACATTACTCACCGTCTATTCCACGCTACAACCCGTAGTCACCGCCGTTTTAGCGCTTTTACTCTTATCCCAACCCTTACGGTGGGGCTACGTCGGCGCGTTTGCCATTTTTTACGGCGTCTGGTTAGTCGCCAAAGGAAGAGATCTGAACGCGACGAGCGGGAAGATGAAGTACGACGATTCCGCGCCAACAACAACATCAACAATATCAACATCGAATACTAATAACACTAGAAATAAAAAAGAGGAACAACCGTACAGTAGTCTTAGCAATAGCAAAGAGTTACGCGTTTAGAATTTAATTATTTGTAAATAGTACGCGGATGATACGCGATTGGTTATGTGTATATGTGCGCTCTCTTTCATCGAAATCTCTTCACTTTCAGAGACTGTTCATCAGACCTTTTGAGACCAAAATTCAAACTATATATGTTCGTAAACGTGCTCGTCGCCGCGGCGTCCGCGACGACAACTTTCTTCGTCTCTCGTCGTAAAAGTCGTCGTAATGGTGAAAACAAAACGAACTTTGAGCAGGTATGTACGCGAAAGCGTTTTCTTTTGCGCAACGAAACGTTCCTCGCGGGGAAGAATTTCAAAATGTAATCCGCTGACACCAACAAAACGCTTCGTTTCTTTTTTCACATCAGGAGACTAATAGTACCGCCAATTTCCCGCCCTTTTTAGCGCGAGATGATGGGTGTTACTGCCGACAGTGTCCCCCGGATGATTCTTCGCCCGTTTCCTCCTCCTCCGCTTCTTTTGATGAAGGAGAAAACAAGGAAAATTTTGGACTCGATTCCCCGCCAAAGAAGAAACCAAATCCACTCTCGAAGGAAAAACGAGAGCGCTATTTATCCTGGGACGATTATTTCATGACCGTGGCGTTTTTGAGCAGTCAGAGGAGCAAAGATCCGAATAAACAAGTTGGGGCGGTGATTGCGTCGGAGTCAAAGTTGATATTGGGTAGGTTTTTTTTAATCTTATCGTTCGTTCGTCGTTGTTTGCGTCGTCTCGCTCGCTCGTCGCTCTCTCTTCGCGAAGTGGCGTTGACATTTTTTTGTGACTACATAAACAGGTGTGGGATACAACGGTTTTCCGCGAGGGTGCGGCGACGACGCCTTACCGTGGGCCAAGAAAAGTCCCACGGGCGATCCTCTCGAAACCAAATACGCGTACGTGTGCCACGCGGAGATGAACGCCATCATGAACAAAAATTCCGCGGACGTGAAGAACGGAACCATGTACGTGACCATGTATCCGTGCAACGAGTGCGCGAAGTTGATGATTCAAGCCGGGATTAGAGAGGTGGTGTATTGCGAAGGGAAGTTGAACAAGGACGATCGCGATAATAATAGTAATAAAAATAGTGCCAGTAAGAACAATAATAATAATAATAATAGTAAGAAGGTGTTCGGAGAGAACGCGAAGAACATCATCGACGGAGCAGCAGTAGCGACCACCGCGGCAGAGAAAAAAGAGGAAAAGAAAGTCGACCCGTCCTATTTTGCGAGCCAGAAGCTCCTCGCGTTGGCCGGTGTCACCGTTCGGCAATTCGAGCCGAAAGTGAAAGTCGATTTGACGTATTTACGCGATTAATAATAATTTAAGTCGTGTTGTTTTAAGTACCTTTCAAATAACACGCGGCGGATCTCTTCTTTTTATTCTACATTTATATATTTTGTTCAATACGCATCTCTCGCGCGCACTATGTGCGAGAGCGTCGTTTAGAATTCCTTCTCCCTTCCCGGCTCTCTCACTCTTTTTGTCTCTCTTTCTGTATTTTATAATATATTTCTCGTCGTTTTTTATTAGCAGCGCGTTCTTATAAATAAACAAACAGCTCAAATTAGTTGCCCTTCGCTTGCTCTCTTTCCTTCGCGTCGCTAATCTCCTCGACCGTTTCCCACTCGACCGCGCAATCCTCGGTGCACTCCTTAGCCGCTTTCAACGCGATTTCCAAAGACTTGGAAAGTTCCTTCACTCTCGCGCTCTCCTTCACTTTACCTTGAACTTTGCCCAAACTCTTCGCCGCGGTTTCGATGGAATCCAAAACCGCCTTGTCCATCTCCCCAGACTTGGCCGCTTTCAATGCATCTTGGGAAGCTTTGATAAACGCCAAATCTTCTTTGGACACTTCCGCATCGACCGCCGCCGGTTCTTTCTTGGCGTGCGCGGACGCGGCGGAGATTTCCTCCACCACGTCCCAGTTCGCGGCGCAATCGTCCACGCATTCTTGCGCGTTTTTGATGGCATCTTCCAAAGCTTTGGACACCGCGGCTTGGTCCGCCATGCGGACGATCGTGTTCACTCTTCGAGCAGATGTGGCTTTTTGCTGTTTTGTGATTCGATGGACAAAAATGTTTGAGAAAGACAGAAAGAGGGTCAGTAATCCTCTCGCGTAGGTTCGTTTCCCCGACGGGGAGATGATCTCTCTGACCCTCGAGATGATATATCATCTCTCAGCTTTCCTCTTCTTTTGCTAACGAAATCAAAGCTCGAAGCGAAAAAAAACAACAACACGAAGAACAACGCGTTCGCGTTGTCCTTTTCGCGTCCGAAAGAACAACCGAAGCTTTTTCCTCCAAAGTCGAAAGAGGAAAGAACGCGATGGTGATGACGCGATCGATTACTAAAAAAGAGAACTACTAATCCACCCCCAAAAATGCATCGCTTCTTTCGAGGAGAAAAGCAGAGAGCAACGAGAAGTAAAGCGAGGAGGGTTACGCATCACAAAGAAGATAAAACGCGCAATACTCGTACCTGTCTCGTGATCACTTTGCAGTGCGCGAACGCGGAGGCTCTTTGGGCGATCATGGATTGCATCTTGTTCTTGTTTGTCTGTGTTTTTGAAGTAATTCTCGGGCGGAAATGTGCTGAGTTTGGTTTTCAATCAAAAACCCTAAATCTTATCTTGTTTTTCCTCCCTTGAATAGTAGAGGGAGGAGCGGGGAGTGTATATGTACTGGTAGTAGCGTTAAGAAGACGAAGGAGGAGGAGAAGAAGAAGAAGAGTCCTCCAAAGCGTTTGATGTGTGTTAATATATATATATCTTTATATCTTTTCTTATCTCGTATAAACAACACCCGTCTGTCTTCTCGTTCTCGTTCGTTTATTTTTATCCTTCTTCTTTTCTTTTCTGTTGTGTGGGCTATGTTCTTTTAATAAAGTCTTTCCTCTCCTCTTTCTCTCTCTCTCTCTCTCTTTCACTTTGTTATCGAATTCTCTTTTTTAAGCGCCGCACATGAACTTGGCCGCCTCGACTAAATCGCTCGCTCTTTTCACGACTTCTTTCTCCATCTCCCCGGCGTACGGCACCGGGGCGTCTTCCATGCACAAACGCATCACCGGCGCGTCCAACTCGTCGAACAAGTTTTCGGAAACGATGGCGGATAACGTCGCGCCGACGCCACCGGTTCGCGTACTTTCGTCCAAGATTATCAACTTGTGCGTGCGTTCGAGAGAAGATTGGATGGTTCTCCAATCGACTGGTTTCATGCACGTCATTTCGATGAAATCAAACTCGATGCCGCTGGCGGCTAACTCTTTCATGGCTTCTTCAGATTCCTTGACGCCGTGTAAATACGTAACCACCGTGATCGCTTTGTTCGCCTTAACCGCCGCGTCCGAAGCCTTCGCGTGTTGCGTGGACTTGTGCAACGGTAAGAATTGGTTCGGGTTGCACGGACCTCTGGTCTTCATCATCTTCACCGGCAACAACAAAACGCCCGGCCCGTTGTCGCGAATCATAGATTTCGCTAAACCGTACGCCTCGTTCGGTTTACTCGCGGAGCAAATCTTCAAACCAGGGATGCCCATGATGTACGCGTGGAACGGTTGCGAGTGCTCCGCACCAAGCGATTGGTTCGGCGCGGTACCACCGGCACCGATGACGGTCATTGGCATTTTGAACTGCCCGCCGGTGGTGGCGTACGTGTTCCCGGCGGAAGAGAGTTCCGCCATGCCGTAGATACCAAAGTTTGCGTTCATCAACTCCACGATCGGCCTGTATCCGTTCATGGCTTCGCCCAAGGCTTTACCGATGAAGTGACCTTCGTCGATGATTTCATCCGCGGCTCGCAATCTCCCGAACGCTTGTTGCGTGTTCGCCGGAATGTTGTACGAAGACCCGGCTTGTAAATCCTCGGCGTGCGCCAAACACGTCGGGTCTCTCAACATTTCTTCCAAAACTGCCAAGTTGACCGCGTCACCGATGGAAATACCTTGCGGCGTATCGCACAATCCTCTCAAGTCCGCGATTCGCTTTTCCAACCCGGCTAAAGTGTTCGGGTCGACGATTTTCTTCGTCGTTTCTTGCGCCTTGGCCAAACCCATCTCCGGTTCGCGTTGCGAGTAATCCACTTGCCCGTTCGGATCTGGGTACTCCAACTCCGCCGCTAAACTCGGTGGCGGTGGCGGAGACGCGTCCGCAAAGTCCAACGCTCTCTTCACTTCGTCCTTCGCTTTCTTTGTCAACGCTTGCAAATCCAAACCTTGCGCGTGCGCGGACTGTTCGAAAATCGTAATCGGGTCGCACTCTTTTCTCGCCCATCTCTTCTCGTCCTTGCGGTTTCTCTCGTGTTCTGGATCCGCCGGCGAGTGACCGTTAAATCGAAACGTGTGCACTTGCAAAATTGCCGGACCTTTCGTTCTCACGTGGTTAATCGCCGCTTTACCAACCTTCAAGACATCCGTCACGTCTTGGCCGTCGACCAAGACGCCCGGGACGCCGTAATGCTTCCCTTGCTCAAACACCGACTGGTTTTGCGCGACATCCTTCGTGAACGTGTTAATCGCTCTCCCGTTATCGATAACCAAGAACAAAATTGGCAAATTCTCCTTCGCGGCGGCGTTCAAGCACTCCGCCATTCTCCCGTTTTGCGCGCCGCCTTCGCCGACAAACACAATCGCGATGCGTTCGTCCTCCATACCTTCCTTGCCTAAAAACTTATCCAAAACGATCGATCTCGCGGCGCCAACCGCGTACGGTAACTGCTCAGAAACCAACGCCCATCCACCTTGGAAGTTATTCTCCACGTCGTAAATGTGCATACTTCCTCCGGTACCTCTGCACGTCCCGCCGTCTTTCCCGTACAACTCCGCCATAACTTTACCGGCGTCCACGCCGCAGGCGATGGCGTGACAATGATCTCTGTAATACGAGTGCTTCAAATCAGACTTTCGAATGCTGTTCGCCAACAAGGCTGGAATAGACTCTTGCCCGTTATCCAAGTGCATGAACCCGCGAATCTTCCCGCCCATGTACGACTGGTTGCACTCGTTTTCAAAGTCTCTGCACAACTGCATCATCTCGTACGCGTTTTCCAACTCTTCCTTGGTCAATTCCCCGAACGTTTTTAAATCCTCCTCGGAGGTTTTAAACTCCGATTTCAAAACCGTTTGCGCGTCCTCCCACGGGGTCGAGATGCGCAAACGCTCCAGGTTTTTCGGGACGTCTTCCTTCTTTTGCGTCGTCGTTTTCGCGGCTGCCGCTTTCGCGAAGCATCTCAATCCTCCTCTCTTGTTCTTGTTGTAATTGTTCTTGTTGTTGCGCGTTTTATTCGTAGTGGTATTCAAAACGTGGTGTCGTCGCCCTCCCAACGCGAAACTCGTCGCCCGCGTCGTCGTCATCATCTTTATTGAACACAACAACACGTTTCGATGTCGTATCAAGAAGCCCCGTTCTCAAAGTAAATCGTTATATATGCCTCTCGGGAAAAGAATGAATGAGTAACGCTATTCTTCTAAAAACGCTATCCAAACGAGGCGTCGCTTTCTTTTTTTGTGGGGCAACCAACCGCTTTTTCTTTCTTTTCTGAAAGGGTTGAATTTTTTTCGTGGTCGTGGTTGCTCCTTTTGCTCCTTTTTTACAAGGAGGAGCTCTTTTTTTTTTGTTCTTCCTTCCTCTCTTTTTTCGGGGCGTCCTTTACACACAAAAAGTCACCATTTTTATCCGATATATACTAATCGTCTACGAAACGCGCGCGGATAATATATATTTACACGTAACGCATGCGTTCCTTTAAAACAGAATAAATTTTCGTGAGAACAACGGAGGAGGTTTTTGTGCTTTTCACAGGCGCGCGCTCTCTCTTTTGAGACGATGTTTTTGACGACGATGAGTGAGACTTTGAAGACGTCGTTTTTGTCGTTTGGAGAGAGGCGGAACGAACATCATCCTCCCCGAGCGAGAAAAACATCGTCCTTCTTGGCGAAAAGGAAAAGGAAAAGGAGGCGTTTGATGATATCTTCTCTTCCTCGCCGGGCGAGGACGACGATGAAGGCGTCGTCTGAATCGTCGTCGTCCGAGAAGAAGAGGAGCGAAAGAGTGCTCTTAGAAGAAAAAGAAACGACGAAGAGTAGTAATAAGAATAAGAATAAAGATGATAATACGAACGCAACAACAATATCAACAACAACAACATCGAGAGAGGTTTTACTGGCTGAATGCGCCGCGGACGCCAAAAGCGCGTCGTCGTTTTCGACGTGCGCGGATTCGTGCGAGGCGAACGTCGTCTTACTCGAGAACGAGTTACCGACCGCGGCGAAACGGCTGGAGTTTAAAAACGAGGACATCGACAATCGCCCGGGCGTGTATCACAGAGTGGGGAACTCGACGACGGAACAGGCGTTGGCGAATTCGGTGAATATTCTGTTAGGCGTTGGGACGTTATCGGTACCGTACGCGTTGAGAGAGAGCGGATGGGCAGGGATCGTCGTTTTATTGTTGTTGGGAGCGACGACGAATTACACCGGGAAGACGTTGATTCGATGTCAAAGGCGAGGCTCTTTGCCGATGCGAACGAATTTTAACACGTACTCGGACGTGAACGAAGACGGGAGCGTGACGGTTGTTAAAAAAGCGAGGAGAGCGTTAACCACGTATGAAGATATCGGTGAAGCGGCGTTTGGAGAGTTTGGGAGAAGTTTGATTAGTTGGGTGCTGTACGCGGAGTTGATCGGGACGTGCGGTTTGTTTTTCATCTTAGAAGGCGATCATTTGAAGTTGTTGTTTGAATCGACGATGTCGCAATCGAAAGAGACGCTGATGTTGTTAGCTGCCGGTGTTATGATCCCTACGACTTGGTTGGTTGATTTATCGAAACTTTCACTCATTGGCGCGTTGGGATTTGTCGCCTCGGTCGGTTTAACCGGAGTCGTTGGGTGGGATTTAATTCAAGCGTTGACGAATCCGAGCGGGTACGAGTTTCCGCACACGGCTTTGGTACATTATTCCACGTACCCTTTATCTTTCGGTTTGTTAGCGTTCGTGTTCGCGGGACACGCGGTGTTTCCCGCGATATACACGTCCATGCAAAAACCGGAAGAGTACGAGTCTATGCTAGACAAGACTTACGGGGTCGTCATGATTAACTGTTTACTTCTGGGATGCGCTGGGTATTTCTTATTCGGCGACCAAGTGTCCTCGGAGGTGACGTTAGATTTACCAGCTGGAATTATTAGCACGATTGCTCTAGGATTAATCACGATCAACCCGCTCGCGAAGTTCGCGTTAACGATGGACCCGGTCGCTCGAGGCGTAGAGGAGAAGTTCAATTTAGACACATCGAAAGCTGAAAATTTACTTCCCGCGAGAGTCTCTAGGACTGGTTTAGGATTGTTCGCGCTCGGTTTAGCCGTGAAACTTCCTTTTTTCGGCGTAGCCATGAGCTTAGTCGGCGCCGTGCTGACTTTATCGGTCAGCCTTATCTTTCCAACCGCGTGTTATCTAAAAATGTTCGGCGACGAGTTAGACGCCAAGGAGAAGTGGTTGAATTACGCCATCGTCGGTCTTGGATTTTTGTGCGTCGGAAGCGGCACGTACTCGGCGGTGAGCGCTTTGATGGACGCCAGCTCAGACTTTGGCATGTAGATATTATAGAGGAGAGATGCCTTCGGGTAGACATATAGATAGCAGCAACACGAATTTGTACATATTATTATTAGAAGTCAAAAAGCTAAGTTCACAGAGGAAAAACTAAATCTATCATCATCATCGTCATCGCAAACTGGTCCCTCGAAAACTCCCACCATCCTTCACAATCTCAAAACACACTTTCATCCACCACATGGGAAACACGATCCAAATCACGTTCGCGAATAGCACCACCATTTTGCTCCCGAAACTCGCCCGTTCGTAATAGCGCTGATACGTGTAATTCGAAAAGTAAATAACCGTTCCATACATCATCTGATAGTTAAATATCAACCCAATCAACCCGTACGCCAACGGCGATACGCCAAACCTGCTCAAATCGTACGTCGCTCCAATCGTCATTGCAATCGTCGGCGCAATCGTCACAAATCCGTTCCCAGTATCCACCCAAAACCCCCAACTTTGCGTCTGGACGTAACTCGGGTCCAACAGAGCGTACGTGGACCAAATCACGTGCCAATGTTTTAAACTCAAAGCTTCCCGAAGCGTGATTTTCTCGAACAAACACAAAGGCGTCGGTAAATCTCCTCCTCCTCCTCGTCGTTTTTCCACTTCCTTCTTCAACTTTCGGTACGTTTTTTGCACCTCGTTTTGGTGCACGAATAAACTCATCTCCCATATGCATATGAGAACGTTCACGGCGTTGAAAAGCGTCAACAACGCGTGCGTGAAGTTGATTCTTTTCTCATTAACATCGTGATATAAATCGTAATGGACTTTGACGAACGGGAGCCAGAAAAGAAGAACGAATGCGGTCACGTACGTGAACGCGTGCAGTTTTGGCCCCCCCTTTTCGCTGCTGTTGCTCCTCATTCTTTTTCTCGGTTCGTCGTCGTGTGCTCCTCGCGGTAAAGAGCAGCTTTTGCCGTGCAAAGTTGTGTGTTTGTTTAGTCAATCGGATGTGAGGAGTTTTTAACTCTCTTTTCGTCCTCTGTCAAAAGAAATTTCTTAATTTGAGAAAAACGCTTACTTTTTTGGTCAAAAAACAACAACAACAAAACAAAAGCCTAATTAATAAGCGCACCACCTTTTCTTCGCTTTGAACGGGCGCTGTCGCGCGCTGTGTTTGTTGTTGTTGTTGTTATCGTTGTAGTAAACGAAAGAGAGAAGGAGACGAAGGAAACGACGACGAAAACGAAAGATGATGATGAAAGCAAAAACATCTGTTGCGGTAAATGTAAACATTTATATCTATAATTCTCTCTTAAACTCTTGTTTTGTTAACACCCGGCAACAACGATTCGCGATTGATGATGGCGTTTTTAACTAACCACCACTTTTACCCCCTTTTACCACGCAGGAGAACTACGAGGACGCGAAGATGGATGATGATTTTCTCACCTTCTTTCGAGTCGAAGATATTTCCTTGAAAGATATCGATATGAACGTGGAGAGAGATTACGAAGATTTTGATCTCGACGCGCTTTTTTTAAAGAGCAGCAATGTGACTTTTAGCAGCGAAGAAACAGCAACAACCACGGAGGAGGAAGAGGATCAAAAGAAGATGAAGAAGATAAAGGTCAAAAAAGACGAAGACGAGGACGAGGATGCGATGATGCGCGCGTTTCTGTTCAACTGCGCGGACGAATACGTGGAAAAGTTTTGGACCGTGAGCGAGGACGTATTTTTGAACAAAATGTGGCAAAAACCTTCGACAAAACCGACTCCGTCGTCGGCGTCTTCAGACGAGACTTCCGAAGAAGACGAATCTTCGGGTGCTCTGTTTTTGGATCGATTGGAAGCGCTCGCGAAGGAGGACGAAGACGTCAAGGCGTTGTTTTTCTTGGACGATGTGACTCCCGCGGCTGAAGATGGCAACGAAGAAAAAGGTTTTGATCTTTCGCGCATGACGTTGAGCGAGGACATAAGAGGGAATAAAAATGTTCTCGGGGAGAAGTTGGCGGCAAACGTTCGAAGGCACGCGAGAGACGTGTTACTGTTCGAGCTCGAACGCGCTGGATTTCTCACCGCCGCCGAAAAGAAGACGAAGAAGAAGACGAAGAAACAGGATGAAAAGGAAGAGGATACGAACGCGACGATACCAACCTCTCCCACGCGAACTCCCAAGAAATCTTCTACGATACAATCGCAGCCGTGGGATAATCTTTCCTTCGCCATCGATCGCATTCGAGAGTTGCAAAAAAGCGTCGTCCAGATCGCTTCGTCCAGATCATTAAATCCCTCGAAAAACAATTACGACGACCAAAAAATCAACATCGTCGCCGATAACGTGTGCTCGAGTTTGCGAGATTTGAACAACATCGAAACTCGTCAACTGAATCGCGCAAAGAAGGCGATGAAAACGACTTTATCCGTCCCAGACGGGCGCGTGTTGCGAGTCATCGAAGATAAGTTCAAACATTCCAGGAAAGTTGCTCTGGTGGCGTTTGAAAAGTTTTGCGCAAAGACGACGACGACGTGCGAACACAATTCTATTCCTCGCGATGACCAGGAGAACGATAAAAAGTTGGTGAACACGCCCACTCGTGATAAGAAACATTTGAAGAGTGAAGAAGAGACGCGCGGCGAGAATGATGACGTCGACGACGACGACGACGATGAAGGAGAAAAATCGAAACGACACGGGAAACGCGTCAAAAAAATTCTCTCAGAGTGGCTGTATGAAAACTTTTATCCGACGGGCACCAGAAAGCGACCGGTACCAACAAAAGTGGAGAAGAAAATGTTAGCCGAGAAAACTGGGTTGACGCAAACGCAAGTGACAGATTGGTTCGTAAACGCGCGGGCGAGGTTGTGGAAACCGAGAGTGGAAGGCATCGTGCGTTCGGTCATCGACGAGTTGAAGAACAAGGAAGGAATGTGAATAACGCGACGACGACGACGGCGACGGTTAATATCTTCTGGTATTATTATTATTATTATTATTATTATTATTATTATTATCATACCGTTATCACATCTTTCACTCTCTCTATC
>Ga0115557_1001773_pt1 | contig 14722 bp, 8 predicted proteins | sample COGITO_mtgs_1104_FD_87280 | JGI IMG/M metagenome (GOLD analysis project Ga0115557, IMG submission 87280) | Pelagic marine microbial communities from North Sea - COGITO_mtgs_110421 | ecosystem: Environmental > Aquatic > Marine > Epipelagic | place: Germany:Helgoland, sampling site Kabeltonne...
AAAAAGAAGAGAGTCACCACCACCATTTGTTTACTAATACTCTTCAGACCGCGTGTGTATTTTGGTATTGTTTTGGTTAAAATTTGAATATTCTTTTCGTATCTCGAGGCTTTTCTTCAGAAACAAACGATGCCTAAAAAACGTGCTTCTGCTGCGACCAAAGCAGCGCCGGGTTCGACGACGACGAGTTCAACCCCGAGCGGGGAAAATGGTACTAAAACCAACACCTTACCTATGTACCGCTTGAAATCCTTCTCCGACGAGAAGAGCGTGAACCACTATTCGATAAAGAAACACTCCTCCGGGGCGATGCTTCTCGAAGGCCACGGGAAGTGCACGAACAAAATTCCACTCAGCGCGAGGAATACGCAATTTTCTTCTTCATCTCTGGTGAGCAGAGAGAACGAAGAGATGGACTTTATCGCGGATGTTGGAGGCGACGAGTTGGTGAACTTTTACGTCAAGCAACTCGTCGAACAAAACGCCTTGAGAGAGGTGTCGAAAATAGACGACAGATTCTCGATGTTGAGAATAATAGCGGTGGAGGAAGAGCGGAACGGGTTTCGGATTCCAAAAGAGCAAGAGAAGAAGATGAAGATGAGAGAGATGGATGACGAATTCGAGGAGATGCTCAGAGGGGATTCGATTGTGCCGCGCGAATTGTCAAACGCTTTGTTTCGTCATTTACCCGCAGAATTTGAAGCGAAGAGTTTAGCGGAGTTAGAAGGGTTGAACACGGCGTTTACGCCGCTGAAGAAGAACGAGTTCCCGTCCGAGGCTTCGCTGGATAATTTAACGTTGGAAGGATTAGGCATCGAGGAGTCGGATCCTATTACCGAGTCAGCGATGAAACCAAATAATGGTAGAAGAAATGGAAACGAGATCATGGAGAGTAAGAAAATATTAGCCAAAGAGCAAAAGAAGGAGAGAGAAGCCGCGAAGAAGTTGAAAGCAGAACGAGAGAAGAGAGAAAAGAAGCAAGTGAAAGCTTTGGGGGGATCGTTAATTGCAAACTTATTTAGCAAATCGCAGGATAAAAAAGATAATGGTAGTAATAATAGCATCAACAACAACAATGAGAAGAAAGGTCATCATCAAAAGGACGGAAACGACGCGACGACGATGCCTAAATTGCTGAGCGGTTCGACAAAGCCGACGATGAAACAGGAATATGGCGCCGCTGGTGCAAAAAAAGAGAAACCACTCCACTGTCTCAGCGCGTATAATCACTTCGTGATCCAAAATCAATCTCGTGTGGCTACTTGTATGCCAGGTAAGTCTGCGATACAAATTGACAAAGAGCTCGGCAAAATCTGGAGAAGTATGAGGGAGACTGAAAAAATGCCGTACTTTAAGAAGGCGGAGAGCGACAAGGCTAGATGGAACAGGATAGTAGGAACGAAAGAAACTTTGGAGGAGGAGGAGGAAGATGAGACGAAAGAAGAGAGCAACGGTTACGCGCCGTGCGAAGCACCGGACGAGGTCGAGGAGGGAAAGGAGACAAAAATGACAGAGCGACGAGAACTGCAGAAAGTGAGAAAAGAAATCACCGCGACTTTGCGAGGAATTGAAGATTCGTTTGATTTAGTTCTCGAAGATGCGGAGGACTTAAAGGTAGGCGCGTATGAAAACGCCGAAAATTTCTTGGGGAAGTTGCGAGCGCTTTCATTGGCGATGTCTCGCGTAGTTTAAAAGAATCGCTCCTCAAAGCAATAAAAGAGAGAGAAAGAGTATTCAATTCGCGTGATTTAGAAATCACATCATTGCGTTTTTAATATCGTAGAGCAATCAAAAGACAGCAGCAGCGACGACGGCGGTAAATAAACCAAAAAAAATTCTCACTCGCTTAAACTCCTTCAATATCGATGCCGTTAAATGCTTGTTTCAATCCAACTCGTTGATTGTCGGCAAGACTCTTTGGAAAGATTACTTCCGTGATTCGAATGACGCAATCGCCGATGATCTTAGCATCGTGTTGATCCGGCATGCCTTTTCCTTTCACCACGTATGTTTTTCCCGGAGTCGATACTTCCCTCGTATCAAACTCGAAAGATTTACCGTTCAGTCCTTTCACGGTCGCTCGAAAACCGCACAGCGCTCGGGAAACAGGCAAACGCACGTCGAATTCCAAATCGTTTCCTTTATCCGCGCGCCTAAAAATGGGATGTGGAACTTGTTTGCAAATCAAAACTAAATTCCCTCTCCTGCCGTCTCTCGCCGGCGCACCGCGACCAAAATACGTGAGTTTTGTTCCAGATTTCCATCCAGGCTTGATGTTCAAGTCCACTATCTCTTCTTGCAAACCTTTTGTTGGTGGTATTCGAAGCTGTTTCGAGCACCCGTGATACAATTCCTCCAACGTGCACTCAAACTCAAACACTCGATCTCCTTCGCTCGCGTCCGGAGGCATTGGCGCGCCATTCGCGTCTCTTCGCCCCCGCTTATTGGTACCACCTCCTACATCACCACCACCAAATTCACTCCCGAAATCCATATCACCAAAGTGCTCCTTAAACATTCGCATGGCTTCGTCCATCCCGAAACTCGTCGTTCTCGCTCCTGTTCCACCAGTTGTATCGAAACCAAATTTTCTCCTCGCGTATCGCTCTTGCCTTTGTTGTCTCTGTTGGTCCGCCCATTCCCTCTGCTGCTGAAACCCACCAAAAGGCTGCTGCTGCTGAAATTGCTGCTGCTGGGGCGGCACAAACCCAGGCTCTAACCCTTCCTCGCCGTACTTATCGTAAATAGCTTTTAAATTTGTATCTTTCAAAGTCTCGAACGCTTTCGTACATCTCAAAAATTTCTCGGCGTTTCCATTCGGACGATCTGGATGGTATTTCAACGCGCATTTCTTATACGCGCGTTCCAGAGTCTTCTCGGAGAGATCTCTGGTATTCTTCACCCCGAGCGCGTCGTAAAACGATTCTTTCTCTTCTTCTTTTTTCTCTTCTCTTTTGTTCTTCATGTCACATGTGAATTTGAAGATTTTTTTTTCTCTTCATCGGAAAAGACGTTTGGGAACAAAACGAACACCAACTCCCCCATTAGTAGTACATCATCATAAATGAACGCAGACAAAGAAGACAAAGACAAAGAAAAACCACCAAGTATAACGAACAGAAAAGAGAAGAACTAAAGAGACAGTAATACTAATGGCGAAAAGTAACAAAGGAGATTTCCTCTCCCCGAAAGCCGTCGCCAACCGGCAAAAGATGAAAGGTTTACAAAAACTGAAATTCTACTGCCAATTGTGCGAGAAACAATGCAGAGACCAGAACGGATTTAAGCAACACTGCTCCTCGGAAGCGCACTTACGTCAAGTCGCCGTGTTCGGGGAAAACTCCGGCAGGTTCATAAAAGGGTACTCGGAACAGTTTTTAGCGAATTTTTTGGACATGATGGCGGTGTCGCACAGAAACACGAGGATTAAAGCCACGGTGGCGTATAACGAATACATCGGGAACAAGACGCACGTGCACATGAACTCGACCAAGTGGACGACGCTGACGGAGTTCGTGAAATATTTAGGGAGGGAGAAATTATGCGACATCGAAGAGACTGCGAAAGGGTGGTTCATCACGTATAAACCGAGAGATAAGGAAGAGCAGTTGAGAGATCGGATGGAGATGGAGAAGAGGCGAAAAGAGGAGGACGAGGAGACGCGGATGGCGAACGTATTGGCGAGGCAGATCGCGAAGCAAAATAAGAAAGGCGGAGAGGAGAAGAAGGAAGAGAGGAAAGCGGACGCGATTGATTTAGACGATGGGGAAAGAGAGAAGATTAATTTACACGTCGTTTCGGGAGGATTGAACAACGCGCTCGAGAATAGCGAGAAGAAGAGGAAAGACATCGTCGACTTTTCGAACGCAGGGGGAATGTTTAGCAACAAGAAGATGAAGACTGGCGGCAAAGAAGAGGGAAAAGCAGCCTTCAAGAAACGGAAAAAATTAAAGTGGATGCTACGCGAGAACATTGTTTGCAGGAAAACCGAAACCGGGGAAAAAGGTACGGTGGTCAGAGTCAACGTGGAGGACCGCGAAGCGGATGTGAAATTAAAGGAGTCTGGTTCCGTCGTCGAGAACGTCGACGAAGACGAGTTCGAGCCGGTTTGCCCGGGCGTCGGCGGGAAATGCGCGGTCGTGCGCAACCATGATTTCGTCGGCGAGGAAGGTAAAGTTCTAGGCGTGGATGGGAATACCGGGGAAGTCACCATCGAATCTTTCAAGAGAGGGATTCAGTTCAAAGCGAAGAGCAGCGACGTCGCGCGATTAGTTTAGTAAAAATATATAGAATTTAATAAAGCAGCTCTACTAGGTAAGAAAAGAATAAAATTACAATAAAATGCGATACTTCTCGCTTCTCGGAACGACGTCCAAGGCTACGGTTCCGTCCAAAGTTATCGCGGCCATAATCCACGGATCGTTGCAGCTCCAACACGCGTCGACGACTGGCGAGAACGACCCCACCGTGGTGGTTTGTAAGTTCCCGTACGCTTTCAGTTCTACGCTCACCCCTTCGCTATTGTTATTAATACCGCCGCCGCTATTCTCGTCGATGTTCACTTTCTTATTCCTCCTCCTTTCGCTGTCGTCGTCGTCGGGTAAACGTCCGAGGTCGGAATCTCTCCACAATTTCACCGTACCGTCTAACGAACTCGACATAACTATGGATTCGTACACGGGATTAAATCTCGCCTTCGTGACCGCGCCTTCGTGACCGGCGAAGCACTTCGCCGGTGCTCCGCCGTTTTTCCTCAAATCCCACGTCTTCACCAACCAATCCTCCGAGGCGGTGACGATGTACCGCCCGTCCTCGCTCGCGGAAAACGCGACGTCTCGAAACGCGCTCGCTTGAGAAAATATAGGTTTCGCGGTATCGTTACTCGATCTCGAATCGACCACGAAAACATCGCCGTCTCTCGTAAACGCAAACTGGTTTCGATTCGCTTTCGACCAGTCGCCTTTGCTGCTCGTCGTCTTCTTTTTCATCTCCTCACTATTACCGCCAACGACACCATCGTCATCGCCTCCTGTAGTAGTAAACGCACCAACCCGTTTCGCGTTCTCGTGGTCGTAAAAACTCGCAGACGCTCCTCCGCTCGTCACCATCGCGACGACGCGCCCGTCGCCGTTTGGATCAAATTTACACGACGAGTACCACTGTGTACGCAACTGCCGTCGTCCTCCTCCTTCTTCTCGCTGTTCTCCTTCATTTTCGCTTACTTTGTTCTCGATGACATTTTTCTCTTCTTCGTCTCCCTCTTTTGAGTCTCCTTCTCGTCTGCGAAAGACGGAAACGTTCCCTTCTGCGGTACACGCGGCGATCAATAACACACCACCACCACTATCCACGACAGAATCGTCTCGACACCGAAAACAATCCACGTCCACAATCTTATCGTCCATACTCACAAAAGCGAGTTCTCGTTTCTCTTTCAAGCGATGCGTCTGCGCGTCGACGCAAAAGATTTTCACTTCACTCTTCGTCGTAGAAGCAGGAGTAGTAGTACTGCACGCGACGGCAAAGAGAGACTCGTTGTTAGCGCTATCGTTTGGGACGGAACAAATGGCACGTGCCTCGTCGCCGCAGACGAGTCTTTGCAAGGAGGAGGAGGAGGAGAAGGACATTATTATGTTTGATTCGTATGGGAAAAGTTTATGAAGCAAAAGGGCAGCTTTTCTAAAAAGAACCTCAAAGTAGAACGATAAAGTGATGGTGGTGGTAGTGGTGATGGTGAAATGAATATTTTCTGCTAGACGCTGATATTAATATTAGTAGTACTAGAGACTAAATTGTGTTGTTTATGTCTACCCTCTTTTGGTCCTTTGAGAAGAAAGAACTCGCGGGACGACGCGAGGCTACGTAAGAAGCGCGACTTTTGGTGAATGAGTCGTTAGATTGTGCACCACCGATCCATTTTCAAATCACGAGATGGAATGAAGAAGCGGGGTTAGTCAAAATCATCTCCGAGATCGCCCAACAAGTTTTCAATCATGCCAAAGTGCGGGAAGTTATCTTCTTGCTGTCCAGGGACGGGAGGTACGGGCGGTTGTCCTTGTTGCTGTTGCATCCAAGCCGCCGGCCTCGCGCCGTTGGCGCCCGATGGAGGCGCCGCGCCGCCCGCATTTGCAGCTTGCGCAAACGATCCAGGCGCGGGTGGAGCCGGTGCAGCACCGTTCTCAGAGACGGACATTTGCGCAACGCCTTTGACGAGCGAAGTTGGAGGCGGGGGGCCTCTTGGCGGCGGCGGCGGTCCGGACGGCGGCATCGGGACGCTTCGGTCACCTTCAGAGGCTGATCCTCCGGCGGCAACGGCAATTGCCGGTGTGCCAGGTGGCGGAGGCGGTCCCGGAGGTAACGGTGGCGCGCCAGGACCACCGGATCCGGCGACCGTGGCGGCAGAAACGGCTGGTGCACCGGCAGCGACTGCGGCGGCTGTCGGCTTCTCCCCGGAGATGGATCCAGAGCCAACTCTCGGTATGGAAGCTGCCTTGGAATCGCTCCCTTTCCCTGAAGATGCCGGTGGACTTCCTTGCTGATATTGGCTGAGATCTCGTCGAAGTCGAACGACTTCAGCGGCTTTTTCTGCCAAAGCAGATTCAAGCGCAGAGATTCGACCACGAAGTTCGCGAACGAGCGGCGGTTCAGAGGAGGATCCTCCCGGAGAGCCGCCGGCAGAGTTTGGCGTCGGAATCGACTTATCGGCACCTTTACCAGCTTTACTCGCCGGCGAATCACTCTTACTTGTGGTATCTTTGTTCTCTTTTCTTTCCTTCGCTTCCACTTCTTCGCGCGCTTTGCGTTTTTCCGCCTCGGCTTTCTCCTTTTCCGCTTTCTTCTTCGCTTTCTCTTCATCCTTTTGCCTCTGAATAGCTTCGCGCTTCTCTCTCGCCTCGCGCTCCTTTTCATCCTTGATGCGCTGCTCTTCTTCCTGTTTCTTGCGAAGCTCCTCATCTTGGGCGCGTTTGATCGCTCTCTGCTTTTCGCGTTCGGCTTCCTTCTCGGCCTCTATGGCGGCTTTCTTCTCGGCTTCTTCCTTTTCCAATCGCGCTCGTTCTTCATCTTCGGCCAACTTCTTCAATCGTTGCCTCTCTTTTTGTTTCTGCTTCTTCGAGTGTTTCTTTTCGTTTTCTTCCGCGGCTAAGCGTTCAGCTTCCTCTTCTTCGGCAATCAACGCTTCTTGACGCATCAGAGCTTCGGCTTCGCGAAAGGCGACTTCGACGCGTTCGTTAAAAACGCGGGACAAGACGTACATCTCAATCGTTCTACGGCCGAGTTCAGCGAGGCGATGTTCGTCTCTTTCGACAGCATCGGCCGCAGAGAACCCAGCTTTCTTCTTCATCGCGTCTTTACTATCGTTATCTTTTTTGGAATCATCTTTACTGCTATCCTCGCCGAGTTTAGAGCGCTTCGACGAACGACCTTCGGAAGAATCGTCCAAGTCTATATCATCGACATCAAAAGCAGTTCCATCCGCCGCGCGTTCCAACGCACACACTAAATCACCGGTGAGCACACAAGTGTTTGTGGCTATGGATAAAGCAGCAGAGCCGTACGACGAATTCGCACTGGCCTTGACAGCGTCCGCCACAGACGTGGAGCCGGCATCCAAGGCTCTGCATCCGCAATACAACGCATCCATGACGAGTGTTGACGTCACTTCTTTCTCGTTGAAGAATCTCTTCACGATACCTTTTAAGAGATCGTCGGCTTTTTCGGAAGCGAGATGCGTTTTTTCGGCTAAAGTACGATTGTTCCAAAAATTGCGAAGATTTTCCCACTTCTCCGGATCCTTGCGTAAAGCGTAAAGCTTTTCTCTCTTCTCTTCGAGAAATCTTCGGCAAATACCCTGTGTAATTTATAGAGAATAAACTCGGTAAGTATTCAAGTTATGGAGAAAAGTATGTATGGGTGCACGCAAACACACACGCACACGCACACATACACACACACACAAATACAAAAGGCAAATACAGGCGCCGAAACAAAGCAGAAATTTTTTCATCGCTCAAATTCTATGGGTGTTCGTTTTGTCATTCACGAGTTGCTCAGAACGAGAAATGCTCTTATCGAATTGATCTCTTCACTGCGAAAGAAGATGTTTCTTTGTTTTGACTAAGTCTCTGCGATACTATCGTTGCCAATTTGTTCGTGTAAAAAGTGTGAAAGTGTGTTCGCGCGCTCCGCAAAAGAAAAAAAAAAGACGAATATTCAGAAATCAAAACGATAAATCGCACCTCGACGTTTGTTAAATACACGCGAACCAACTCTCGTCTGTATTGCGGGTCCAAGCATCTAAACGGTCTCGCAATCTTCTCGTGGATAACTTGGACTTGCGCTTTAATGACTAAAGTATCCGCCACGGTAAACCCGTCTAAGACTTTACCGAGTTCCATAAACTTCTTCCACCCCCAATCGTGTTCCTTCTTACAAAACCGGTGCAAAGTGTCCGAATACTTTGACTTTTTCGGATCCTTATTCACAACCGCGATGGTAAACTGCGCGAAGTGACTCCATCCCGGTAATAATTTATCGTAATCTGCCACGCACAAGAACAACGACAAATGATTGTGCACGTCGCAGCCTTGCGGGTAGACGAGAATGTACCACTTGTACCCGCCGACTTCGAAGCACTTGGAACGAAGCTCGCGTTTGGAAATCTCCGAGAAATTCTCGATTTTCCACGTGAACTTGCCGTACATGTCCGCCGGTTGTGGTCCTGTTTTTCGAGTGTTTAAAGTAGCGCAGAGAGTAAAGAAAGAATTGTTTTTCAGTCGTTTTTCCTCCCAAAAAAAACCCAAACAAACAAAGGAGAGAGCAAGAAGAAAAGACGATGATGATGACACATCCAAATTTACGCGTAGAAAGGAGGACAGAAATCGAATTCGCGCTGCGAAACCACCTACCCGAACAGTCTTCTTGCTTCCACGGCCCACCGTTACCACTGTTCACATCCAGAGGACCAGCTCGTGAGCGCCACTCGGAATCCGCCGGCGAATCTGGAGTGGGCGTTAGAACGCCGTCTACGATGGCGTTGCCATCCGCATCCAGCATTTCCTCTCGCTTTCTCGTCCCAGAGGAACTCATTTTTCTCTCTGTTCTTCTCTTTTGCTAAATGAACTCCTAATCAACGAGCGACTATCTTCTATGTGTTTAAATGCTACGCGCGAGGAAAGAAATGAATACGTATAAACTCTATTTGTATAATTCTACGTCGTATTCGCGCGTTTTTTGGTCGCGTTTCTTCCTTTTCTGTCTGTTGTTCTTATGTGGTGTGCGTAAAAGTCTGTCGCGCTTTGCTGAGTCGCTGATGTGAGCCCAGTTTTTTTTCTTGATTTTTTCTTTTTGACAATTTCTCTCTTGAGCTCTGATATTGTTACACAAGTGTATTACTTTTAACTGGTACTATTACTACTACTACTACTACTACTACTACTACTGCTGCCGTAATCTATCTCATGTCTTCTATGTCGTTCTTCGTGTCTTCTTCCACTCAGTCTCGTTTCTCTTGTTGTTTGCGAACGATCACGGTGCCGCGAAACGGCTTCCCCGTTCGCGTATCGACGAGCGTTTCGAGATCGACCGAGCCGCTCAGAGCGGCGAACGCGTCCTCGTCGCCGTTCTCGTTGTGCACGCTGGTGATATACACTTGGACGCTCGTGTATCCCGGAGATGAAGAGAGATTTGCGATGGTTACTGAAGATTGAATCTTTCCTAAGATGCCGCCGGTAACGTCGTGCGAGCAAGCGGTTGCAGATATTTGCTCTTCTTTTTTTCTCTTGTTGTTGTTGTCGTTGTTTTCGTGTTCACTGCTAGACGCGTTGTACCGTAAACTGTCGTTCGTGGCGTACGCGATATCTTCGATGTCACTTTTCAAGTTATCCTTCACGCACGTCCACTCACCGTCGATTGTCGTTTCAATTTTCCGTAGCATCCTACAAGGCAGGTCGGCGTCAGCGTCAACACCATCCGGGTCGCGACTAAACACGCCTCTCGCTCCGGTGATGAACACGACTCTGATGACAACCCTTTGGTCTCTCGTTTTATTCAACGCGTACGCCTTTGCTATTTCAAGCGCGATTCTATCTCCGCTCAAAATCGAACGCCCGTGCGTGGCGTCCTCCACGACGTCCCCGTGGAGTAACAACAAAAGCGACTTTGAGGACGACGACGAAGTAGGAGACGCAGAGAAACAATGCGCTTCGCAATACTCCTTCACGGAAGCGTAACCGAGAACATCCACCTCTCCTTTCTCGTTGAACCGCCAGTCGTTGCCTAAATGTCTCCGAACGCATTCAACTTTGACTTTGTTTTCTTTCTCTTCTTCTAAACTTTCACACACCAACTCGTTCAACTTTTGTACGCTCCTGCGCGTCTCTTCGCACCCGTCCAGGAAGAGCGAGGAGGTCATCTTCAATTTCCTGTCCTCGTCGCCTAACCCGCATCGTTTCGCGGACATGTGGCCAAACGAACCCGCCCCGTGAATGACTATCACTCTCTCGTTTTCATTCTTCTTTGTCTTCTTCGAAATCGCATTCTGTAACAGAATGGAACACTTCTCGAGCGCAGTTTTATCCAAGGTTTCGTACGTGGATTTATCGGTTATGGAGCGGCCGCCGAGCTTGACGATTGTGAGGAAAGTAGTCGACGTTGGTGTGGTGGTTATATCGTCGCTCGGAGGAGGAGGAGGAGGAGGAGGAGACATTGAGTGCGTTGTTCGTTTTGAAGAAAGTCGGACGTTTTTCTCTCCCTGAAATGCTTGGAATTTTGGATTTACGAGATATTTACGAGCAGACGCTCGTATTCATTCGCACAGAGACGTTCGAAGAATCTTTAATAAATAGACGCGTTTTCCCGCGATTACAATTACAAGTACTCTCTCTTCTCGTTGTTGACCCTGTGCTCTCTCCCCGCGCTCGCTCGCTCGCGCCCTATCTTTTTACACGTTTAAAAAATTCACTTCTTGTTCTTCCCGGCGGTTTCCTTCTCTTTCCTCTTGGCGTGATTTTCTCTCCACCGTTTCAAAATGATACTCATCGCCGAACGTTCTTTACTCAACGGCATCACGGATTTAGGTTGATACTGTCGCCACTCTTTTCTCTCTAAGAGCTCGTTGGCCGCGTTCGCGGTATCTAAAGTCTCCTCTAATTTTTTGAATTTCGCTAAGCTGGCGTTGGTGAGAATGCCCCTGGTTATCGAATCTTCGCTCTCTAACGACGGTTCCAAGTACTCCCGAGGCCGCAGCGGTTCCGTCTCGTCTTTAAACTCAGCGTCTGGAGTATCAATGTCGCCGAGTTCTTCTACGTCTACGCCTCTGTCTTCCGCTAAACGCACGCTTGCGGCGGCTAATCTCGCCCTCGCCGCTTCCTCCGCTCTCTCCGCTCTCGACTTGCGACTTTTCTCTTTGTTTAAAAACGCCGCGCGTTTCTCTTCCCGGTCCGATTTATCGTTCAAACCATACAGAGGCGTTTTTAATGCTTGCATTAAGATTCTGTTTGTTTTCGTCATTTGCAAATACGAAATGAACGGTAACGGAAGTAAAAATATGCGAAACGTGCCGGATTCGTACCCCATGGTAGGGATACCGAGAATCATCACCAACTGAACGAAGATCAACGTGAAGAACATTCTCCCGACGAGCCAACTCCACATGTCACCTTCACCTGGGTGCGACTGTTTGTAGTGATACACTAACTGATGCTTGAAGAAGATGTGCAAAATGAAGAAAAACGCGCAACATGCCGGGAGAAGTATAGGCGCAATGACGGCATACAACGACCCGATGAAGAAAATCAACATCGTGACGCCCGGTATGCGATGCATCGGCGTTTCCTCCGGTCGCGCCCACTCCAATATTTTCGAATACGGTGGCTCAACTTTCGCTTTCATCCTGTATGAAGTATAGTTCACAAGAAACGAAAAGAGTTTCGGGAACCGAATCAATTCAAACGTCGTCGCTTGCGCCAAGCGCAAGAGAACGAATTTGAAGAAAAACGTCGAACACGCCAACGTTTGACGCATGAACGTGTACGCAAACAAGTGCGGCTCTTGTATCCAGTCGTACATGTCCTCCCAAACGTATCGACTGGACATGTTTCCGAGAACTAAGTTGATGATTAAGACGTAGAAATACGTCGTCGCCCCGAACGTGTCCATTTCGTTCAAAGAAATATACCCGGTTTGTCTCGACAGATGCAACGAAATGATGTGAGCGATGACGAGGAAAGTCAACATAATCAACGAGATTACGATGGAATAGAACGTCTCGCCGTACGTCCCGCCGATTGAGTTTACGATATCAGTTTTGTGGTCGTTCACGGCCGCAGTTATGACGTTCACTGGGCCCAAGAAAAATAACGCAAACAAAATCGAGACGATACGAGTGCGCATGGTTTTCCAACTTCGTTTATTGTTCGGCGAGGCAACGTTGTGCCAAACGATCGATTGCGGCGCCGGTGCCGGTCTCGTGTCCCACTTACCAAAATCCTCGTCAATTTGTACGTTACTGATAAGTATAGCGAGCGCTTGCGATTTGAGAACGACAACTGCTCCCGTCGGTGGCGCTTGCGAATTGATAATTTTTTCCTTTGCCGCGTCCAACGCTCTCAGCTTCGAAGCTTCCTCCGCTTCGCACGCGTCTCGATGTTTCTTCGCGCTCTGCAAATGAGCCTCGCGTGATTTCAAGTTCCGTTTCCACGTCCCTGGGTGTTCTGTTTTCTCCGATTCAATCAAAACGACTTTTCTGTTCGCTTGAATCGCGTTTTCTCTCGCCTCTTTCCACATTTCCGTTTTTTTCGTCACGAAACGCAAATCGTGCGCCACGCAGACAAACATGATGTTACCTTTACCTACGATCGCTTCGATTTTCACCCTGAGCATGTGCTCGATTTCTCTCCTCGTTAATAGGCGCAAATTAGCCATCTCTTTACGTTCGCTTTCATCGAACGAGACGTCGTGCGTCATTTGCACGTCATTCGCCATATCTTCTCTGTACTTTTCTTCAATCTCCGGCGAGCCAAAGTCTCGCATCCACCACGGAACGACCGCGTTAAACATCGCTTTCATTTTCAACATCCTTTGCTTAACCACGAGAAGATCTTTCTTCTCTTTCATCGCATCCTTTTGCTCTTCCAAGTTTTGAATCGCGACTTGGTTCAGAGTTGATTTAATATTCATGGAATCGATAGTGGTGGTCGCGTACCTCGGGATGTTCAAAATCGTGACCGTGTTCATTTTGATCCCAACCTCTTTTGGTTCTAACTTCCACATCATGAGCGCGTATTTAACAGACTCCTTCTCAATCATAAACACTAAAACGAGCGAGAATATGTACATCATGATTGTTACCACGACGAACGTTTCCATTTTTTTCGCGGCGCCCAACGTGTGTATTTTAATATCCGCCCCGGTGTGATCGATGGCTACATTCGAAACACTCGCCGTTTCTCTCACCGACGTCTCGTCGTAGTGATCCTTCGCGAATAACTCCCACAACGCTGGACAAATTATAATCGAGCAGATGGCAAAAAATTTCGCACACATGCGAAACCATCGCATTACCATGAATTCATCGATAGTCGTAAACCTTCGAATGAACGTATCCGAGGAAATAAACGCTTGATACAACCAGCCGAACCCGAAATACCCCTCGATGGCAGGTTGCAATTTCGGGACGTTTTCGTACTCCGTTTTCGATCTATCCAGCGTCACGATCGGGTCCATGATTTGTACAACGAACGGAATCCTTCGCATCCACGCGTAGAAGATGTAGAAAGCGACAAACAGAATCGCCGCGAACGCGCAATAATTAGACGCCTCTTCTCGATTTAAAGTCTCTTGACAATTGCCATCTTCAGAGCACGTGTAGTGGTAAATGCACGCAACGCCACTCCCGGTGTGCGTGATGCCTTCTTGCAAATACTCTCCGGTAAACGCGGTAGCGTAATACCCCAACCCTTCGTTACACGCGAAGCATACCAACGACGACGTGGGAGGACAACTCGTCAAATCGATCGTCGTTCCTTCCTTCGATTGGAACGCGAACGAGCTGTTTCCGTTCGCTGGATCGAACGAAATTTTCGGCGGCGTATCCGACGCCGTTAACGTTCTCACCGTGTTATCGTTGCTCAAAAACAAACTCCCATCTTGGAACGCGCAGTTCGTGCACCCGTCCGGGCACGGACACGACTGTTCCTTTGGTTTATTCGTCAGCGGGTCAATCTCCTCGCTTTTGGTTTTCAGAATCGAGGCAACCCACACGCCACCTCGCCACACCTCCTCCAATCGAGGTGGCGCAGACGGTGGCGGTGACGGCGTTGTTAACAAGGTCGAATCCTCATTCTCCGCTGCTCCAGCCGAGCCCGAATGGTTTTCAGAATACGTCGTTTGCACGGTTAACAACAGAGCCAACACGGCGATTGCAATCGACAGGTTTTTAAACCATCGCGGCGCTTTCATGCTTACTGATGCTTTCCAACAAAAACTATCCCTATATCGTGAAAAGTGGTGGATTACTGCGCGGTCGAATACATAAACACGACATTAAAAATGAAGATACGAATGATTCATATAAAGGACAAAAACTGTCAAAGGTCCAAGAAAAGGGGAAGGTGCCACTTTTCACGAAAAACAACACAACAACTTTTTTTCTTCTACGAAAAAAAAAAGATATATGATTTGTCATCCGATGATGATGATGATGATTAAGACGACGACAGACACC
>Ga0115557_1001784_pt1 | contig 14647 bp, 15 predicted proteins | sample COGITO_mtgs_1104_FD_87280 | JGI IMG/M metagenome (GOLD analysis project Ga0115557, IMG submission 87280) | Pelagic marine microbial communities from North Sea - COGITO_mtgs_110421 | ecosystem: Environmental > Aquatic > Marine > Epipelagic | place: Germany:Helgoland, sampling site Kabeltonne...
AACCCAGTGTGTCGACAAGAAAATTCTTGAGTCGAGGTAAACCACGTCGGGTAACAGCAATACCGATCGGTATCGCAATCAGAATCACCAAAGCGGACGAAGCAAAGCCGAGAATGATGGTCTGAACAAGCTGATTTTGAATCTTCTCAGGCGCCAAAATGGCTCGGGTGGTGTCATCAATGTCGGAGTAGAGCAATACCGCTGCCCCAATAATGGCCAGCAGGCCAGCAAAGACAGGCGCCACAATGAGATCCAGCCGCTCGGCTAGATTTCCACGCTGCACAGTAGGTGCTGTCACGAGACTCATGCCGTGGCCGATCCACCTGAATCGCTAATAATCATCGAGGCCAAGCTTTCAATACTGCAACAACCCAGATACTTGCCACTGCGATCCACCACGACCGCCATTCCCACCGAGGATTGCAACATCACACCCAGAGCATCCTGCAGGGTGTCCTCAGGCTGAAGATCAATGGTGATGGGCTTTCCGCTTTTCTCAATGGGCTGAGTGGTGCGATTAAGCGAAGCCTCAGAAATCCAGCGCAGGGGCCGGTGGTCTTTATCGAGCAGCACCGCCGTCTTTTCCGGCGAATTCTCCAACACCTTCAGCGCTTCGTCTCGCAGGACGGGCATTTCTAGCGCAGGAATGTCGTGAAGATCGATATCCCGAACCTTTTTGAGGGTGAGACCCTTCAGGATGGCTCCTGACCCCAAGAAGTTTTCCACGAATTCATCGGCAGGCTCGGACAAAATAACTTCCGGCGTATCAATTTGAGCGATTTCGGAACCTTCGCGCAAAATGGCAATCCGGTTGCCCATCTTGATGGCCTCATCAATGTCGTGGGTGACAAAGACAATTGTTTTCTTCAAATCCTGCTGGAGTCTGAGGAATTCGTTTTGAAGGCGGTCTCTCGTAATCGGATCAATCGCGCCAAAAGGCTCATCCATAAGCAACACATCAGGATCGGCAGCCAGCGCTCGGGCTACCCCCACGCGTTGAGCTTGACCACCAGACAGCTCTTTCGGGTATCGATCACGATAGATAGCAGGGTCCATCGACACGAGGTCCAACATTTCATCAATGCGTTCATTGATACGGGCTTTATCCCAGCCCAACAGTTTGGGCACCGTCGCGATGTTTTCGGCAATCGTTCGGTGAGGGAACAAGCCAACCTGCTGAATCACATAACCAATTTTGCGTCGCAGCACACTGGGATCTATGTCGGTGACATCTTCTCCGTGGAGATAGATCCGGCCGGCAGTAGGTTCAATCAAGCGATTGATTAAACGCAAGGTCGTGCTCTTGCCACACCCCGAGGGTCCCACGAGGACCAGGACTTCACCTTCATGGACATCCATGGTGAGATTCCCCACCGCGGGTGCCTCCGTTCCGGGATAGAACTTGCTCACGTTTTCTAACCGGATTAGTGGCTGACTCATCTGATTCCTCTCGAGATGGTTGCTCTCTTGGTTGCCTGCAAAATCAAATCGATGATGAGTGCCAACACAAGACACAGGAGTGTTCCTGTCCAAATTGCTTCTAACGAATTAGGCAACGGCAAACGCGCTAACCCGCTCTTAATGAAGTCGCCGAGTCCACCACCGGCGACAAGGGTGGCAATGGCTGCGACACCCACAATCAACATGGAGGACACGCGAATTCCGGCCAAAATTACCGGCCAGGCCAGGGGCAGTTGAATGCGCAGGAGAACCTGGCGAGAAGTAAGGCCCATCCCTTTGGCGGCATCTAAGACACTGCTGTCGATGCCATCGAGGCCCGTAATGGTGTTACGCAGAATGGGGAGTAGTGAATATAAGAACAAAGCGATAAACGAGGGGGCAAAGCCCAGGCCGACTAAGGGGATGAAAATAGTAAACAGCGCCAGGGCGGGCAAGGTGAGAAAGACAGAGGTAATGGCGAGGGAGAGTTCCCTAGCCAAAACACTACGGCGAGTAAGAACACCCAGTGCTATCGAAAAGACACTGGCCAGGCCCAGAACGCTCACCACATACAAGGAGTGCTCGAGCGTACTTTCTTGAATCTGATCCAGCCGGGTCGACATAAAAGTCCACCAGCTTGCTAAAAATTCCATAACTCACCTTCCGCCATCACAGCGAAGACCGGGGAGCCCTAGGGCTCCCCGGCTCGCTATCGATCTAGCCGGAGATCAAGCCTTCTTCCACCAAGAATGCCTTGGCGACGTCAGCAGGATCCTGCCCTTCGGCAGATACCAGGGCGTTAAGCCCTGCCATGCGAACTTCGTCCAACGGAGCGAGGATAGCTTCGATGACTCCATCGAAAGCCTCCGGTGCTTCGTTGTACTTGTCCTCACGGATAGTGCCCGACACGTTGTAAAGGATGTTCACACCTGGGTCAGTGACCAAGGTGAGATCCAGTGCGGGGATACGACCGTCGGTCGTGAATACTTCACCAAAGTCGCAATTATTTGCGGCGGTTTCGGTGTAGATGATTCCGGTGTCGAGAATCAGTTGCTGGTCAACAGCCAACTTGATACCCGTCGCGTCCTCGGTCAGAATCAGACCGTCGGGGCGAGAGGGGAATTCAGATTCCATACACACGGTGGCGTCCGGGTTGGCCTGGACGTACTCCATCATGGTCTGAAGAGTGAAAGGCTCACCATTTGCTTCAGTGACCTCAGGAGAAGAAGCAAAACCGTAGGTGTTGTTGAACGGCGAGCGTCCCACCCATACGATTCCATTCTTTTCCAGATCCATCTCACGAACGCTGGTGGTCAGTTCCTCAGAGTCAAAGCTGGGGTCTTCCTGTCCAAGGTGGACGGTCCAACCGGTGCCGTTGTACTCCATGTAGATGTCGATTTCGCCAGATTCAAGACCTGCGCGAGCGATGCTGGTTCCGCCAAGGTTAACCTTGTTCTCTACCTCAGCACCGGCAGCTTCAAACGCAGCAACCATCATCTCACCGAGAATGAGCTGCTCATCAAAGTCCTTGGAGCCCACTGCTACCGATACGCCGGAAAGGTCGTATTCGGCGAGCGTTCCGCCTGATGCCTGGTCACTTGAACCGTCAGCCGCGCAACCCGCCACTGCGAAAAGCGCTGCAGCCCCTGTGAGGGCCATTACATTTCTTATCGATTTTTTCATTAGTTTGGTATTCCTCCTCTAGTTTCGATATCTCCACCGTACGGACTGGCTCCAGCGATGGCTAATAGGGTTGTCTATATATCAACTATCCATTAGGCTTGGGCTGTGCCCCTTCATACCTCCGGCCTCGCTCGAGACCTCGAGGTTCTCGAGCTTCTCGGCACCGATGAAGCATGGGACGCTGGTGGTTTAGGGGTCCAACGAATCGCCGAAATACTCAAGCGCGATAAGGGGCAAATTTCTCGGGTGTGCCAAACTCTGCAGGCCACAGGGCTCATTAACCGTAACCGACACAGCCGCCGCTACACCCTGGGTCACCATCTCTACGCTCTGGCGATGCGCACACAGGAAGCGCACTTAGCTCTCTTAGCCAGGCCCACCCTGCTCGACCTGATGGCGCGCGCGGAAGAGTCCGCGCACCTCACGGTCCTTCGAGGTGGTGCCATCATGACTGTCCACACCGAATTAGCTCAGCATCCCGAGCGCGATGACAGTTTTGATGGGGTGTCTATTCCAGCCCTCAAGACCGCTTCGGGAAGGGCAATTTTGTCGACCTTCACCCCCGATGAGCTATCCGCCTGGTGGGAAGAACACGGGGAGTTTCGAGAACAACCAGAGACGCTCAGGCAACGACGCCCCCCGGAGACCAGCATCATCACCACCCTGCGCCGAAAACCAGGCTCCATCCGATCACTGTCCAAGCTTCAACGGATTGCCCGGGCGACAAAAAAGGCAGGGTTTGCCATTTCGGATGGGGAACTCACCCCCAACATCGTTGATGCCGCCGCGCCATTGAGAAACAGCCAAGGCCTCGTCGTCGGGGCTATTGCTGTCGGAGCGCGAAGCACGCGAATCAAGGACGGTTTCCAAAGCCTGGGGGCGTTAGTAAAAGAGTCCGCTGAGACCCTGTCGTGGGAGCTTGGTTGGCACGGTCAGTCCTAGACTTTCGCCATGAACACATCACACAAAGCCATCTTGCTTCCCCTGCTGGGACTCGCCATGGCATGGGTCTTATTTATGTTCGCTTCCTGGTCCAATCTGTTCATTCAACCGGAGTACAACTCGAACGGGATGTGGCTTAACGATGGGCCGACGATTCGCCCCTCGACCTACCTCTATCTGCTGGGCATCGCTCTGTATTCCCTCGCGTCACTCATGAGTTTGCGAATGTCAGCGAGAGAGTTTGTCGGCAACGAATCTGACGTGGGGATCTTGCGAGCGGCCTATCGCTTTGGCAATCTGGCCGTCATCGTCGGTCTCGCCGGGGGCGCGATTTTCGCCTTCGTGAACTTTCTCACGGCTTTCAATCAAAACCAGTCAGAAGAATCCCTGACTTATCGGCTGATTGGTGTCTACTTGCCGATTGTTCTCGCCACCGCGCTCGTCGTGGTCGTGTTGCTTTTTGCTTTTGTTGTGCGCAAAGACCAGCCAAATTCAGCTACCGCGCCCTCAGCTGGAATGACGGCCCGCCAAAAAGCTTTGGGTCTGGGTTATGCGATTCCCATTATCGCTGCGGCAATCGCCATTATTTTTGGCCTCATCGTCTATGACGTCACGGGCACTTCCCTAGAAGCCTGGGTGTGGGTCGTCATTCAAGTAATTATCGCCGCTGGCATTATTTTGGGAACCCGCTACGCGCGCCAAGCTAAGGCAGAGAAGCCTGCTGCGCCCCGGCCCCGGACGGCCTGGTCGAGCGGGGCATGGAACCTCAATTTCGTGCTCTCGATTGTCTTTGGTGGCGTGGTTTCCGTCATGGCCTTTGCGTTTGGCTCAGGTTCATTCGACAAGTTGCGCGACTACAACTTCGATTACGAAGGCTGGGAAGTCAAACCCTTTACCCTTAATTGGTTCCTCGGGGATTTTTCTCCAGGCTTAGTGCTTATTGCGTTAGTCACAATTGGTCTTTATGCGACCATCACGGAGAGGCATAAAAAGGAAGCGGCGGCGGCTTAGAGGGTTTCTGGAATTTCCTCGCCCTTGTCGGCAAGAACTTCGCCGCGCTTGTTTTTTCGAACATACGCATTACGGCGCCTGCTCGCTAAGTAGCTGCCCACGACCACTAGTGGGAACCCCACCAGAATGCCCGGCGTGATTGCCTCATCCAGGAACACCACACCCAGAAGTGCTGCAACGGCCAAGTTGACATAGGTGATGAGGCTGGCTCTCGCGGGACCAATTTCACGAATCAGAGCGAAGAAAATCACAAAAGCAAGGGCAGAACACACGGCACCCAAGACAGTAACCGAAGCCCATGCGCCCACGCTCGGAATGGCTTGGATGTCCTGGGTCAAGGTAACAGCTGCAAACGGTGCGTAGATGATGCTCACCATGGCCAACGAAACGGCAATCACTCCCAAAGTAGGCACCTCGCTGGGCATTCGATTGGCAATAATCGGCGCCACTGCGTAACCCACTGCAGCAACCAGCATCATTAAGACCGGGCCCAGCACAATGTGGCCCGAAAAGACGTCAATCCCCACCAGAGACACCACGCCGGCAAATCCAAGGACCAAACCGAGAATGGTGAGTGGGTGCCAAGCGGATCGATCTCCGAGCAAACCGACCAAGAAGGCCGCAATGAAGGGGACCGTCGTAATCAACAGCCCCGCCAAACTCGAGTTGATAGAGCGCTCCGCTTCAGTGATCAAATACCAAGGGCCCACCATTTCAAATACAGCAAAGGCCAATACGGCGGGCCATGCACGCAACGTATTGCGCAGCATCCCCCGACGAATAGCAATCGGCAGCAAAATGAGAGCCCCTAGAAACACCCTGAGGAACACAATGCTGGGGGTTTGAAAATGCTCAATCGCGATTTCTATGAAGAAATAGGGGGTGCCCCAAATCACACCCACACTAAGGAATAACGGGAAAGCTTTTTTAGGCACCAGGTCAGCGTAGTGGACAACGATTGTCTTTCTTTTTTAGCCTGGCGCAGAGCCGCCTTCGTCCTTCGTAGCGCTGGAACGAAGCTTCCATCGCCATGAGAACACCATGGCCAACAGTGTGGCACCGGCTCCTAATGACCCCACGAAAATACTCAGGGTGCCCAAAGCGAGAGCCCAGGATTCCTCCACAAGCCAGCCGTCCTCATCGACAAAGCAACTGGAGACCTGGTAGTAGAAAAGTAACGCTAAGCCTGCGGCAACCAGCACAGCGCAGATTGCCAAAACCACTCGAAAAGGTCGGCTCATCTCCTCATCGTAAAGGTGCTCTGTGCCTGAGTCTCGCAAGACAGGATGACTACGTGGCAAAGCCCAGTAGCTGGTATCAGGTGCTGGGCGGCCTCATTATTCTCCTAAGCGCTGCCATGGTTCACAACAGGTTGATTGTTGTGGCTCGCCGCCCCAAAAAACAAGGCGTTCGAAGATAAAGGGAAGTGGAACGTTCACTGCTGCCCAGGAGATGCCTACTCCCAGAATGGCGCCGAGAGCAAAGCCCCGAATTATACGGCGGTGTCGCGAGCGAGAGATTTGTCGATCAAAGGAGGCAGGATCGAGACTTCTGAGCCGTCGGTTGGGATATTCCCCATAGACTTCGTGCACGGCTATGTTTTCGTATGTCGTCATGCCCACTCCCCCTGTTCTCGTAATGAATGAGCATATGGATGCCAATCTTGGGGGTCTCGAAAATATTCGTTAGCGAACAAAAAGGCCAGCACAATGGGAGCCATCCCACGCGCTGATTAATTCCGGTTATCTCATCCCGCACACGGCAGGTATGCCACTACCGATGGGCATTAGAGTCCCGGGAGCGCAGTGAGTGGGGTTGTGAGCAGGAACCACGTTGCTGTGGCACCAGCGGCACCACCGAGGAATACTCCCCACCACAGTGAGGATTGGCGGGCGCGAGAAAGCTCCTTTTCAAACGGAAGGGAGTCCATATTTCTTAATCGATGATTGAGGTAGTCCCCATCCACTTCTGCCGCATCCCAGTCGGTCATGTTTTTTGTCCCCACAGCCAGTATAAAGAGATGTCCCCCTACGGTGACACGCGTACAAACTAGCAACATACGAAGGCGGTAGCAAGATGTCGGGGTGTGGTCGACTGCCGCAATCACCACTAACACCATGTACCCCTGGTTTAGCCTGCGCCCGATTCTTTGTGCCACCAATCCCGGTACACCACACGGCTGTTGTGTGGTTTTCTTCTTAACTCGGGACCATCTCGTGGAGATGCTGGGAAAACTTTCTCGTCCAACAGTTGGGAAAAGGTGCGCGGTTGCATCTGCCTCGCTATGACTAAAGGCAAGTGCGCAATTCGATGTGCTTGAGCAGAGGAGTGCTCTCTTACTCCTTCGGGATCGAAATACAACCACAGCGGAACTTGCCCATCAATAAAACCAATCACATCTGAATACCGCGGATCTAAAGCTTGCGGTCGATGACATCTTTCCGTCTTGGCTTGATAGGTCAGCCCGCCCGCCACGCCGCTTGCTGCGCCCACCAAAATCGACGCAAAGCCGCCCGTCGAGGCACCAATCAAATACACACTGGAATATCGATTACCAGCAGACCGGACCCACCTCAACATCTGCTTGATATCCCAATGGTGGAAGCCTTGGACGGTGTTCCAGGCTTCGTAATCAAGGTTCTTAATGACTACGGATGCATCCGGAAATTCCTTAAGAACCGCGTGTTTTACCCTGACGGTGGATACACCAGACATGCCACCCGACGCCGAGACGGCATACGGCGTAGAGCAGCTCGAACAGCTCTCTTCACAGGCCGCAGAGTCCTTCTCGCGAGCCGCAAAATTCTTCTCGCGATGTGCACGAAATGAGCGCCGATAGTCGGCTCAGACAAGGAGTTCACCGCTTTAAGCTACTGGGTTAAGCGCCCCGCGACCCTACAAAAACGGCAACATTATTTTGTCTGATTGTGGAAGCCTAGTTAACCCCACTCGCCCTTACTTCGCCCTGTTTCAGAGCCTTTTTTAGTTTTTCCGACTATTCGACATCCTTTTACCCCAACTGTTGCGACATGCCATCCTTAATCAGAGTGGATTCTTCATCCACCGAAACACTGGTGGCATGTTGTGGTGGATCGCAATGATTGCAATCGGCGTGTGGATGGCCATGAGCGGCTTTACGAAATCAAACGCGACACCGTTCAAATACCTCGTGGCAAGGGCGGCGTTGCTCTGGAAATCCACAGCACACAGCTTCTTAGGTTTCTCAGGTGTAGTAGTTGCTCTCGTCGGAGCTTTTCTCCTACTTGGCGGGTGATTTTGTGGAGCCTAGTTGGATCCACTCAGCCTTAGATCCGCTTGTTTGAGCTTCTGTTTTTCGAAATTACAACTAAAAATTACAACTATTTTCTCGGACTAAAGCTCTCGTGTGGGCAGAAGCTTGATTCGTCCCTGGACAAGAAGTGCGGATAGGAGAATCAATACTCCACCGACTAGTTGGGTCGCAGACAGCTGCTCTCTGAGAAAAAGAGCCCCAATGACCACGGCAACCACCGGTGTTATGTAGGTAACTGAAGAGGCCACCACACTGCCGGCCAACTCAATGTTTCGGTAGTTCCATACATAGGCAATACCAGTTCCAAGTATTCCTAGGAGCCCGATGCCGAGTATGGACAATTGGGTGGGTGCCGCACTCGTGAATCCCCATAACAAGGCTGCTGGAGCGGTAAGAACTGTGGCCGCTGAAACTTGAGAGGCCGCTAACACATATGGGCTGTAAGGAAGCGAAGATACAAAGCGTTTGGCGTAGGACATCCCCAACCCGTAGCAAAGCGTTGCGAGCAAAAGAATCGAAACGCCAACCACGGAGCCACCGCTGCCTGAAGAGAAAATTTCCATCAGCAACAAGATGCCGCTAAACCCGATGATCACTCCTACGATTTGATTCACCGTCGGCCACTGATCTCGAAATAGGACAATTACGACTAAAACTGTCATCAGGGGAGTAGTCGAGTTGACTACTCCAGCGATTGCACTGCTAACCGATTCTTGGCCAAGGGGAAAAAGGGCAAACGGTACCGCATTCAATAAGGCGGCCACAACGAAAAGGTGAGCCCAGTGTTTCCAGTTTCGGGGAAGCTTTTGTTTAGAAATCCACACGATTATCAGCAAAGATGCTCCGCCCAGAAAACTGCGGAGGAAAGCTATGCCAATTGGACTGAAAGATTCCAACGCCAGTTCAATGAAAAGAAAGGATGAGCCCCACACCAACCCAAGAGCAATAAAGCCGGGCAGCCACGATAATGGCTTCGTTACCTCACTAGGTTGCGACACCGCTCAAGTCAAACACATTCGCCGAGGAAGAAGGGCTCGACGTGCTCGTGGGGCCTAGTTAGTTCCACTCGGCCTTAGATCGGCTTGTTTGAGCCTCTGTTTTTCGAAATTACGACTAAAAATTACAACTATTGGGGGAGTGATAGCTTTTATGTGTGAAAAATGATCGGATTGCCTCGTTATTCTCTTCGCTGGGTCACAAACATCTGAACTTCACTGCCGCATTGAGCCTCCTTGGCACGCTAACGGTCGTGCTCCTCTATGCGATTGACACGCGGGAAATTCTCGGGGTGCCTGTGTGGGAGAAGCCGCTCAAGTTCCTAATCTCTGCGACAGTCTATGTAGCGACCTTTTCCTGGCTTTACGCCTTCGTCGACAAAGGCAAAAAGCTCGCATCCCTGATGGGGAGCCTCATCGCAATCATGCTGGTTGTCGAACTCATTGCGATCACAGGCATGGCATCGGTGGGCTCCACGAGCCACTTCAACGTATCTACACCGTTCAACATCGGCGTTTGGTCTGTCATGGCGATCGCAATCTCGATCGTCTGGGTAGCAACCTTCCTGCTCTCCGCAGGCTTGTGGAATTCCAGAAGAATGTCCGCCGACCTTCGGCTTGCAGTCCGATGGGCTATCGGCCTCGGGCTTGCGGGGATGGGCATTGCCTTCACCATGACACCCCCTCAGCCACAGCAAACTCTTCCTGAGAATTGGGCTGGAGTTGCAGGCGCACATACTGTTGGGGCTGCAGACGGTGGGCCGGGTCTACCTTTTTTTGGCTGGTCTACTGAAGCAGGAGACCTTCGTGTCTCTCATTTTTTTGGCCTTCACGCGCTACAGGTACTGCCGCTGGTGGCACTCCTTCTCTCGGTGCTTATCGCGAGCGACAGAATTCGGGTGGCGACGATTACTGGAGTCGCTACGAGCTACACTCTCGTGGTTATGTTTACCTATGTGCAAGCATTGCTCGGGCACACCATCGCCCAAGCTTCGACTCTCGTAGCTTTGGGCAGCATTCTGCTCCTGGGGCTCACCGTTGCAGGTTTCACCTACAGACGTGCTTCGAATACGACTTCGGGCAATGTTCGTGGAGCCTAGCTGGATCCATTTACCTTTAGATCGGCTTGTTTGAGGCTCTGTTTCTCGAAATTACAACTAAAAATTACAACTATCTTTAGTAGTCGTTGGTAACCAGGTCGGTCGCGTACAAATTGGAATGCATTACTCGAAACTTCTCGTAGAACTCTGCCAGCGTTATGCCCATCGCTGCCTCGAAAGCTTCATAGAAATCCATCCCCTCACCCAGGTTCTCCCAAACGTTGAGGACTGCGCCGACCCCTTTGCTGGCAATCATGTATTCCATGGCTCTTTGACCGGAGAAGTAGTTCTCGGTTCCAAAGGCTTGTTGTTGACGGACTTCGAGAAATTCAAGATCCGAAAGGTAGCTAACTTCAAGGAATAAACCACTTCGGTCTGTTGGGGTGAAACGATCGTAGGGGTAAAGGCCAAGGTAGTCAGCAATCATTCTTCCGAAGAACTCACCGCCGCCTTCGGTGAACCAGACTGCGCGAAAGTAGGGGTGCCAAGGGGGTGGGCTTTGCCCGCCAGGAGCCGGATCAAGTTGGTCGTGAACGAGGTGAAATAGTTCATGCGCGGCAATCGTGATTCTTCGCCCCTCGGTGAATACCTCGCCACCTCGCATCCGACCCCAATTTATTCCAATCCACGCGACACCTTTCACCGCGCATGCGGTCGCATAGTCCTGTTCAACGAGATACCCGCACACGCCGCCGTACTTGTCTGCGGGGTATTCATTTTCCGCCATCACCTCGAGCACGAAGTCATAGTTGCCACCTATGACAATCAGCTCGCTGTCGAGATAATCACAGAAGAGCTCCGTTGTGTTTAGAACTAAGTCTTCGACCATGGGTTTATGAACATCCAACATTGGGTCACCTAGATGCAACCGATACGGAATTGAACAACCCGGAACGCGAGCTTGGTCGAAAAACTCATTCGAGCGATACATCGCGGTGTTGATTAGCTCGTCGTATGTGACATCTGCTGGCCAGGGCGAATCGAACTCTGCACTCGCCTCGGGTTTCCAACGCGGAGTCGGCAAGGAAGCACTTTGCGGCTCTTCCACATCAGAAGAATTTTCGGCAACCACAATTTCTTCGTTGACAGCGACTGGCACGGTCTCAGACGAAGAACAAGCGGCGAGTAAGAAAGCACTGGCCAGCAGGAGTGATGCACGGCGCACAGAAACCCCCAAGCGGTAAAAGATACTGCGAGGTTATCTCAAAGGTGAGGAACCTGCAGGAATCAGCTGGCCAGCCGCAACGCTATTTCGATTGCTCCGGTTATCCCGGCACGCCGCTGTGGACGCCATTTCGTGGAGCCTAGGAGAATCGAACTCCTGACCTCCTGCTTGCAAAGCAGGCGCTCTACCAATTGAGCTAAGGCCCCTTAGGGAAAAATATTTAGTTGTGTGTGGGGCTACCAGGACTTGAACCTGGGACCTCTTCGTTATCAGCGAAGCGCTCTAACCACCTGAGCTATAGCCCCTAAGACCGCATATGACATTAGCGCACCTTGGCGCCAACGTCACAATCGGTTAGGTATTGGTGAATCCAACGCTTAGCCCACCAGTCGTGCGCGCTATCAAATTATAGAGTAGCGCGCCCAGCGACCCAAGCACAGTCAGGGAAACCCAATTAATCAGTGCCCCTACAAAACCCAGTAGGGCAACTTGCCTAAAGTCCAGCAGCGCCAACAAAGCACCGCCGCCTTCTCCCAAAATGTCGCCGATGACGCCCTCGAGTGCGCCAATGACTCCCACCGTGTTCAACAGCAGCCAGGTCAGAATCACGGACAAGAAAACAGAAATAGCAACTGCCGTGGAGACCAAAGACGACACTTTAACCGCCGACCATAAGTCAATGTAGACAAGGTTCAATCGGACCTGCTTCACCACAGGCCTCAAGCTTGATGCTGATCGCGTTGCCTCGGTAGGGGGCATGGGATCGGTCATAGTTTGGGCTCTTTCTCATCAGCTGGTGCTTCTACTTCTGTTTCTGCTTCCTCGACACTACTACCGTCATCGGGCTGAGCGAGATCACGCTCGGAATTGCGAGCGATTCCTAGAATCTTGTCTTCCTCATCCAATCTCGCAAAGACAACTCCCATGGTGTCGCGACCCTTGGCGGGAACCTCTGAAACGCCAGATCGGACAACCTTGCCGCTTTCAAGAACCACCAACACTTCGTCGTCTTCTCCCACAATGAGTGCACCCGCCAAACCGCCCCGAGTGTCTGAGAGCTTCGCGACCTTGATACCTAAACCGCCTCGCCGCTGCGCCCGATACTGCTCCACGGCGGTGCGCTTGGCGTAACCGCCTTCGGTCACTACAAACACGAAGCCCTCATCATTAATAACTGAAGCGGAAAGTAGGTGGTCCTCGCCGCGGAAGTGGATGCCAATCACACCCGCAGTGGAGCGACCCATGGGACGCAATGCCTGGTCTGTCGCGCTAAAACGCAAGGACATTCCTGCCTTGGTTACCAAAAGGACGTCATCGCCTTCGTCCACCAGGCGAGCAGCTACTAATTCATCCTCTTCCTTGAGGTTGATGGCGATAATGCCGCCAGATCGGTTGGTGTCGTATTGGGTCAACGCGGTCTTCTTGACCATGCCCTTTTTGGTTGCCAGGACGAGATATTGGGCCGCTTCATAATTAGCGATATCCAAAATCTGAGCTATCTCTTCGCCTGGTTGAAGGGCAAGCACATTAGCCACGTGCTGGCCCTTGGCATCACGGCCCGCTTCAGGTACTTCGTATGCCTTCGCGCGGTATACCCGGCCCTTATTGGTGAAGAACAGCAACCAGCGATGGGTGGTCGTTACAAAAAAGTGCTCGACCACATCGTCAGCTCGCAACTGGGCACCTTTGACACCTTTGCCTCCGCGATGCTGGCTGCGATAGTTATCGCTACGAGTTCTTTTGATATAGCCGCCTCGCGTGACGCTCACGACCATTTCTTCTTCGGGGATGAGGTCCTCATTCGACATCTCACCGGCAAAGCCCATCATGATTTCGGTGCGTCGGTCATCGCCAAAGCGGGTAGTAATCTCGCTCAGTTCATCAGAAACGATGGATTGCTGACGTTTTTTGCTCGCCAATATCGACTTGAAGTCCGCAATCATCGTCTCAAGCTCGGCCGCTTGATCGATAATTTTCTGGCGCTCCAGCGCCGCAAGTCGGCGCAGTTGGAGATTAAGAATCGCAACAGCCTGGTCCTCGTCAACAGCTAGAAGCTTGATGAGGCCAGCTTTGGCTTCGTCTACCGTCGGAGATTTTCTAATCAATGCAATGACGTCATCCAATGCATCGAGTGCCTTAAGGTAGCCGCGCAAAATATGCGCATCCGCCTCAGCTTTATCAAGACGGAATTGCGTGCGTCGCACAATGACATGAATCTGGTGTGACACCCAATAACTAATGAAAGCGTCCAACGTGAGCGTGCGGGGCACTCCATCCACGATGGCGAGCATGTTGGCGCCAAAGTTTTCCTGAAGTTGAGTGTGCTTATAAAGGTTGTTCAGCACCACCTTGGCTACAGCATCACGCTTGAGCACAATGACCAGGCGTTGTCCTGTGCGGCCAGATGTCTCATCCCGGATATCGGCAATTCCGGTGAGTTTTCCGTCCTTAATCAAGTCTGCAATCTTGATAGCGAGGTTGTCCGGGTTTACTTGATAAGGAAGCTCGGTAACCACCAAGCAGGTTCGACCTTGGATTTCTTCCACGGTAACAACGGCACGCATCGTGATGGATCCACGGCCGGTGCGATACGCATCTTGAATTCCGCGGGTTCCCAAAATTTGTGCGCCGGTGGGGAAATCAGGGCCCTTAACCTCAGCAAGCGCTGCCTCAAGAAGCTCTTCTCTACTGGCGTCGGGATGAGCCAGGTGCCACTGTGCAGCCTGAGCTACCTCGCGAAGATTATGCGGGGGAATATTGGTCGCCATTCCCACTGCAATTCCGACAGATCCATTGACCAAGAGGTTGGGAAAACGAGCCGGCAAAATACTGGGCTCTTGGGTGCGTCCATCGTAGTTGTCTTGAAAATCAACCGTATTTTCTTCAATATCCCGAACCATTTCCATGGCCAATGGGGCCATCTTTGTTTCGGTATATCGAGGTGCTGCTGCGCCATCATTTCCTGGGCTTCCAAAGTTTCCCTGTCCCGTGGCCAGTGGGTATCTCAGGCTCCAGGGTT
>Ga0115557_1001789_pt1 | contig 14628 bp, 15 predicted proteins | sample COGITO_mtgs_1104_FD_87280 | JGI IMG/M metagenome (GOLD analysis project Ga0115557, IMG submission 87280) | Pelagic marine microbial communities from North Sea - COGITO_mtgs_110421 | ecosystem: Environmental > Aquatic > Marine > Epipelagic | place: Germany:Helgoland, sampling site Kabeltonne...
CCATAACTCTGAAAGAGAGGTCAGTGGAGACGAAAACCAATTCTCCTCGTCTGAATCAAAATCAAAATCAGAATCAGAATCAGAATCAGAATCAGAATCAGACACCTCACCATCAGCAGAAGTACCACCAGCCTCAATGCCTGCTTTCGAGTTCGACGAGTCTTGAGCCTCTGGCTTGTCGTTCCAATGAGGGACGAAGAAGTTGCGCGCGCGTCTCTTCAAGCTAATCGCGCCCTTACTTTCGTCAGTACGCCCAGCCTCTTCTGGTGATGGTGTCGAAGAGGAGAGAGATAGAGTTGGTGCACTCAGGGGGGTTACAACCCGTCGTGCAGGCCAGTTGGGGTTGAGGGCGAGAGACTCCTGAGGATAGACAAGTGCCAGAAGAGTACAGAACGCGACAATCATGCTGCAGGGGGCAACGAGACACTTGCAGAATTTTGACAAATAAAATAGAGACAAAGGAGAGTGTTGACGGGTATTTTAAAGGTTTAATGTCCGATTAGGGATGGAGGGGGGTTGAAAAGACGGGTCGTGCCTATCTAAGGGTTCTCCTATCGGGGGGAAATACAACGGATTTGTGTATGGAAGCTCTCTCGATCTGCCCCCTGCAAAATGGGTTTCGGCATAGACCTCCTTCATTATGGGTTTCGATAAATTTCTATTTGTTCTCCTCGCTATTCTTCCTGTAATAACCCGTACGGCGGCGGAGTATGCCCCTTTACTAAAGCAACTATCCCCCAAAAGCTCACTGCAATCCACCAACTTCCTCGCAAACACAATAACCTTTGTATATCGGATAGAACTGCCACAAGAATGTGAAAATGTCGATAACTCTGGGTCGTCATTCTACGTGTGTTTACAACTCGACGGGGTAGTCATTCAATGTGCGGAAGTCAAAGACAAAGATGAGCCATCCTTTGAATTGGCCTCGCTTGTCCCTGGTGCACATACAGCAGTTGGTGTCGTAATCAATTCGCTCGAGAGTCACACGCCGCTGGCGTCTACGATACCATATGAAATTACTGTAGTCACGCCGGACACCTGTAAGCACCGTGCAATCACTCCTTTGGTGTTTGACGCTTTCATTTTCTCAAATGAGTTGGATCTGCTTGAGCTGCGATTGAATGAACTCAATGATGTTGTTGACTACTTTGTCATCGTCGAGAGCGATTACACTTTCAGAAATAAGGAGAAAATGCTGGTGTGGGATCAGAGTAAGGGAGAGCCTAGGTTCGAACGATTTCACCACAAAATTATTCATTACATTCACAAGAGTTCCCAGTCTGATATTGCCTGGGAAAATGAGTACAGTCAAAGAGATGCGATGTACGATGCCGTGGTGCAGTCAGAAAGGTCTAACGGCGACGATATTTTGATTATTGCTGATTTGGATGAGATTCCGAGGTCAAGCGCTGTAAAGAGCATCGCCAAATGTGAAGATGCCCACCTTCCTATAACATTGGAGACAAACTTTCATTACTATAACTTCAATTGGGTGAAACCACAGAGTTGGAGAGCCCCGCAAGCTTACAGGGTCCGCGAAGCTGCTTCGGTCCGACCTTCGGAGCTTCGACGGGCGCTGGGGTATCGAGGCGGTGAGCGGGAAGACGACAACTTTGATGAGGGACTAGACCTGACTTTCCCGGCAATCACGAAGTTGGAGAACGCAGGGTGGCACGCTTCGTACTTCTTTGATGATCACGGAGAAATTGCAGCTAAGATCTCTTCTTTCAGTCACTCAGAGTTTGACAAAGATGAGATCAAAAGTAATATCGCAGAACGTGTCAAAAGCGGGAAAGACCTGTTCGGACGGGTCGAGGAAGACTTGATATTTGTGGAGGAGCCTGACCTTCCGGTTTTCTTGAATGAGTGGCAGTGGAACAAAGCGGCAAATAGATTACGTGAGAGGTTTGTCATAAGCGACCGGGTCGCTTCGGACGTCGCGAGAAATGCAAATGAGTGGGAGGCCTCATTCAACAGAATCGGTAGCGAGGCAATTGGTGGCTTTCGACGGGGTTGCTCGATTGGTTTATCGTCGCCACCTGCTTTCTTCATCGGCATAATCAGCGCAATCGGTAATGCCGAACGTCGGCAAGTGATTCGCGACACCTGGTTGAGCCATCCTGAACTAGAGCTTTATAAAGCAAAGGAGATGGTAGAATATGCCTTCTTTCTAGGTCTCGAGGATGACGGACTTGTCGGGGAGGATGCCCAAAGAGAGGCTGATGAACACGGTGATATTGTCTTCATCAACAAGAGGGATACATACCACAACATGCCCTACAAAGCGGTCGGTATCATGCGCTTCGGCGTCAGGGAATGTGGCTCCAGTTACATTATGCGGTCGAATGACGACGTTTATCTCCGATTCGGTGTTGTTCTCGAGGTTCGTAGTACAACGCGAAGTTTTTGAGCGAGCAAGCGATGTCGCCAGCAAGCGAACGATGTCGCCAGCAAGCGAACGATGTCGCTCTCTTACTAACTAAAAAAATATCTCCTCCGCTTTTCTGCAGGATTTATTCAATCGAGTACCAGCGAGAATCTACGGGGGGCAGTTTGTGGAAGATGTAAAAGTGTTGCGACCTGTTGACGAGTGGAATCCAGCAAACAAGAAATCGTCTGCAATCAGCCGAGCCGTTTACCCCTCCGATGTATTTCCAACATTTGCCCAGGGAAATGCTTACATCCTCAGCTTGGACTTAGCGGAAAAAGTTGCTGAAATCGGCGACGCAAAAAGCTTCGGTTGGTACAGATTCAAGCTCTTCGCCGATGATGTCATGGTTGGCCTAGTAATGGAGGCAGAAGGGGCGAATAGACTGCAGATTGATGCCGACTTTCGATTTGACGGGGCTAACAGCCAATGTAGCAACGAAAATTATTTTCAATTCAATGTTGACCTGGTCTCGATGCGGACAATCTTCGATAATGATGTGGAGGGTCGTCCCCACTGCCACAATGTTCTTGAAATGTGTTGCGGTTGACGTGAAAAACCTTTAGCAGCAGCAGGAGAAATTCTTTTAGAGAAAGATGCAAGAACAAAGAGTAGCCATTTTTTGGAAATTGACGGAATTGTGATTATTCCCCTTTGAGCTTTTACGAAATACCCATTTCGTGGAAATAATTCTCTCCACAACTTAAATCTAATTTACAAAGTCGTACTTGCTTACTTTACAGCTCGCCACCAACGCCCACCAGATTCAATACCTTCTGGACGCTCTCAACAAATAATGCATTCACAAAATGTCCGATGGTGAAGCCTACCATTGTAATGACAATCAACTTGACAACAACCGTCGCCTTGTGGCCAAAGCTTTTGTCATCCCTCAAATCAGCATAGAGAGCATCGCCCCCGATTAACCTCCAGGGAACGAAAATGACAGCTAGCCAAGTCAGACCCCAGGCAGGGGCAAGCCAAATGTTCTTCCATGCGAAGGCTTCCTCACCAGCATCGTATGCCATCTTACTAAACAAAACCAACATCGGACAATGGTTGACCCAGTCAGTGAAGTACCATGTGGGATAAGTCAGCTTAATTTTGTTGCTGGCTGCCTTTTGTTTCTTGGTTAGCTTCTTCTGTGCACGAGTATAAGCAATGCCATAGTCGTCGGCATCGTATACAAAAACCCAAAATCCAATAGTAACACCACAGAGAACCCCAAAAACAAAGCCGGCAGTTGAGGCCGGGGCTGGTTCCCCGAATATTACTGGCCAAAGAACGTACAGAATACTTAAGTAGTGACTGCTACACGTGAAGAACACCAAAGGTCGGACGCCCGCCAACCACACTGGGAACACCTTCTGCTCGTCTCTGAAGTAGGGCCAATTCCGAAACATTTCAACCCAAGCCAGGGATCGGGAGAATATGGTCAGAATCACGTAAAACTGGTCATAGGGAGAAAGCTCTGTCGAGCATCTTGAGATAAACTCTGTCAATCCCATAACAAATAATTTGAGCACAAATAGTAAATGAAAGAGAGGTATGTTTACCAGTTACCTCCCTGGCCCTTTTTTCTTTTTCGATGATCTCAATTTTTTTGATAATTTTTCTGTTACTAGGAGAAAAATTATCTGTGTTTCTTATCGACCCTCGTCCCTGCCACCCTCCTAGTACTTCCTCCGTGGCAATATTAGTTTGATTTTTGTTTCTGACCCTCTTTTTTACCATCCATCCCCCCCAAAACCCTCAACTCAACTTAACTCCATGAAAGGCGAATTTGAGATGGAACCCTTGACAGAGAATGAGCGAAATGGTTTGATCACGACTTCATCTGCGTCTGGTCGAGATCAGGTCACCAATGCCACCGTCTGCTCTCGTCGTCGCAGTGTTGGCATCATAGTGATTTCCCTTCTAATTTTTTCTTGCATCATCTTGATGTACAAGGACTCGACATTTCTGCCCCCCTCCTCTGGTACCTCTGCCGCTGACACCACTTCTAGTGGTTTGTCTTTAGAAGAGTCAATAAAGGGGAAATACGGTCTGGATAAAGCCTCCAAGCAAGATGCTGTAGACGCGGCTGTGGAATATTTGGCTGGGCAGCAGAAGGCAATTGAGGAGGAGCAGCAGAATGGAATTGGTGAACAGGATGCGACCGATGAGGTTGAAGCAGCTCAACCCGGCCTTCCACCTTCCCAAATAGATGAAGAAAGCAGCACCACTCCTGCAAATACTAAACAAAATGACTGTCATGCCAAACACTCTGATGAATTCTCCATCTACAGCTGCTCACAAGCATTTGCCCTCTCCAACAACGCACCCTCCTGCAAAATAAGCATGTCCGAGCTGAAGACGCGTATGATGGTGATCTATTCCGCTTCGGCCCTTCCAAGGTATGATGATTCTTGTGGCTTGCTCCGTTCCCGATATCACACGGCTCCCACATGTCAAGCGGAGGAGGCAGAAATAACTCCAGGTGTACACCATTATCGCATGGTTTATATTCCAGCTTTTGAGGGAACTTGTGTTGCACCTGATGTTTCCCCTCGCGGTATTGCGAAAGCTTTTCGCGATGCCCGCAGCGATGTCGGCGACAGCAACCGGCCCGTGAACATTTTCTTTATGGGTCTGAGTTTCATGGGCCAACCCTTTATGTCGTACGTTTGTTTGAACGAAGATTCCCTCTCGTTTGCGCACAATGGGGGGGGATGGGTGTTAGCTGAGCGTCAAAAGAGCTCGGAAACCCAGTTTGTTCCCTTGGAGGAAGTTTTGGCTGAAAACGGCAAGTGTTCAGGTTATTCGCGAGATCACATTGCAGATTGGTACCCACCTGAGATACACCCTCGGACCTCTCTTCCCTCACAAAACGTCCACAGCTGTAATTCGGATGCCGCTTACGTTCATTTTGGTCCCAACTCTCCCGATTCCGAAGACGATGTGAACATCTGTTACAAGTATACCTTCAACCTCGCCTCCACTGTACAGCGGGGGCAACATTTTGGCTGTAATCGGAAGGCATCGTTTGGAGCAGGCTTCGACCTACGATCGACGGACGTGATTTTTGCCCTTCACTCGGTACACGAGCTCCGAGAGTACTATTTTCCTCGCATTACGCCCTACGAAGGGGCCGGTGTTGGGGTGAATCTCTCCGACTACCCCAACCTGTCGGTGGTGAGCGTCTTGAATATTTACGAGGCACTAGTACTGCGTCTTCTCCGCGAGGCGCAGCAACGCAACGGCGTTCCTACCTGGTCTGACGTCCAGCGAGACTATCATAACTTTGAAATGACGAAAGCCCGCCCCCAGGCGTGCATGCCGAAACCTCCCGATGTGCACTACAGGCTGCCCGGGCTTACGGACATGGCGGTCGAAGGTTGGATGGCTTTATTCGTCAGTGACCTTGTGGGAAGAAAGTCGGGGCTGAGCGAGAATGAGCAGAACGAAATTTACGAGTGATTGACGAGATTACCTTTCATGATAGAGTAGCAAAATCGCGGCCTAGTAGTAGACTGAAAAAAGTGCCGGCTCGGCAGTAGAAGTAAATGTGAGCAAAGAACACATCCGTGTCTTTAAATGAGCATTTGTGATTCCATATGTTGTCCTCCTTCAAAACAATGGGCTGCTCTGTTCTTATCCATACGTCATTAATCACATCTTCTTCGCCTTCTTCTTTGTCCCTGAACTGCCACCGACACCACTCTCCTTAACCCTCTTCACGCCTCCGCCCCCGTCTTGCCACTTTGCAACGAACCCCTTCACGTCAAACTTCCTCTTACAACCGTTGTAATTCATAAACCGAATTTTGCCAAAGACAGGTCTCTCTTTCCAACCCATATCATGCACGCCCATGATGCTCCAACCCACTCCCACGTATCCGTTGCAGCTGTTGCCGTCAAGCGAATACACATCGTTTAGTTTCTGAGCGATCCTCAAAGCCTCCGCCGGCGTTGAAGTCCACTCGAGGATCTTCTTTGCCCAGTACATGCGCAGGAAACCGTGCATCTTTCCGGTCGTCGTGAGCTGCTTCTGCGCCGCGTTCCAAAGGTCATCGTGGGTTTTTCCCTCCGTCAAAATTGTTTCACTGTAAACGTATTCCCTTTCGTCGACCTGGTGGAGCTCTAGGCTCTCTCTTGCCCAGCCCGCCGCGCCTTCAAGGCTGTCGTACTTTGGATTGTAGTGACAGAAATTGTCGGAGAGCTCACGACGGACAAGGCCTTCTTCAACAAAGGACGCCGTGCCATTGTGGTGTTTCTTCAGAGCCTTGACGTCGAGAACAATCTGCTGGAAGCTGATCTGTCCGAAACGTAGGTAAGGGGAAAGGTCTGACTGGACGTCTTCGTTCGGGTCGTTTCGGACATCAGCATAAGTCTTCAACTTCGTTTCGCAGAATTTATCAAAAACTCTCCTGCCCTCGACGCCACCCCCCTTGAGCCACGTCACCGGGGCAACACTCACATCAACCTTGGTAACGTCAACGAGCTTCAGCATGCTATCCCAATCAACTGCCGGGGTGTCGGTGGTAGTTCCCTTGCCGCCAACCGGAGCAAGGAGAGCGAAGGGGGTAAGGAATTCGCGCAGGTTGTTATCGATCTTCTTTCTGATTGTGCGAGCACCGACCTATCGAGTGAAGTTGGACGTTAGCGAATGGTTAAGATGAGGATTAGCGACACATGAGCGAAACACTCACCTCCTGCTTATCACTAGCCACCCAAACAGGCACGACATTTTCACTGTCGCATTCAAAGAACTCGACATTGTTCTCGTCAAGTATCTTCTTAGCTCCTTCTTTCCAGCTATTGGGAGTTCGGAGAGGGAAAGCGTCGGTGACCACGCACCTTGCTCCAACGTCCTTGGCGTAAGCTCCCACAGTGACTCCGACATCAGTCCCACCATCAACAACGTCGAAATCGAGACCCAACTCGCGGGCGCCCTTTTCCACCTCTTTCAAGCCATCCACCATAAATTGATACTGACGAAGACTCATCTGGTCAAACGACCGGTGGAACGGAAAGAGAATCTTGATTGGGAGGGAATGTTTTCGCGATAGTTGTTGAGTCAGAAGAAGGCTGTGATTGTTCTGGATTCGGTGCGAGCGGAGCATCCAGTACAATATACACTGTAGGTAATTAAGATTAATTGTTAGTCGCTTTGTTGGTTGGCATCATTCAGAGAAAGAACAATCGCATTTGTCCATTAACAGCTGTGCAAACAAAAAATTCTCACCTGTGTTTTTCCTTGCTGTGGCTTGACAGAGTTTAACAGTCTGTATCGCGACTGATGTACCAGCTCAGTCGACATATTACTTAAGGAGAGGCAGGAAACGGAAATAGTGGTGAAAATAAGCACGAAGAACGGAAAGAGGAGCTGGGGAGGAATCTTCTTTGGCGTCACACCGAGTCACTGTTAGAGAAACAGAACAGTTTGTCAGTACTTTTATTTTTTCTTTTTCTTATCGTTATCTTATGATCGGAAAGACACTTTTTATGATGGTTTTCGGGGTTTTCAATTGACGATTGGGGCTAGAAAAAAAATAGTTTGGAATACCGCAGCACCACCGTCCCCAAATTTTCTTTCTCCCTCATTCGCCTTCATTCGTGAACGTATCCGGCCATGATTTTCAAATCTTTACTCTCGATACTTTTGGTCGCCAGTTGTGGTGCCTTTTCCTTCACAGCACCTTCCTCACTTGTCAAATCACCTACCACCTCATTGCTCTCTGCCCACAAACTTCTTCTAATTCGCCACGGAGAGTCAGATTGGAACAAGAAGAATATTTTTACTGGTTGGGCGAATGTCCCTTTGTCTCCCGACGGCGAGGCAGAAGCAGCTGCAGGTGGGAAACTTATTGTAGCTGAGGGATTCGCCCCTGACATCTGCTATACATCTTTCCTGAAGCGTGCGCAAGACACCCTGAGCATCTGCAAATCTGAGATGGGAATTGACGGTAAGTTTTGAGGAGAATCGAGGGTGGCGGTGGCTTGAGTCTGAGTTGATTCCGGGCATAGGGTCGGTTTGTAAAGAGGTTTCTCTTTTTGGGTTTTTTCTCACCCCCTTGTCCCCAAAGAATCTGTTGAAACTCGTAAGCGCTGGCGCCTTAATGAGAGACACTATGGCGCTCTTCAGGGTTTAGACAAGCAGGAGACTGTGGATAAACATGGTAAGGACCAAGTATTGGTCTGGCGGAGAAGCTATGACATACCACCTCCTGAAATAGAGGACTTGGCAAGTGAGTTCAACCCTAGGAATGACCCAATGTATGAGGGGGTGGATAAGGATGAGGTAGGTTTCTTTTCTACGTGTCACTTGATTACCTTGAGATCCTATTTTCTAATCCATTTCGAATGCACGCTGTGACTGACGACACGACACGACACGACACGACACGACACGATATTGATCATCACGCTCCAGCTCCCCCTGACAGAATCCTTGAAGCTCACTGAAGCCCGTGTCCTCAAATTGTGGAACTCTGAGCTTGTTCCGGAAATCAAGGCCGGCAAGACACTCATGATTGCTGCGCATGGAAATTCCCTCCGGGCCCTTGTCAAACATCTTGATGGTATCAGCAGGTGGGTAGTAATTAAGAAAAAAAAATCAATCAATCTCAACATCTCTTTTTAACTAACCGACCTCACACCACAAACAGCGACGAAATCACCGGTCTTAATATCCCCACTGCGATCCCACTGGTTTATGAGCTTGACGATGACATGCGCCCGATCAAGCAGGAGGGCGCAATTGCACCGCTCCAAGGTAGATATCTTGGGGACCAGGAGGCAATCAGGGCAAGGATTGAGGGAGTAAAGAACCAGACAAAGTAAAGAGAAAACAGGCCGTTTTGCGCTTATCTGTGTTTTCGTGATAGTTAGGGTGCTGCGCATTTAAATCATTTGAACTTATTGACAGAAGAAACTATCCCTTCATATCAGGCGTAAAGCCAATGTACTTTTGTCTTCAATAGCCCCCTGCCATTTTAGCAGTTTGGGGATTCAGACAGAAGTCACCATAATGGTTCAATCAGTAGGGGAGTGTTTGCAAGCCTATCTCCGATCGGCTTCCGCACTATGTGCAGGCCTTTGCTCGCTTGCTGCAAAACATTCACCTCATTCCTACCAAGATTTTCCTCCTAACGACCGCCAAACTCGCTTGCGGGTGCGGAGAAGTCACAAAACAACAGCCCTGCCATAATTATTATTTGTAATGTATTTCAGGAACTCAATACACACTGTTTCTAGCCTCTCACTTTTTCACTTTTCGACCGGAGTCGAGTCGAAAATCCAAACTCTCTCTCTTCTCCCCAAGTTAATTTTTCAGGTAAGTTTTTGCATAGGTGCGATTCTGTCGGGTTTTGTTTGCCCTAGACTGCTCGATTGAGACGCAATGACCCCTGTAGGACACCAGTGAGCATTTCGATCACCAGGTCATATCAACTTTGGTGGGGCATTTTGTACCCATATGGAGAATACGACGTCGTTTTATTCTATTCTCTTCGCGCTTAGATTGCAGTATGTACCTGTGTATAGCGCTTGTACGCATTTTCTCTCTCTTATGAGCCTGTAATTAACCCCCTTTTTTCCCCCTCATCGTCACTTTTCTGTTGGGTCACTAACAGCACAATCTTAAAGCACAATGCGATTCAATCTCATCCTAGTCGGGATGGTTGGCCTTATAGGCTGCGCTGCTGCATTACCAGAAAATTTAAAGGCTTTCAAAGAGCAGGGAGATGAGCTTTATGCTCTGGACCCTGAATCTGGAGAGAACCTTGAGAGACACCTAGGACACGCTGAGAGGCACCTAAAATCAGGAAAGAAGGGCTCGAAGAAAGCTAAGGCGGGAAAGAAAGCTGGTAAGTGCTGATGATCTTGGGTTAGCGCAGGAGCAGAACAGCCTATGCTTCCCACTTTGCTCACAGAAACACGAACACATTACTCCACACTCCTCCAGGTGTCTCGAAGGGCAAGAAGTCCGCAAAGACGAAGAAATCACTCAAGTCGAAGAAGCGAAGTCCTAAGACTACGCAGTCTCCTTCACCTACTCCCGGCTAGGCCAAATTTGAATTGTGTATGGGACGAGTCCATTTCTGCGTATGTGTATGGAGTATGGAACGAGTCATTTTCTGCGTAGGTGCGCATATTGTGTGTAAGATTTATTAGGAAAAAAACAAACAGAAAAGAAGTTCTTGTCTGATCTGAATTAATGGCTCTCTCTTATTTCCAAATTCATTTCTCCACTGAGCATTACTACTGATGTGGAAGGCAACCTCTCCCTTCTTCCTTTAAGGTCTTTGTTTTTTCATAGAATCCGTTCGTTCGCCTGAAATTTCGCATAAGCACTCTTCCGCGGTTGACACCGACAGTTGAAAGTAAAAAAATTGGAATTCTCAAATTCTCAAGTTAACAGTTTTATTTCGCCCTCTTTTTTGGAAACAAGACGCGAAGTCCTCTCTGCCTCTCTGAGCCTCGCCACTTTTTCGCCGTTTCTGTGTCGTCTTGCGTAACCTGATCATCATTCGATTCTCGATTCTCATTTTTTTCCGGAACACCTCCAGTCAGGACTCCAAATCAATTTTTTCGGAACACCTCCAACGTACGCAGGTCAAATGCATCCCCTGGCGTCTAAGAAACATCGGCCCAATCCAGCGAACGATGATGATATGGATGGTATGGATTTGAATGGAATGCCAAATGATGTTCCTGCGTTGAAGGAACTCCTCCACAGCTATTCTTCTAAACTGCTCACCCTTGCCCGAGCTCACAATGCTCTGCTCGAGCATGTGAATAACGAGAAAACCTTTGCTAATTCCGCTTTCAATCCTACATCGGCTGATTTGATGATGAGCCACAGCCAGTTGTCTGATGAGGACGAGGACACCAAGGAGCTTCCGGAGACTGAGCCTCCTGAGACTGATTTGGAAAGCCTGGAGAAGAAGACCGAGGGGGAGCTGAAGAGGTCATTTTCAATCATAAATGATGCGAGCAACCAATCGCTTCCAGCCGGTGTTGTGTCACTGCTCTCGGGCTTGGAGAACAATGTTCAGTGTTCCGCTGCCAAAGGAGGAGGACAAAACGACGATGATTGCTTCAAACTTCCTCGTGGTTTTACCTTGCCTCTCTCTGTCCCCCGAAATTCTGTGAATACGACGACGACGGCGACGACGGCGACGACGGCGACGACGGCGACGACGGCGATGGTGACAGGGATAAATCCACCACCGAATGTCCGCGTCGGTGTGGGTGTCCTTTTAAAACGACTGTCCTCGTGTAAGGTAATTGCTGGGATCCGCTCAGGGTCGCACGGAGCTGGCACCCTTGCCCTCCCTGGTGGACACCTCGAATTCGGGGAGTCCTGGGAATCATGCGCTCGCCGGGAGGTACTGGAGGAGACTGGTGTATCTCAAATCACCGGCTTAAAGCTACTTCATGTGACCAACGATCCAATGTTGGGTGAAAATAAGCACTATGTGACACTTTTCATGGCGGGAGTCATTGATGATGGAGCAGAGGTAAATAATTTGGAACCGAATAAATGCGAGGGGTGGGAGGAGTTTACTTTAGACGATTTGAGAACGTCGGACAAGTTGTTTGGGCCTTTAAAGATGTTGGTTGAGAACAACCCTGCCGAATTAGCAACATTTTTGGCAAACCAAAAAGTAGACAACAACTAGCAAATAACTGTAACACAAAACCACTAAGTAATTACAAGGTAACTGCAAAGCAGCATGCCAGCAAAAGCAAACTGCATGGAATGTGGGGAGTAAGCTGTATACCAAGAGTTTGCCAAAATGCCTCGATTTATTCTTTAAAGCATTTTACATTTTTCAAGTGTTTAAAGATTCGGATTTCGGATTTCCCAATTTTGGGGTGAAGTACGACATGATTTTAGCTTGCGCGACTTAAAAGAAGAGGAAATCAAATTGGACAAAAAAAGGGGTGAGGCAAGTGAGAATGAGAAAAAATGAGAGAATGAGTTCGAAAGAGAAAATGAGAAATGAGGAATTTTGGTTGGAGGAATAAGTTGTTGGCAGAAAAAACCTTCAATTGTCCATAATTCATCAAGTATAATGAAATTTCTTGGTGCTGTCGTGTCCTTTGCGCTTGCGCTGGCCCCTGCGGCCACGACTGCTCAACAACTTTACACCGCAGAAGCGAATTCTGACCAAATAACGGATGCGCTCCCAGGACAGAAGAATACCCCCTCCTTTAATCATTTCAGTGGGTATCTTCCTGTTGATAATAAAGAGGATGGAAAGAAAATCTTCTACTGGTATTTTGAGAGTGAATCTAACCCCTCCACTGATCCGGTTGTGCTGTGGACCAATGGGGGACCAGGATGCTCCGGTCTTCTTGGCTTATTCACAGAGAATGGGCCCTTCGTCCCCGATGCAGATGGTAACATCAACGACAATGAGTTCAGCTGGAACAAGATCGCTAACGTTCTCTTTGTGGAACAGCCGGCTGGAGTGGGGTTCAGCTACAGTGGAGACAAGAGTGACTACAAAACCGGTGATGATCAGGCTGCTGTCGACAATTACGAGCTCATTAAATCCTTCCTTGAGCGATTTCCGGAGAGGAAGAAAAATGATTTCTACATCTCGAGCGAGAGTTATGGTGGACACTACATGCCCCAGCTTGCCAAGCAAATTGTGGATAACAATGATGATAAGAGTATCAACTTCAAAGGATTCGCGGTCGGAAATCCTTACACCAACGCCTTCACGAACAACCGGGCCCAGTTTAGGGCCTATTACTTTCACGGACTTGTCCCTGCTCCGGTCGCTATGAAGTGGGAAGCCGAGTGCACGGATAGCCAGGAGCAGCACCTCAGGAACCTTGAAAATTGCACGAAATATGAGAATATCATGATGAAGAAAATGGGAGACGGTATCAACCCCTACGCTCTTGATTATCCCGTTTGTCCCGACGGCTCACCAGATGCTAAGGTTGGTGCGCAGCAGAAGCGCATGTTGGATTTCTCAAGGAGCTGGAAGGGAGAGGAAGGTAAGCTTGGCCTACCAGCTTACGACGACTACAACCCCTGTGTGGAGAACTACTTGTTGGATTATCTGAACAGGGACGATGTTAAGTCCATGATCCACGCCAAGGACGATGTTGAGTGGGGTAGCTGCAGTGACATTGTTGATTACGAAGAGAAGGACATGGAGCGAGACACAGCTCCTCTTTACAATTACTTGATTGACGGTGGGTTCGGCCTAAATATCCTTGTCTACAGCGGCGATGACGATAGCGTTTGTGCTTTGACTGGGACAAACAGCTGGATCTGGACTTTAGGCTACGATGTTCAGGTCGGAGAGTACTGGAACGATTGGCAAACTGATCTAGGGGATGGAAATGGCAAGCAGACGAGCGGCTACTACACCAAATTCGCCCCCGAAACCAAGCTCACTTTCGCCACTGTTCATGGAGCAGGACATGAGGTACCTACCTACAGGCCTAAGCAGGCTTTGCAACTGCTAGAAAACTTTTTGAGTGGCGACTGGTGAGCTTCTTTGTGGACTGAGTAAGGCTTTTTTTTTACATGAAATGTAAAAAAAACTGTGTGTTTTGAAACCGTTTTTCCCCATCTTCTTAGCTTTTACGTTAAGCTCCCGTGCTCGGGCAGCTCTGGGTCGCTTCTCGTGGTGTGCGCCGCCACTTCAATGTCGTCGCCCTTGTCGTCAATGCAGGTTGAGGGGTATTAAGGGTACTTTCGGTTTTCAGAATCCTGAAGTTCTTTCCACATTGTACGGCGATAGCGGGAAGGCCAGGCATCTGTGTGTCATTCATACCCAGTCTTTTCCTGCTTGGGTCTGAGTTTGTTCAAGTAACCTCCTCTTTTTGAAGGAGGCTGTATAATCTTGAGCTTTTTGATGTACATATCGTTTTCTTCTATCTCTCTCACCATCTTCATGTCGAGCTCAAATCTTTTCTGGCTCTCCGATATTTTTTCCGCCAGGTTTTGATCCATGTGAAAGAAAATCAGCATGAACACACCTAATACAAACATAACGACGACCAACTTCGGGTTTTGCACAATTGTTTGAAAAAAGTCCGGTGGTGGTAGGATGTGCAATTCGGGAGGCATCAATCAACGCAAATGGCCGTAATAACCAGAGAGAGTTGATTAACGGAGCATTCACCTTTGTCTTGAGCAGCCAACAGATAAAATTTGCAAAAAGAGATATTATATCTGACCCA
>Ga0115557_1001791_pt1 | contig 14626 bp, 8 predicted proteins | sample COGITO_mtgs_1104_FD_87280 | JGI IMG/M metagenome (GOLD analysis project Ga0115557, IMG submission 87280) | Pelagic marine microbial communities from North Sea - COGITO_mtgs_110421 | ecosystem: Environmental > Aquatic > Marine > Epipelagic | place: Germany:Helgoland, sampling site Kabeltonne...
CCTTCGGCCGTGCCGACTGTGAGTCCGGCCCCTAGTAGCGCCCCAACGAATAGCCCAGCACCTTCTAGTCACCCTTCGGCCGTGCCGACTGTGAGTCCGGCCCCTAGTAGCGCCCCAACGAATAGCCCAGCACCTTCTAGTCACCCTTCGGCCGTGCCGACTGTGAGTCCGGCCCCTAGTGCAGCCCCGACGAGCTCCCGCACAAATGCGCCTTCAATATCAAGATCACACACAAATGCGCCTACAAGATCACACACGAGTACACCCACAAGGTCGCACACAAATGCGCCTTCTTCTGCTCCGAGTTCAGAAAATATTCCTGACAACAAATTGATTTCCAAGACTGTTGTGCTTTTGCTGATGCTTGACTTAGGATTGGATCTCAGCGCGCTGCCGACAGATGCGGACGAAAGGGCTACATTTTTGTCGCTCCTTGCCGACGCTATTAAGAGGACGAATGAAAATGAGAATTCTATTGTTAATATCGTCAAGGTTGGGGGTACGAATGTCAGGAGGGACCTGACTGGAGCCGGGGGGGTTGAAATCGAAATCTCTTATCCCATTCGGTGTATTGGGGAGGATGGCTGCGAAGATATGGCAAGTAGTAGCAGCGATACGATGGTCGACAATATGAATAGTGTAATGAGCGATGGTGATGAATTCAGCCAGATTTTGACTGAAGTCAGCAGCACTTCTAATGGCGATTTGTCAGCAGAGGACACCACGCTATTCAATTCCTTAACTCTGGGAGAGGGTGGAATCGAATTCGAACAAATCACCTACGGAAATGGCCAAGAAATTGTGCCTGCTAATAAATATGATCCAGAGAAGGCTACGAATGTGAAAGCTGGCGACTACGATCTGCTTGGCCATTGTCTCCACCCAAATAACATTTCGGCTGCTGACTGCAAAGGTGTCTTACTTGGTATTGCTTGTCTCGCTTGCGCGGTGCTTTTGGGACTCTGTAGCGTTGCGATGAAGAAAAAACACTCCCAAAGACGGGGCAGAGATGACAGCGTAGCAAACATGACTGCAGCTCACAGCCTTGGAACCGGAGAGAAAGATAGTGAGGATGGTGGCATTATTGAGTTGATGGAGAATCCCATGGCCAGAAATATAAGCAGCAGCAGCAGTAAAGGTGGGAAGAAGGTTAAGAAGTTACCCGAGGAGATGACAGATGAGGTCAAAGAAAGCTTCGGCTTCCAGAAGAGTACTTGGGCAAAGTTTTATGATGCAGAACACGATGCAGACTATTACTTCTGTGAGGAGACAGGGGAAACAAGCTGGACCGAGCCAGATGGTTATGTCGTTGAGGGAAACTCCGTGTAGATTGACGGTAAAAATGAATAACTATAAAATAGGAAATGTATACTTGGGCGCAACTGCAGAAATTGTATACTTGGGCGCAACTGCAGTAATATTCTTAGCTAATCTTACAGAACCTCACATTGAGCCACTCCTCTGCTCATTCATTGCCAGAACTCATTCCCCGTTGGGATTTTGCACCACAACCAAGAAATATTCTTTGTCTGGAGCAACCATAATCTCGTGATTCCTGCTTCTTACTCGAAGAAATGTAAGATCGTCAGTTGTGTCCAGGGTCCGGCATACCGATGAAGCTTTGGCAGCAAGTTGGGTAATTAGGGCGGAGTAGGTGGATGTGAGTTCAGCAGGTAGGGTGGAGCGGATGGCAGAACCTGTGGAGGGGGGTGAAGTGAGACTGTTTTGTTAGCTAAAAAAAATGTCGGGCAGCCGACGTAAACACGGGCTTTCCTGCAAAAAGATAATGGCAACAAGGCAGCACAGCTAAATTCAACTCTGCAACACAGCTAGCTACTCAGGGGTGGAGAGAGTATACGGTCTTCTACTACCCAAGGAATTGTCAAAAGTGGTCGCACTAGCGTCTGTACTCCCTCGAAAACCTCCAATAGTGCTTACAACCCTCCCTCCCCCACTCAAAAGGCTTACCCTCCTTATTCACAATCAAAACACCCTTCACCCCCTTGTGACTCTGGATACGAGCGAGGGTCTGTTCAACCTCAGATGACATGGTACTGTTGGCCTACCGTGTAGCTACGTTCTTCGGTTTTTGGGTTTTTATTGCTTCTCTTCCTCTGTTATTTTAATTCACTCACCCACCAACTTCCGCGAGGGCCTTCCTTCGACCTTCGACGGCCTCGTCGGTCGTGGTCCTCCCCAAAACACACAAAGTTGGCTGAATTTTGCTTTTCGTTGTTTAAAACCGTCAAGGGTTGGATCTTCTCGTAGGTGAGTGTCAATAATGCTAAAAATTCGCGCCGTAATCTTGTGAAGCCCTCCGTCACACGAAATGAGCGTCTCCCCCTGTTGATTTTTGGTCCCTGATATTTTTATTTACAGTGCGTTTGACTGACCAATTTCCCCTTCGTCGCCGACTCAGACTTGATTAACAGCCCTGTGATAAAGGAACGCTCCGTTAGTCTTTTTATAATTGGCGCATCGTGAGATCCGAAGGTTCTGCTCTCGTATCTCGTCTTCTTCCCAACACCTCTCCTCCCCCTGCATCCGAACGGACCTAAGATGAACGAACTTACGGTGGAGGATGCGATCCAATATCTTGACGAGGTGAAGATGGAGCTAGGTAGCCGTCAACACATCTACAATAGTTTCCTTGACATTATGAAGAAATTCACTTACTTGCGGGAGCTCAAGAAGGTTGTTGGGGCTAGTGACGTTGTTTTGGGGGTTGTTGACGGTAGAAGAGTTGGAGAGACGCGTTGCAGAACTTTTGAGGAGGAAGGGAAGAAGGTCGTGATTGTTATGAACAAGGTAAGTAGAATTCTTGGAGGGATTGAGGGGAAAAAATGCAAGCTTTTTACTCTTGCTCTGGCGCACAATCCTTGTAACGCTTCTAACCAATTCACTCTTAACCACTACTTGCATTCCATTCTTTTCTCTCGTCTTCCGTCACAAACACCATATACCACACACTTTATACAACATTAATGTTTACCACCCTCTCTCTGTTCTGCTCCTCTGCTCTTCTGCCGTACCCTCATGCCTTTGACGATTGCAGTGCGACCTTGTGCCCCGCTCATCGGTTGAAGGCTGGCTCAATACTCTCCGGAAAACGCACCCAACGGTAGCTATAACTTCCTCGACCACTCCTACCGGCTCTCCCCCTAACTCTGTGGGAATCCCGTTCCTCCTCAGCCTCCTGCAAAGCCATGCAGACTCGCGCCCAGACAAATCCAAGCCCCTTACGGTTGGGGTGATTGGCTATCCCAACGTTGGAAAGAGCAGTCTGATTAACTCGCTGGTGGGCACCAATGGACAGGCCGCTATTTCCCCTACTGGGGGTCACACCACTCAGATGCAAGAGATTCAGCTTTCCTCTGACATTGTCCTCTTGGACTCCCCGGGGGTCGTCTACGCTGAGGATGAGGACTCCCTTCTCCGAAACTGTGTCGATCCGGACACAGCGCCCACTCTTCCCGTTGTGAAAGAGCTTCTCAGTCGGTGTGACCACAGGGACCTCGCTACCCTCTACAACATTGGGGACTTTGAGGGGGATGTTGGGAAGTTTCTGGAAATGGTTGGGGAGAAGAAAGGAGAGGTGGGAGGAGGAGAGAAAGTAGCGGCCGCTGTGGTAAGGGACTGGAATGAGGGAAATATTCCGTTTTATGTAGAGCCCCCCAAGGAAGAAGAGAGGGTGGGGCCAAAAGATGAGGAGGACATGGATGTTGATGTTGATGACGGTGCTGGTGGCGATGGCAAAGGCACAAGTGACGTCGATGGGGATGCCCAGAAAGACGAGAAAGAGACGACTTCAGCTACAGCCTTTGATACAGACAGTTGGATGGCCGAGACTTTAGCGAGTGAACATGATTCCCGCGTTCTGGAAGTTCTCCCGACGCTTTCCTCCTCCAATTTTGTTTTTACCTCTGCCCCTGCCTCGACTCTCTCCCCAACATCTAACAACAACAACCATCCCCAGACTCAGTACCTCGACGACGATATTCCAGGAGTGATCCACCGAGTGTCCACGCTTTTCGCGGGAAATAAGAAGCTAGTTTTGGGTTTTAAGAAATTCTTGCCCGAGGGCTACAAGATTGAGCTACCTGTGGATGGGAGGGGACCACCGACGGTGGTCTATCAGGCTGAGGGGCAAGAGAACCCCACTGTGCTGTACGGACCGGGTGCACCTGGTTACGTAAGCACAAATTTCGACGATGGCAAGAATTCGCTTCCACAGGATGGCAGCGAGCAAGGCAACTACGATAACCTTAGCAGCAACAACAACCCCAACAACAACTTCAACAACAACAGCTACCCCCCCGCTCCGCCTAATAACCAAGTCCCTGGTCAGCAACAGCCTGGCCAGCAGCCCGTGGAGTTTAACCACGCAATCAACTACGTCACCACGATTAAAAAGCGCTTCCAATACTCTCCTGATACGTACAAAAAATTTCTGGAGATCCTCCACACTTACCAGAAGGAGCAACGGGGAATCAAGGAGGTATTAGACGAAGTTAGCGGGCTGTTCTGGGATCACCCGGACTTGCTCGGGGAGTTTATATATTTTTTGCCCGACGGTGTGCAGGCGGAGGCCAAAAGACAGCTGGGAGAGATGGTTGAGATGCGTGAGGATAGGCTCAGGAAGCAGGGAAGGCTGGGAATGGACGCGGGCCGCCCTGGCGAGATGCGACAGCATCAAGTCAATTATCAGCAACCGGCGCAGCAGAATCACCAGCAGGCGCAACCTTTCCACAAGCTGAGATCGGAGGAAACAGAGAAGGAGATTGCTTCTCAGGCATCCTACGGGACAATTACATTTGTCCCCCCTAAACCATCTTCCACGCCGCCAGTACCCTCCTCTACGCCAGCCACAACGATTACTTCCATCCCCCCTCCTCCTACACCGCCCACGGTTACCGAATCCCTCCTTTTCGACCAAATCCGCAAGCACCTCTCCCTCCCCTCACTCCAGCGTTCTGAAAAGTCTCCCTCCTCCACCACCCCCCGCACGACGCCGTGGGTGGACTTCATCAAGTGCCTGCACCTGTTCGCTGCACGAGTAACCGACCTCGAGGAGACCATCGCGCTCTTCCGCCCCCTGCTCCTCCAGGGACACGCGCTCAAGACCAGCTTATCGCAGCAAGAGCAGAGGGAGATTGGCCAGGAGGCTGAGGGTCTGATTGAGGACTTCAGGGCTATGGTGAATAACAGGAGGGACAAGAGGCCGAAGAAGGCGGTGGAGGAGAAGGCAGCGGAGGAGAAGGCTGCTCCTGAAATTAAAACTGAAGATACAAATGCGGAGGGCGTCAAAATGGAGGATGAGACCGATGCTGACGCAGCTACAAATGATGCTGCTACGAATGATAATGCTTCAACTGAAATCGCCTCGCCGCAAGAAGACGCACCCGCTTCCACCGCCGCCGCTGACCCTCCTCAACCACCCGCTTCCGCCTCTTTGAAGTACGAGTCGGCTTCCTATTCAACCCTTTTCGCCCCTGACAAAAACAACAACCCAACCCCAGTCACCCCGTCTTATAGCTTACTCCCATCCGACTACCTTTCCAATGCCCACCCTCTCCTTTTTTCATCACGGACCCCTGAGGATTCTTCCTACCTTAACGACTCTGTCGTGCCTATCAAAACAAAAATAACAGATAATGTGAAGAACCATGAGGGAGCCAAGAGCCTGAAGAACCACTACGAAAACGAGCTTTTTATCCTTGAAGAGCAGAGGTTCGAGCTGGATAGAATTATTGATGTGAACACTGCGACGATACGGCAGATGGATCCGGTGGTGAAGGAGATAACAATTTTCAAGAAAAAGGAAGAAAATGACGGCCAGCCTGTCGGTCGTCTGCAGTACAAGCTCAAGCGGCGCACCTTCACCACATCCCACGTCAATGCGATCAAGAGGCTGTACGGTCCCTTCGGAGACCAGATCATCGAGCACGTCGGGAAAAATCCTTTCGCGGTTCTGCCCATCGTTATGAACAGGCTTCTGCAGAAGGATAAAGAGTGGAGACAACTGAGGTCAGAGTGCAATCTCAGGTGGAAGGACCTGCAAGGCCTTTACTTCCGGGGCTCGCTAGATCTTACTCTTAAGAAGCAGATCGCGACTTACGCGGGTTACTGGGAGAGCCGTGGTCTTGTGGAGTACACCAAACAGAACACCAAAACCGCCGAGAATGTGAAGCCTACTTATAAGCCCCTCTCTGACGCCTGGATGTCTTACCACCGGCACAGCTACATGCTCATCAAGGCCTTTACGGGTTTCTCCCACAGCACGAGCAGGATTTGGCTCGAGTTTATGCGCCCATTCTACGACTATCCAGTGGAGATGGTGTTGCAAGAGACGCATCACTATGATCCTAACGACACGCGGAATCCGATCTACCCACCTGGCGTCATGGTCAGCACTTCCTTCGGGGACGGCCATGTTATCGGTTACAACCCTGAAGAGAAGAAATACGAAATTAAGCTCCCATACGGCGTAGGCTTCCTGCAGGGCGGTAGCATCCTCTCAATAGTTGGGGACAAAGCTGCCAAATCTTATGTTGGTCGCGACCATGCGAACGGCAGCCACCTTGTGAAGCAATCTGACCCTGTCAAATTCAAGGCTGGAGGCGCGTCCAATTCAAAACAGCCTTTTGAGTTCGCCTACGTCGGACCCCGAATGTACCTATTCATGCAGTACCACAGTCTCCTCAACGACAACCTGATCTGCGCGAAGGGCATGCTCGACCGTGCCAAGATTCAGAAAGAAAAGGACCAAAAATCGAAGAAAAATGTATCCCTCTCCTCCCAACCTGATGAGCACGAGGTCAATGACACAAGCCAACTTTGGCTGGAGCAGAACCAGACAGAGGCTGAACGCGACGCGCAGAAGGCCAGGGAACTCACCAAGAAGGAACTGCCGTACGAGGAGGGGTTTGTTGGAATTTTAAGGCTCGTAGCTTCCAAGAAAATCACTCAGCTACAGTACGAGGACTGCTGTCGCTCTCTGTGCAATTTTAAGTACGAAGATTTTGTGGACGAAGAGGGTATGTTGTCGAAGCTGTGCGCTCTCCCTGAGCTGATTAAGCTATGTGGTGAGAGCCTCGCCTCTGTGGCTGCGGAGATGCCCACGGACGCAGGCATTGACAACGGCCTGCTCCGGGACTTTTACAACTGCGCCAAGGGGTCCCGCTCCACGGAAACCACCTTGGAAGAACACTGCAAGAAGCAAACGAACATGCTCTTTAAGTGTGTGAAGGACAGCAGTGCAGATATCGGAGGGGTAAAGTTTTGCCTGGTCAATAATAAGCTCAAGGCAGCCGAATTCAACGCTATCTTGGCCAACATCGGAAGTGTTGGGGTAAAAGTAAAGTCGGAAACAACCAGCAAGAAGGGTAAAAATTCGGGCACCAAGCGATCGAGAGGCTCCACCACCACAAACAACAGCAATAACAATGATGCCACCACTGAGGAGAAGAGTGGGAGGCGCCCTAAGCGCCAGCGTGCGTCGTGACAGTGTAAATAAAAGTTGTAAAAGTTGAAACGTTTTTGTAAGAACACCACCACTATCCATTATGCGGTGTCTTCACTTATCCTGCTTAAATTCCGGCTGCTCTCCGCCTCATTGCTTGCCCCGATACCGACATTTCTACTGACATAATCGAAAGCAAAGGAGTGTATGGTGTTCTCTTCCTCGGTGTCGACTATGCCTAGATCCTTCTTCTCCTTCTCACTTATGTTCCTGTTCAAGCTCCTGAGTTTATTCCTATCGAACTTGAAGCGCGGCAACTTATTGTTAACAGCATTCCACCACTTGAACATCCCGTCGTCGGCCGTTGCACCCTTAGTTTCCATCAAATATCGCTGCCTGGCCTCGGCATCACCGCTGTATGCCAAAAGCATCTGCTTACTATCGTACGTGATGCCTCTGTCCAGTTCTATGCCGTGGTCGATCGGATTCGGCAGGTAAATGCTCCTGAAGAGTTTCTTTGCCAAGTCAAGCAGCAGAATAGTCGTCGGGACAAGTAGCAAGACCAAGTAAAGGGGTGCATTTTCTGCCATTTGGACAAAGACCCCGTAGAACGCTGGACTGTAGCTCGGCCAACTGCTGTAAATAGGTAGGAAAATGCCCCCGAATAGTATTATGCTCCCTATCCAGAAAAATGCCACGACAGCGTTCCAAGTGTAGGTATTACTCGCCGCCTTGAAGCACATCGAGAGAATTAACGCGCTGTACGCAGTCGTTCCGAAAACGTACAGTCCTCCAAGATCCCGTGCCATCACCCAAGTCATAAAATAAATCAGTCCCCCGTCAAATAAGCCTTGGGTTAGCCAGCTAGCCAAAACGGGGGCATTTAGATCGATTCTTTCCCTTCCGCTCATGTACATCTTGTGAAAAGTCATCAGTGTCTTTTCGCTTACGTCTTTGTCAAACATTCCGATCATTAGCGGGGGCATTCCCAAAAAGAAATTGAAGCCACTATACACCATATCCTCGAACAGACTTTGTCCGCTGTAGGCAGTGAAGAAACCATAGAAAAATAGCACCATAACCAAGACTGTATTTTTGTAGAAGCTGTAGCACACGCACTTGCTCAGTCGCCTGTAGTTCCACCTACCATGAACCAGCAGTAGCCTCTTCAAGAATTTAAATTGAGCGATGGCAAAGTCGCTCGAGTTGACAGCCTGGCGTCCTTCCCTCCCGCTGATTCCTACCCCTACTTGCGCCTCTTGTATCATACCGACATCATTAGCACCGTCTCCGATCGCCAAAGTAAGCGGTGTGGGCTGCACTCTATTTTTCACGAGCTTAACGATGAGGGCCTTCTGGGAAGGGGAGACTCGACAGGCAATCACAGCCTTGCACATGGTGGCGATTTTCAAAAGCAGTTTCTCGGCCTCTTTGTCACCCAGCACGTTTGTGAGTGAGGGGCCGTCCATGATAATGGCGAGGTACTCTGATTGCAATTGTTGAATGTCGACACCTTCGGGAAGGTCAGTCTCTTCCTCGTCGCTGCTACCGTCGTCGATCTCGAAGTCGTCGACAGCGACGTCGACATTTTCAGTGTCAACGCTCTCACCAGCTGTTCCGGTAGCTTCGGAGTCCAGACTATTCTGCGGCCGAAAGATTGGTGCGTTGTAAATACTCTTGGCCACCCCTCGGACGACGTGCCTCACTTTTTTCACCCCCTTTCCCATGTTCCTGCCAAACCTCAGGAAAAAGTTCTTGGGATCACGCGTCACCTTCCCGAAGTGGTTTACCAAGCCTCGAAGCTGGTTCTTCACGGAATCAGGGTCATCGTTCTTGTTCTGAAGCTTTATAAGAGTCATCTGCTCTTGCAATAGCTTGCAGCTGTAGCCAATATTAATTGCAGTCTCCATCTTGTCTCCTGTCAGCACCCACAGCTTAATTCCCGCCTTCATCAGTTCATTTATAGTATTCGGAACGTCATCCTGTAGAGCATCTTCAATGGCCGTCGCGCCTACAACCGTCAAACCGTTCTCAATCGTTGCGGCAGCCTTGGCCATCTCCTCATAACGGTTCTCCGTAGTGGCGCAGGCTGCATCCCAAGCCTGTGTGAATTTCTTGAACTGCGCCTTACTAAGCTCTTTCTTGGCCAAAACAAGCGTTCGCAGGCCATCTTTAGCATACTCGTTTAGGTGTTGGTTGAGGGTCGAGAAATCTTGCTCAGATTTCTTGGCAAGCCCGAGCATGATGTTGTCCGCTCCTTTGCTGTACAACACGTAGCTCCCATCGGGTGCCTCAATCACAACGCTCATTCGCTTCCTCGCGGAGTCGAAGGGAATGGTAGCGTGAATTTTGTAACTTATGGTTTGGTTTGAACTCGTTTTAACGACAATCGCGCTAGTAGATCGACTGAAAAGCTCAAAACCAAGGCTTTTCGCGGCATCGACTAGTGCCTCCTCGTCTGGACTTTCAGCCTTGTAAGTTCGCTCTCCAGTCGTCTCATCCGTTTCCACGACGATCGTGTGACAGAGTCCTAGCGTCGCCACGAAGTCAAAGGCGTCATCGCAACGTTTTTTTACATTCGTTTCCACATTTGCGAGCGATTTAAGGTCTCTTATCGGCTCGTGCTGTACTGCAACCGACGATGATCTGCCCTTGTTCGAGGCGTTGGAGAAGCGCTGTGCCTCCTCGTCGTCATGTGAGTTAGTTGGGTTGACAGTGTCCCCGGAAGCAAGCAACGACTCTTCCGTACGGTCAACCACATAGCTGACTCCCCCTACGCTACATTTCTGAAATCTCATAATATTCTGTGTCAAGGTACCAGTCTTGTCACTAAAAATATATTCCACCATACCCAAGTCTGAGCCCAGATTTGAAGTCCGAGCCGCGGCAGGGACGTCTTGTTCAGCGTCGTACATTTTCAAGTCATTATCAATGTAATGCGCGTGCGCGTAGTTACACATCTCCACCGTCACGTAGAGCGAAATCGGAATAAAATTGTTGTATAGGATGAAGTAAGTGAAGAAAAAACCCCAGCTTGCGCTCTTAGCCTCGAAGGCACAACCAGTTTTGAATGTATCCATGCCCTCAGGGATGTTCTTCTCCGCATCTTGCTCGCAGATATACCATAGCTCGTCACCTTTTCTCGCATCAAAGATCACGTAGCCTACGAGTGTTAGGAAGGACAGAGCAACCTGGAAGCCCATGATGAGGTAAATGGTCGAGTTGATAGTGTCGTCAACTGATGCCATCTTGGTCCTAGACTCATGTGAGTTCATCACTATTTTAGTCTCGGAACCGGTGTAGATACAAGCTCCCACCGCGTATCGAGTATTGCGAAGAACTGAGCCCCGCAGGAGTAGGTTAGACTGGTCGAGCGCCGTTTTCTTCTCCATCATTTCTAAAGTACCTGTGAAGGTGTGAATGAAGGAGTTGGGCCGCTCAAACTCGATTTCTCCTTCCTGTTGGTAAATATCGGCTTCAGAGTCAAACGCGACCGTGGTATCACCGGTCCGTGCCGGATTGCGGATTTTTAGATTCGTCTCCCCGTCAATGTTGGCAGTCTCTATGTAGGCTAAGGAGTCCTCCTCAGGGGTGTAAAGGAGCACAATGTCTGCTGGAATATCCTCGTTATTAGATACTTTTAGTATATCGCCAACTTTAACGTCTCGCCACTGGGTTTCGATGAAGGTTCCACTTTCATCCATGACGTGGCAGGGGGAGTTGTTGATCTGGCGATCCGAAATGTGGCGTTTTATGTCTTCCAAACCCTCCTTGGTCATTGTCAGAATAAGTACGATCACTAAGGGGCCCAGCGTTGACCAGGGAAGCAGTGGCGAATCAAAGAGACTTGTATACGACCCTATCAGCATCAGCATTGATATGAACAGGAAGTACATATTTGCCAGTCGTCTGAACTGGCCAAAAAGGGCCTTGGGAATGAATGATAACAACGAATACCGTCCCGTTCTGATGGTGTTCGCTGCAAAGACAGTATCGTCCATATTCAGCAGTTGAGAGGAGTGACGACGAAGTTTGCTGAAGGATGTTTCACGTGGACTGTTTGTCATGCTATAGGTGGTCAAAGAAGTTGTTCGCCATTCCTTGGGAGGGGCCGATGAACCAAAAATATTCATCAAGAAAGCCATGGTAGGCGACAGTGATGTGCGATTGAAGCTATATAGATGGAATGAATTTAGTCTGTATCAAGCTAATTAACTGGGATCCACGAGAGGAGACTGGTTCGGGTGTTCGGGTTCGGAGGAGGGCCGACTAGAAAAAAAAGTGAATCAAGAAGGGCCTGTTTTCCTATGGGATTTTGTGTCAATTGTGGCTTAACCACTCCCCCTTCAGGGCGTTTCTGTCCCTCTTGCGGTGCTTCTGTTGAGGGGAATTTAGGCATGTCTTCTTCAAACTCATTCTTGGCTTCCTCCAATTCTTCCTCTGAATATGTCCATTGTGACGGAAAAGACGGTAAAGAAGATGATGATGAATTTATGAAGAGGCCTACTCATCTGTTACGACAGTTGTCTGGATCGGCTACTTTGGAGAGTGATTATGAACTTGCTAAGCGTGTTGCACAACAGGAGACATTTCATGAGAGCTTCAGGAGGAACAGTGATGGATTGGGCGCAGAACCAAAAGCGCGGGATCGCGATGCGGAGTCTCTTGCTCTCGCTAAGCGGCTCCAGGAGGAGGAAGAGGCACTTCGTCGTGAACGGCGACAACAATCAGAACTCACAAGAAGTGATAGTGAATTGGCCAGGAGACTGAGCGCTACGAGTGGTGCTCAAGAAAGAGAGGACGTTGAATTTGCTCTCAAGCTTCAAGATGAAAATGATAGTATGCTTCCACCCGCTGTGAGCGCTTCTTCAGGAGCTTCCACCGCCCATGACAATGACAATCACAATCACAATCACAATCACAATCACAATGACAACGACAATGACAGGAGAGAGTTCCATCGTTCTGGGGACAGCGACCTTGCAAGAGAACTAAGCGAGCAGGCATTAGTTGAGGACGCTGAACGATTATCGCGATGCCTTGAGGAAGAGGAAAGAGAGTTTAGTTTGTTAAAGGAACGATCCATTCGCGAAGAAGCAGAACGAATAACAGCTTTGCAGAGAAGAGAGGAAGCTGACCTTGAGATAGCAGTGAGATTGAACAAAGAAGAGCAAGATAAACGAAAACCACCACGACAGCATCTTTTAGAGGTTAGAAGTGATAGTGATGTTGCAAAAAAAATGCAAGAGGAGGAAGAAGCACGAATGGCAAGCATACAATTGGCGAGGGAAATGATGTGGAAGGCAACTCTCGTGACTGCACCAGATATTACAACTGAGAAGGCATCTGGGGTAACGGCGATGACCAGTGCCGATCTAGCTTTATTTGGAGACGACAAAGGGGCTAAATTGGTTCCAGCCTTGGATGAGCAATCAAATCTCCTCAGTTCCTTCGCCGCTACCGTAACCCCTATCTCTAAAGAGGGTAGACTTCTTCCTAATTCATTCCGCACGCACAAAAACGCTCTCTTTCTATATGCTGACAATAAATTCACTGCAAAGTTTACGCCGTTCCAAAGTGCCTTGAATTCAACTGAGAATTCGCATGGGAAGTTTATCAAAAACGACGGCAAAACTATTGAATTGATCTGGGATTCCACCTGGAGCACTAAACTTAGGCTTGAGTCGTCTGGCGCATTCGCCGGTACGCATTCTAAGAGTGGGGTAGAGCTGCTAGCCTCACGAGGTTCAGTAATGCTACTCAAGGAGGATAATGAGGATGAGTAGAAAAAATAAAGAAATGAAGGAACAACCAGTGCAACAAACAAAAAATTTATCTTATCAATCACTGCTTTGGCCTATTCAGGAAGGCAACGAAACAGCACATCAATGCAACCTGGAGGCCGACAAAATGACCGACACGGCATACTAGTGGAATATCAAAAAAGTGAGTAATTGGGTTTGAGTCCTTTTCTGTTAGGGTTACGTCTCTGTAAGAACAGCCAATAAACCCCTCCTTATCCTGGATTCCGAGCATAATCGTAGCTCCGAATAAAAAGTAGACCAAGCTTCCAAAGAACTTGTGGATTCCCATCAATTCCTGTTACGGCAAAAATATGAGGGCGGGTTAATGTTTGGTCTTTTATAGGATTGAATAGGATTTAATTGAGCACCTTCCTTTGTCGCGCTAGAATTAATCATTGGTCGCTTCAAACGCTTCCTCACCTTGCGAGTGCTATCTTCGCCGAGTTGGAAGCCATAGAGAAGAGATCCGGCCACGAATTGGCCAAGGAACAAAGAAAACGTGCCGATTCCAACCCAGGAGTGAAAGCTGTATAAATTAGGTATAAATGTGCCGTTGCCTGTGTTGTCGTGGGACTGCCATACTGCAACCAGGCCAAATATCGCACATCCGATAGCAGCAAACCAGCTCAAGCCATGGGCACTTTTCCTGATCCTGCGATCCATCGACTGAAGGAGAGGGAGCTTGAAGCTAAGAATTGCGAGGGTCATGAGGTCAAACGAGAGGACCATCATCACTGGATGCCAGTTAAACTGTTTTCCGGCATCCATCGATAATCCTCCTCCGCCCATATCTTCAAGGTCTACCCACAACAAAACAGTGGTCGATAATGAAACACTAAGAAGAAGTGACAGGAGAAATATGACAGAGTCAAGCTTTGTGGCATTCACGGAGTTTTTGCCTTGATTGGCTTGCTCTGGGTGATCAGTAGAACCATCGTCCTTTACTAGTGATTCAGCGGTACTCATGATAAAAAGTGGGAGTAATACAAGTACGGGAGGGAGGGAACCAGCGACTGACACACGACTGGAATTGAAGGGAGTGGTGGAGTGGGGTAAATAATACGATGAGCGGGTTAATGATACGATCAATTGGTGAATGATACGATCAAAGCGCGATTGGACGAGAATTCGTTTCCAAATTCTTTATGTGGGGCGCAGAATTTGCCCTACAGAGTCCATCGCTGACGCCAGCCGATGGGTGGATTTTCTTGTCCCTGGAGGCGTCCTATACCATTCTACTAGACTAATATCGCGATCATACTCACCTGTGTAGTTCTTGCCCAAAATAAGTGTGGAAAATAATTTCCACACGAGAGAGAGAGCATTTTGTCTGGTTTTTATCGACCAAAGCCGAGATTTC
>Ga0115557_1001793_pt1 | contig 14621 bp, 7 predicted proteins | sample COGITO_mtgs_1104_FD_87280 | JGI IMG/M metagenome (GOLD analysis project Ga0115557, IMG submission 87280) | Pelagic marine microbial communities from North Sea - COGITO_mtgs_110421 | ecosystem: Environmental > Aquatic > Marine > Epipelagic | place: Germany:Helgoland, sampling site Kabeltonne...
AAAAATATTTGTTCCCACAACCGGTTGGAGAAATGGGTTTTTCCGTTATTTTTAAGGGAGAAATTTGGTTAGCAGCTTCGAGCTTTTCAGCCGAGTCCTTGCAAGTGTCATTGAGAGATTCAGGTTCTATCATCATGCCCAAAAAATAGCGTTATCTAACGGAGGGTGTGTGGTTATTGTTACGCTGTTACGCTATTATAAAAAAATAGCGTAGCACCTTGTTTTGTTGTGTCAGGTTAAAATGTTTGGAAATTATTCGTGAGGTGATTAGAAGAGGTTGGGATCCTGGGTTTCTCCCTGCTTTTCTTAGAGGGAGATGTAATGAAAAATCTTCCATTTTGGGAGATCTAGGAGCGATGACATGGGATCCATGACATGGGATAATCGTACGTTAAACCTGCTCATATTACTTTCTTACACAGCAGTCTACACTTCACATTGACGAAAAATATGCATCCAAGTCTTTGGGAAGCTTCATCTTCCCAGGTGGGTTTCTATTTGTCATTGTCATCATCATCGTCGTCGTCGCTATAATTGTCGCAATTATTAAGGTTAGGGATTGCAGGCTGGCAGGAGAGTTGAAAAACTAGAACCGTGGCCCCATCAGATACGCATGCTACCTTCAGAGGAACAGGGGCGGTGATTTTTGCAAGTGTCGAGAGTGTATTGAAATGTGGTGATGGTAAGGCGAAAGGACAGATAGCAAGAAAGAAGGAGGGTGAACCAGGGTCGGATTTGCGAAAACTTTTGGTGGGATAATAGACGTCGAAAGCAATCATTCGATCTTCCCATGATAGCTGTGTTGTTTGCATTTCCCCTTCATGGTTGCTGTTCCCTCCTCCTTGTCCCCCCCCCATGCAAACAGGATCACTACCTGCTGATACCATTATTAGGGGCACGTCTCTTGTGAGCTTCCTCTTCTTGTTATTTTTCCTATTCTTCTCGTTTAAATTTCTTAGCAGTGGGCAGTTGCTACTATCAACGCCTGCCCCATTGTTTCTGATGAGGTTGAAGTGGCGGAGAACCACAAATGACTGAGAGCGGAGATAACTGTACACAATATAAGACATGACTGGAAAGCCTGCAAGTGGAAGAATATCGAAAAGATCTTGTGTTGTCATCTGGCTCCCCCTCTCCTCTCCTCCCTTTGGCGCTTCCTCTCCCTTCTTTGTATCCTCTCCTCCCTTCTCCTCAAAGACGAGGATGAGCTTCCTTTCAAGCAAGAACAAAGCTTCTTCAATGTACAGATAAACCTCTTGTCCCCCGCAATTGACCCCATAACCGCCGCTGCTGAAAGCCTTCCCAACAGGATTTTTTACCAAAAAGAGGTGGACATTCTTGAGGTAAATCGCGATGGGCAAACCTGCCTTCCCCATAGGGGCTGTGTGTTGTCTATTCTAATCGAGGCGCCCTATATTAAAAGCTGAAATGGCGAAGAATGCCGAAGAAAGGGAGTTGCTATGCTTTTTCGTTTCTTCTCGATTTTTAAACCCCTCAGCAATGTGTTTTCTTTTTATTGCTGGGTTCGCTGATCGGAACATAACGTGGTAAAAACCAGCGAAGGATCATCTAAAATCAACGTTACGCCTCATCCTCCACCACAGAAGCCCCGAAAACCAGCGAAGGATCATCTAAAATCAACGTTACGCCTCATCCTCCACAACAGAAGCCCCGAAAAAACTATGGGGAATAGTCAAAGTGGTGCCCCTGCTGCTCCAACTCTGGGGAAATCGGGCAAAAAGATCTGCTGCAGCTGTCCAGAAACAAAGAAAGCACGTGACGAGTGTATTGTGATGAAGGGTGAGGAGCTGTGCAAGGACCTAATAGAGAAGCACAAGGTATGCTTGAGACAAGAAGGGTTTACTGTCAAATGAGAGCGAGTGGTAAAGTAGTGGTCAAATGTTTTTAAGGAGCGGTGTGTAGATGGAGGATTTTTACTGCAAACAATCTTTTAAATTTAACGGCCTCCATTGTCGTAACCCTATACTATAATCAGTCGCAACTCACTCGCACCCTAAGTTAGGTCGCGACACCATCACCTTCTTTGGTGGCCTAAGGAGGAAGCTCACTCAGATTCCAGTCAGATGAATCCAGGGTTAATTTGCATCACACTCTGCAACCCGTCATCACAAGTCTTATCATCTTCTTCGTTCATGTCCAAGCTTAGGCTGAGTACATTATTCAGTGTTTGCCTCTTGTTTCGGGATGCTTTACCTTTGGAGGTTCCCCTCATCGGCCCGCGTCCTTCGATGGATCCACGTTTGGTCCTTGCAGCTGATTTGAACATATTTCTAGAGCTCGGACTCAAATGTTTCAACCTATCATCATCCAGTCTTACTTTTCGGGCGGCAGTGCTGCTTCGCCGTTCATTGTTGCTACCCCTGTCGCTTTGTATCGTGGCCGCGCTCCCGCTCTCGCGTTCGCTAACAACACTTTCGTCTATGCTATCGTTTCGTTGTTCACTTCCACCCTCTCCCTTCACACCACCACCGTCATTGTGATACCGCAAATCGAAGAACGCTAACAGGGATATGAGAAACCAGCCAAATATAACAATATAGTACCCAAATAATATAACAAAGCGGAGAATGTCCTCTTTCTCCCCCTCCCTCCGAATCCCAAACAACATTATTCCAACAACAGATGTCGCAAATATGATCACCAGCTGCAACAACTTCAAGCACGGCAACTTCAAAGTTGCAATGCTCTCAATCGTTACAGCCTCTTCTCCCTCGAGTGCACTCATACATCCATAAAGAGCCTGAAAAAAAACCACCTGTAGCGTGATGGAGTTGCATCCCAAGTAGACGCTCTCACAGTTTCTCTCTACTAAAGAGTTCCTCCCGTCATCATCTAAATTTGCGGTTCCTGAGAACCGCAACACGCAAGCAAATTGTTCACTCGCCAAAAAAATCAGCGGCATCATAGTTGTGATGAAGCTTCCGAAGCACATGTATGCGTGGTGCTTAAGGATGTCGTTTGCGTGTGCGTGCGTTTGGATTATCTGGGATTTCAAATGAATCATCATGAGCTGGGCGGTTATAATTATGCACACGTATGCGATATTTTTAAGATATAGCCCGCTAACATAATAGTCATGAAAGGCCTCGCTTAGGTAGTACATCAAAATGCCACCACATACAGTAATATCAAGGATCTTTGTGTGCACGTTGTAAGTCGTGAGATCTGTGAAGATGAAAGCAGTCATGGCCGAAAAGCTCACACTGAAGAATATATCTGCCATCATCGGGATCGTGAAAATCAGATGCTTTCCAATTCCTAGCAGATCGAAAATTACCTTGAGCAGTGACAACAGTCCAGCCAGAAGGGCGAGAAAAAATAGCATGGCCCGGAAAGGCCCCGCTATTCGAGCATCCTCATCAGGGACGTCGAACCTGACTAGCACCTTCTTAAGTGCTAAGTCTACATCATGGAATGTCCTATGCACGACTGAATCGTGAGTCTGTTCGTCTATGCTCCGACGATGGAACATAGCTTCCTTTTCCATTCTTTCAGAATGCTGGTACTGGAACAAGTATATCACGGCCCAGCAGGCAACGATGGTAATGTACGGTACTGTTCCGATGAGTAAAGAATCCAGTGGACTAATTGCTCCACGATAAACATCATGCTCGTACTTCTCTGATATTCTCATGCCATAAATGACGAAACAAACAATGCTGGCAATCACCGCACAGAAGATCTGGACGGCATGGTGAAAACGCACGTCTCGGAATGAGAACAAACCGTCGGTGGTGAGCGTCTCAAGTTTGTAACCAAATATTACGTAAAAGATGAAGGCAGCTGAGACGTGAGCGGAGACTGCGAAGTTACTCCTCTGATTGAGGAGACAGACAGCTTGACTGTAGGTGCCCTCTGAAGCGTAAGCTATGCACGACTGGGGCTCGAAGTAGAGGAAGACGACAACGGGAACAACCGTAATGGCAAGCAAGAAGCACCGTTGCAGGTGAGCATCAATTTGTTCTATGTGTAGTTCTCCAAGCATTCTTCGAGAGTGGAGCATCACCCGGAAAAGACCGAAGATCAAGAAGAAGCAGAGAATCGATAAAATGATCGAATATTTCCTTTTTTCTGGTTCATGGATATCAGAAATTTGAACAGCGCCGGCAGTGAGCGCCTCTGTCAGAGTCATAAGCTGGAAAACATTACCAATACACTGCAGAACAAAGAATAAACCAAGACACAAAAAAGTTGAATTTTGCCGTGCTGATTTCTTGGTTGGGTTGCCTATGAAATGAAGACCGACGCAGACAAAAATGACGTTGATTGCGTCACTTGAGTGAATACGCCACTGCTGAACGACTACCAATGTTTCTTCTCTGTAGACATGTCTTAGAGACACGGCCAGGTAAACGTAGATCCCGCTTAGGCCTAGCGAGATGACAGCCACGCCCTCTAGCACCAAGCTAAAAAATGGCGCTATCCTTCCCTACGTAGTGATAAGCAATGCGAAATAGTGCAGAACGGATTAATATCCCAAAATGACGCCAAGATCGACAAAAACAGGAGCTTACATCGTTGACGTCATCGCGCGTCAACGTCAACGCCCTACTTACCCTCATGGTAGTGAGCAACCGGCCTGTGAAAAACTTGCGACTGCTCAGGAAGCTTAACTTTTCCTTCGGCACAACCTGTACTAGCGGAACTAGACCGAATAATAACAAGCCAATATAATTCTGAGTTGATCTATACTCAATTACCTCCTGCGATAGAATATTGATCTCGGTCGTGGACGTCCCGTTGATGTTCGGAACGTACCTGTTGATTTCCTCACTGGTGGCAAATATGCACATCGACAGTAGCCCCGCCGAACAGTAGAGAATGAGCTGAAGCATTTCGCGGCCTACAAGATTGAAGCGGATAAGGTCCTCGATGGTTATTTCTCGGCCGAGCAGAGGAACAACAAATATTCTCAGCACAAAGGTTGAAACTAGGAAGCAGAGCAGATTCTCATTCGAGTTTGCGATATCTACGCAATTTTTCACCAGTTCTGCCGCGTTATTATCGTCAAACAGGCAGCCGAATGTCTCACTGGAGACATAGAGCATACTAAATGAAACTGAAACGAAGCTCCGGGGCACAAAATTATATCTGAAGTAAACTCCCATCTCTGGATCAACTTCGAATTTCTCGAGAAACTTTCGGTTCTGACGCCTGAAAGCTCGATAACCAACAGCAACTATCCCCATGAAGAGCAGAGACCCGAGGATGGAAAGCAATGTATCTGAACTTACTGCCGGGTGCACCACAGCAGTGTAGGTTTTTACACCAAATATAGCACCTAAAAGTACGAAAAACAATTCGTTGCTCCTCAACACGTCGTTTTCCGGTTTCATAGCTACACCGCATACAGTGGCTGCCCATGCGAAAGGCAACATATTTCTCGTCAGGTAGGAAAAGAAGAGTAACCGGTGTTCCTCTCCTTGTACTAGAGTCACCGTTTGAAGTCCGAGGACAAATATATTCACCAGCAGCAAGAAGCATGTCCAAATGTTACTTGCCTTCTTCTTCTTCGCTACCTGCAGCCTATTCGCTTCACTTGGGGTTTTCTTTATAAGAGAGGGTCGATCAACGGTGGAATCCCTTAAGATGCTGCTGCTGCCTTGTGAGGTTCGATCTTTTGCCAGAGGATTATCGGCAACAAATACATCATCACCTTTAGTAGCAGCATCTGTAAGCTCGATAGACTTCATGCCTTAAGAATTTACCCAGGGCTATTGAAGAACATCTTAACAAAAATGACTTTGGTCAAAGCCCAACTTCGACCAAAACAACTCACCAACACACGTGCCCAAAGCCATTCTCTCTTTTGGCCATTTCATTTCATTCATTACCAACGCGAATAGCCGTAGTTCTCAACCATCTAATGAAAGTAAAAAAGGTAAAAAAGATTCCTATAGCAACATAATATTTTTTAAGCACTTTAAAGTCAAACAACTTACTCCTCTCCTTGAAAGAGCGACTCTCCGTGTGTGTTACTGAACAAGGCACTGATGACATCTTCTCCATGGTATTCGCACCCATATTCTCCGGCGATCTTGGAAATTAATTCGTTTCTTGTTGCACACGGTCGTTTGTATCCCTCTTGGCTCTCTCGTATAGTTCTATTGGCATTGATTGCCGTAAATCGAACCAATTCTGCTAAATTTTCTTCTCCGATCAGCATGCCGTCCATCAGAGGCCCAAAACTGCCAACATTCTGCATTACACGAGGAGCCGTGTAAGTCAATTAATCGCAAAATTCAGCGAGTGGAGGACGTTGGGTTGGTTAGTTGCTGTTGCATGAGTAAAAATAATCTTCCTTGCCAACAAATTTAGAGCACAACACGCGTTCCCATGGCTCCTTTTGCTCACCTCCTTTGAAATAATTCCAATCCTGTGTACCGATTGCGACGCCCAATTATTACGTTCAATGTGTAGAATAGACACACGAGAGTTAGACCTGCTAATTTTCGCTCTCCACAAAAGCAGTGTTTGTTGCGCATTTGCTCACCTGTATAAATTCTTCCTTCTCCCTTGAGGGTAAATGGTGATGACGACATCATTGAACTCGCTGCTGATGCACATCGGCCTGTAGTCTCTTTTGCTTTCACTCCAAACGACATGCACAAAGTCATTTCCGATGTGTTTTTTCTTATTGAGCTGCTGGACATCAGAGTCGCTTGTGGGCATCCTTGTGGCAACATGAAAAGCCACCTCGACGTCGTTATCGCCAAAGTATATAAAGTGCTTACCGTGCTGGCCCTTTTTATCCATCTTTCCGTTGAAACCTCGGTGCGTCGCTATGTCCACCTTCTTCCCTAAATTATCTACGAACCTCTCGTAGTCAGCGCTTCCAAATTTATTTGCCAAGATATCTTTTTGATTATCCTGACCATTAGACACATATAGCACTCCAATTTTCATGCACTCCCTCTCGCTCGTAGCATCCAAATGCTGGATGTCGCTGACTAAGTTTCTAAAGCTCCTACCATCACTCGTCCGGAGCAACTTGAAGTCCCTGCTGTCAAAGCTTTGTAGGAATCCTATCTGACTTGTAAACAACCTCGTGGCGTCGAACTTCCCGTGAGTGTGATAATGCCCGGTAAGTCTATTTCTCCCTCTTCTCTCTTTCCCCCTGACTCCCCCCCCACTCCCCTCCTCTCCCTCTTCCCCCCTATTCTCATCTTCTTTACCCCTCCTCCTTTCCTCCTTCCTCCTTGCCTTCCTATTCGCTTCGGTAAACTTCTCCACGTCTCTCTCTTTCTTGAGAGTTGACTCGTAAATTCCAACCCTTTCCTTCACCTCGTCAAGCTTCAGGAATCTCCCAAGCTTATCGGAAGCGAGCATGGCGATGACCTCCTTGTTGGCCGCGTCAAACAAACTTTCCATTGCATCCTGGCCATTGGCATCGCAACTCTCACTTCCGGTAGCTACGAGGCACTTTTCAATCTCCTCCACCATACCGCTGGGAATATTAATCTGCTCATCCGCCCCCTCCTTGATAAATCTTTCGTAAATTCTTGACGCCTCCGCCGTCATCACCTTCAGTCGATCCCCCTCGGCCTTGGGAACTCTTTTTTTTTTGTAACCATTCTCAACAGCGTCCCAGAAATTATAGCTCTCAGCCGCAAATTCTTTTTTCAGCATTTTCTCCAACGCTTTGCTCATCCACGGGTCCACAAGCACCCTCTCCATCGTATCGACGCAGTCGATGCGAATTTCGCCGACAGTCCCAATGTTTTTCCGCCCTCCCAGCAATGTCGGGTCGTCAACAACTACGCTTAAGCCGTCCATCAACAGCGTCATATTATCGCTGGACAAATCGTAGTCCTCAGTCACCTCAGCATAACTGCGGTGATGCGCCTCATGTATGCTATTCATCCTCTTCAACAGCATCTGTCTTCTGCTAAGGCTCGTCCTGGCTACCTTCTGACCCTCCACTTCCTCCTCTTCGCTCAGATTAATTACGCCGTGAGAGTCCATGAGTGGCGGAAGAGGCGGAGGGGGGGGAGCCGACTCTTCCGATTCCCTACAGTGGCTGGGGGGAGGAGGAACAAAGTCGCTGACATCTGACTGTCCAAAGACAAACGATTGATCGTCTTCATCCACTTCATAATCTTCGTCATCAACGTTCCTCTCCCTGCCGTTCCCTTTACTAAAGTTGTCGTCCCCTGCATTCCCCTCCTGAGTACCCACCTTTACCCCTACTTTTCCGTCTTCCCTCCCCGCCCTGGCCCCGTACGCACCTTTCTCTCTCATTTCTCGACTAACGCGATTGAGAGAAGTAGGGTCGTAAGAAATGACGCTACCTGTGCTCCTGTTCTTTTCAACAGAATCGACAACACTTTCGCTTACGCCGAAGGTCATGCTGACGCTGCTGCTACTCTTAAGCCACGCAGGACCGCGATTCATCTTCTCGCTTGACATGATGCGTCCCTGATCGCCATTTGCCCAGTGCTTGCCCTCGCAAAGCGAATTGATGAAGCTGACGTTTTCGCTTCTCCACTTGAGTTTCTTTGTAATCAAGTGCTCACTGATATTTGCTTGATCCAAGTTCTCAACGTGAGCTCTGAAAGCGTAAGCGCCACTCATATCCCTCGCGACTACAATCCCCTCGCCATGATTTTCGTGGACAAGGCTAAATATCACCTTGTTCATGTATGAGAGAAATACGGATTGCTCCAGACGGTGGACGCTAACATCGTTGATGCTGCTATGGTTCAAGTCTATCATACTGGCGTCGTGTAGGCCTATGACATCTGGACACCATTTGCTTGAGCCTTCCAGCATATTCAACAGGTGACAAATGGACTCGCTTGCGGCTTCGGCAATCATCTTATAAAAGGGGGCAAGCTCTTCCCATCGGCCCTTCAAGGCCGATATATGATTGCAGTTGTCATTTCTTAGCTGTTGTAACAGCATGGGTAACTTCCCTACGTCGACAACACCCCCCTCTTCCAAGAGAATTGACTTCCAACCTTCTAATCTCCCGACTATTGCAGCCTCGAGAATCTCAAAGATTCGTAGGCAAACCGCATTGTCCTGGAAAACGACCACATTTTTCAGACTCCAGCTTTCGACGAGGCGTATCAACGCGACAATTTTCTGCGCTGCCGGTGAATTATTGACTCCGTCCGACGACTCGTCAATAACTTTGAGGCTGTTTTTCTTGCCGACCGGTTTGATTGTCTTTGCGACGGCCTGGATGTTTCTCATTGAAGATTCGGAAAAGAGATTAAACTCGGAAGGCATGGTATGAAGCGTCGATAGACGAGCTCCCTCACTCTCACTTTCCCCCAATTTCTCCTCATCGTTCTTACCATCTTTGAAAGACTTGTCCTTTGTTCCTGCCGATTTACTATCGCTCTCACCATCCAGGTTCTTTGGGGCAGGAGGGTGCATGAAAGGGACGCTTACTGTCTCTTTCCGCACGCACCCGAGGCCTTCTCCCGCAACTTCGCTATCATCAGAAACCTTTTCTACCGTTGTGGTCGTTGTTGGCAAAAGATCATCAAAGTTGGTCTCGGTGTGGTCAGTCTGTAGGTGACTACTGCTGGCATTATCCATGGCTCCACCACGGTGATGCGAGAAGGAGGGAGAGTGCTGACGCTCGAACTGCTTCTTGTTGGAAGTAGAACGGAGACCCAGCTGCTTGAGATTTCGGCGGATCTTCTCGCGGTGGTGTTCGGGTGCCTCAAGTTCGGTGTTGCGTCTCTCCGAGAGTTTTCGAAGCGTAGTCGTAGTCTCTTTTGAGACAGTGTCGTCCACCTTCGTTGACGTGATTTGAATTGTCGCGATCGTGTTGTTGTTGGCGTTCTTTTTATTGCTATTACTCAGGGCTGCTTCCGCAGAACAAGCATTCTCCAGCGCAACGGCTGCCCTTTCGCCATCGAGAAAATCAGCCACCCTCCTGTTGCCCACACCCCTCAATAGCTCCCAGGTGATTCCAATAAAGTTCTGTACGATTTTCGTCGGGGATAACGACTCGACGCAGATCTCCTCGAACTTATGGCTGAAAGCCGTGAGGTTTTTCCAGCAATCTATGGCGGCGGATGAGGCGTGGACGGAGGGAGATGAGCACCAGTCCGTTAGCTGTTTCGTCCAAACCTTAAAGTTCTGAGTGTTCTCGCCTTTGCCGGACTTGAGGTTGGACAGATTATGGTTTAGCTCATCCAAGATAAGGCCGTATATGGCCATAACGGAATAGCGTAAGCATGGTGCGTCCCCAAAGAGCGAAGAGTGATGGTTCACAAGGTAGATGATAATCTCACTGATTCGAACTCTGTGTGATCCCAGATTCGAGAGTGACTTATACGCATTGCAGATAGACAGCGCACAAGACAAGGATTTTAGCGTAGCTGTTTTTGACTGGCTCCCAATTAACATTGACGACAGTTCTGTCTTCTTGGTGAGGTGTTGCGAAATGATGGACTCAATCATGTCCAAGAACTTGGAAATGAGAAATATGTTCCCAGGAAGATCTGCGAGGAATATCTCCGGCATCTGCCGGATTACCGAGGCAAAAGTGGACGGATTTGTTGCGCCCTCCTCTAGTGCAACGGCCACGCGCTTAAAAATCAAGCACTCCATCTTGGTGTCCAGACGACTGAAGGTCCTTGCAACGACGAGCCGCATGAGACTGTCGATGGCGGAAGATCGGCCCTCTTTAAAGCGCGGGTCCTTCGAATTTGAGGCAATCAACAGCCACGGTCCTAGTAAGTTCAGGACGGTGGAGGGCCCGATCTTGAGGAGGGGAGATTTTAGCTCGATATCTTCTTGCTTCGCCCTGTCTTTGGCCGCCGCCCTGGCGTCCTTTCCAGCCCCGCGTTTGGGGGGTGGTTTGAAGTGCCGCTCGGGGATAATAGCTTCATGGAGCCAGATGCGCAGCGCGTCAGCCACTCCCCTAACAACGATAGCGTGGAGCTTGGGAATGAGGGTGTTGAGGATGCTCGGTGGTATCATATTGAGGTGACGGGTCATAATCTGAGCACACTCTCCCGCGTTTTGGCCCGCAAGCCAAGTCGTACTGCCAATACTCCATCGGCTGTTGGTCATTTTTCGATTGGACGTACCGTCATTCCCGACTTCGATGTGCCAGATCACCACCTTCGTTAGGTCAATTAGCTGTTGCCTCCATTCTTTGACAACCACGGCGCTCATAGTGTCATCCTGGCTGTTCTTCACATATTCCCGAAGGTTTGCTGCGGCTTGCTGTTCGACACTCTTGTCGCTGCAGTCGCTGTTCTGCGCAGACATTTTGAAGAGGCAGCGTATAAGCCGCGTCATGTGCTCGATCCCGATGCTGTTCACCTTGAGCTTCACGTGAGCTATGACATGGAGGAGGAGTTGCTGAAAGGATTCTCCCTTGCCAGCGTCCATGGCCTTTTCAAGCGGCTGTTCGAAGAGACTTACGGCCCCCTCGATCAAGGCGCTGTAATGTCTGTAGTCGGTAAGCGTCTGCGCCTGTAACAGGACCTCGGCGCTGTGGTGAGCGAACAGAACACTGTAGCTACCCAAGTGGCTGAGAATATCCTTGGGAACGTTCCCCGTTTCCTCCAGGAAGTTAGTGTACATGTGCATCGTTCTGAGGACCATCGCTTGCTTCTCCTCGCACTCTATCCGCTCCCCCGTAGATATGTTCTCGAAGCGCTGCCTCAAAGTCTCCTCAATTACCAACCCGCTCTCCCGTTTACTCCAAAAAACGTCGAGAACGTTGTTACCAGCCGCAACCAAATCGTCCAAGAAAACATCGAAAACCTTTTGTACTTCAAATGGACAGTTTCGGAGTCCGCGGCTAATTATCGGAGGGCTGAAGCCACACTCCTCCGAAACGAAGGGAAAGAAAGTAGGAAAGATGTATTCCAAGCAAAAGCCGTTCCAGTAATTTGTCTTCATGGGGGTATCCAGCGCTCTGCTGCTCGAAAGAGAGGAGACGGACGAAGAGGCAGAATCGGTAGAGTATGTTGACGACAGAGCAGTGCTGGGGTTGGTTTGACAGGCATGTCGTCCTAAATCGTTGTTTGTCTTCTCCTCGATGCAGCCACAGGCAGCGTAGGCCAGAACAGCTCCTAGCATCGTCAAGTGGTGGCTCAAGGTAAGAGGTTGGGTGGAGCTCAGCGACTCTAACGGAGGAGACTCGAAGAAGTCTCTGTGACCAAGTTCGCTTTTCTGGCGGTTGCTCTCCTCTTTCACCGCTGCTGCCACAATAGAGTGGTCCTCAGTAGAGTTGTCCATGATCAAGGAATCAAATCCTCGTAGAACTACCTCTTGGAGTAATCGCACATGGCGCAAGTCGTCATTGTTGCAGTCGCTGACAACGTTGGTGTAGCACAACAGGACGTCCAGAGCGCCCCTCCGAATGGCATTGAGATTCTTGGGATGCAGAAACTTCTCAAAGAGCTCGAGCAGACCCCCCTGGTTCCAATTGCTGTAAGCAATCACGTCACCCGTGTGGTAGATCAAGCAGTGGAGTACAGTAAAAACGTCCAGCCAATCGTCAATGCCGATTCGCTTTTTCAACCCGAGCTTGGACATGAAGCCTGTTTTTTCATTCTTATCCTTCACATAATCTTCGTCAGTTTTCAGAGACTCGTACTGGACGATCGTGTGTCTGATGCAGTCGTAGATCTGCTCCCTGTAATTAAAGTAGAAAACTTGCCGCTCCTCCTTTGTACTGGACTTGCTGAACTCCAGAGCTGTCCGGAGACGCTTTCGGAAAGAGATTTTCTCCTTCGTAAAGAACCGCAGAAGGCGTTTGTCAGTCGAGAGGGCGATGGCAGCAGGGCTAGGACTAAAGTTCGAAGACGTCGTCATCGTTGAGGTAGTACTCGACCGGCTGAACTGCCGTTTTAACTGGGCCATAGCCTGAAGGTTGTGGGTTGGAATTGGTCGGGATGTTGGCATTGTGGCGGGGGTAAGGGGGTAAGGGCGTAAATTCTTTCTCTCCTTTTAGAACATGATGATAGATCTTGTGCGATGGTATTGGACAGGTTATTAAGCGTCGGGAAGGGATTATTGGGAAGGGGGTAAGAACTCCATCTGGATCCTGGAGGAGATTCAGATCGGGGATTTTTTTGGAGACACGACAGGAAGAAACGGGGTAAAAGCCTGATTTAGACCACTTAATTCTAACAAGATGGTGGCAAAAATTAGCGCTACCCTCACCCTATTCGCATGCTGCATCTCGGGCGGTATACTAGGACTCCCAAGTATTTTTGCCTCACTCTCAGTAGCCGAGGCCTTTTCCCTGACTTTTATATCCTATCTAACCACCATGTTTAGCTTGATGTGCCTAGTGACAACATCGGGTGTGCACCCTGAGATTACAACTTACGGAAATCTCGTAAGGTGGCTTGGGGGGGAGACCTTCGAGAGGGTGGTTGATTTAGTGTTAGGACTTTTCTTGTCTGGAGTGCTTGGGGGGAGCTTCATTATCATCAGAGATTTTGCTGTCGACAACTTCAGTACGACCGGACTTGCAGACGCCGCCACCGCCCTGTCCGCGTGCTTAGTGTGTGCCTTAGCAATGCCGGAGTCCATTGGAAAGCTCGCAGCAGCAAGCACATTCTCTGTGGCATCATTTTGCTTTTTGGTAGTCACCCTCGTCTATTATGGAGTTGAGGCACTGAACGATGGAAACAGCGTCAGCGACTGGGATGACTACACAGCCAGTGATGACGATACAAGCGGGGATGAACGCGATACGTTTTCTCTGAAGAAGATGGCCACAAGCCTACCGCCGATAATTTATGCCTTCGGTTGCCAAATCCAAATTTTTAGCATATTTTACTCTGTTGAAGATTCGCGAGCTTCGATTTCCAGCAGAGGTGGTGTCGGCGGGTTAGTAAGCTTCTTGCCTGTCATCATTGGTGCCTGCACTCTCATGATAATATGTTTCGGGTGCGTGGGCTTCTTTGGCGTCTTATCATTTCCTGGGAAAAAAATAGATGGGGACGTGCTCAACATGCTGAACGATAAGGGAAAACTTGGGCATGCTGCCAGGGGTTTGCTAGTTTTCGCAGTAATGCTTGCCGCCGCACTGATCGTTTTCCCAGCAAGGAATTGTCTTTTCTCCACGTTCATGCACATGCTGGAGAAGGAGGGTGTTGGGGGTGAGGAAACAGCATCTTCACCAAGGGAACAAACAATACGATGTTTGATGACCTTTCTAGTCTGCGCCATTAGCTCTACGTTGGCCATATCGCAGATAAGTTTCCTCTCTCTACTTACTATTTTGGGAGCCTTTGTTGCTGCTCCGCTCATGATTGTGCTGCCGGGGGTTGCTCTTCTCAAACTTTTGCTTCTCGAAGACAACGAGGACGAAGAGGACAGAAATGACAGGGAAAAGGGCCTCTTAGCTGTCGATATCTACAGCGATAAGCACAAACTTTCCAGCAAATTCAGAATATTCTCCGTCTTCATCGCATCTTGGTGTGTTGTCGTCGGGTGTGTCGTCTTTGGTGCGAATTTGACGCTGATTTTGAAGTAGGACGCTTCTTGCAAAGAGTAGTTATCGTTAATGGGTAAATTTGTGGAGCAGTTGAAATTGAATTTATTTTCTTCCCTCCCCCCCCCCCCCCCCCGCCCGATACCTTTTGGAGTAGTTTTTAGATGTCTTT
>Ga0115557_1001795_pt1 | contig 14614 bp, 11 predicted proteins | sample COGITO_mtgs_1104_FD_87280 | JGI IMG/M metagenome (GOLD analysis project Ga0115557, IMG submission 87280) | Pelagic marine microbial communities from North Sea - COGITO_mtgs_110421 | ecosystem: Environmental > Aquatic > Marine > Epipelagic | place: Germany:Helgoland, sampling site Kabeltonne...
GTCACACTTCCAAGGGAGCTGAAAGGACGGCAAGAGGGGAGTCGAAGAAAAGATGTGGGGGATTTGCTTGGTGACCAGAGAGTCCTAAAAACTGACCGAACCATTTCAAAGGGACTATCTATGGTGGTTGGTGTGTGACACCGTGTTCCCTGGAAAAGGAGAAAAGGAGTGTGAAATGACACGTGACACCGAACAAACATTCTATGACACTTTTCTGCCACAGTCGTTGCAGTGATTTTTTGTTAGCGCATGTGCTAGCCCTCTATGGTAGAGTAGTCATTTTTATCCAACCCTTTTTTAAAAATGTCGTTTACCCCCCAATACATCACCAAAACCCTCATGAGCGAACCATCCAGGCATCCAAATTCGCCTTTTGTCTATGTTATCCCCGTCATTTACATTGGCAAATTTCTCCGTGGGCTCCAAAAACGATATGGATCCTCAATATTTCTTGACGGCCTCGTCCAAAAAACTATGTCGGACCATTTCAATCATGACGATGGCTTTGGTGCTGCATCTGGGTCGAAGAGTAAGTCGAAGAGAAGAACATACAAAAAAGAGAAGAAGAAAAAGGATACGAAACTGTTTGACAGCTTCCTGAAGTGCGTCAACCCTGCTGATTACTGCAACAACCCAACATTTGACGATGATGCCATTAGCAGCAGTGAAGAAGGCGCCGACGACCAAAATGGAGAATTTAACCTTTACCTTGATGTGACTTCGATTATCCCATTGAGGAGATCCACCCCGGCATCGACCTACAGGACAGTCTCTCCGAAATTTTACAACCTGATCGTCGCTGTCTTTGGAACCCTTTCCATCAGCAGAAAATCGGTGGTCTTTCCTAGCGAGGAAGCCATGCATGATACCCAGGACTCATCCGATCCATCCCGAGCTGTTTGCGTTGTGACAACCAAGGGATCGAAGGGTATTTTCCCGCGGTGTCACGAGAACTACGAAAATCGCCCTCTTAATTTATTCCGTGAAAGAAATGACTTAACTGGCACCATCGAGATCGTCGTCACAAAAGTCGTGATCGTCGACGGTTCGGAAACTGATCAGGACACCAAAATGTACCTTACCTACCTTTCTTCGGCGATGAATGCTAACTTATTGGCAGATGTGAAGAGGCACGTAATTTCTAACTACTGTGGTGTCAACGATTCGGTTCGTCTGTGGATTGATCGGGATGATGGGCTGGGCGAGGGAAGTAGCGAACCCCGCTCAGCAACTAGCGAACCCCGCTCAGCAACTAGCGAAGCCCCGCTCAGCAAAAGTTTGCTGGTGGACGACGATTCGCTCCGTTCGCTCGAATCGAGCTCGACGACGTTTTTGAATAAGAGCTCGACGACGTATCTGTCGGCCGAGATATTTCCCGTCGGCACGCCCCTCGCTTCCTCGAAAGGAGTTCGTTTCTGTGATCGACTTAAAAGAGGCGACTACGTTGACGCCTTTGACGGAAGGCGATGGTGGGAGGCTGTGATCATTGGCGTATTGCCTTCCGATGCAGTCCGCTTGCACTATTTCGGGTGGTCATCGCAATATGACGACACTGTGCAGCGAGATTCCGGTCGAATCGCTCCGCTGTGGTCGAAGCGCTCAAATTGGCGGGATGAAGTCTGCAAACATACCGAGATCGAGGTTCGAGTTGAATCTGGAGGCTGGGTTAGGGCAATCGTACAGTCCGTAGCTGCCGACAGCGGCGGCAAACCTGTCGATAATATCGCAAAGCTTACTTTCTCCCCGGGGTTGTTAAAGCCGGGTCGCAGTGAGGTATTTAGCGTGCTCTGCAAGGAAAGGTTCGCACAGGTCTCGAGGGTTGATAACAAATCCCTCCTCTGGGTTAACATTTTCGATGAGAACGTCGCGGAACTATTCACTCATGTACCACATCAAAATTCACAGCAACATCAACTGCGGGAACGACCCCGTTCCACTACTCCCCCTCCCACGCCCTTTCAGCACAGAATGAAGCATTCAAATTCACTTCCGTTGTTGACCAAATTGAATATTCCACCCAGTGGTAGCGGTAATTACGGTCGGGATATCGACATTCGAGGGCGGCCGCAGAAAAAGGGTTGTGTAGGTTTGTACAACCTGGGAAATTCCTGCTATCTTAACTCGATGATGCAATGTCTCTTCGCATCCCCGGTGCTGCCATACTACTTGAAGAGCGACTCCTACTTGCAAGACGTCAATGTCAACAATCCCTTAGGGACTGGAGGGAAGATGGCAGACGCTGTTGCCTTGCTGTTCAAACAAGTTTTGTCACAAGAATTCACTCAGCTCTCCCCGAAACTTCTTAAGTTGGTCTTAGGCAGCGTCAATTCGAATTTTAGTGGATACGGTCAGCATGATTCCCAAGAATTCCTCGCTTTTGTACTCGACGCTATTCACGAAGACTGTAACAGGATACTCAACAAACCTTGCGTCGACGCGCTCGATTGTCTAGGACTCAGCCCCAACGTCGCTTGCGATCAGAGTTGGGAGAGGCACAAACTCAGAAACGATTCCGTAATTACTGACAACTTTGTAGGGCTGACTAGCTCGACGGTCGTTTGCAGCGCGTGTCAAAGGAAGAGTGCAACGTATGAGCCATTTACGACGCTGCAACTTATTATCCCCGCTTCGACCAGAGCCGATCAATCCGTGGAATTGCGCGATTGTATCCAAGCATTCCACGTGGACGAGGCAATGGAGGGAGAAGCGAAGTATGAATGCAATTCTAGCGCGTGCGGCGGGAGAAAGACCAATGCGACAAAAATTGTTAAAATTGCAAAAGCGCCTAATGTGCTGATTCTGCACTTGAAAAGATTTGAAAGGTAATTAATTAACTGAACCAAACTGCACTGCCCTGCCCTGCCGCTCTCAAAGCTTTCGTTGCCCCCCCTGTCACCATCTTCACTCACTCACTCACTCACTCACTCACTCACTCACTCACTCACTCACTCACTCACTCACTCTCTTTCCTTCTTTTTAAATACAGCAACCGTACAAGGCAGAGGCAGATGCTGATGAAGATTCACACGCTGGTAAATTTTGCGGAAATGCTCGAAATTCCCGTTGGTGACGAGCAGGTTTCCATCACTTACGACCTCTACGCCGTGAATTACCAATTAGGCGGAATCGACTCGGGTCACTACGTAAGCTCTGTGAAAATTGATCAGGAGTGGGTATTTTTTGACGACACAATCATTCAGGCGATCACATCATTCGATGAAGTCGTCAAATCAAACGCATACTGCTTGTTCTACAGGCGGCGGCGGGAAAGTTAAATAAAGAAGGGTACGAGCAAACAAACACTCATACAACATTTTTCAAACGTCGTCCCGCCCTCTTCTTTTTTCACTTTTTCAATCTCTACTTAAAGGTGCATCCAAACGTTCTCTCGACACTCAAGACGCTCCTAACATTCTTCAAATTGTCCATTACTTTCTGGAGTTGGACCAGCCCCGATACCTCCACGAGAAAATCCAACGTCGCCTGAAATAAGGGTTAGCGACAAAACCTCCAAAAAATGCCGTTTCGCACTGACCTCGCCTCGCGCTCATTCATTCCCTTCACTCACATGGGGTCCTCTAGTCTCGCTTTTCGTTTTCATAATGGAACACAGTTCAGAAACAACGTCCGAGCAGTCTGCGAGCAAGAGTTTGCGATCCTCACAGAAAACGGCAACTTCCGCAGCAAAGACTCCGCGATCGGTACTGTCCCACTGTAAGTCCACAACAGATAGCTCCTCTTCCTCGTCGGCTGTCCGGGCCTTCTGGAAACGCGCGTTGTGCGCTCCAAGGGGAAGCACTGCTGCACGTGAATGGTTCAAAACCATGTTGGGGTCAAATTGGGTTCTCAGCTTCAGTTCTAGCGCACGCTGTGCATGATAGCAACCCCGCCTGTGAGTGGTTACCGCGTAATAGTCTGCGTCTGGGTCATTTCGACCTGCGATGACCCTCGTTCCCACAATATCGTCCCCGTTGACTGGCATGCAAACTGGGCACAACTGGCTACCGTCAGCATATTCAACACCGCGTTTGTTGATGGAGGTCTGAGATAAAGGGAAGGGGGGTTAAGTGTAAGTGAGGAGCGGAATCGACTAGCATAGGTAGGGTCGCTACAGACTACGATATCGCTAACAAATACTGAACGAGAAATTCACTACGCAATCACGTGGTCGCTCGCTCGCGACTAGAACGTCTATTGAAAAAAGAACACACACAACACAACACACTCACCTGTTCGCTACTTTTCAATTTCCGGTGCTTCGCCTCCTTGACTTTTTTTATTCTCATGGCTGTGGTTTTGAAATAGCTTGCTGCTTTCCCGTTCCCTTCGATCATTTCTATCGACTCGGCATCTTCCCTGATTATTTCTTCGGAATTGTAGCCGATCCGGAAGAGCTCGTCGTCGTCCATAATGAGATTTTTGGGCGCGCCATCGGAATCCTTCGTCGACATGAACTTCTTCAGCCAGCTCTTTTCCTGCTTAGAGACGACGGTCGGCACCGCGGGTAAATCGTGGGAGTCAGCGGCTGTAAGAATTGAAAGTGGAACGAGGAAGAGCTTGGAGATGATGCGCCGCAGGAATTGCCGGTCACGGTCGCGACCGACCTCAAGGCAGAGACTATCTACAGTCAGATGTTGCGTGGGACCTGGCAAAAACTTTTGGAGACCGTCCTCGGCGTCAATGGGGATCAACCCTTTGTTCTTCAAGTAGGTATTCTCGAGAATTAAATCGCGGTGGATGGAGAGAAAATCGTTTATCATTATTTTTCCAGCTTCAGTGAGGGCTTCGGCGTGTTGTTTCCTGAAATAAATTCGGAGCTTCGCTCTCGTTGACCTTGCCGTGGACCATCGCAGCCAATCCAGCGCAGGCTTGCCCTCCCCGCTCAAAATATTCACGACGTCTCCGTTCTGGAGCTCATATGAGAGCGGTTTGGATTTGCCATTTATCTCAACTCCGTGCATTGTCAATCCAACCTCGGTGTGTATTGAGAAGGCGGCGTCAATCGCCGTCGCCCCCCTGGAGAGGTTAAGGATCTTACCGTTTCGGAGGAAGACGAAGACCCTTTTACCAAGGAGCTCCCGACGAACGCTCTCCACAAACTCACGGGAAGACACGCTCTCGTTTTCCCACTCCTTGATATTCTTCAGCCAGGGGGTATCGAAACCACTCTGGCTCGCGAAGCCTCCCACTTGCCTCTTGACGCTGCTGTAGTGCCAGTGGGCTGCCATTCCCGTTTCTGCTACGCGATGCATGTCAAGGGTACGGATCTGGATTTCCACCGGGGTTGAGTCTGAGATGATTGCAGTATGAAGGGACTGGTAGCCGTTGGGCTTGGGAAAGGAAATGTAGTCTTTCACGCTTGTAGGGATGGGTTTGGTGTCTCGCAGGTGCTGCACTATCCCCAAGACGTGGTAGCAGAGCCAAACACCCCTCTGGTTGAGCTCCTCTCTGCTTTCCACCGCTGAGATACTACTGTCGGTCTCAGACGGCCCGCCGACGTTTGTCTGGGGCGTGATGATCACACGGAGAGCTACGACGTCGGTTATGCGGTTGAGGGGCTGCTGCTTTACATTCATCTTAAGCCAGAGGCTATGCAGCTCTTTCATCCTCCCTTCGACCTCCACCACGACACCCTGTTCCATAAGCAACGGGTCGTTCTTAAGCGCGTTCTCAAGCAAACGCTGGGACTTTTCCAACGCATTCTGGAACTTGTCCTTGGATAAGAGCAGCTTGCGCTTTAGTCGCTTGTACTCGGCGGGGTACAAGTACTCAAAAGAAATATCCTCCAGTTCGCTTTTCATCGCCCAGATTCCCATGCGGTGAGCAAGAGGAGCAAAGATATCGAGAGTTTCCCTCGAAATTTTCTGCTGCTTGGAGGGGGACATGTGCGTCAGGGTCCGCATATTATGCAGGCGGTCCGCTAGCTTGACAATTATGATACGGTGGTCGTCTGCCATGGCCACAAACATCTGGCGAAGATTTTCGGCCTGCTCGTCGGCGTAGTCGCTGAAGGCGAGCTTCGGAAGCTTAGAGACCTTGGTCTCGCCTTCCACAATCTTGCTGACGGTCAGCCCAAAGAGGGCCTGGATTTGAGAGAAAGTCAGCGAAGTATCTTCCACCGTGTCATGCAACAAGCCGGCAATTATTGTCTCACTATCCATCTCCATCTTCGCCAGTAACTTGGTAACACCGATCGGGTGGACTATGAACGGCTCCCCCGACTTCCGCGTCTGGTTCAAATGGCTGTGATACGCGACCTTAAGGGAAAGTTTGATCAGGGGGAGCAGGCTGGAGTCCATGTAACCCAGTAGGGGCAGCAGGTCCCCATTCCAGTAGTCATCTATGGACTGAAGATGATCCTTTGTCAGGTCCTCTTGCAGAGAGAGGAGAAGAGATTGCTTAGTTAGGAATATATCATTGGTCTGTTTGGTAGAGAAGCTCTTTGCGTGGCTGTCTTGCATCAGCAACTTCCAGGAATTGATCTCTACGGGGGTACTCAGCGGGTGATCTGCTGATATGAGAGGCTGGGATTTGACCTCGCGAGTTTTTGCCTTCTCTTTGTCGCTACGAGATGCAAAGTACTTTGTCGCAGAGGAGACAGGACGGTGCAGCACTGGTTGGAAACCAAGCACATAGGGCAGGAGGAGGAAGAGGAGAAACATTGGAAGAATTCTCTGAGCTGCAGCAGGCAGGGAAAAGGCGAAAACCTATTTAAAGCGGGTTTTGCGAGATAAATTCCTTCGCCGGAGCGCGAAAGGATAATATATATCTAAGAAACCTCAGCAAGAAAAAACACGACTCCCCCGTTTTTGCTCCGTTTCTTACATTTCGAAAATCTTGCATTACTCCCACGCTCCTCCTCTACCAATTAAACTTCCTTCAGCTGACACTTAGGGTGATTACTGTAGGTGATTGTGTCGTGACCCCAAGTGGTGCCCGATGCCACCCCGAAAACTGATTCCTTTTGACCCCGCCTGCCTGGTGATTGCGGCATGCAAGTATGCCCTGAAGAACAGCGAACCCGGCAACTCGTCGACTGCAGCCGACTTGATTAGTCATCCGGGGTCGTCCTTGTCGCCCACTTCCTCTGGGAGCTCCGATGCCCTCCGACGACATCAGAACCCTTCCTCTGCCGAAGACAATGGAGATGGACATGGACAGGGAGAATGTGCCTCGCCAGGGGATGCCGAGGGGCTCTTCGTCGACATCGACGAGATGCAAATAAGCGACGACGCTGACGGCGGTGGGAGACGACGGGGAGAGGGCGAAAATGGCGATGAGGCAAACCTGCCAAACTTACCATTTGGACGCCGTCCGATGCCATTTTTCGACCTGGTGACGTTTCAGAGCAGGCTCGTGGGTAAGAGGATATTGAGGGAGTCGATCGAGGAAAGTGCCAACAATGGAAGAGGAAAGGACGGGGCTGAGGGTGATATTGTCATAGTGAACACCTCAACCTTGACACCGGAGGTACTAGCACCGACCCTGGTGCTCATGTCTTTGGAGTACGACAGGAAGGAGTCACTGCCTGGTCTTGGTGGAATTTATCAGCATTTGGTTAGTCTGGGTAGATACTTGATGTCGGCATCTGATAGAGAAGCGGTTGGAAGGGGCGTAGCAGGGATGGAGCAAGCCTTCATCACGGCATTTGCCAACGCTGGAAACGAGGGGAAGGGAGCACAAGCGCTGAAGGTACTCAAGGACCTCATGGAACATGTAGTTGGAAAGCATCCCAACGACTTAATGGTTCAAGGAGAGCAAGAACGATCGCTACAGCAACAACAAGCGCTGCAGCAATCAGTAGATCTCCACAACCGCCTCAAGTTTCGTTTCATCGAGCGTGTTTCGCCGTGTCTCCTCCGGCCTCAGGGCGCAAGCCTTTGGAGTGTTTGCCACCAAAGGGATGTGGACGCTCTCGTTCTCGTAGGGGAGGTCGTTGTGGATAACCTAGAGGTTTTCTTCCGGGAGGGTTGGGAGGAGAGGGCTGGACTACTCCAACATCAACTTCAACAGCTTCATAAGCAGCGAAACCAAGAGTTTACCGCGCCGCAATCGCCGACTACCAATGGAAATAACATGTCAAACGGAAATTCTAGTAGCAACAACAACAACAACAACAATAATAATAATAACAATTCTTATCCTCTCCCCTCCTCCCCCAAAAATGGTGGCACGGGCGCCTTCAACAGTAATAACAACCACAACAATCTCACCCTTTCCCATTCTGAAGTTGTCTCTCTGGACCTCCTGATAAAATCCTCCATTTCTTCTGTCTTTGGGATCGGTTCTCTTCGCTCTCTAGACTTGGACGCCTTCGATCCAAAGGATTTCGGTGTTAGTGACGAAGAGGAGGAGGAGGAGGAGGAGAAGGAGGAGATCGAGAACTTGGTGTCCCCCTCCACGTTACCCTCGTCCGCTTCGATTGACACTTCAGCGGGGGAGGATAAGGCGGTTCGAGAGGACAAGGAGGCGTGGTCGAAGGAGTCGTCGTCGTCGCCGTCGCCGTCGCGAGGCGAAGAGGACTCAGAGGGTTGGGTGGATGAGGAGTGGGTCATGCGCCTATCCCATCTCATCTCAACAAAGCGATCAAGAGGATGGCTGTCTATGGAGGAGAGAAAGGAGTGCATCAGGGGTTGTCGAAGGCTCAAAAAGGCAGTCATAAACTCTGCGCCTGCTAAATCGTCACCGAAATCGTCATCAGTGGGGGGGGAGGGAGGCGATAGAGGAGATATGTACAGAGAGCTCAAGCAGACCATCCGTAGCGACGCAGCCCGTGTTGTGCAGTCCCTTGCGCGAAGAATTATCTACTCTGCTCGAGGGCGGTCGAAGGGTCAGGTAAATCGAGCTGGGGAGACATATGCCCAGGAGAACAGTAACAGCAACAGCAATAGCAACAGCAACAACGACGACAACAATTACTACAACAACTACAACAAGAACAACAAGAACAACAAAAGCAAAAACAAAAACGACAAGGAAATGCACGTAAACGGAGAGGACAATGAGATGATGCATGTTGATAGCGAGGGCGGTGGTCGCGAGGGGGGGGAGACGGTGAAGGGTGCCAGAAGTGCTTCCTCACCGAAGGGCGGGAAGGTGACTACAGGGCGTTCCTTCACCTTGGCCGGGATCGATCATGACGAAAAGGAGAACGAATCTGGTAGTGGCGCTGCTTTTGCTGGAAGCGTTGGAAGTGTCGACGGCCCTTCGAATCGAAATAACGGCAACCAAGGTGCCGGAAACGGGCTCCGCCAAGGAGATGCTAACACCGCCACCAACGGCAGCAACAGTCAGTCCCTCACGTCCCTTTCGGAGCGCAAAAAGATGCTCAAGGCTCAGCTGAAGAAGTTTGATTCGGACTTCTGCAGGGAGAGGGGAAGGCTGCCCCGCAAAGCGGAAAAGGAGCCAATTCGGCATCTCTACGAACAGTACAACAAACTCAAGGGACTGCTTGAGAAGAGCATGGGGGTGGAGGGAGTCGAGGACGCAAACGACTCCAATCACAACCGGGCTGGTCAAGGCGAAAACTCAGTCGGTGGGACGGTCAACGCTCACGACAGTTCGAAAAATGCCTGGGGGCCGGTCTCCGCTCACCAGCAGAGACTCCGGACCGAGAAGCACTCTCTCCATCTATCCCTGAAGAAGTTCGAGAGGGATTTCTTCGCCCGGAACGGCAGGCAGGTATCCTCCTTCGACGATATCAAACCCGTCGCAGAACTCTACAGAAGGTACAAGACCGTCAAGAAGGAACTCGCTAAGGCAGGGAAGTAGAGAAATACAGCACAATGTACGCATCATGCCATGCCATGCATTACTGTGAGAGACCTTTTCGCTACTGGACAACCACAATAACACAATAAGGGGATATGATTTGATAGAAAGGAAAGTTCTTTTTCTGATTTTTTTGGTGTTAGGGGTGGTGTTACTTACGAGTCGTTGCTTACTCTCCCCTTCTTTTCTTAATTGCCCTCAGCTTCCACCATACTTGTATACGCACGACGCAAACTGTCGCAAACATCATCCAGAAGGGCAGCTCAAAGTCCGAATACCAGTCCAGGGCGGTCGGTCCAGAGTACAGGGCCGTGCGAAAGGAAGACATAAAAGGGATGGGGGGGGGGTTGGAGGGATTGCGAAGCTGGAAAAGGGAGAGGGGGGGGTGAGATTCCGTTTCTTTCGCATGCTATCATGCCTCCGTTTTCGAATTCACTCCACTCGTGTGACAGCAGCTCACCTCGTCCTTTAAAACCAAAACGGCCTTCATTGAGAGTCCCATCACACCAAAGGATAAGGGGATGAGTAAATGTATTGCAATGTTGAATCCGAGTTTTCGGGAGTAGTCGGAGTAGTGAGGTTGAGGCAAAGGGGTGGATGAAGCTTCAATTACGTCGTTTATCACAGAAGGACCCCGAGCATGGGTCCGCGAACGGGGCATCGTGTGAGTTGTGGTTGAGAGTTGAGGCTCTAATTGGAGAGAGAAAAAATTTTCAACGTTTGCTCTTTGGCCGCCAGTTTGCACCATTCATTTACCTTTTACCAATTTATTACCAAAACCCAAGAGCATGGCGAAGAAAGCATCGGCGAAGAAATCAGCAACGGCGAAGAAACCAGCATCGGCGAAGAAACCGTTAGCAAAGAAAACAGTCACCAAACCCTCCGGCAAATGGGACAAAAATGATCCGCGCGGAAATAGGCCATCCCCATCTGTCAGTGCCTCGCAAACCGATGTCGGGACAGAAATGCTGGGCAACGACGGTAACCTTTACGTCGTGAGGGCCAATAAGAATGGAATACACCAATGGAAGAAGGTCTGAGGTCCAATGACAATGAGTGGGAGCGTTTTGTTCGGAGAGGTCAATCATTTAGATTAAGTCCGTTCGTTTTTCGTCGAAACATTTCTAGTCTTCTTTCCTTCTTTAAATTTAACTGCCTCCTTTTAAATCCCAAACTCCTGCCTCAATTTTTCAATCTTGGCCTTGGCGCTCTCATGCTCTGCCTCAAGTTCGACGACTTGTCTTTGTCTCTCGGCTTCCTTCCCAGTTTTACGCTGTGGAGAGGAGTGAAATGCGTCGGCACCTCTGAAACCGCCCTCCTCGTCGTCGTATAGGCTCCCTTCAAAGTCGGCTCCGTGGAGAAGGGACTTGTTGGCCCTCTCCTCGTCCCTTTCCGCCTTGTTCAGGGCGGAGGAGGAGGCCTTCTTAGGAACAATAGGCTTGGGTACTTTTTTGCTATACTCCTCCATTTTGGCATTCTTGCTCATTGCAGTGGACTTAAGGGCGGCAAGCTTCTCGGACTTGCGACTTTCGAGGGACTTGGTAACCATTGTCTTTTTGTTCCGTCCATTCGCCGCTGCTGCGAACTGTATCGCAAGGAGGAGAAGTATAGTAAAGCGAATGAGAACATGAACAGATTGATTAGTGTGGTCGTCTATGTAAGGAAACGCTTTATGCTCTTCGCTCAAGGCTGCTGCCTACTCACCTCCTTCATTTTCCTCGCTTTCTCCCTCTTAGCAATGAGTTCATCCGTCATTAAATCAGGCTGCAACTTTCCCAGCTCGACGTACTTGTCCTGTTTGATCTTTCTGTAATCTTCGATCGTGTGTGCTTTGTAGTTCGCCCTGGTAGAGCCTCCGGGACGAGGGCGTCTGCCATACCCCCCACCACCTGAACCACCACCAGGGGCACCTGAAGAAATAGAACTAGCACCGCCCTCGACCCCACCCGTGTTCGCCTTCACATTATTGCCCTTGTTTCTGCGGGAGTATCCTCCGCTTGACCGCTGCGACTGCGACTGCGAATGCGACTGCGAATGCGACTGCGAATGCGAATGCGACTGCTTCACGGGTGGGGACGTCCGCTTGGCTTGGGGTGAAAAAACAATCTCGCTCCCAAAATTTTTGTCGTCGTCGTCATCGCCAGCGGAGCCCCTGGGGCTGACTGTGCGGCTACTGGGGGCGCTCATAGAGCGATAGAGTGGCTCTTGTAAGACGTCGTCAAGGGCATCGTTCGTTCGCTGTTTCGGGGGGGAACGGTTGTAGGTCTGCCTATTGTTATGGCTATGGTTGTGGATGTTTTGGGCGTTTTGATTGTTTTGGGAAACATAGGCGTCGTTAGTTTGGTGGTTGATGTTGTGATTATTGTTATAGTTGGTGATGTCGTTGTTGCTGTAGTTGTTGCTGTAGTTGTTGCTGTAGTTGTTGCTGTAGTTTTTGCTATAGCTGGTGTCAATGCTACTGTGAGGTTTGCCCACTCCTATCCTGTTGCCCACTAGCTGCCTCTTTTTTTTAATGGCCTCCCTAATCTCCCTCTGCTTCTCGGCGGCGCTCCCCGTTTCGGACAAGAGAAATTTGCTAGCCCTTTGGCGCCTTACATCGCTGCGGTTGGTAGTGCCGTTGCGTTTATTGGAGTTATTGATTACCTGACACGAGTTGAGCTTTCCACCCCCACTACTGTTCTTCGTAATTGTGACAGGGGAGGGCGATACTCTAGCGACAGTAGCAGGAGCCGGAGCCGGAGCTGGAGCTGGAGCTGGAGCTGCAGCTGGAGCTGGAACAGGCGACGCGGGTTTTAGCCGTGGACTCGTCGCGCTGACCACGTGAGGGTTTAAGTTAATATTGCTCGTGAAATTCGACAGCGGCTGCAAGACAGACACACCTCCGGGTGCAGGTTTCTGAGAAGTAGGAGTTCGCGCAGGTGCGGGAATGAAATGGCTACTGCTCGGAATCTTCGAATGCGCAGGTGAGGGTATTACGGGACTGCTATTATTGTTCTTGTAGTCGCTGCTAATGATTTTATTCTTGCTGTTAACAGTGCTGTCGTTTTCAGGACCAGGAGATGGATCCATGCTCATCCTGCGCATCGGACGCGAGCTAACCTGGTTCACGCTTATAGACGTGACGGCCACTTTCGATGGAGATGCCACTGTGTACGTCGAGCCAGGATGTTGTGATGAAAGAGGGGGTGCAGAGGCTAAGATTTGAGGCTGTGTTTGTTGTTCTGGTTCTTGTTCTAGTTGTGGCTTTGATATTTGTAGGTTTTGGTGGTGCCGTTGCTGTTGAATTTGCAATGCCGTCTTCGAGTTCTGCTGACCTTGCTGCTGAACTTTTTCATATATTTGATGTTGGTGCTGCTGCTGTTGCTGCTGCTGCTGCTGTTGCTGCTGCTGCTGCTGCTGCTCCTGTTGCTGCTGCTGCTTTTGTATCATTCGCATTCTTTCTTGTTGCTGTTCCTCCTGGCGTCTTCGAAGGTCGCGCTCATTGTTGTCGCTCCCGTCGTCTTCGCCGTCGTCCTCCTCGTGCAGATTAGCATCGTCGACATCATCTAGGAGAAAAGATGCAAACGCACTGTTTATTTTCACTGATCCTCCTCCCTCATGGTCAGTGTCGATTTTTTCTTCCTCGTGCTGAACAACACCTTGTTCTCCGAAAGAGTCTTCCTCGAACACATCGCCATCTCTGTCTTCTATTGTGCCTGCGTATTGTTGCTGTTGCAGTTTTGAATTGCCCATGCTCATGAAAGTGTCTGATGTTAGATTCGAAATATCATTAATGTTGTGGGACTGATAAGTGGGAGGGGGCTCATAGGTTGAAAATTGATTCCGTTGAGCACGATCAGATACATCACCCAGCGCGAAGCGCGACAAAAATGCGGAACTCATAAATGCACTGCCAGTTGAATTTTTTAAAAGTAGTGTTTCTCGGGCAAAATTTATTTTGAAGAATAAAATAATAAGGGGAAAAAGAAAATGTTCGGCTGTATAACCACTTGAATTGATGGGATGGGTTCTTTTGTGTCATCACTCGCTTTTCCTGCCCCTATCGAACCTCGTAAATTCTACGAGGAAGAGGTCCTCTCTCGCAAGGACTTTGTCAAGCTACAAACCTCCCTCAAAGAATATGTCCCTGCGGTTTTTGTCGTTTCAAAACGACCAACTAATGACAAAGTGATCATTTACTCTCATGGGAATGCAGAGGATCTAGGCTTGCACATGGATTACATTGAGGAGCTTGCTGATGTAACGGGATGCTCAGTTCTAACGTACGAATATGTTGGTTACAGCCTCAGTAGAATTGACGACGGAAAATCGCCTTCTGAATCAGGGTGCTACAGGAGCGTCGAGTGTGCATGGGCATACCTGGTCAATGAGAAGAATATTGAACCGACCAATATCATAATCTTTGGCAGATCGATTGGAAGCGGACCGTCCGTCCACCTTGCGGCGTCGAAATCAAACGGTGGTTTATTTCTCCAGTCTCCAATCGCTTCAGGTGCTAAAGTGCTTTTCGGGCTAAACGCTTGGATTCCAAATGTTACCAAAAGGTTGGACATTTTCAAAAATTACGAAAAGATTGCGAGTGTAACATCCAAAGTTGCTATCACTCACGGAAACGCCGACGAGGTCGTTTCTGTTGAGAATGGGCAGTATCTTCTCTCTCGAGTCCCTGAGAAGCTGCGGTTCGACGACGGCCTTTGGCTCAAAGGCTTTGGGCACAACGACATGCCTGAAGACAGAATTTTTGAATACGTCAACAAATTTGTCAAGGGATGAACGGGTTAGGGGCAAGTTAATGACGCTTTTTTCCTGAAAAAGCTGTTTTATTCTCTTACTTCTTGTCCAC
>Ga0115557_1001801_pt1 | contig 14583 bp, 9 predicted proteins | sample COGITO_mtgs_1104_FD_87280 | JGI IMG/M metagenome (GOLD analysis project Ga0115557, IMG submission 87280) | Pelagic marine microbial communities from North Sea - COGITO_mtgs_110421 | ecosystem: Environmental > Aquatic > Marine > Epipelagic | place: Germany:Helgoland, sampling site Kabeltonne...
CGGTTCTCGCGTCGAGAACCCGCCGCGGTTCCCGCCATCAACGCCTCGGCAAAGAGAAGAAGCGTTGGAAGAATTAGAAAACGTTTGAGAAGGAATTCTCCTCGAGGAGAGAACGACTCTTCTTCCTCCGCGATGGCTGCTGCTCTTCCGCGAAGAAGAAGAAGAAGACGAAGAAGAAGACCAAACTCTCGTCGTCGTCGTTTGAATCATCGTCGTCGTCGTCGTTCAAAGTCAAAAATACTCTCTCTTCTCGCTCCCTTTTGTGAGTGATGCGATGAATAAAATAATGGGGAAAAAGCCGCCGCTTTCCTCAAAAGTTTTCCATCCATCTGTGTGCTGACAAGGATGCCGTCGGGGTCCTCTTTGTCCTCGTCTTTATCCCCTTTCGCGGGGGGGGCACTCGGTGGTGCGCGCGATGATACTCACACTACCACTAAAAAAGGAGGAGGAGGCGAAAAGAGAGGGAGGAAACAAAAGGAGGAGACAGAACGGACGACGATGAGTTTGGATTCGATCTCCGCATCGAGGACGGGGACGACTTTTCCTTCGATGGATGGAGCGACGACAAAAACTGGTCAAGGAGGAGGAGTTTTAGAAGCAAGAACGAGCCGAATATCCTTCGACGACGTGGAAAAGAATAAAGGCGGGGACGAATACGTACGAAGAAAAGTCTTCGCCGCGGGGGAAGTGATGCGACTGCAAACGACTTTGGAGGAAGATGGAATCGAATCCTCGGCTGACGAGGAGGAGGAGGAGGAGGAAGACGAAGACGAAGAATTCTGCGTGGTTCGAAAAAGGGACATCGTGTCGTGCGAGTTAGTCGTTGGCAGCAGAATAAAGAAGAAGAATAAGACGGAGACGAAAACAACACGTCAACATCGAATCGTAATCACCTCGTTTCCGAGAAAGAAGAGGTTGATTGACTACGCGGTGTTGCCTCGATTTTTGTCCTCCTCCGCGAGCGCTTTTACTTCGAGAAACGCGGGAGATGATTTTAGCGCCGCCGCGGCGAAAGGGAACAGTGGGAAACGGTTTGGACACAAGAAGAACGTTCACGTGGTCAAATACAAGTCTTTGGACGAAGCGTTAGAGGACGTGAAACGAATAGAGGAGGAGTGCGGGTTGGAACATCAGCGAATGAACAAGAGAGGGCGATTTTTGGTGTTTATAAATCCAGCCGCGGGAAGAGGGAAGGCGGAAGAAGTGTTCAAAAAACACGTGGAGCCGGTGTTAAAGTGCGCGAGAAACTGCGTGGTGGAGGCAATCGTGACGACGAGGAGTGGAGAGACGGAAGAGAGAACGTACGAGAGAAGTAAAGAGTCCTTGTTGTTAACGAGAGGTCGAGGATACGAGAGTAATACTACTACTCACAACGAAGATGCCCGAGTTCTCGGTATTATCGCCATCGGAGGTGATGGTACCATTGCCGAAGCGTACGCGGGCGTGGAGAGAGCGCAAAAAGAGCTCGGGACGCACGAAAGTATTCCAATCGGTGCCATTCCCGCCGGTTCCGGGAACGCCATTTGCGTTTCTCTAGCGGAACAGAGCGAAGAAGTGAACGATGCGACAACGATGGCGTTGCTCATCGCTAAAGGCCAAACGATTCGATTGGATGGAGCGAGACTGGCAATTTATCGCAACGACGAGAACGGCAGTAACGATACGACGAACGATACGACAAAAAGCACCAGCAGCAAGAGGAGGTTAAGTTTGGACAGGAGAAACGGCAGTAAGAAGAACGGCAGCAACACGAACAACAACACTATTAGTAACAACAGAATAGCGGTGTATCAAAACACGGCTTTACTGAGCGTATCGTGGGGGTTTTTCGCGGATGTTGATTTGGAATCCGAACGCTTTCGATGTTTGGGAGGAACGCGCTTCATCGTCCAAGCGATTGCCAGACTCATCAACCTGAGAACGTACAAGATGGATTTAACGTACAGAGTTTCACAAGAGACCAAGTCTGTCTGCGAACGACTGGGAAAATCACTCCTCGGTCGTAAAGAAGGCGAATTCAGAACGATTAAAGACGAAAATATCCTAGGCATATGGGCTATGAACCTCCCTTGGGGCAGCGGCGACACGAAATCCGCGCCGCTCGCTTCGCCTTCCGATGGATTCTTCGACATCATCATCGTCCACCCGACGAGCAAACTAAACTTGCTCAAATTACTCCTCGACTTTGACACGAAAGGATCGCACGCAAAGAACGACGCCGTCACGTACTTAAAAACGAGCGAATTCGAGCTCACGTTACTCGGTCGATCCGATTTAACCGAAGGTGTGAGCGGTTCTACCAACGCCTCCCGATCAAACGCCGCCAACCCGCTCGGATGCGTCGACGGAGGAGAAGATCCGGATGCGCCATCTGCACCTCCCGACTTATACGAAGGTGGCCGCGTTATGATTGACGGCGAAGTCGTTCCAGACGTCTGCTCTCGCGAAGAAACGTTCACGGTAAAAGGCAGCGTCGAGAGAGGTTTAGCGAACGTCTTCTCCTTCGCGCCTTCTTCGTCTTCTCCTCAAACGTATTCTTCTTCTTCTTTCCACGTCGTCGCCGCCGCAGCGGCTGGCGGAAGCATAGCTTGACGTAACATAATAATACTTTAAGAAGAAGATGATAACAATACTAATAATAAGAATAATAAGAATAATAATACCGATAGAGAGAGTTGTTCTGTAATATATAATAATACTTACTCGCATTGCGCTGGAAGTCATACAATATCCCTTTAAGCACTTTAAGAGGAAACTTTCCGCTTCCGTTTTTTAGGTTCCGATGGGTCTTTTTCCACATTATTATTACGAAACGAAAGCGTTGTAATTCGTATTAATACTACTATTAACAGCATCGCGTTAAACAGTTGTTGTTCACACCAATACTAAGGGCAGAACGAAGCATAGTATTCCTCCTTCTTACGTAATACGTCTGTTTTAGACGTTGCACTACTACTCATAATACTACTAAAAAACATCATCTCATCAAGATGGCGGACAACATCCCAAAAGTGGATGAAAACGGCCAACCTTTATCCAAGTCAGCGTTGAAGAAGCTCGCCGCGAAAGCGGAAAAAGAAGCGAAGAAAGCAGCTCGAGCGGCAGAATTAGCCGCGGAGTTAGAGCAACAACAGCTGAACGAGCCGGATAACTGCACGGAAAACTACGGAGACATGGAGATGGTTCAATCGCAAAAGATTACCGAGACGATGTGGACAAACATCGAAGAGTTGGACGAGCGTTGTATCGGGAAGACGGCGACGTTGCGAGGTCGCGTGCACTCCGTGAGAGCGAAAGGGAAAGGGGCGTTTCTCATCTTACGCCAAGGGTCGGAAACCTTGCAAGTGGCGTTCTTCGTGGACGACGTGAGAGTGAGCAAACCAATGGTCAAGTACATTGGCAACCTGAACAAAGAATCCGTCGTGGACATAACCGGGGAGTTGGTGAAACCGGAACAACCCATCGAGAGTTGCTCGAACACGATCGTGGAAATGACGTGCCCGAAAATCTTTTGCGTGTCGCGATCGATACAGATTCCCTTGGAAATTTCGGATTTGTCCCGGTCGGAGGCGGACATCGACAACGCGCCGGAGGACAAGCAGTACTCGAGAGTGAACCAAGATACGAGGTTGGATAACCGGATTTTAGATTTGAGAACGCCGGCGAATAACTCGATTTTTCGAGTGCAAAGTGAAGTGTCCGCGTTGTTTCGCGAGACGTTGAGGAAGAGGGATATGATAGAGATTCATTCGCCAAAGTTGATTTCGGGCGCCTCGGAAGGCGGCGCGAGCGTGTTCAAGTTGGATTACATGGGGCAGCCGGCGTGTTTGGCACAGTCGCCGCAGTTGTATAAACAGATGGCTATTATGGCGGATTTTGGTGGGGTCTTTGAGATTGGACCTGTATTTCGCGCGGAAAATAGCAACACGCACCGTCACTTGTGCGAGTTTACCGGGTTGGATTTCGAGATGACGATTAAAGAACACTACAGCGAAGTTTTGGACGTCATCGACGAGTTGTTCGTAAACATGTTCGACGGGTTGAGCGAACGGTGCGCAAAGCAATTGGAGGTAATTAATGCGCAGTACCCGTTCGCGCCTTTGAAGTATTTGAGAAAATCCTTGCGATTGGAGTTCCCGGACGGGATTAAAATGTTGCACGAAGCTGGAATCACGGAGGCGGATCCGCACGGAGATTTGAGCACGGAACACGAACGAATTTTAGGGAAATTGGTCAAGGAGAAGTACGACACGGACTTTTACATTTTGACCCGATACCCGATCGAAGCAAGACCGTTTTACACGATGCCGGAACCCGGAGCTAACCCGGAGTACACGAACTCGTTTGACGTTTTCATCCGAGGCGAAGAGATTATTTCCGGCGCGCAAAGAATTCACGACCCGGAGTTGTTGACGGAGAGAGCGAAACACTTCGGCATTCCAGTTGAAGAATTGGAGAGCTACATTCGATCGTTTAGGTACGGCGCGTTGCCGCACGGAGGGTGCGGCGTCGGTTTAGAGAGAGTCGTCATGTTGTACTTGGGCTTGAACAACATTCGTAAATCGAGCATGTTTCCGAGAGATCCGAAGCGTCTTACGCCGTAGATATCTATAATAACAAACATAAAGTATTTCTATCCATCCATACATGCATACGCACACTTTTAATTTGTCATTACGTCACTTTCAAATCAATAGCCCACTCTCCTCGTAACTTACCAACCACTCGTCCGCGAGACGTACAATCGGCTTCGAAAGGTAATCTCTTACCGTCCGTGGGAACGCTTATAATTGCAGTTCCTACTCTCGCGTTTGTATTTTCGTTCACGACGGTAAATATCACGTAATACGGCGCGTTTTGAAGCTCTGCTCTTTTTTTTGGTAACTTCACCACTGGTAAAACGTCTGGATTGAGCGCGTCGTTTCCAATTCGTCTCAGCGTCCGTGAATTCCATACGCACGAGGAGCGCGATCGAACTCTAATATTTTCCTCTTCGTCTTCACCTTCGTCTTTTGCGAACGATCTCGATGGTAGTAACACCACGTTTGAAATACTTTTGGCGTTAGACCAACGACTTCCTTCCGCGGTTTCAAAGTCATCCACTTCGAGAGCGTTCGTGCGAAGTTTTCCGAGATGTACTTTCAAGAGCGACGCGCTTTGTTCCTCTTCGGTGGCAAAAATCAATCTATCGTCGTGCGTTTCTAGTTGAAGTTTTTCAACAGTCAGAATGGCAAAGTATTCGTCGTCGTCCTTTTGTCGTGCCGAGAGCACCTCGTCGTTGGCGTCTTCGTGCTCGGACGTGCCGAGCAGAAGATTCACAGAAAATGTCGCACACACGGGCGCATGATCGCTCGACGTCACGCCGTGGCATGCTTCGTATTTATGCGCTTTCCTGGTCGCCTCGAATCCAGGAAGAGATTTGATGAGCACGCGATCGGTATAACTTGGGATACGCTTTTTGCTATAATACCCTTCAGTAGCATCGATTGGATTCGAATCATTTCGACCTTTTTCTCGTTTGAACGAAGGTGGGAACTGCAGAGGTAACTCTTGAAATCCAAAAAGGCACTTGCCTTGCCGTTGCGCGTGCAAAAGTTGGTCGCCGATCCATAATCTTCCCCAACTCTTCTGTTTGATTGCTTCCGCTATAAATTTCCATCCGACGTGGAATGGAGACGACTGCGACGTTCCTCCCGTTGAAACATTCTCCCGCTGCTTCCTCGTGTTCACTTGACTGTCTGATTCAGAATCCTCGTCCCCGCTTTCAATTTCTCCCGGAAGCTTTGCGCGTCTGTTTACGGACGTCTCCTTGACGATATCTGCCTTTGACCAGCACGAATTCCAAACGCTATTTTCGTCATCGTCATCGGCTCCAACCATTTCACTCGCGCTGTTGATTTGTACCGTCTCGTGCGCTTGAGTTGGACCAGGATCGATTCTAAAGTTCAAGTCTCCCATAAAAAACGTATGCGTCGCCGATTCTAATAACTCTAAATCTGGAGGCAATCTCCTTCGCTTCTTCTGTTCTTCTTCGTCTACTTCGCGTCGCGCATTGTCGATGTTGCTGCTAATATTACTACTCTTATTGTTGCTATTCTTATCTCCACTCATTAAACCAGAAGCCTCAGCGACTGCTTTAATCGAATGTTCCCAACTCTGGCCGTTGCCTTCGCATCCAAACGCCTTCTCGATTCTATCTCTCCACGCGCATCCTAAAATCGACCGAATCGTCTCTATTCGTCTCGTGTAGAACTTCTTTTCCTCGTGAGCGGCTAAGTGACAACCTATAAATGCGATTGATTCGCCCCCGTAAAATTGAATCTCCACCATAATTCCTCCTTTATTCCCGACTACGTTCCCCATGCCGGTCGCTTTCACGCCCACTCGGACGCTTTTCACGTTTTTCTCTAGATACTTTTTACAGTGCACCGACAATCGCATTTGCATCAACACTTCGCTTTGCACGAGCACGTATTCGCTCTCGTCGTCATTCTCTCCGTCCTCGTTCTTCTTATATTCGCTCGACTTGTTACTACTCCTAGTATTCTTCGATTTCAAACACGCCTCTACGCTCGCGAACCAGTGCTGCTTACATTTACTCTCCTCCGCGATCTTCTTCCCTCCGTAATACCCTCCAACCATTCCAACCACGAACCCAACCGGTGCTAACGGTCCAGTCGCGACTCCGCCGGTTATCCCTCCCGATAACGTCGCCACCATCTTCGTCGCTTTCGAGGACCCCCAGAACGTTTTTTTCTCTTTTTTGTTCACAATCGAATCGTTTTCGACTTTTTTCTCCGCCAAGCGCGCAAAGTCTGCCGGTTGCGTGATTTTCCTCGAGTACCCGTACGACGCTTCTTGCGCGGCGACGACAACTACATCGCAATCTTCGCTTTTCTTCAGAAATTCCGTGTAAAACGTTTCGTTTATCGGTTGATTGCCGACGTTGAATGTCGCGCAATAAATCGTAACAGTTTGCCGTTCCAAACGAGTTTCCCGTGAGCGAAGATTGTTCACGCGAGAAAGACCACGAAGGGAGGCGTCGAGCGCGGTGTCGAGCTTTTTCACGTTAAACTTTTCGTCGTCGTCGTCCTCGTCCACATCTTTTGTCGTCGTCTGCATGCTGTTTAAGCGTGCAATTCGTGTCTCTCGTTGCGAAAGACGAGAAAAAGAAATGCAGTGAAAACGAGTCAGAGGCAACAGCTTTTTTTGAGTGCCTGAGGAGTCACAAGGAATAAAATTGCTACTTTTTATACAACGCGGTGCGCTATCTAAATACCATCTATTATGCACGCTATTAGTATCTACTCTACGCGTACGTGTACTCGTACGCAGACGACGATGACCTTTCTTTCTTACTATTCGTATGCGCGCGGAAATGGAGCGCGTGGACGAGCGACTCCAAGGCGTCGCGAGGCGTCGGTCCTTTTTCGTCTCCTTCTTCTTCATCGACGGGTGGAGGAGACCAGGAACCTTTAAAGTTCTCATCCGGAGGTCCAAATGCCGGTTGTTTAGGCACGTCGTACGAGAAGAAGTGCCAGACGTTTTTGAGACCGTTTTGAAGGTTTTGAAGCTCTTCCGGTGTAACCGTTTCGAGGACGCTTTGGAGACGGTTTTCGACGTCTCCTTCGCGAACGCGGATGGAAAACTTCGAGTAGTCGAGGAACGTGCCTTCCCAAGGCATGTCGACGCCATCTTGTACGATGACTGGTATGCAGCCATTTCGAATATAAACGGAAAGACCTCCACTCCACCCATCTCCTGGAAGTGCGAGGCAAAATTTGGACGAGCGTATTCTTCCCAAGTAGTCGTCCGTGTGTGAGAGAATATCGAAACCGTAGACGTTTTGCCATCTTCTCGCAACTTTTTGACGTAAACCGCGCGAGTAGTCTTCACCCCATGGTTTTTCCAAACCAAGATTTCCGCTGAAGAAACAAAACGTCGTTCTTTGAGTCGCTGGTGTCCAACTATTCACGTCTGCGGGTTCGCGGACTTCGTTAGTCTTTGGCTGCGACCAAGGAGGGGCGACGATATCTTTATTCCGATTGTACGCGCGCCATGCACCAGTAACAACCCCTTGCTTGACGAGTTCATCCCATTTATCCGGTGAGTAAGCCGTGTGCGAACTGTTGCGTGGATATCCTGTATTTCCCCAATGCGTGATGAAAATTGCATTGGCAATACTGTCAGGAAAGTGCACAGCGCCTTCATCGTACGCGGCGATTACCGCGTGATCTCGACCTTCATTCCTATCGAAATACGACTGTATCTCACCTTTCTCGTTGTTGATGACATTGAATGGAATATTTCGAACGTACTCTGTTACTCGTTCTAGAAAGAGATTTGCCGCATGCGAGCGATCGCCGGGCTTTGTCTTGATCAGCGACAGCGAAACTTGCGGCGAAGGCGTTTGGTATGCTAAACGATAGCACGTTCCGTATTGCGGGATAAAAAATACGTCCGCGTTCTCGGGATTGATTGTACGATGTGCCGACCTGAGTAAGAATTCGTGAAGTGTATTTTCCAAGGAATAAAACCACTTCGACGGTCTTTCTGGGAATGGCGGCGGAGAAGCGTCGTCGTCGTTGTCGTTGTCGATGTCGTTTGGTTTCTCGTAAAATCGATCGCCGCACACAAATTCGCCTCTGTTGACGTATTTCGTCCAATGTGAGGTGAACTTTGATGGCATTTCGTACACGTATATGAAGGGACGTTTACTTTCAAGTTTCGAGTATACGGATCTCACGGAATCGATCATTCGCGATGAAGATAAACTCACGCTGTTTGGCACCGTAAGCGAACAGTCTGCGCCCCAAAACTCCTTCTTACATTTACAGAAACCATCATCGCACTCGCCATTTCCACTGCATTGATTTGGACACCAAGTCGGTATTATTTTTTCGCACGCTTTGCCGTACCTGCTTCCTGGACATTTACTGATGCAATCTCGAAAGCTTCTCACGGCTTGAGGATGCACGTTGAGATTCTCGTCTTTCTCTCGAATTGGATCAAACGTTCGAATAGAGTCTGCGTCGCACCACGACGGGAGTTCCTTTGCGATCTCTCTCCCTTTCGTTATCTTTCCTTGCTCTGTTTCGTCGCTATCATCGTAAATACCCTCTCGCGCGCGCTCGAGAAACGGCGCTTCTACTTTCAAACTCGTCGCGCTCGGATTTTCTCTGCCGAACACCATCGCAAACGTCGGCAATCCTCCCCACTCTTTTCTACCCAATTTTAACTCGTCCAACTTTTTACTGTTCCTATTTACAATGTACTCGTCCCCTACATCTCCATTTCCTTTCCACCAGTCTTCTTTTCCATACTTTGACATATCTGGACTACAAAATGGCCACTGATGCAAAACTCTCTGGGGATGTCTCGCGCCTTCTCCACACACGCACAAACCTCTCGTCGCGTCGCACGCGTGAGAGCACCGCAACTCTAATCCGTCGCTGCACGGGAACGTCTGCTCTTCATCTTCACAACTCGAGCCTTTGAACCCAACTGGACAATCGCACTTGCCGCTAAAGTAATCGCACTTGCCGCCATTGAAACACTTTTCGTGACAGTCTCCGCGCAAATCAAAAATTGACGAACTCGTTGCGCGTTTCCTCCTTTGACTCCTTGGCTTTTCGTTGCCTCGCTCGCGCACCATCCACTCGGCGTACGAACGCGCGTACACGCCGCCGTTACTCTTTACGCCATTCATTTTGTCCTCGTCGTTTCTGTCGATGTCATCATCGTCGTCCTCGTTATTCTCTTCTTCTTCTTCTTCTTTTTCTTCTTCTGCTGATGTTTTCTCGGTGAGTAGTACTATCTCCTCCTCCTCCTTTTCACTCGTCGTTGGTTGCAAATGCTCAACACCCGAAGGCGGAGGAATTCGCTCCTCCTCTTCGTTCTCTTCCCGAAAAGTTCGTTTTACATGCGCAGACGAAGAAAAGGAGGAAAACCTCGAAAAACGACGAATTTTCATCGCCACCACCGATATCTCCTCGAACAAAATCACAAAAACCACCGTCAACGAGACGACGAAAGCGTTCAACATCGCTCGTTTTCGATTCCCGACGTTTTTGTCCTCTTTAATGCGCGATGATGATTGTTCCAAACGCTGTTGTTGTTGTTGCTGCTGCTGAAGAAACCCCACTCCCCCGCGTGGAAATTGCATTTCCTCCGTCCTCTTTCGTCGTTTACCGAGAAGTCTTATTCGTCGTCGTCGTCGTCGTCATCTTCACGAGAGACAACGACGAGAAAAGTTCTGAAGTTTTCTTCGTGCGTCGGAAACGAGAGCGTTTGTGTGGCAACCGCCCAATTAAGTGCGATGGAAAAAGTGGATAAAACTTCTGAATTTCTGCAAAAACTCACACAACACATTTAGTGCGCTTGATTTACGCGCGCAGACACACACACAGAAAGAGAGAGAGAGAGAAACAATGCAGGCCTCGACGTCCTCTTCGTGCGCGTCGTCGTCTTTGTCGAGCAGCAGCAGCGGCGGCGTTTTTGTTGCTGCGCTTTTAACGCAGAAAAAACAGAATCATCGTCGTCATCAAAATCATCATCTTCAGAACCGATATAGAAGCAGAAGAAAAACGAGGACGATGGCACGACAGAACGAGGACAACAACGACGGTAACAACAGCAATCGCGAAGAAAAAGAAGGACAGTTTTCCAAAGCCGGTCGCTCGGGAACCAATCGAAAATTTACGGAGTATTCCGAGGAAGAGTTGCGAGCGCAAAAAGCGTTCGTACAAGGTGATTTCGGCAAAGTGTCCACGGCGAAAGAGACGTGGGAACCGTTCGTCCGAGCCTCGCGAGCTGGTTTGTTAGACGAGATGCAAAAGTGCGAGAATAGCAAAGAGATGCTCGATTGCGACGCTGTTTTAGCGTCTTTGTTCATCGCGGTGGAAGATGACGCGTTTAAATCGAGGACGTCGGTGTGTCTTCCGCAGGAGGCGTACGTGAAAAGGTTGAGAAAGTTGATGGACGAGTTTGAGATGCGGGATATCGCGTATTTCAACGGTCAGTACGACGATAGGATGGTTTTAAAAGCGTTGGAAAGGTATTTGTACGAAGAACATCAGTACAGGCCTCCAGTCGGGTGGATGGAGGCGTTTAGTCCGTACAGAACGTATTTTCACAACGTCATTGCGCAAAAAGTAGGCATCCCGGCGAGTTTAGCGGCGTTGTATATGGGGTGCGTACAGATTTTACGAGCGAGAGAGATTTTGAAAGACGAAGCGTACGTTTTGATATCCAGCTCGAGAGGTTTAGATCCGGATGTTCTACCGCGCACGCCGTGGGGTATCACCAAGGACGATTACCACAATCTCGGCATACCCGCCGACGCGAGGTGGTGTACGCCTAAAATGAGTATCCAAATGCAATTAAGAGCGCTGAAAAGGGCGTTTTGGCCGTGGACTTGGGACGATCGTAGAGATACGGGCATTGAATTGGCTTTGAAAGCGGCCGTGTTCGGGAACGAAGATAGAATGCAAACCGCGGTGAAAGGTGTTGGGATCATTCAACCGACGGGAAGACCCTTCGGCGACTTGGAAATGGCCATCCGAGCGACTGAACGTTTAGCGCTCGTGGCCGAACCGGAGAACATCAGAGATTACGGTATCTTATTGTATCACTCGCAACGATACAAAGAAGCGTACGAACAGCTCCAAAAATACCAAACCTGGCGGGACGAGGAATTCGAACGATTACAAAAAGGCGGGAAACCATCCGCGGTGGCAATCGAAGTCGACGGAACTCCGAATACAGCTCCAGACATGTCAAAATGGCTCTTCGGTGACCCTTCGGAATACGCCGAGCAAGTCGCGCGAGAGGAGCAGTGGTTGAAGCAGTTGATGCTTATTTTAGAGAGAGAGCTGTTAGAGCAAACGTTGAACATGTAAATTTTAAAACATTGTGTATTACAAGCTGTTATCACTCGTCGCGTGTCTCCGAAGTCTTTCATCGAGGTTCTGGTTCACTTTTCGCGATAAACGCTCGAAGGTAAAACCTTGGGACTCACTGGGAGGATTTCGTAATATTTCAGCGATATTCGGTTTGCGCGCCCATTGAAGTATGCGTTCTCGAAAATTTTCCGTGGCTTCAGGTAACAGAGTTTGAGCTCCCGAGACTGTTTGCCTCGTCAAGTCGCTTGCTCGCCGTAACAGTTCGCCGTCGGGATCGAGTCTGGAGAGCAGACGTTCCGCGTGCTTGATTTTAGGACGTTCTTCGTCCGACTGTGCGGATGCTAACAGCGCCGCGAAGAACGGCACAAATAGTGCGATTAGGACGCGCAGAATACGATGGGAAGACATAGACTGTCTTGTTGTAATGAATATGAAAAGGAAGAAAATATTTTTATTGCAAAGCTTTTCCTCATCGTAACTACGAACTATAACCTATCTAAACCACCCACAACTATCAATAATAATAATTTGAAATCCAACGTTCAACGCATTAGATGTCGATGATGTTGATTCCCGGCGGTAAGGATTGTTTTAATCGCGTCGCTTTGTCTTGGTCTTGCACTCTCAACGTGTACAAGTATTTGGAGCAGCGAACTTTGAACTTTGTGACGGAACCGGTTTTCTTGATTTTCACCGACTTGGCGTCCTTGCGTCGCGCTTTCAAAAGAAAATCTTTGATATCAGCAATTTGTTTCGGCTGAAATTGTGATGATAAACAGAGAGAGAGAAAGAGAGAGGAGGTGGAGTAGGTCAGCGAAATGAATACTTCTATAAGCGAGTTCGAGAAAAGAGTCTCGGTCCAGGAGGAGAAAATCGACTTCGTCGTCGTCGTCCCCCAACAGGGCTTCGCGCAAAAAATCCTAAACTCGAAATCGATCCTCGCGAAGGACACGCGACGCGATTCACGCTTCGTTCGTATCGAGAAAGTCTTCTTCTTTGAAGCATGCGAGCCGTTATAAAAGCTCAATACTAATCGGCGCGATCCTTCCTGCGCGGCGGCTCTCGCTGTCCGCCGCGAGACACCCGATTTCGCGCCCTTCTTCGGAAAAAAGGCGCTTAATAGTAAATCGCGCCTATTCCCTCTCGCGCGCGCGATATTCTTGGAAGCTAAACGCGGCATGAATTGCACCACACTCCGCATTCTGCGCGCGATGTGACCTCCATAACACGACGACGACGACGAGAAAACAACACGAGGGAATAAAACTTACCATGATGTTTATGAAATTACTTGTGGTGAGCGTAAAAAACTGAGGGGTGAAGGGTGCGAGATGAAAAAATTATGAGCAGCAGGAAAGACTGAAAGAACAGTGAGTGAAAAAAAAATATGAATGTATACACGCGCGCCTCATTTATTAGATCGAAAGGAAGCCTGTTCTCTCTCATCGTTGGAACACCATTGTCGTCGTCCGTCGTCATCGTCGTCGAAGTAATATTATTAATATCGTTGTTGTTGTTGTTGTTATTCTTCGCATGTTGTTATCTTTTACTTCTTCTTACCGTTTTTGTTTGCCGGCGCGCTCTTCTTTTCGAAGAGCTTTTCGTTCAACGTTTTCTTCTTATACTTTGGATCTTTTTTCGCTTTTTCTTCCTCTTGGTTGTTGTGGACGAACGCCAAAAGGCCGTAGGAGATCAATCCACCCAAGAGGAGTTTCGCTTTTCCACCCAGACCTCCTCCGGATTGTCCGTTCTTCGCTTTGTTTTTCTTTCTAAACGAAGTTTGAATCTTCTTCGCCGCCGCTTCCTCTTCCTTGGAATACTCCTTGTCGTTGTAATCCGGAATCGCGCCTTTTCCATCTCTACCAGTTCTCTCTGGGGTCTTTTTATCCGGATAATACGTCAGAATTAACCTCACTTGCCCACCAACCGCGTTTCCGTCTCGATTGAACAAGTTGAAACTCTTGTCGATTTCTCCGTTTAACATCTCGCAGTTCAACACGATTTGCTTCACGTGAAACGCCGCGTTCGCCACCGCTTTCTTCCCGCCAATAAACGAACTCGTCTTTTGTTTAAACAATAAAATTCTCAATTCCTCGTTTTTCTCCTCGTCGATGGAAAACTCAAACGCGTCCGCGAAGTCGATGCGGTGGTCGAACACTTCCTTCATCTCCGTTTTTCGTTTTTGACGAGGCGCATCTTTATTTACCGGGTCTCGTATTTCCACTTTCACCGCGCAAAATTTCGTGTTCTGCGTGTCCGAAGCCGGAGTTTCCAGCTCCAACACTGATGTTTTTAATGTTGATTATGGTTTGAGTAGTAGTATTTGAGAAGAACGAGAGAAGAAGTGTGAATACGATGAAATTTCAAAACAGGAACGACGAGAGAGATATTCTTTCGACGATCGAATGAATTCTTCTTCTTCTCTTCTGAGAGAGAGAGAGAGAACGAGAACGAGAACGAGCGCGCCGCGATCTTTCGGATCGGGAGAAAGAGAAAGTTTCAGCGACGAAACGCGATCAAATCTTTACCTTTGACTCTTAAAACGCCCATTAATTATTATGGTATTGCAACAAAGCGTCGAGGTGTTTTTTATATCTCGCAAACGAGTGTGTTTGATAAGCACAAAACAACAACAAAAAAACTCGTGCCTTCTTCAAAAAGAAAGCGCAGACCTTCAGAG
>Ga0115557_1001802_pt1 | contig 14580 bp, 8 predicted proteins | sample COGITO_mtgs_1104_FD_87280 | JGI IMG/M metagenome (GOLD analysis project Ga0115557, IMG submission 87280) | Pelagic marine microbial communities from North Sea - COGITO_mtgs_110421 | ecosystem: Environmental > Aquatic > Marine > Epipelagic | place: Germany:Helgoland, sampling site Kabeltonne...
AAAATAAAAGTGAAAGGGTGTGAGAAACACCACGTTTATTTATTTTTTTATTTGAGCGCTTCGAGAATACTTTGAGGTGAGGATGAGGAGGGGAAACCTTTAATTCCTTCATATGATAAAAGGAGATCAAATTTCAATTTTTTTTTTCATGCTGCTGTGCTGAACTACAACAGAAACAGAACCAGGTGTGTCAGGCAGGGCACTGAAGATATTTAAGGTTCGATATCGCATTAATAGAGTCTTTATCGACACGCCTCGTTGACGTTTTAACTTCCAGTCCATTGTTTACCCTCCCATCTCTAGCTCTTGACGAACTCGGGGAGAGCCACCATCTCTCAGCTCCTCTCAACCCGTCCCGCTCCTGCATTTCATTCGTTTCCGCTGGCAGCCCTATCATGAGCGCTGCAATCAGTCCAGAGGAAAAGTATGTTGCTTCGGACAATAACAAGTCTGATTCTGTATGGCCCCCTACCTCCTTGACTCAAAAGGCTCTCTTCTTTCTAGATGCTGAAAGCCCTCTGCGCAAGCGGCTTCTTGAGATCATCAAACCGGACGCGAAGTTTGATCATCTGATTCTAAGTGGAATTATACTGAACAGCATAACGATGGGTATGACATCTTACCATGTTCAACTTGATGAAGAGGGTAACCCCACTGTTGAAGGCAGCACCTCAAATCAGTTTGTGGAAGCCTTGGAATTTCCTTTTCTGGTCCTTTTCACTGTTGAATCCCTCATTAAATCTCTGGCCTTGGGGTTTTATAGTGGGCCGAACGCTTACTGGAAATCCAGCTGGAGCAAGTTGGACTTCATTGTTGTTGTGGTGGGATGGTTTGGTTTGATTCCTGGGGTGCCCAATTTGAGCGTCCTGAGAAGTTTCAGGATGTTGAGGCCCTTGAGAAGCGTCGCCAAAATGCCGGGTCTCCGCAGATTGATATCGTCGTTTATGGACTCTGTACCCCAACTAACTAATCTTGTCGGATTGGTGTGCTTTGTTCTCCTTATCTTTTCCATCCTCGGCATGCAGCTATTTGGCGGGGAGACAATGCACATGCGTTGCCGTACGACACCTTATCCGGTCAAAATGAGTGAAACTTGTTCGAGTGTATTCGATGATTGCTGGGAGGTAAGCAAAGAGAGTCCCGTTTTGTGGGGTTATTCATCATTCGTCTTTTGCAGAGAGAGACGTAGTTTTGAAAACAACACGGATACATGCGCAACCACACTACTTGCATGCATGTTTATCCATCCACTCACTCATCGACTACCGCTGCATCGCACAGGAATATCTGACCAACATGACGACCTCTCCGGAGAATTATCGCTGTATCCCAGAGTCTTCCCTTAAAGATGAAGACATTACCACTCAAAGTGAATCACCTTGGAATTCTCCGAAAGATTGCATCTGGCCTTTAGATGACGATGACACCCGTCTCTGCGGAGGCTTTCACCAGTGCGCTCCCGGTTATACCTGTGGTAGTAATTGGGACCCAGTGGGGAATCCTCGCTTCGTGGAATCAGACTCTCCCTACGGCTTCCCGCGAATTTTGTCTGGGGCATTCACTGAGGACCTCAATTGGGGTTACACTCAGTTCGACAACATCGGCCAGTCGTTTGTGACGATTTGGCAGGCAGTGAGTGAAGAGGGCTGGACAGACATTATGTACCAGGCACAAGATGCGGAGAGCACCTTTGCGGCCTACATTGTCTTTCTTTTGCTCATTTTGTGTGGAAGTTTCTTCATGATGAACCTTTTCTTGGCAGCCATTGAGATTGAAGATAATGACGATGAGGAGGGGGAGGAGGAAGGTGGTGAGGGCGACGGCAAGGGCAATGGCGACGCCAAATCTACTGATCCGACTTCCGCGGATGACTCTGACTCTGCCAACTGGTCAGCTTTGCACAAGTTTGTGGAGTCCAAGCCATTTGGAAACTTCATCATCCTTTGCATTTTGGTGAACACCGTCACTCTCTCAATGGACAGCTACCCGATGGACAAGGGCACTGAGGATGGTCTTGAGGTTGTTAACATGATTCTCACCTACGTATTCATTGTTGAGATGTTTGTGAAGCTCCCTGCTCTCGGCTTCTGGGGTTATGTGGCCGATCCATTCAACAATTTTGACGCTTGCATCGTGACTGTCAGCATAGTGGAGATTGTGGCGGATCTAGCTGGCATTGAAGTTGGGGCGGGGGGGATCTCTGCCCTTCGAACCTTTCGACTGTTCCGCATCTTTAAGCTTGCTCGAGACTGGGAGGAACTGCAGGTTCTTTTGGCTGCAATGGTCCGAACCGTATATGACATCGCTAATTTCGCTGTCCTTCTGGTTCTTTTCATGTATATAATGGCCCTGATTGGGATGCAGTTCTTTGCAAACGAGATGCGTTTTAACCCGGATACAGGGGCTCAAATAGAGTTCGACCACCCTTCCTTCTACAGCTTTGATGTCATCGATGGCCGGCCTCGGAACCACTTCGACACTCTTCCGTGGGCGCTTACCACCATTTTTCAGTTTTTATCAGGTGAAAATTGGAACACCATAATGTACGACTGCATCCGTTCGACCGGCTGGTTATCCATCGTATACACGCTAATGGTTATGATAATTGGCTGCTTCATTGTCATGAACTTATTCCTCGCCATCCTCCTAGCCAACTTTGAGGGGAACGATGATTTGATAAAAACCGTGGCGATCATTGACACACAGACGTCTTCTCCCGACAGCAAAGTAGCAAACAAGTCTGCTGCTAAGCTTCTCAGCGAGGGTGCAAAACAGTTGCAAGGTACGGCCGGTGATCTTCTGGCCAATATAGAGGGAGTTTCGTCTGAGAGCGAAAGCGTCCAGTCCTTCCAAAATGTTTCCCTCCTCTTTTTGAAGAGTGATAACACTTTTCGACTTAAATGCGTCGAGATCGTCTCCAATGCCCATTTCGACAACTTTATCATCTTCTTGATTATCTTCAGTTCCTTTACCCTGGCTATTGACTCCCCGCTAAATAACCCGGAAAGCGGTTTCGTCAAGACGCTGGGCATACTTGACTGGATCATGACCATACTGTTCACCATCGAGATGCTCTTGAAGATCGTGGCCCTGGGCTTTGTGCTCCACAAGAAAAGCTATTTGCGCAACGGTTGGAACGTCATGGACTTCCTGATTGTGCTCGTAAGCTGGCTTGCTTTGGCAAACATCGGTCCTGGTAAGTCGCTTCGGGCGCTGAGAACAGTTCGAGTCTTGCGCCCGCTGCGAATGGTGTCGAGGTTCCCGGAGCTCAAACTAGTCGTGGACTGTCTGTTGAGCAGTATCCCGGCCATATGTAATGTGGCTGTCATCTGTTTCTTGTTCTTCTTGATATTTGCGATAGTGGGGGTTAATCAGCTCAAGGGTCGTCTCTATGATTGTGCAGAGTGCGGGGATGACGGAGAATTCACTGATGAAATGTGCGGTTTTATCCAGTTTCCCCAGCCTTGGGAGAGTGACGGCACGCCTGCAGTCTTCAACAACACCGTTTGTGAGGGTCTTGTTGGCGCATCGGCTGACTATGAAATGGCTGGTGGCACTATGGTCGTACAAAATGGAGGAAAGATCAGCTGTGAGTGCCTGGGGGGGAGCTGGGAGAACGTCATGCCGCTCTCCTTCGACGATGTGGGACAGGCGCTTGCCCTCCTGTATGAGATCAGTACCACTGAGGGGTGGGTAGACTACATGTACGCCGCCGTAGACAGCAATGGCGTCGGCGTCCGTCCGTATCGAACCTTCTGCGCAAGCGATGAGTGTACTCTGGAGGAGATCGCTGACGGTGATAGCCGAGGCATGATGATGATTGTCTTTCACGTCTTGTTCATCGTCATCGGGAGCTTTTTCATCATGAGCTTGTTTGTGGGAGTGGTCATCGACAACTTCAACAACCTCAAGGACGAAAAGGGTGGAGGTAAGGTGCTGATGACAGAGGAACAGCAGGAGTGGGCAAATACGAAGAAATTTGTTATGAAGCTGAAGCCAAAGAGAAAGGAAAATCCACCCGCAAACTCCTTCCGCAAGACGTGTCATGACATAATCATGATTGAGAAACCGATCAGCTTTGACGGTTTTATCATGGGGTGTATTCTGGCTAACAGTGTGGTGATGGCAATTGAATATCACGGCATGAATGACACGTTCGTGACAATTGTGGGGGCCATCAACCAGCTCTTTGCGCTCATCTTCACGATAGAAATGGTCGTTAAGATCTCGGCGCTAGGCCCCAGACTTTATATCAGTGACGGGTGGAATAAATTTGATTGTCTAATTGTGATCGGCACGGACGCGGGGCTAATACTGTACTGGACTACTGGGGTAAACATTGGCAGCGTTGCTAGTGTGGTGAGGATGTGCAGGATTGGGAGGATTTTTCGTCTCGTAAATAGCTTCAAGGCGCTCAACCACTTCTTCAACACCATGGTCAGCAGCTTGCCGTCGCTCCTAAACATCGGGAGTCTGCTTTTCCTCCTATTTTTCATCTACAGTGTCATGGCCGTACAATTGTTCGGCAAGATTCGGTTGAATGACGACTTCTCGGAGCATGCCAACTTTCGCAACTTCGGAATGTCAATGGTCACGCTTTTTAGGTTTAGCACGGGCGAGAATTGGAATGGGTTCATGCATGACGGTATGTTAGGAGAGGAGGAGCCAGCTTGTGTAGCAGACCCCCCTTTCAATCCTGACTGGTGCTGGAACAATAATAATGCGGAGGGATGCGTGGAACTAGATGGCTGTGGCGACGCCCTTTGGGCGAAGTTCTTCTTCTACACATTCAATTTGACCGTCAGTCTGGTCATGCTCAATCTGTTCTTGGGAGTTATATTGGACGCCTTTGACGAGAACGCAACAGGCGAAACCTTGACTCCCCAAGAACTGGATCTGTTCTGCGAAGACTGGTGCCAGTTCGACGAGTATGGAACAGGCTACATGAAAGCCGCTGATTTGCTGCAATTCATGCAGATCCTTGACGAACCCATGGGCTTTGGCGAAGAGTACGAAGCCAGTAGTGCAGAATTGTGGCAGAGGTTGGCAGACTGCGGCATCATGGATATCGAGGTTAGAAATGACAGCGAGGAGGATGCCAAGGAACCCAAGATCAGCATATGGGAGGTTGCCCAGGCGTTGGCTAAGAGGGTCGTATTGGATCGCGTTGGTGGGAACGTCGATAGTGAGGAAGAGAAAAATAGGAAGTCACCACATCATTCTAAAGCCGATGTGCTGACTGTGCAAAAATTCTTGATGAGCACAGTCAATGATGTACCTGAGGCGTTCCTCGCCAGACAAAGAGAAAAGAATTTAACGACGAGCAGCGAAGAAATCCCAAAGGAGAAGAAGGAGGCAGATGTGGACGAGAAGGCTGAGAAAGAAATTTCCCCGCCTTTACACGCCCTCAAGGCCCTACAATCATTAGAGGACAGGGAAAGTAATTTCTTGGCTAAACCCTCTCTTGAGAAGGAATCTAAAGATGACGAAAAAGCGACGGATAAAGAAATCGCTGATGAAAAAGCGGCAGATCAAGAAATTGCGGATTTGACAAGAGGAAACCAGACCGATGACGAGAATGAAAATTTCGTTAAGAGTGTCGAGAAAGTTGTCAGCGAAAGCCCAATCAAAGATCTACCACTTGACTCGAGTGAGCAGCAGCCCAAAAATGTGGAGTGAGTGCAACAATAATGCGTTGGGGCCGAAGGTTAGGGCAATGTTTTTTTTTGTGGCGTAATAATGTTTAAATATGGATGCTTTCCTAGGCCAATTTTCTATCGTTTTAACGTTTAGACACTAACTGATGCTGGGGGTGTTGTTGCGGATGTAGTCGCCGAGGCAGCCCCTTTCTCACCGGGCAGCAAATCAGCTCGGAACTGAGCAATCACAAAAGCCATAACACCATAGCAAATCATGAGCAAAAAGGCGAACGCGGCATACGCCCTGTCAGTATCCTTACTTGAACCGTACTCTGCTGAGCCAGCAAAGGACAGAAAGACAACGAACAGCAAAAAGAACAGCTGGCACATCATACAAATCACACCTAACAAGAAACCCACTGCCCCTGGAGTCTGGTACTTCCTAAAAACAGCAGTTCCCCCCAAAGCCACAGACACGGTCATGAACATTGACCAGATGGCAGTGAAACCGCTCTCGGCGCTAGTTCCGGATAAGACACTGAAGGAGGTAATTACATTTATAATTGAGAACAGCTGCAGGCGGCAATAATTGAGGGAGTTGTTGGGTGTGTCGTGTGAGTGAGTTGCTTGGATTCAAGAAAGACCATTTTTTTACTCCCTCTTGACCAACTCGTACATTTTTCAGCCTTTGTAAGGTCCACAAAGCTTGTACTTACTAGGGTAACATACCAAAGCCTGGCAATCAAGGTTTTTGTGTTTCCGCATCTTTGGTTGATTTCAGCGACCTGTTCTTCCGTTACAGAGAGTCTTATGGTAGGCATGGTGCTTACGTGACGGTTATGAGATATTTCCTCGTTCAATGAGCGTTTTCTTTGCTTCTCAGCTACTGCTCCGAAAACCAGAAGATTGAAAGTCATTCGAACTGAATGCACTCCCCATATTCTTTTTCGTCAAAATAAGATCCCGATGCATACTCAATAGCTCAATTAACGAGCGCAAGGTCAAAAATACTTCTTCTGTGCAATGATGTCCTCCTCTTCTGATGAGGAGGTTGAAGAGGCCATGGAGACCCATTATTCATCGTCATCGTCCTCTGACGGAGCCCGCTTGTACCCGAAGAGGCGTCGAGGGTGAGAATTGCATGTCGTCGGTTTCGTTCCTTTTCTTTTCCTTCTGAATTTCTTGCTGCGTTCCTTAAAGGATGCCTAATTTGACACTCTTACACTCCTACTAACTCTCTCTCTCTTTTTTTTTCATTTGTCCCCTCCGCAAACTTGGCAGCGTTGGGAAAAAAACTAAGAAGCCGGCGCTTAACCCTATAAATCGTCCCCCGCGTAAGCCTGTGGAAGTTGATACGAAGACGACGACATCGCTTCCGGGAAACCCACAGCTAAAGTCAGTATCGTCCAAGCACTCAGCCAAACAGCCAAAGGGTCCACCTCCCCCCAAGACGGCCGCGACGAATATTCGCCAGCTACACCACGATGAAAAGGACCCGTATTCTTCTGATGATGATCACGTGACCAACGCTAACAATATCAATAGGTCCTCTTCCCCTGATCACTCTGCATCTTCTTCTGAGGAGGAGGAGGAGGAGGAGGAGGAGGAGGTAGCAAATATTACAAGGTCGCCCAAAAGCCCAAAAGAGATCGGCCGAAATTCTCTTAGCGAGTCAGACGACGTAAGTGATGTAGAGCCAGAGTCTAACGCTCTCCTTACTTCCAACGACGCCGGAGGTCACTCCGTAGTAACCAACCAAAACGCGAAGGTCACGCTTTCCAAGCAACTTTCGGACCGAACTCTCACATATGGGGACAGCCCCACTATTTCTGATGCCAGCGCTAGCGCGAAACAACGGGGTGTTCTCTCTCGCGACCACAGTTTGAAATCGATGACATCCAAGTCGTCGAAATCCTCGAACAACAGCGGTAACAGCTCCTCGAAAAAAGTCAGCCAGTTCCGCACTCCCGAGTTTGGTAGTAGCGACAAGAAACCTCCTTCAAGTAAGAAGAAGCAAGAGAAGGTTAAGCAGGGGTCGCCGTGGGGCGTTGAGGTTGAAATGACCTCTCCCGCTCTCAGCACGCGCAGCAGCCCAATGAAAAATGACCATTTCATTGACATCAATATAGACTCCTCCATGACCTCCCCCCTGACAATCAACAAGTCAATTATGTCCCCCACCAACAGTGTGGCAGCTTCAATGTCCTCCCCTCACAGCACCAAAAGCAACAGCAGTAAAGCTGCGACGACGAGTAAGCGCATTTTTCGGCGCCCTTATGCCAAAATTACCGAGATGGGATGGCGACAAAACCACCCTGTGCGCAAGCAATTTATAATTTGGACAGATTCTATGGCTTGGGAGGTGAGTTTTTTTAATCTTTTTCGCTTTTATTGCGGGCCTATAGCAAAAAGTTCTAATTATGTGATGCGCTTGATTGCTGCACCCACCCACCTTGCTTCACGCAGATGGCGTGCTTGATCCTCATCATTCTGAACTGTGTCACCCTCTCATTAGCAAACCCGATCGAGCCCAACGACACCCTTGAAATAATTGAGATGATTTTCTCTATCGCTTTCACGATTGAGCTGATCAGCAAAATTATAGCTATGGGATATTATACTGATGAGAACGCGTACATGAGAGACAATTGGAACGTTATGGATTTTGTCATCGTCACAATGGGTTGGTTCGCAGAGCTTATGGGGGAGGGTGGTGGCCTCACGGCCCTTCGTGCAATGCGCGTGTTGCGCCCCCTGCGAACGATCAAGGGGATACCAGAATTGAAACGGATCATTGAGTCGATGATTGCCTCGATCCCGGACCTCACAACCGTTTTCGGGCTCTGTGCGAGTATCTACCTTCTCTTTGCCATTCTGGGCGTGCAGATATTCCAGGGCAAAATGTCGCAACGCTGCTTCGATCTCACCACCGAAGAATTCGACTTTGACAGCGGACGCTTCTGTAGCCTTAGCCCCGATTACGGTCGACAGTGTGAGCCCAACTCAGAGTGCCGCCAGAGCGATGTTGCCATGAACGATAACATCACTTCGTTTGATGACATTTTTCGGGCCTTCCTGGCCGTCTTCCAGAGCTGCACCCTGGAGGGTTGGGTGGACTGTATGTACGCCTTGATGGATACAATGCCTTCATTAGTCCCCTGCCTTTTCTTTGTAGTGCTGATTTGGGTCGGTAGCTTATTTCTTCTTAACCTCGTCACCGTTGTAGTTTACGTTTCCTACTCTCAGTCTGCGGAAGATATCCAGAATCTTGAGATGGCTGTCGAGGGGGAGGAAGACATTAACAAAACACTGACTGTGCTGACCGACGAAGGTCTTGCGGCCGCGCAGAATGACGCGAGGACACTTGCCCTGCGAGCAGTGGTCGATCTCAACAGTATTATGAAAGCAGAGAAAGAAGTCGACAAAATCAAGGAGAGGGAAGAAGAGGAGCAGGACGGTGACGGAGGGAGTGGAGAGACGGGCAATGAGAATGATAGTGCTGATGAGAATGAGGTATTGGTCGAACGGCGCCAACTTGCTGTCAATCTGTCCAAAATCTCTTCCTTGTTAACTACTGCATCGGAGCGTTTGCAGTCCATCCCAAATGTCGTCGCCAACAACAATTTGCTAACTGTCCCGGGCGGCAGTCACGATGGCACACGTGACGGGGCTTTGAACTCCCAAATTCGCGGTGCAACGCCATTCGTTGCCCCCAAGCACGAGGATTCTCCCGGCAGGTACATCTGCTACGTGCTGGTGACGTCGAACTGGTTTCAATTTTTGCTCAATTTTCTCATTGTGCTCAACACTATTTGCCTGGCCGTGGAGCACTACGACCAGCCTCAGTCCTGGACAGATTTTTTGAGTAACTCGAATTACTTCTTCATCGCCGCATTTACTTTTGAGATCTACGCAAAGCTTAAGGGTCTCGGCGCAAACAAGTTCCGCGAGGATCCTTTCAACACCTTTGATAGTTTAATCGTTTTTATCAGCTTAATCGAGGTGATCGTGGGGGGAGAGGGAGGGGGGGGGCTGGCCGCTCTCAGGGCGTGCCGGATACTGCGGCTGTTCAAGCTCCTACGCTCGTGGCAAACGCTTCGGCGGATTTTAAAAAATATGGCCATGACGATGAATTCCTCTTCGTCCTTCATTGGCTTGCTTATGCTCGTGATCTTCGTATTTAGTCTTGTTGGTATGACCATGTTCGGCGGTACCGTACCAGAGGAGTGTGAGGATGATGGGGAGGGAAACGAGGTTTGCCAAAAGTCGCGGGTCAATTACGACAGCATGTTTACAAGTGCAGTTATAAGCTTCCAAATAATGACAATGGAGAACTGGAATGAGGTGCTGTACATCACTGTGGTGAACAACGGGATTTCGGCTCTCATTTTCGTCTGCTTGAATTTATTAGTGGGAGGGTACTTGATGATGAACATCTTCTTGGCTATCCTTATAGACAACTATACTCTGGCCGTCATGGAAGAAAAGGAGGCGGAGTTGAAGAAGAAGGAAGAGGAGGTGGAGCGCCAGAGGGTGCTCACAATTTTGGCTGGGGGTGACCCTGATGCGCCGATGCTTCCGACGGTGACGACGACTGAGGAGTCGAGCGACGATGAATCATCCTCGGATGACTACGAGAGGGAAACCGACCATGGCCATGGCGACAGCAAGACTGACTACGCGAGCGACGTTAGCCTGTCGGATGACGAGGACAAAGTAGGCGAGAGCAAGGAACTCGACGAAGATCAGATGCAGCAAGCTTGGTACAATGACCCCAGTAAGCACCCAGCGTACAAATACTCTCCACTGTGCTTGTGCAAGCCTGGGTCTACTTTGCACCCCATCCGCTTCGCTTTCTTCAAGATCCTTCTCCACCGTTACTTTGACAGATTTATACTGACCTTGATTGTCGGGAACTGCATCACGCTTGCAGTAAACGAGCCGGGGGAGAATGGTGATGGACCTAGCGGTGTGCTAAGAAGCGTGATAGATGGAATGGACAGCTTTTTCACGTACACCTTCATCGTCGAGGCGGCTTTGAAGATCTGCACACTGGGTCTGTTGCTGCACCCGGGTAGTTACTTGCGCAACAGCTGGAATCGATTGGACGGCTTGATCGTCCTCACTAGCATAATCGAGCTCGGCAATAGTGGCAGTGGTGCAGACGATAGCAACATGGGTAGTCTGAGAGCCTTGAGGGCGCTGAGAGCGCTGCGCCCCCTGCGGCTCATCAGCCGCCTGGAGGGGCTCCAGGTCGTCATCAACACCATGATGAGAGCGATGAAACCTTGCGCTAGCGTTGGTGCGGTGGCGTTAGTGTTTTACACTGTGTTTGCGATTGTTGGAACTAATCTTTTTGGGGGCAGATTTTACAGCTGCACAGACCCGTCGCGAACATGTTTCAGCGGGGCTCCGAACATGGATACTCTCTACGGCAGGGACTGCTTACCTGAGATTGATTGTGTGGGAACCTTCTTCAACGACGATAGCGGTGCGAACGAGACGAGGAAGTGGGAAAATCCGTACTACGAGAGCACGGGGACGACCTTCAGCTTCGACAACTTCTTCGTGGCAATGCTGACTCTGTTTGAGGTGGCAAGTTTGGAGATGTGGCCGAGTGTCATGTACGCCGCCAACGACGTTACCAAGGTGGGATTTAGCCCGGAGTTCAATGCGACGGAAGGGAATTCTCTCTTCTTTGTGTTGTTCATTAGTATTATGACATTCTTCGTGATGGAACTCTTTGTGACTGTCATCATTGACAACTTCAATGAGATTAAGAGCGAGCGAGACGGCAGCGCCTACATGACTGAGAAACAAATAGAATGGGTCAAGACCCAGAAGCAGCTAGCGGCTACGAAAGTGAAGCAGTTTGTTGCTCCTCCGCCCGAACACGAAGTGAATCGCAGGAGAGTTTTCGACGTGGTCACGGACGAGAGATTCGAGATATTTATCATGGGGCTGATTATAGCCAATATTTTGGTCATGTGCACAGAGAGCCGGAAGCAGAGTGAAGAGTGGACGGACGTGCTGAAGGGGTTGAATTACTTCTTCGCATTTGCCTTCACGGTCGAGGCGGCGGTCAAGTGGTATGCATTGGGGCGGATCGTGTACTTGAAAAACAACTGGAACAGGTTCGACGTTGTGATTGTGACCTTGACTCTAATTTCGCTGTGCTTGGAGTGGGGGAAGGTGTCAATGCCTGTCGATCCTACTCTGTTGAGAGTGGGGAGAATTTGCAGGGTGTTTCGGCTTATGAAAAGTTCGAAGAGCGTGCAGGCAATCACCCAAACGATATTCTTGTCGCTTCCTTCCTTGGGTAACGTCGGCATGGTTTTGACATTGATTTTCTTCATTTTCGCCGTCGCTGGGATGCAGATCTTTGGGGGAATGCCCAAGGGAGATTTCATCACAGACCACTGCAATTTTGACAGGTTCTTCATCACACTGGTGACGCTCTTTAGGTGCGCCACGGGGGAAAGTTGGAACGGGCTCATGCACGATGCTCAAAAGGAGAACAGTGCGCTGTCGATATTTTTCTTTGTTTTCTTTCAACTGGTTGCGAGCTACGTGATGCTGAACTTGTTTGTGGCGATTATACTCGACCAGATGAGCGAACAAATGGACGCCGTGAAGGAGCACGCGGCTCATTTGAAGCAGTTCAGCAGTGTCTGGAAGGGCGTGAAACTGAAGTCGGTCGGTGGTGATGTGGTGAAACTGGCCATCAATGCCGCTCACACTATAGTGGGATCGGGATCTGAAAATAGGGTGGGGGAGAATGATAGCACCATGGAGCGCATTCGCAGGACCAGCACAATTTGGGGAGGGCAGAAGGAGACGTTCAAAGACAAGGAGAAAGATGTGAACTTCTTGCCAGCCTATTACATGAAGCAGCTCGTCAAAGATCTCCCCCAGCCCATGGGATTACACGGCTTACCAGATGGTGAACGGACGAATGCGAAACTGATGAAATACGTACGCAAGTGCAATATTCCCCTGGTCGATGGCCAATGGGTCAGATACAAGGACGCCTTGTACAGCATTTTTCTCCACGCTCACCACGGCAGTGAAATCAAGAATGACGACGACGATAGCTTGAGCAATTGGCAGCCGCTCCCGCACTTCAATAAACCCGTCAACGGAGATAGCAGGTTCATCAGCGAAATTGACGACTCGGGACTCGGAAGGAATACCATCAATTATCGCACCATCGAAGGAGACACTTTGAGCTTCAACTTTACTGCCGATGAGTGGTTCGGGGCGGTCGTCATGCAGGCATGGTTCAGGGGTAGCAGAGGCAGAATCAAGGCCAGGGCGAGGAAGGAGAGGCAAGGCATGGGAGAAATCGGTAAGAAGAAGAAGAAAAAGAAGAAGAAGTCGTCTGCTCGTGACAATGAGGGGCTGGGAGGGGGAGGGGGAGGGGGGGGGAAGTACAATTTGAGGGAAGTATGATTTTATTTATTAATGAATGATGCAACAAAAATAATATTTTGCTAAATAAAAAGGAAAAAGAGATGTCGTTGCGTTAACACAACCAACCACCAACCCAACCCAACCCAACATGACCTGTACTATCGTCAGTGTTATTTTTGTCATCCGGCTGTGTGTTGTGTTCGTGTTTGTGTTTGTGTGCGCTGTCCCCCTTGTAAATAAATCCCCCTAGTAAAGGCGCATTTAAGTTTCCTGCACAGATTAGAGTTAGGGCCAAAACGATCTCTCATTTTTGTTATACCCATCTACTGTCATCACCTCAATTCGCATCTCCTCTATTATTCACGCGTCCTCTCTCTTTCGAACCCTCCAAGTATTCTTTCCATATGCTAAACTCATGCTCCCCCAAGGAGCATTTCGAAAATCACTGTCACTGTGTTCAGGGCAATCACAGGGACGCGCAGGTACTCAATCGCGCCCATGAACCCCCGGATTTGGACCTTGAGCTGAGATTCGTTCTGATCTAACCCCCCCCTTGCCCCATTGGGGTCAAGGCCATACTTTGCGAGGAAACGCTTTCGGTGTAAAATTAGGGCAGAGTTCGTCAAGAGAAGGCCACTTTTGTATAGATTCCAGATAGTAATTGCCATCTTATGTGCAGGGGGTTATGTGTACCGTATGTGCCGTTTTTAACAAAAAATGGACTAGATTGGATTCTGACAAAAAAAAGGGGGGGTTTCTCTTCTTCCAATTTATTTACAGACTATCACAATGCAAATAACCGTCAAATCGCTCTCAGCTCCCAATACCCACTTGCTCGTTGTTGACCCTTCCGACACAATCTATCATGTCAAGGCCCTAATCCAAGCCCGATTAGGGCCACTAGGGCCACCTCCTGATCAACAACGTCTCATCTCCGAGGGCAAGCAGCTCGAAGACGGACGCACGCTCAGTGATTACAACATCCAGGACGAGTCCACCCTCCACCTCGTATTGAATCTGCGCGGCATGATATCTTCGTTCACAAGCGTGGATTCCTCCGACCCACTCACGAAGTGGCTCCTGCTTTCGGACGCTGATCGCGCTGACGCCTCCCCCCCTAGCCCCGACCTCCTTCGCGCGAAGATGACGAGCACTGGGGCGGACACCACGATGACGTTCGGGTCAGTCGACCAGTCGATTTTGTCACCGACGATGATGAAAAGCTTGAAGGACTTCCTGGATAAGGCGCACACAAAGCTCGCTCCGAACAGCAAGGACATCAAGATCGCGCTGAAGGAGTCTGATGGATTAATTGAACCAAAGATGGCCCGGAAGCTTCTCTCGCTCCACCGCGGCAGTTCCAAGATCGCGCTCCGCCGGACTGAGGGGCCGGTGGAAGGTGCTATCGGATTCCATTGCGACGGGGGGAACGCATACGATTCAGATCGCCCTCAACGAAGGTAGCGACTTTGACGGAGGGAGGCTGGTATTCGTGACGGGGAATGATGCGACTGTGACTGTTGTTCCG
>Ga0115557_1001807_pt1 | contig 14572 bp, 8 predicted proteins | sample COGITO_mtgs_1104_FD_87280 | JGI IMG/M metagenome (GOLD analysis project Ga0115557, IMG submission 87280) | Pelagic marine microbial communities from North Sea - COGITO_mtgs_110421 | ecosystem: Environmental > Aquatic > Marine > Epipelagic | place: Germany:Helgoland, sampling site Kabeltonne...
AAAATTTTAGTTCATTTAGTGCGAGAGTAAGGAGGCACAAATAGTTTTTAACTGAAGCAGAAAAAAAGAAGAAGTGAACATCCTTATTGGTGACCAGCCAGGGCACGGGATGGTGATGAAGGGAGAAACATAACTAGCCTTTCCACCCCTCTTTTTGGGCCATTAGCATTAGTATCGTCGAAAAACTTTAAAAGATCAAATCAAAAGAAGACATTTAGGCAATATAAAAGCACAATTTCTTTTAATTACAGCGCAATTAAACAAGGGACGAGGAGTCGAAAAGTAAAACTTTAGAAAGCCTTGACCTCTCCACCAGAAGCAGTCTTGAGTGTCTTGGATCTCGTCCTCCCCCCCCCTCCCGACTTGCCCCCCCTACTCATCGCCCTCGCCTTCTCCATATTCTTCATATACTCCGGCGCTGGCATCTTGAAGATCCTCCCCGGTGTGGTCTTTGGCCTGTTCAAGTTGGCCAGAAAATTCCCCTGTGCAGCTGTGTCCTTCTCGTTCCAAAGATCCAGGCTCTGCGTGAGCGTTGCGTCCAGCGAGCCTCCCCCCCTGCCCGCCCCGAAAACAACTTCGCTCGTCGTCGCCTTCATAGCGTTCTCCATCTGCTGCCTCCTCTCCTCCGCCTGCTTCTCGTACATCTCGATCTCCGCCTCCAGTTGCTTGACCTTGTTGAGGAGGTCCCGCTTCTGTCTCAGTCCGTCCTCCGCCTCAATTTCCAGGGTCGCCGCTTGCTGGTCGATCTCTTGCATCTGTCCCTCGAGTTCTTCGTTTGCGTCCTCCGCCGCCTTGTTTTGCTTATCCACCGCCTCCAGCTTGTTGATCCCCCCCCTGATGGCCGCGTCGAGATCCTCGAGCTGCTCCATCAGTCCAAGGTTCACGTCCTGCATCTCTTGTATCCGGTTCTTGTTTGCCACGCACTCTGGCCGTGGGCAAGGCGTCTTTGTGTCCACCTTGGGGGGCTTGGGGACCCTCTTCTCCTTCTCTTTCTTCTCCCCTGGCACAATTCTACTCATCGGCAGCATCCTTGATACGATGTCCTCGCCGTTACCATCTTCGCGGAGAACCACAGCAAATTCAAGGGCCTGTAGATCGTGAATGTGGGCGAATGAGCTGAAGGCGATTCCCTTGTCCGGGGACGCATCCTTCGAAGGGGAGGAGGGGGATGCAGGCATGAAACTCTGACTTATTGATATTCTACGTCGTCAACACCGAGACAGACTTTCACGAGAGCCCCGTTTATTTACCGTTTCGTCCTAATGTGTGTCCTATTGGATTTTTGGAGTTGGAGGTGAGTTCATTTGGCAACCCGGGGTTGAGGGAATCTTAAGTAGCTGAGAGCAAGAGAAAGCTATGAAACAAACAGAATTTGCCTTATCGTTGACAAGATCGCCTCTCAGAGGCTAGTCGAGAAAAGGGCACAAAAAAAGTCAAAGAAAAGGGCACAAAAGTGGACGCCTGCAACTGGCTGTGTGACTACAGTATGACTGTTCCTGATGGGAGCCCACGGGGTATTCCTCCGACTGGGGATTTCCCTTCAGATTATAGCAGTCCCAGTGCTCCGACGGGTTTAATTAACACTGGAGACTTTCCCACACAAAATAGCTCCAATTCGGGAGGGCAGGTTTTTATAAGGAGGCGATCAAGCACAGGTTTTGAAGTATCCCTGACCAATCCCCAGGATCGCGAAGCCGAGAACCAAAACATGTTGGAGGAGATTCAGCAGGGGGGGGAGGAGAAAAAAGCCAACGGTGAATTGTGCCGTCTCCAAATCAAGGCCAACATCATCAGCGCTGAGCGGGACTACTACCGAACAACAAAGTTCTTAGACCCGGATCTTATAGAGCAGGTCTTGAAGGAGACCGGAGCGACAGACGATTTGGAATTAGCTGCGATGCAAAATTTTGGCATAAGTACCGCTGGCAATAAGAAAGACGACCACACTGAAGGCTTCAACCTGCATGTAAAGGATTGGGAGGAGGACGCCTTTAAATCGATGGTGCACTTGTTGTCTGACAATTTGGTTCAGCACAAGACGAACTCTCCTAAGACGAACTCTCCTAAGACGAACTCTCCTAAGACGAACTCTCCCAAGACGAACTCTCCTCTATTGCCTATTCGGTCTCCTACGACGAACTCTCCTCTAATGCCTATTCGGTCTCCTTCATCAACTAGTCGGTCTCTTTTATCAGCTAGTCAGGAGATGATGAGAACAATTTCAGTTACAAAACTCGAGAATGAAGAAGCAGATACGTCGCTCAAGTGGAAGCTCTTCAAGAGTGACTTATTTTTCCCCAAGTATTTGGTAAAGGACAGGGATGGATTGGTTGCGTCGAAATGCAAGGGACTTGTCCAGACTTCTCCAGAGAATCTTTTATCATTTTTTTTTGCTTACGAGAGCGATTGGGCGATGGCGGACCACTGGGAGCGAAACGGTATGGACCGAATTCATTTTCCTAGGAAGATTGTCGAGAACATCAACGCTCATCATCACATTACCTATAACGCACAAAAGATGCCTTTTCCAATCACTGCGAGGGATTATCTGTCGAGGTGGGTCTGGCGGGTAGATGCTGACGACAGCTTTGTGATCGTGTCGGTCCCAGTGACAAGGAAAAATTTGCTGAGAAAGAAATTTGAACCATCCAGGTTGGAAACTGTTACTGGGGAGTTTTATTGCATATGCAAGATCGAACGGTTTAAGCATAACCAGTCGCTCGTCACATATATCACCAAGTTCGACGTAAAGGGAAGCGTGAATCAGAAAATCGTCACTAGTATGACCATTACGGAGGCGGACATGGTTAGGAAATTCTATGACTTTTTTGAATGTGATGACAAGATTGACAGTATCGAGAGGAATTTATTCTCCGACTGGGTGGAGAAAGTGCCACCGTTGGACAAGACAGAGTTGCGCATGCTGACAGCGCTGCTACGTACTGCAGGCTGGCAGGTGATCGGAGGAAGACTGTTTCGAGTCGACGGGAAGATGGGGCTTGATCCCAAGAGGGACAACAAGAAAACCTTATTCTGGTCAGAATTCAACGCCGGGAATAGTTCACATAACGGTGTGCATACTTATATTAAGAAAGAGTCTACCACAGGATTGTCATGGGGTAAGGTTGTTGCCAAGGTTGACGCTTCACAAAAGGAGGTATTGGCTTGGTTGTGGGACGCGAGAAGCAATTATAGGACGAGGTTGCACCTGAAAACGGAAGGTAACTTGCCGCGGACTGTAGACAGTATCGAGGGACAGGAAGGTATGCAAGTGCTGCGATACCAAAAGAAGATGGCCATGGGCTACCTGAACCAGGAAATCGAGGTCAAGATGTTCTTGAGCAAATTTGGTGACAACCAGAACGAAGTTTATGTCATCGGTTTCCATACATTCAAAGAGAGTGGAGATTATGGGAGAGCTGGTGTTTTTGAGGCAGCCGGCAATGCAGTGGAAGTTGGAGACACTGCAACGAACAACAGCTCTTATGACAGTAGCAGGCACAGCAAGAACGGCAACCAACACGAGAAACAGTCAGTCCGAAATTCGCCTACTCCTTCCAAAAAGAATTTATTCTCGAAACTTTTCAAAAAGGGCCCTTCGAGCAACAAAGTACAGCTTGATCCTTCATCTATCATCGAAAGGCTGGAAGATGAGGCTATGGAAATGAGTGCCAGGATTACAACCGCGGAGAAGAGCGGCAGTCGGCTGCCGCTTATGAACGACCAGTTTTCGTCAAAATTAAGGACGGTACTGCCGATGCCGGGCATGGATTTTGGAACTAAAGAAGTGCTGAGTGCGGTCAAGGCGAAGAGTAAGGGGACATTCATCATTCGGCACGTCTCAGACTTTGTCTCAGAGGTGGCGTATGTAAACCAAATGGAATTGACAGTCCCTGCAAACACGAATCAACTATCTAGGGCGGCGTCATTACAGGACTTGACCATCGTCAGCCACCTTCAGCGTTATTTTAAGCGGCAAGGGAAGGCTGTCGACCGGGAGATCCGCAATCACTTCATATCTAGGACTTTACCCGCTAGCATCGACGACACAAGCGATATCGACTCGGCGAGGGCTTTCATCAACGAGATGAATGGCATTTTGATGAAATCGATGAAGAAGAAGAAGAAAGCTTTGTCTTTTTCCTGCGCTTGTAGTGACGATAAAGTGAAATTATATTCCGCGTCTAAATACCTAGATTCTGATGTGTCGTGCTTACGATCGCATTTTGAAATTTTAAGCATGAAAAAGGTAAAAAAACGATACGATTACATGAAGGGAGAGGTGTTAGTAGATGCGACTTTGGGGGAAGCACTGGCTTGGTTGTGGGATCAGAGCAGTAGCACCACGTGTAACCGCCGTTTGCGCAAGAAGGTGGCCGAAAAGAGGAGCGACTACGAACAGATTGTGACGTACTGGGAGCCTTCATCGGGACTATGGGATGGAGGGTTGGGGAATGGGAGCAACAGTTTGAGGAATGGGAGCAACAAAGTGCGGAAGGTCTTTGAAAGACAGCTGTGGTGCCCCAAGAAGGACAAGACAGGTTTCGTCTTCGCTTACGAACGGCAGGAAACGGAAGATGAAGTTGATGCTATTGGCAGAATCGTAGATGAGATGGAGGCGGTAAATGAGGGAAAAAGCAAGAAGAACCTGAACAAATTGGTTGAGGCGGAGAAATTGAAGCGGAAGAAGGAAAATTTAGCAAAGGAGCCTCACAAAAGGGGGTTTATTCTGATAGAGCACGGCGGAAGAGACACGGAGAAATTTAATCCCTACTATATCCTGCTCGATCGCAAGAAGATGAGCCCCGGTGTCAGAGCTACTGATTTAAATCTTGTTTGGAATAATCGGGAAAGCGAGGCGATACCTGATGAAACCAATCTCTTGCTTCATCCAAATGCGGTAACCAAAATTACTTGGATCGAGGAATCTAATCTCATAGCCGATGCTTCTCGGACCGGCGAGCGCCAAGCCTTCCGTAAGATTTTTTCAACTTTGAAGGAAATGAACCACGACTTAGGTCGCCCGAGTACCGTCTACGACACCAAGATGACTTATCTACGAATGATCATGGCCAAAACGAAGTCCTTTGAGCAGTTGGAACGTCTTGGAGAGAATGTGGGGGGGAAGGCACATCGTGAGCGGATAGCCACCTTGAAGGCGGAGAAAGAACAGAAAAAGCTTGAGGAGGAGAAAAGAGCAGAAGAGAGGAAGTCAGCGAGGAAGTCAGCGAGGAAGCAGAGTAGGCAAAAGCTCAAGAATGAAAGGCGGCAAAAGGAATCGAAGAAGGAGATGGTGGACGCCAATACTAATTCCGACGTCGTGTATACTGGTACTAGCGTTGAAAGTTATTCTTCCAGAGGTGATTTGGATAGTGGCGGTAGTGGCATTGTTGGAGGTGCTAGCGACGATAATAAAATTCCCGCTGTGTCCTCGTTGGCGGATTTCAATTCCACGCGCTCTAACGTTTCTCAAGCGAGTGCTCTGACAACTTCTTCACACGGCGGTGATGAATGTGCAAGAGCCGATTACGAGGACGAATACGATTACGATTACAAGATGAGTCCCGCTGTGATGAAAGCGACGCAACCATTTAATTTCGATGCCCATCATAACCGAAAACCGATCCCGATGATCAAACAGAGTATCCCTACTAGGGAGGAGATTGAGAACATTGCCTTCAATTCGGAGATTTACTCAGAGGTAAGCAAAGATACGACAAATTACTATCCGGAGGGTTTCTAGCCATGTTCTGTGTGAGCGTAGAATCTCAGTATATTCTAAACCCTTTTTGAAATTCTTCCAACTCCCTGTTTTTTTTCACCTGTAGTTGGAAGCAGAGCAGATCAAATATCAGGAAAATATCTTCCAAAATGTATATGACACCTACCAAAAGATCATGCAGAAATCCAAGGGGGAAATGCAAAAGCTAAAGTCCGACAATCGGGTTACAGCAATGCCCCTCCGCTACAAGAAAAACCTTGTTATTGGTCAGACAGTCGTAGATGGAGACTTTCAACTAGTTGCCGCGCACATTTGGCTTCGAATGTGCCAAGATAGCGTCCAATTTAGAAGTCGTTCCAAAGGGGGTCATCATGTAATACCTAGTCAAGAGCTTATCAACCTCCACCGCGTACGAGATACCTACAATATATTTGAGTTTATAAATGGTAGAGAAACCGCCCACCATTTCGATAAGCTCTGGTGGAAAGGTAAGGACAAGAAAAGTGGTATCGAGGTCAACGACGGGGAGGGCGGTAAAGAAAACGAAATAGACGACTGCGATTGTGTCTACATTGCGGCCTCGGTATCGAGTAAAAACGTTTTCGCAAACCACAAAAATTTCCCTGCATTTATGCTGAAGATCGAACAGTTGGCGGATATCGTCATTGAGGGAGGCTCAGCTGCAAAAGACGACGCGAAGAAAGCACTCTTTGAACAATGTAAGGTCACCCTCATTGACTACTTCTCGGAAGGAGTCTCGTACTTGTCTGTGCTGCGCAAGCAATTCTCGCAAGATGACGCAATCGACTCCTCCAGACGCACTGGCATTGAGAAAGCCATCAACTTGAGTATACCGAGAAACCGTGATAATACGGTGCCGGGAGCTATAGTCAGGCTTAATGCTTTCGAGAGGGCCAATATAAAGAATTCTGTCACTCTGTACAAATGTATCGACGAGAGCAGCGGCTTAAGAAATAAAATAGTCCAAATTCCGGGTACTCAAGCGAGATTGAGAGTTTTTGACAATGGCGACAAGCTCTGGATCTTAGTTGACGCGCTTGTATCTGGGACATCCGTGGAAGTCTTTGCATTCTTATGGGACGTCTTGAGCAGGACCTTATCGAAGAATCGAAAACACGAGCGCAGTATTGTTCCCTCTACCGCTCTAACTAGAGACATGAAACTTGGAGATTGCAGCCAGACACTGTGTGTCCTAGAAAGTCACAAGAGGGGTTTGTCGAAATTCTGCCGGAAAGTATGCAGCGTCATGACGTGGAGCTTCCAGGAGGAGGAGTTTGAGGCTGCGATGGGAATTAGGTCGCCAAATGGGTTTAACCCAGAAAGATCATATGCAGAAAGGGCTTTCGCAGGAGGACGGCAACAAAGGGCATATGCAGAAAGGGCACCTGCTATTCAAAGGCATGATAAAGGAAGTTCAACAGACAAAAAGAACGTAATACCAGATGCTAGGGAACGAACCTACCTGATCGCGTGCTCACCTGCCTCGTTAACAGGTGACGAGATGACTTTTTCTAGCGATACGCGCAGAAGCTTTCGGCCCTCGGCAAATAGCAAGATTATGGACAACTTCCGCCAGATCACTCGTCGAGATCTTAGCAGCAGCTGCATGCAGATTGCGCCACTTGCAAACAACAAAATGTGTCGCATCAGTTACGTCTTCGCCGTTGATACACAACTTTTTAACTTCAGCAAAATTGAGAGTACCTTGGTCAACACTCACGAGCTTCATTCCATCACCTGCGCCCAAAAAGCCTTCACAAAACTCAAGAAAATCAGCGAGATTGGACCTAGTGACGGTATCCAAATTGGTTTACTACTGACCAAACATTATGGCGGGATTAGGAATTGGTGGCTGGCCAAAGAAGCTCACAGTGTGCTCAGGGGCGTCGAGAGCATCTTCGGGAGCTATGCGGTGATGAAACACTTTTTTGGCCTGTTTCCCTTCTTTGAGGCGATGGTAATTAGTTTGACTGGAAATGAGAGTGACTATGAAAAGCGCTACGGTCAAACAGTAGCACATTCCGACCAGGGCTGGAGAGAGCGCGCGAAATCTTTACCACACAATATGAAGAACTTGTCTACGGAGGACGGGTTCTTTCTGGGAGAGTTCTTTCGGAACTCATCTCTCATCAATGGCAACGCGGAGGATGTGGTGGACTCCTTTATTAACACCTTCCCCGCCTTAGTCGAGTGTAAGCGCAAGTTTCCGTTCTTCGAGAGTATGATGCTGGTCATTAGTACGGAGCAAAAAAGCAAGGTGACCACGGAGAAGCTGATCAAGAGTGGGGGAAGCTGTGCGTTTGGAATGACGGACCTTGTTACCGATTTGTACGCAGTTTCGTATTATTTCATGAGTGGTGAAGAGACGCTTGGGCAACTCATGCTGACATTCATCCTCACTGCAACGATGCTGCAATTAATCATCGTGTTTGTGAATCACCGGCACTCGCCGAGAACGTGCTTCACGGAAATGGTTTATACCGCTTTCATGGTCAAGTGCGGTATCAACAAGTTCAGAGTCCTGACCAACCAAAGCTACCCCCCGGAAAGCAGGACAATTATCGCCCCAATCGGAGAGCTGATTAGTTTGAAACTCTGCGAAGTCTTTTCTGAGAGCATACCCTGCACACTCATCCAGGTCATAGGACTGTTAAGGAGCGATAATTATAATACCGTGTTGACCCTCAGTCTAATCAGCAGCGCAATTTTCACTGCAGAGGGTATCATCTGGTTGACGTACACCACGGACAATAATGCGGATCTGAGGAGACAAAACCCTATCTTCTTTGGCTTCGTGCCGTTGGTGGGTGTGCGGAGGAAGTTGCTGCAAGTTAGTATGATGACGATGAGTTTCAGCCACTTGTTGACGAAGTGCATGACGTATAGCATGCTCTGGAGAGCTGGGAAGGAAGTCTTCTTACTTATTTTCGGAGTGGATCTGCTCTTGTACATATTGTACAAATTTTTGAGGCAAGATCTGAGTTACTTTTTGAGGCTTGATGGAAAGCTGAGGTTTTTCATGAGCCTGTTCATGAGGTTAGTCAGCAAGATAGTCAACGACTTCACGGCCATGCCCCACTTGAGGTCACCTTATGAGCTTGGAGGCTTCTATTGGTGTTACAGCATGATATGGAGTTTGGCTACGGGTTTGTACGCGTTGCATATTTCGAAAGAGGGGGAGGGCGAGGGCGAGGGCGAGGGCGAGAGTAAGGGTAAAGAGGGCATCGACTACAACACGCTCGAGATGATCTGCCTTTCCCTGTGGTTGCTTTGGGCAGGGAGCTTTGCATCCACCATTCTGTTTTGCAACCCCAATTTCCGCCACACCTTCTTCAACACCAAGACAAGCAAAATGCACAGCCTTGACAATTTTTTGCACGGCGATGACGAGTCACGAATGAGTATCTTTACGAGGCACGAGAGCTTGTGGCGACCATTCGCGGGCCAGGTCAAATCCTGGCTCAACGAAAGTTGGGAGATGTGGTACATTGAGGCACCCGTCTGGTTCAATGACCATACCATAGCGCTCATCCCCGAGGATATGTTGCCAGCGGGGGTGGAGGAGATGACCGCCCAGAAGCGGACCTACGGTAGGTCCAGGCGCAGAAGTTCCATCAGCTCAGCAGCTTTGGAGGCGATTCTCCAGAATGCAGTCTCCAAGACGACTTCCTTCGCCCGACCTACTACTGAGACTCAAGAAAGTGTAGAACATCCTGGTTTTATCATCAGCGATTGACCTTCTACGACGGTGACTTTCTTTCCCCATCTATCACCTAATTTTGATAATTAATTAATTGTGTAGCAAAAACACGCACGATGCCTTTTTGAGCTAAAATTATCGGATTTTTATGAGAATGGAACCTATCTGCATACATTACACCCTTTTTGCAAATTGTTCTTCAACTTTTTTTCACTTTTCAATTTCGTCGGGTCGGGGGGAGTCGGCGACCTGAAACAGTTGAGACATCTCAGCTTCTCTGCAGGAATTATTCAAGATTAAATAGTGCCGCTCCACGACGTGTCTTCCATCTGAACAACCAAATACCTTATTAAATTACCGAATTACCTTATCAATTTAGCAAGAATCAGCCGATTCTACCGTAGAAAAACACAGAAAAAAGCAGATAACAGCAGGGATGGGTCCGAAACGGAAGCTAAACATTGTGGAAGAGACCCCCCCCAAAGTCAAGAACGCCAAAAAGGCCCACAACAGCGCGAAAACCAGCCCAAAGAAAGCGAAGAGCCTCTTTGGTGAGGCGAAGTCCCCTGAGTCAATCAGGAGCAAGAAAAATGTCATCTCTCCCTCTCCTTTCCAGACAAAGGACGATGACGACGACCAGTCACAGTCACAGTTGACGCGGACAACGCAGACAAAGCTGACAAAGCTAGGATCTCGACGCGCAATACAGCAGCTCCTGAAGGCGAGGGAGCTCTATGACCCTAAATACGTGCACAAAAATGTTGAATATGTAGAGGGAAGGGAGCTGGATCCAGTATCTGAAAGAGCCATTGGTCTTATTCTGGGAAAATTTGACACCCCAGATGACTTCGACACCTCATTTTACTCATATGGCCCCCTCTCTGGATCTTCCAAGGGAGAGAAAATTCTCACTGCATACGCCAATAAGCAGCTCATTCCCAAGCTTGGCGTGACTTACGAGAACGCCAAGGTCTGCCTGTTCTGCGCTGAAGAGGGGCACCTACGCCAGCGCTGTAAGCGAGACTAAGAGGCATCGTACGTCCCCCCTTAGCTATTGCTATTATTGAGCAATTATTAATGTATTGATTGAGCTGCGCGTTTTTTAGCACCAAAAATCATCGAATGTAAAATCATCGATGTAAACCAAAATCATTCTTTTTCTGCTATTTGTTTCGTATCTAGTAGGGTTGAAAGCCTGCAATGACTAGTCTAGTCGAGAAGCTCGGTCCACAGACCACTGTTGAGTTTCGGTTTCTTCTTCAAAGTAAACTTTTTCTTCTCGCAATTGTCGTCATTCTCACTGCAGATTTCATTCTCTCCGCCGCCGACCTGCACTTTCATGTACTCCATCGCCTTGGTAAGATCCTCATTGCCGCCATCTGCATACAAATTCCCAGGTTCATCCTTAATATTGCCCCCCAGACCTCCGCTATAATATTTTCCTCCCGGTTTGAAGTCGTCAACATCGAGGTATTCAATATCTTCGTCGCCCCCCTCTTTCTTTTTCTTCTTACGCTCGGCACGCTCCTTATCGCTACACAATTTTCGAATGAATATGGGTTAGATGAATAGCTTTTGACGGTGGGCGCCAGCAACCAGCTGATGGATGGTGTTCGCGGCTGCGGCTGCGGCTATGGCGGTGGCAGCGGCATACTCGTCTCTCTGGAAAGTCCAGAGGTTTGATCGCACGGGAAAATACCCGGTTGCGAATTATGCTGAAATACAACAGCAGCTTCCGCATCAACGATTTTCACTCACCTCTTTTCTATTTTGTCCTGGCGCTCTTTTGCTTGCTTTTCGAGGATATGCTGCGACATGATGTCGTTCTTGTGAAATCGGTCTTCTGGCAGCTCGTCGAAGTCATTCTCATCTTCTGATGCGTCTTCGTCCTGCCGAAGACCGCTCATAGGATTGTAGCCATTTGGAAGGTTGAGATGGAACTTATCTTCCGCCAGATTTTTATCAGTAGAAGCCGCCGACTGCTTGCCCTGGCTCACCTCGCCGTTATCGCCCCCAGATTCTTTCTTGCCGCCGCCACTGTTGCCACTACTACTTCCCCCAATAGCAGCGGACAATTGCCATTGCCGGCTTCCGACATCTGCAGCCGACTCCATCTCACTCCAATTCTCGAAAGAGATTTTCGCCCTCACCGTCAGCAGATTGGCCGAGGGAGAGTAGCTGTTCGTCACCCCTTTCTTCCACTCAACGGGGTAAGGAAGAATGACTTCGGTTTTGAGGAAGCCAGGAGCTCCCACAGAACAGACAAACGCGCTCAGGTCAACCTCCGCATTAGGTCCAGAGTCGGCTGGAAGCGAGACTCTCAGTACTACATGAGAGACAAAATCAGCATCGTTCGCATCTGCGATAGGATTCCGAAGGACAGGCTGAGAAATTCCACGACAAGCGGTGCAAAAAGTTAGCATTGTACAATTGGGAGCAGCGAAAAGGAGGAAAAGAAGTCGAACCTTCTTCCTCCTTCCGTTATTTTCTGCTCATTCTATGTATGTGCTGAGCGAGCGATAAAAAATCCCAAGCCAGCCCCCCCCCCGCGCTCGCCTCAAAGCACTCACCTCCATTAGACACTGACTTTTACTCAGGTTATCAACGTTTGCCTTGGCAAGGTCAGAAAGAAGAAGTTCATGGTCAGAGCCGAAGTTGTAGTCAAGGATATTTATCGTGTTGCCATCGGCATTCTCGAAGAACACATCAACGGGAATTTTCTTGCTGCTCATAGGCACCTTGGGGATTTTGGCCGCAGCTGCCTTTGTACCCTTCGATATTTTGGAAGACTTCTTAGCAGAAATATCCTTGTCTTTTTTCTTCGTACCGTCGTCGACCTCCTCAATCTTATGTTCCTTCTTGACGTCACGCACCCATTGGGAGCTGACAACCGCATTCTCATGAGTCTTGGCAACAACCTCGCCCGTCAACTTATTGATATAGGCGTGGTATTTGAGCTTGGGGAGTTTATAACGCTTGTCAAGCTGAACCTTGAACTTCTGCTCGACGTACTGAATCACGAGTTGGCAAATCCAGTCGCGATACTGCCCAGTCTTGTCCTCTGAGCTCTCTGCGATCACTTTTGGGTTGACTATGCAATCAACCGTTCGGCTGCCCACCCCCTTGTCGTCGACGAACCGGCGCTCTTCGCCAACCGCAACGGGAACTCGTAAACCCTCTACTTCATTTCCCTCCGCGTCAAGCTTCTTCTGAGGTGCGGGTTCTGAGAGCGCCTCATGGCTGCACACGTTAATGAATGCCTTCACGCCGTCAGAGTCCTTTGTTTTTATCGAAAAGTGCGCCACCGGCGTGATATTTATCCCTTCTTGCTTCCCCCGCGTTCCCTTCCCATCAGCATCCATCACCTTTCCGCCCGGAAGCTTGACATCATTGCCGGCTGCTGCACGCTGCTCTTGGGCAATCTGGGCATCATATTTCTTGTTCACCTCATCCATATCGATGCCCTGCTCTTCGCACGTCTTTTTTAAATCTTCTTCCAGCGCAGTCATAACCTCATCGAACTTCTTGGGGTCAGTCTTTTCCAGCTGAGTTAGCATTGCCATCTGCATCTGCATCATTTGTTGTTTGTCCATTCCCTCAAACATGTTCCCCCCTGAGCCTGGCAGACCACCCAACCCTGGAAGCCCGCCAACCTCTCCCAACAATCCACCGGGATTCAGCAATGGACTTCCAACGTTGCCGCCAATTCCTCCAATGCCTTCACCGCCGCCGCCACCGCCACCGCCAAGGTTATTTACATTTAGTAAGTTCTTCATTGCATCTATTCGCGACGAAGAGGAGGTATCTGCAGAGGAATTAGGCGTCAAGTCCCCCCCCCGACCCTCATTTACCTCTGAAATAAGTGGCATGCTTCTAAATTTGAGTTAGCACCTTCTGTTTTTTGTTTTTTGGGTTCGGGTTCGGATTGGGCGTACAAAAAATCAAAATGCCCGAAGTAATAACAAGCACAAGTCACTTAAATCATTTGAATCTCAATTAACGCCATGTCAGAAGCGAAGGAGGAGAGCAAGGATGCCCATGATATCCTCAAGCGCGCGATGACTTATTGCTGGAGCGAGGACTTCCTTGGAGCTTTCAGACGGTACGTTTGTTTGTGTTCATAGTAGGGGGGGGGGGGGTGAAGGGTAAAGGGGATTTTTTTTTGGGTCTTGCTCATCTAATGCTATTCTCTGCGTAGATACTTTGTGGAGCACGCTCACGTATTTGAGGAGCATGCCGAGGCAAACATGGCGCTGTCAAAAACTGAGAATCTCAGTACCCCGACTATCGAGCACGATTTGGAGCATCACGCCTGCTTTCAGAAATATCTCAAACTATTCGAAGATACGCTGCAGGAGTTCGTCGACAGCGAGAACTCGACCAACAAAGAATTCTACACTTCCATTGCAGATTGCAAGGAGAAGGATGACATAACACCCGAGGAGAACCTTTTTATAGACTGCCTGCTCGCAAGCGCAGATTACGACTCTTTCTATTCGGTGATGATCAAAGAGGCGAAGAAAAATATTATCATGAGGAATGCGGGACGGTTACAAGCGGAGGCGGAGGAAAAATTTGGAGGGGACGACAATGCTTATGAAGATGGGGAGGAGGGGAAAGCAGGGGATGAAGAAAAGTGAGGCGGGTTTGTGAGTGTGATTAAAAGCTACGAAAATAGGATGCGAGTATGATTTACAGAAATATTTCTGCCACTCTTTAAATGTATAATTGTCTGATGGGAGAAGTGTCGAGTGGAGAGTCAAAATCATCAAGAGAAGGTCGGCGGCACCAGCGCCTCCATCGCCGTTAAGATCTCCTTCATCAATACGATTATGAGAACATGCTCACAAACGACAAACAACTACAAGCGATTGTTTCCAACCCTTTGCCAGGATTTCTGATGTGATTGTTGCCGTTGTGCTGCTACTGAAGCGTTGCATAGGGTCAAAGGCGATGTGCCGAGGTCATAATGAGGTCATGGAGGTTTACTAGATCTCCTGATTGCCAACAAAAGGACATTGCGAGCGATAACGAGAGCTCTATTTTGTTGTTAATGAAGCACATATGGCTATGTGAGATGTTTTTGGAGAGGAGGACGGCCGATCCATGGTTCGACACCACCATTCGTG
>Ga0115557_1001813_pt1 | contig 14551 bp, 11 predicted proteins | sample COGITO_mtgs_1104_FD_87280 | JGI IMG/M metagenome (GOLD analysis project Ga0115557, IMG submission 87280) | Pelagic marine microbial communities from North Sea - COGITO_mtgs_110421 | ecosystem: Environmental > Aquatic > Marine > Epipelagic | place: Germany:Helgoland, sampling site Kabeltonne...
CTTCGTGTTTCACCCCGGGCATGTATTCAGACAAAGCCCCGGACCGTCTCGCTATAATTTCTACGCACTTCACTATGGCTAATGTCAACTGCACTATTTCTGTCAACTGCACTTTCGCCTCGTCTTCGATTATGCATTTCACCAACGCCTTGAGGGAACCGTCTAGATTCTGCAACGCGTTCGTGAAAAACTTCGCGAACCGCTCCGTCGACGCGTTCTCCGCCACAAACTGAATCACCGCCACGCCTCGAACCGCTTCGTAAACTTCTCGAAATCCACACCTCTCCTCAGTCCAGCTCGTGTTACCGAACGCCGAAATACGCTCCATCTCCGTCAAAAAAATCCCGCCCTCCATCTCGCTCGCCAACGACAACAGATTCGATCGAGCCATCACGTGTAACGCGTTTCTCGTCCTCGCAACTAATTCTTCTTCTTCTCCAAAACCATTTTCACCACCATCGCTCTTCGTCGTCGTCGTCATCATTTCCACGCAGTATTTCAGCATCGAACTTCTCGTCGCTTCAGAATTGTTGTTGTTTTCATCACCGCCGCGCTTCTTACTCCTGCTCGTCCCATTCGTGGTGGTGGCGGCTCCTCCTCGGTTCCTCGTTTTGTTGGTGTTGTTTCCCATTTGAATGATGCGAGAAGAAGACGCTCAAAGCAGAGACAACGACGACGTAAACGACAAGGACTCACACGACGACCGCGTCAAGGTGGTATTCTTTCTTTCGCGCGTTCGCCGCTCTCGCGTGTATTACGAGTAGTATTTGTGGCGAAATTCTTCAAAAACTTTCCCCTGAGGAAATTGGAAACCTCTGACCATTTCAAACCTTTAAGAAGAAGAAGAAGAAGAAGACGGACGCGCGCGCAGTTGAGTCGGTGGTACGTCTCGTTTCTCCGCAGTACTCTCCGTACGAGATCACCCTTCCAGACTGGGAGTGGGAGTTTTTGGGGCGAGTGTTATACGCTTTGCGTAAACGTAATAAAAACATATCTCATTTGAAAAGAGTAGCCGGGGAAAAGCAAAAGCAATCCGATGGGGGAAGGCGGAGTGAAACTCCCACCTCGCTCGACGCGAGGTCGCCGGATGACGCGCATGCTCGAAGACGAAGACTCCGCGGACGAAGAGTTCTGGAACCAAGACGCGTTCAAAGAGGAACACGAAGACAGCGAGTACGAAAGCGAGGAAGAAGTCGCGGACGTTTTTGATAAAGATTTCGACGAGGAGGAAACGAGCGAAGACGAGGAGGAAGTGGAAGTGCGAACGGAACGACGGAGGAAGACGATGAAAGCGCCGGAAAGAAACGAGGCGACGAAGAAGAAGAAACAAGGTGCGAGTGATACTGCTGCTACCGCTGCTGCTGGTGGTGGTAGTGGTGCGTATCAAGAACAAGAACAACAACGACAAGAACAACAGACGGCGACGACGGAGCCGGCGGTGGTCATACCGCAGGAACTTCGAGTCTCGTCGCGCGCGTCCGCGAAGGAGATTCGGGAAAGGTCCGAGGCGTTGCAAAGAGAGAGAAAGTCGAGACCGCAAATCGTGCGACCGAAGGTGGAGTACGTCGTTCCGACCATGGAGGAGATGATCAAAGAGGCGAAGATTACGGAGAAGAAGAATTTAATCGAGTTGGAGCACTTGTTGCACTTGGAGGAAGAGCAGAAGAAGAAGAATCAGATGATGGATAGGAAAAAGCGGTACGACGGACCGGCGATTCGGCAGAGAAGTTTGAAAGGCGATAAACCCGGGAAGATTGTGTACGAGTTAATCCGAGGCGCGGTGAGTGAGAGAGACGCGCCGGAGTTTTATTTGAGAAGCGAAGATCAAGCGCCGTCGACTTCGGCGAAAGAGGAGAAAATTTGCGCGATTACCGGGTTACCGGCAAAGTATCGCGATCCGAAATCAGGGTTGTATTACGCCACGATTGATGCGTTTAAGCAGTTGCGGTTGCAACAGGAGAAGAAAGAGGCGGAAGAGAAGGAGAACGCGACGATAGATGTAGAGGTAAAAGTAGAAGACGGACAAGAACAAGAACGGGAACAACCACCAACGCGCAGGTCGATTTGGGATCCACCCATTCCAGGGGCGTTGACGCATCGCGAAATCGCGCAAATAGCCAAGAAGAAAGCCGAAAAGGAAGAGCAAGCCGCGATGCAAGCGTTTTTGAAGCAGCAAGAGGAGGCTAAAGCCGCCGCGGCGGCGTTGCGCAGAGAAAAACAAGGCAAACCGGCGAAGGTCGCGCCGCAGGCGAAGCGCACAAAGGCGCAAATCAAGAAAGCGAAGGAGGCGATGAAACGAGAAGAGGAAGAGAACAAAGATTTGCGAGGTCCTGGTCGATGGTTGTCTTTGAAGACTATATTGGCGAGGCCAGAGTTGGACGTCCCAGCAACTGGTCCTCGATACCCTCGACCAGTGCTCGAAGGCTTCTCGAAACCGGGCATCCCGCAGTACGTCGTCCCGACGCCGAAATCGATCGACGAACGACCACTCGACGAAAAAGACATTAAAATCGAACAACCAAACTTCGACAACGGCAATCGTGGTGCTACCATTGCAGTTGTTGGTGGTGAAGATACCGTGGAGATTGAAGGTATTCATTCCCGGGATATGGATCACATCGACGCCTGCGATATCATGGCCATCGAAGACAACGAAGAGGAAGACGACGCGATGACAAACTCGGATGATTTCACCGTCGAAGATGCCTCGGACGACGAAGAAGACGACGAAGGTACGATCGAAGAAGACGAACGCGCGGCTTTAGAGGAGGACGACGAGCGTTTGAATATAACTGCCGAGGAGGAAAAGAACGCGCTCGAGGACGAGGCGAACATCCCAATCGAAGAACTCATGCGCCGATACCAATCGAACAATCGACAGTTTGGGCAAAAAGAACCGTCTCCATCGCCGGAAAACTCCTCTGACTTTGATCGAGACGAAGACGAAGATGATTCTGAAGATAACGAATCGACGTTAGAGGAGGACGAAAAAGCGCTTCAAGAAGACGAAGACATGTTAGATGCGGACGAGGAAAAGAAACGTTTGGAAGACGAAGCGAACATGCCCATCGAAGAGTTGATGGCGAGGTACCAGCAACAGCAAAATAAAGGCTAGCGACGACGTCAAAAAGCGAATGTGATAGCACAGATGTATAGCGAATGTAGAATAATAGAAAATTGGTAGTTTTTTGTCATTTGACCGCCTCTCAAAAAGGACGACCAAACGACACTTTTCCTTCATTCTTACCTCTCATTCATCATCATGCAGCGCGGGAGAAGAAGCCCCGCAACAATATTGCGCCAACTCCTCCTCGTCTCTCGAACGCCCCTCTTCAGTAACAACAAAAACTGCGCGCCGAAAAAACTATACGCGGCAAACCCTCTGCCGTTGTTCGAGGACGAAAACGACGGGAAGACTAAAACCGAATGGAAAAAGCGCAGACAAACGACGGCGGATGAGTTAAAATCACCAACGACGAATACGAATGCGAATCAACAGTTTTCCATGCTCACGGACACGTTTAACCGCCACCACGACTATTTGCGGATATCTCTGACGGAAAGGTGCAACTTGCGATGTCTGTATTGCATGCCAGAGGATGGGATCGATTTAGCGCCGAAAGATGATTTATTAACGACCGAGGAGATTGAACGTTTGGTGAAGTTATTCGCGAAAGAAGGCGGGGTGAGGAAAGTTCGTCTGACGGGTGGAGAACCGACGGTGAGGAAAGATTTAACAGACATAGTGGAACGAATATCGAGGATAGATGGGATAGAACACGTGGCGATGACGACGAATGGCGTCGCGTTGAAGAGTAAACTTGACGCGTTGAAACGGAACGGTTTGAAGTCGATCAACGTGAGTTTAGATTCGTTGGTAAAGGCAAAATTTGAGTTCATGACGAGGCGAGACGGGTTAGAGAAAGTGTTGAAATCAATCGACGAGGCTATTCGGATCGGGATAGAGACGGTTAAAGTAAACGTCGTCGTCGTGAGAGGGCAGAACGACGACGAGTTGTTAGATTTTGTGCAATTCGCGAAAGAGAAACCAGTCAACGTGAGGTTTATTGAGTACATGCCGTTCAACGGGAACAAATGGGAGACGCGAAAAATGGTATCCTACGCGGAAATGTTTGATACCATTCAAAAAAAGTACCCATCGATCGCGCGAATCCCGGATGAAACCAAATCTGAGGTTGGGAAGAACTTCCAAATCGATGATTTTCAAGGCACGGTGTCCTTCGTGACGAGCATGACGAACCATTTTTGCGGCGGGTGTAATCGATTGCGTATATTAGCGGATGGAAATTTGAAAGTGTGTTTGTTTGGTAACGCCGAAGTATCTTTGCGAGACGCCATGCGCGTAGATAACGCGTCCGACGATGATTTGAAGGCCATCGTGGAAGGCGCGGTGAAGAGAAAGAAAGCGAAACATGCGGGCATGGAGAATTTAGCTTTCATGGAAAACCGGTCGATGATACGCATTGGAGGATAATAATACTGATGATAACATTAGAAGAGAGTATTTGTATAGTAGCGCAGTAGCAACCGTTAATGATTTATTTTAGCAGCAGCATCAAAACGGCGAGCTCGCACACATGACAAACTTTGCGTGTTTCTCCTTCCCCGCTCTCGAGTAACATTCAGCCAGTTGAATGACCGTATCTACAATCGCCTTCTCCCCGTTCGCCATCGCGTTCAAGCAATCTTCCGCGTCTTCCTCAGCTTTCACTTTTTCTTTACTCTCGTCCACGAATTGATCTCTACCCGGTCCTTTCCTCGTGTCTAAAATCTTTCTAATCTCAGCCACCGAGCTCGTCTCGCCCCAACCGGCTCTTTCAATCATCCGATCGAGCGATTCTCGGGTTTCAAACGTCGACCAAGGACACTGCACGCCCGATCGCGCGAAATCTCTCGCCTCTTCCATTCGATTCAACGACGCGTACACGTCTGAAATAAACGCGTACACTTCGCCCCAATTTTGAAACTGATTCTTAAACACGTCGCACGCGACCAACGCGGACTCTTCGTCTTTCCTCTCCAAATGCCGCTCGACTAAACCTCTCAAAGAGCTCGGAAACCTCCCAACTTTCATCGTCAAATATTGGTCCAAGGTCAACTTTCCCTTCCTTTCTGAATAGTCGTTTAACTCGTACGCGTTCTTCCCGACTTCCCCGCTGGCGTCAAACAGCGCTCTCTCCGCGCCGTCCGTCGCCGCTTCCTCGACAACAATCTCGCGGTGGATAAACTCCTTTGGATTTCTCGCTAAAAGCGTCAAAAACTTCCCGCACGAGGACACGCGAACGATGGATAACGAATCCACGTCGTCGTGTGGAATGTAAATCCCAATCGTCGTCGATGTCGCCAACTCTTTCGCGACCGGAACCACCAGCGGGTGCACGTTTCTCCTCTGGTTCGGTTCCACGATTTCCAAACCTTCTTTCGCTTGTAACACTCGCAGCAAAGATTGGATGTTCGTTTCCGTGTTTTTCGTTCGCGCGATGGAGGCGGCGTTCTCGATGTATTCCGAATGCGTCGTGGACGACGACGCGGATGCGCGAATTTGGTTTCTTCTTCTTCTCCTACTTAAACTACTTCTTCTCTCGTCGAGGACGATGTCCTCGTCTCCATATCTTCTTTTCTGCCGACGCATCATCGGCTCGCTTTTAAGACAATAATAATAACGACGACGATGATTTCTTCCTTTTGCAACGACACCAATTTCGAAAGACGACGTAAACGACGACGCCAGATGATTTGACGTCATCGTTCTCTCTCTGTCTCGCGCGCAAAGTCTCTCTCTCTCTCTCTCTGTCCCTCTCTTATATTTGAGGACTTTTGTGGTAAAATTCCTTCTCCGAATGAGAGAAAGATGAACCCTAAACCCTAGAGAGATCTCGCTCTTTTTCTTCGACAGAAAAGAAAAACCTCCAGAGGTTTTCGGGTGTTCTTCCTTTCTCTGGGAGTAGAGTAGTATTCTGCACAGAAGGAACTCTCTCTCTCTCTCTCTCTCTCTCTCTCTCACACACACACACGCAATACTCGCGCAACGAGAGTCTTTTGTTGTCGCAGTTTTTTTTCAGTCTCATCGTTTGCAACGGCGGCAGAGCGTTAAAAGAAGCGTCCTAAATCTCACTCTCATCGAGAGAGTTTCCAATCGTCGCTTTTTTATTTACACGTCAGCATTCCAAAAAGAACGCTCGATCGAGATGAACGGGTACGCGAGATGCACGGTCCCGCCGATCTTAGTCAACGCGCGACCGAAAAATAATAACAACAACAACAACAACAACGTTATTGGTAACAGCAGCACTTCTCCGACGGCAGCGCCGACGCCGAAGCGAACGAGCGAGGACCGAGACGATGCCAAATTTGGGGGCGTGGTGAGTCAGCAACCACACGCCTCTGTGCACCACGAAAGAGGACAAAGAAGGAAAAAATCGGTTCGGTTTACGGAAACGCCGGATGAAGTCGTCGGGACGGCGGAGGATATCGATCGATCGTCGATTTCAGCGCCGAAGAGGTGCGACGTGTGCAACGTACATCTGGTTGGGTTCGTGTGGGAGTGCGGCGCGTGCTGCGAACAAGAGAAGTCGACGAAAAATGATGGAAGCGGCGAAGATGCGATGTCATCACGCGGAGAACAACATCAAGTACAACATTCACCTTCTTGTCAAGCGTGCGAGGAGTTAGTCGGGGTTGGAAGAATGGCCGTTCGCGAGGAAGAGAGAGTGAAGAATACGATGTTGGAGATTGGGCCGCAGTCGCCGCACCAGAGTCAAGGGACGGTGTTTAATAGTGGGAATACGGCTTCGAGTGGTGGCGATCATGGATTTTCGCCTAGGTCCAGGAACAACAAGAACAATAACAACATAGAAGAAGGAGAAGGTGCTTCAAAAAAAGGGTTCCGACTGTGCGTGAGTTGTTATCAGATGCACGCGAGGTTATCGATGAGTCGAACGAGGTTTTTGGAAGAAAGGAAACGGAAGGAGGAGGAGAATCTCAGAAAGCAGACGATTTCGTCGTCGTCAGATGATACGATTACTATCACACCTACGACGACAACTACAACTCTTCCCGTGCCAGTTTTGAACAACACGACGGCATCCGTGCCGACGGCAGAGGCGACGCCGGAAGAAAAAGAAACCGTCTTCTCCGCCGGTCAAAACAACTCTTTATGGTTACAACTCGCCGAACAATTACAAATTCACGAGCACGATCCTCAAAACTTCATTCGAACTGGATTAGACGACCAATTGGCGCTGGAAGAAATCATACGCGATCGAGCGACGCTCATGGTCAACGGTGAAGACCGACTGGGAAGAATTTTGAAAGAAGCGACGCGAAGGATGGACGCGGCGAAGCAAAACGACGCGGAAAGTCCCGAAAACGAAAACTCCAACGGTATGCATCAGAACGAAGAGGAACTCGCGCCGGCTTTTTGATATCACAAACAACGAGACCGTGATGACAACTGGTAGAAAATAAACATACTGTACTTGTATTAATGAATTTATGTGTATCAAACTCAACGTTAAACAATTTCTTTTGGATAGATACTTTCATCACTTCTTATTCATGTTCTTTTCTTGCTGCATGAACGCTCTTCTGCCTTCGGAAACCGCCTCCTCGAATCCATTCTTCAGATCTGCGTTATTCTCGTCCAAGCGCAAACCTTCAAAAAACGCCACCGCGGCGCCCTCGAAATCGTTCATCGCCCTCGCCGCTTTGCCTTCACGAAACCAGGCTTTCAGGTAGGTTGGGTCGAGTGATCTCGCAGTGACAGCGTCTTTTCTCGCTTCCAAATAATCGTTCAGTTTTTCTTTACACGCGGACCTGTTCGCCCACACTTTCGCGTTCCACTCGTCGGTTTCCAAACTTTTCGTGTACGCGTCCAAGGCGTCTTGGTATTTACCGCCGACGAACGCTTCGTCGCCGAGGCGTTTATGTTGCTCTGCTTCTTTCATTTCCTCCTCGGATAACTTCTTTTGTGGACCAAGTGTGTGCCTAGTTACGCTAGTTTGTGGTAAATCGTGCAAATTTTGCTCGGGATTGCCTTCCGCTTGGCCGCTGTGTTGTCTGCGAATCTCCATGATCAACTCCTCCACGCGTCGCATCACCGCTTGCGCGTTCCACTCGTCTTCTTCTTTCAAATTTTCATCTTTTTCCGTGTGCGAAAGCAAATACTCAACCACATCCTCTCTTCTACACGCGGCAGCTGCGTGTATCGCTTTCATTCCGTCTTTATCTCGCGCGTTCGCATCGGCTCCATTATTGAGTAAAACGTCAAGCGCTTTCTTTCTCGTTTCCGAGTCTTCCGGATCCGTCCCGGCCCATTTCGGGTGACTGGCGAGCACGTGCAAAGCAGACATCCCACCTTCCGCTCTCTGATTTGCATCTATTTTACAATCTTCTAAAACAAACCGTAAGGTTTCCACGCAGCCACTCGCGGTTGCTAACACCACAGCGCCGACTCCCGACTGCAACGTCTCCTCGCGTATCGTCTCCCGCTTCCCTTCGATGTCGAGTTCCCGAGAAAGCAACTTTGCCACTTCGTGAGACCCGCACCCGACCGCGAACAAAAACGGCGACCCGGTATTCCCTCCACTCGCTTTCTTCTCCAACATTCGTTTCACCTCTTGCACTCTCTCCGGCCCACCACCACATTTCGTCATCAACACGTCCGCCGTCTCTCTCGCCTGCTCTCGCCCGCCGTCCCACTCGGCTAAAAAGTGCCACGCGTTCCTCTCGTCCTTCGATGTCACCAGCGCGTCAGCTTTCCCATCCACTAACAAATACTCCAGAACTAAAGCATTCGCTCTCGACATCGCGATGAGTAAAGCTGTCGCGCCGTCGGCGTCTCTCATCTCCACGTCGCACTTTACATTTCCCACCAAGTGTTTGCAAATATCCACCGCCGCCACGTCTCGCCTCTGCGCTATTAAGTGTAAACACCCTCTTCCTTTCACGTCTCGTGCGCTCAATACCTCCGTTTGGTCGCGGAATGCGAGGCAGGATTTTATGACCTCTTCTAAGGTTCCTTTTTGTATAGATTTTATTAAGGTTTCTATGCGCGAGATGGCTTCCACGGCGCGTTGCGAGGATGCGTTTTCCCTCTTGTCTTTCGCCGCAACCGTCATGTCTTCGTTGTGTGATGTGATGTGATGCGTCTTGTTTCTTTCGTTTACGCAAAAGTAAGAGGTGAAAAAGAAGAGAGTGCACGCAAACGTAGTATAAAGCGCCTCTCTCGATGATCGTGCGCGTGCTCTGATACCGCTCGAGAACAACAACAGCGGGGCTTCGTGTGATGAGCAAAAGGTTCAGTCTTTGGAGGAACTTTTGGAGGATTTTTGAACCAAATTCGTCATTAAAAAACAACCTTTTGGACTACGTTATACGCGCATCAAAAGACGTCGTCTCGAGCGTTTCGTTGGTGTTGTTGGTGTTCTTGCGCGGGGCTCTTTTTTGCGCCCAAGAAGAGACGCGTTTTGTGCGCGTAGCAGAGACGCGAAAGACGAACGCAAACAACAGGGATTTGAATTCGATTTCCTCTCGCTTTCCCGTGGAAACGAATCCTCTTTCTCTCTCTCTTTTCTCGACGTATTGTTATATAATACGAATACTACGAATGGCGTCGTCATCTGAAGTGGACGCGTGGATTGCCACTTTGCGTAAGTGCGAGATAATCGACGAGAACTCGGTGAAAAAGCTCTGTCAAATGGCGGTGGAGATCTTGGTGGAAGAATCAAACGTGCAAAATATTTCGAGTCCGGTGACGATATGCGGGGACATTCACGGCCAGTTTTACGATTTGAAGGAGTTATTCTCCGTCGGCGGGGAGTGTCCAGATACGAATTACTTATTCATGGGAGATTTCGTGGACAGAGGGTTTTATAGCGTGGAGACGTTTTTGCTTTTGTTGGCGCTGAAGGTGAGGTATCCGGACCGAATGTTTTTGATCCGCGGGAATCACGAGTGTCGGCAGATCACGCAAGTGTACGGTTTTTACGACGAGTGCCTGAGAAAATACGGGAGCGTGAACGTGTGGAGATATTGCACGGACGTGTTCGATTACTTGTCTTTATCGGCGATGATTGACGGGAGAGCGCTGTGCGTACACGGAGGATTGTCGCCGAATATAACAACCATCGACGAGATTAGAGCGATTGATAGAAAAAGAGAGGTTCCGCACGAAGGGCCGATGTGCGATTTGTTGTGGTCAGATCCAGAGGACATCAAAGGTTGGGGTTTGTCTCCTCGAGGCGCGGGTTATTTATTCGGCGACGATGCGTGTAAAAGCTTCAACGAGAAGAACGCGTTGAAACTGATTTGTCGAGCGCATCAGTTAGTCATGGAAGGGTACAAGTGGATGTTTGACAAAGAATTAGTGACGGTTTGGTCTGCGCCGAATTACTGCTATCGATGTGGGAACGTGGCGAGCTTACTCGAATTGGACGAACATTTCACGCCGCGGTTCAAAGTGTTTGAAGCGGCGCCCGATTCCAATCGCGCGGCGCCGGGTAAACGCACGGTACCGGATTACTTTTTGTAGCGGAAAGAGCGAGAGTTGGATATAGATATAGATGCATAGAAGAAATAATAGCGAACACAGTAGCATCACACAGTGATAGATTTTTAGTTACTCTATTATAAAACTAAAGTTAGAAGATGGAGAATCTATATCACACGCATATACGGCGCGCGCTTCACAAACCAACAACGTCTCTCTCATCGCACGCGACAAATACTAATCCCATCACCAATGGGTACTAAGCTATGACTCACTCGCGAGTCGTTCACGACGAACTCGTTAAACTCTTTAATCGCGATCGTTTTCTTATCTTTGTCGAAATCCGGATTCACCGGTCGTCCGTACCACAACACGTTATCGATGATAATCAAACCGCCTTTCTTCATCATCGGCAACAACTGTTCGTAATACCCCATGTACGCCCTCTTGTCCGCATCCACAAACGCTAAATCGAAATAATTTTCCCCAAACTCCTCTTTGATGTGTTCTACGCTCACTTTCGCATCCCCGACGTGCTCGCGAACCATGTGTTCAACCTTCGCCGCTTTCCAAAACTTTCTCGCCACCGCCATGGCGTCGTCGTCGATATCGCACGCGTGGAAACGAACGTCGCCGTCGTACGACCGCTCGGTCATCGGTAAGAGCATCGCTAACGAGCTGTACCCGGTAAACACGCCAATCTCGATGATTTTCTCCGCGTTTATCATCTCCACTACGAGTCGTAAAAAATTCCCTTGTTCCGGAGGTATTTGCATCCGAGCGCCGACGGGACTAAACGCTTTCGTTTCCTCTCGCAACTGTTTCAACAGTTTCGGTTCCCGTGTGTTCTTCAACAGATACTCGTACAAGGCGTCGTCGAATCGCAATAAGGGTGAATTTATCGTCCCTCCACTCGCAGAATTGCTGTTTGTGCCGCTGCTTTTATCATCATCGCTCCATGATTCACCCCCGCTACTGCTCGCCCCTCCTCGTTGCAGTCGTCGTCTCGTGAACTTCTCGTGATTCTGCCGCCGATTATAACGCCGCTGGTCGTCCCCGTGATTAGAAAAGAAAGAAAATCTTCCAGTCGTCGGTGTCGTCGTCGTCGTCGTCCTCGAAGTCAGCGCTCTCATCAGTATCGCTTTCCGCTTCATCGCCGCGCACATCGTCGTCCTCGTCGCAACCTTCATCTCTTCCCCCCTCTTTTTGCTCCCGATTTGTTTTTTTTTTATGAGGGAGCGAATTTGGAGCTCGAAACGCTTGTTTTGTAAAATGGACGAAAAACATCATCACAAAAATTATTTAATCTCTCATCTCTTCTCTCGCGGGTCGGCGGTGTGTTTATTGCAACGACGACGATTTGCGACGAAAGAGACGAAAGAGACGAAAGAGTAGACGATCTTGAAAGAGAGAGAGAGAGAGTTCTGTCTCGTTCGGAGTGCGAGAGTGAGAGGGCATTTTCCTTCTTCTTAGAGAGTTTGGGGGTGCTTTCGTGTGCGTTTTTTTAAACGGATTTGAGATCTGGATTTGATTGAGAAGAAGAAGAAGAAGAAGAACGAACGACGCGATGACGATGATGCGCGAGGCGAATGGCAACAACACCCGCGGAAACGCGGCCAAAACGACGAAAGGAGGAAAGAAAACGGGTAAAACGTCGAAGAAGAAACAACCCCACCAACCGTTTAAAGAGAACGAAACGCCCGGGCAAAATGGCAAGTTCACCCGAGGGATGGTGCGAAACATTCAAAATATGAGAGACGATCACGATAAAGCGACCATCGAGTGGTTTGAAACCATGGAGGAATTTGCGAACGAGGAGGTGGAGAAGGAGTGGTCAAAAGAAGTTTTTATCGATCACTCGGACGCGTTTAAAGATTTACCGGATAGAGAAAAGATTCGAATACAAAGGATAAAGAAACGGAGCGATCCGAACGTCGCGCCGGACGAGCCCGTGCCGTTGAGATTGAGACCGTGGGATGCGCATCCGAAGGATGCAGAGAAAGTGACGGTGCAATATACGTATAGGAACGCGCTCGGTACGGTTGGAGAGTGTAAGAATGAAATAGCGAAACAGTTGGACGTTCCAATAGGGTCGGTTGAGTTGATTAACGCCGGTCGTAGGCTCGGAAGGGACGACGCGACGTTCCACGATTTACACATTTTAGCCGGGTACGTGGTGTATTTTCGAGTAAACAGCAGAAAAGAAGAAACAGAGAGGAAGAAGAAAGAGAAGATGGACGATCCAGAGGCACCAACGTCGGAAGGCGTGGCGTGTTGGCAACACTATAAAATTATCGAGAAGGACTAACGTTGTCGTTGCTACCGCGTCGAAACTATCAACTATAAAAATATCTCGCGCTAGTATTATTCCGCTTTCGTCGACGCCTTCCCATTTTTCTTTTTAGATAGCGCAAACGTAAGCGTCTCGTACGTGACATACACTTGCCCAACGGCATACATCAGCGTAACGGCAAAGAAATAATTTGGATTCCCCGTTCTCGTTATCAACCAGGCGCGCAAAGTGACAAAACTTAAACCGAAAATGGCGAGCGCGATCATCGTCCCGTCCGCGACAATTTTAATCGCCTCGGAACGTTCGAGCACGCGAACTGAAGTGCCGTGTGCTAATATCAGCACCGTCGTAAACGCGAACTCACCTAAAGTCGGGTGCGATGCCAACGCCGTCGCGCACAGCAACCCCGCGCACGCGCTGAATAAAGGACTTTGACTGCGCGCAAACCTCGCCGTAATCGTCAAGGCGCACACAATCCCACACCCTTGGAATGCGAAGCAATACCACGGCAAAAACCGTTCCCACATCAACGAATACACGTACCAGTGCAGACCGACGTTTGGCTGTAACTCTTCTGCTCTGTACCGATCAAAAACAGACACGCGCAACCACTCTTTCAACTCATCGTTCGGCACCAGGTATTTATCCGCGACGTTCACAAACGTTCCCAACGCGCACGCGTACTGCGACAGAAAGTGTACCGCGAGTTTCTTCCCACTCGTTCCAAACTCATTTTCACGAACGGACCAAAAATGGAGCAACACTCCAGGTAAAAGAGTCACGGCTGATGGTAAATGCACCAACGACAACATCGCCAACGCGCCGCCGGTGACCGTCGGCGAGCGCTTGTTCGTCTTTACATCGACGGCGGCGTACACGACCAGACTCGCGAGTAAAAATTGCACCACTTTCGTCGTTCGCGACAAACAAGAGAGGATAATGATTGGATGTAACATGTACACTCCAACGATAGATGTTGGTTCACCTTTATTTTCATCATCATCTTCGACTGTTTTCTCGTTCTTTCTCTTCGCGCAACCGCGCTCGTATATCTGACTCAAAACAATCGCCGTGAGGACATCAACACACACGAACGGAACCACAGACCAGAGTACACCGTCATCACTCTTCGATCCAGCGCCGCAAAATGGCGCGAATATTGCACCCACGAACGGCGACACTCTCGACGACGACGTGATGCGTTTTTCGTGAGTGTTTTGTAAATGCGCGAATTCTTTCGCGTGATTGAACGCGTCGAACGCGGTCGAGAATTCGAACCGACTGTTGGATAGATTCGCGAGGAGAATATTTGGGAACGCAAAGGCGAGAAAGAATCGGAGGAAAACGCCGACGGCGAGGAAACGCAGGTCGTTTTTTGTGCTCATCTCATCTCGTCAAGTGGATGGCGCAGACGACGAATGAAGAAAAGTCGTTACAAAGTTTCGCTTTTGTCTGATGGAACAACACACATGAACACACAAGGGAAGAAGAACCTTTCCGGCGCGCAGAAGAGGAAGAAGAAAAAGGAGAAGGAAGAGCTCGCCGCGGAAATGGAGCGTTTGAAGCTTGGACCGACGGAGTTATGGACCGGGTTGGTGTTGCATCACAAGGATGTGTTTGTCTCGCACGTGCTTCCGAAATTGAATAGGGTAGATCGGCTTTTCTTTTCAAAAGTGAATTTAAAGAGTTGGGATGTGCTTGAGTACGCCGGGGTAGACGTATCGGAATTACGTGTGAATGTTTTCGAA
>Ga0115557_1001825_pt1 | contig 14499 bp, 15 predicted proteins | sample COGITO_mtgs_1104_FD_87280 | JGI IMG/M metagenome (GOLD analysis project Ga0115557, IMG submission 87280) | Pelagic marine microbial communities from North Sea - COGITO_mtgs_110421 | ecosystem: Environmental > Aquatic > Marine > Epipelagic | place: Germany:Helgoland, sampling site Kabeltonne...
GGGGTGGGTGTAAAATTTTCGCTTTTTGTGCCAGGCCTCGTTGAAAAACCGCCCCCCCCCCGACCACTGGCCCCCCCCGCACCCCTTAACCCTATTTTGAACCAAACCCCCCCCCCCCCCAAAAAAACGGACGCAAAATGCAGTCGAAGCTGGGCAAAAAGTCCGCTGCGAGGGAGATTCAACACAACAGCGAAGGGAGCAAGAGACGCTTTTCGCAGATGAATCCGAACGGGAGCATGGGCAGCTTGGAGCTATCAGGGGAAAACTTACTCAACCTCCCCGGCGCCGGCAATAGTATCGGCGGCATGGGCGTCAAGGGGAACTACAGCGTGAGGGCCAGGGAAGGGATGTCGCCTACCGTAGTAAAATATGTAGGAACAATCAAAAGCGGCAATAAAGACAGCATTAACCTATATAATGACATAACCGTGCCTACCGATAGCACAGCGCTAAGTTGGCGTTCTAGAGGGTTGACGCAGAAGAACAGCCAGCGTTCTCTTAAGCATGTGAGCAAACGCATGAACGGTTTGCGCTTTGATGGGTTTGGAAACACGGTTAAATCGGGCGTGAATCCTCTTGATCCAAGTAATAAATCAGGTGAAGTGAAGACAAAGAAGAGTACAGCCACGGGTGGTCTCGCTGAGCAGCTGGTGCGAAACTGCTCCGTCGATAACGATTCGACAGAGAAGAAAAGTTGGATGACGGGCATCTTAGGTGAGGGAGGGGGAGCTGGGTCTACCGAGGGTAGTAACACAAATAGCAACTATACTACCGACGATGATGAACTGGAAGCGGTGGACTTAAGGTCACGGACGATCAGCACAGATAGTAAGGGGAGCGAGGATTTTGAAGAATTGCACGACAGGGGGAAAAGAATGGAGAGTGACGACCCACAGTTTGCAACTCCGTGGAAATTTACATAATAATTTTGTTCTAAAGGCAGCTGCGCTACAATTTTGTTGATAAATTTTGTTGATAAAAACAACTTTTCATGTCACGGCTCAATTAATTTCATACTCCAGTTCCTAGTTCCTACCTGATCAGCCTATTGCTTCCCATCCCATGCGCTGTATGCGTCCAAAACCTCCTGAACGTCATTCTTGCTCCCCATGATGATTGGCACCCTGACGTGGACGTGGTCAGGAGTGATGTCCATCACACGCAACTTTCCTGTCGTTGACAACCCTCCGGCCTGCTCCATGAGGAAGGACATAGGGGCTCCTTCATAAAGGAGACGTAGCTTGCCGTTCACATTCTTCTTATCAGCGGGGTAGCCAAAAACACCTCCGTACAGAAGTGTACGGTGAACATCTCCAACCATCGAGCCAATGTAGCGAGAAGAGAAGCTAAGCCACGCAGTGTGAGGAGAGAAAAGGAAAAAACATGTCCAACTCTCGCTAACTTACCTCACGCCAGATCTCCCCTCACCGACACGCCATTTTTCGACAGTCTCGCGCATTGGAGGATCCCACTGCGGAAGATTCGCCTCATTGAAAGAATATAGCTTGCTGCAGTAGTATTCACGAACGCAATTATTCACATTATTGACAGAAAATAAAGTTAGAAGGAAAAAAGATATGAAAACTGGGACTAACCAGTCTCAAGCTCAATATATTTGCATTTCGTTGTACAAGTCGCGTTCGCGGTATGAGAGCACAAACTCGCATATACTAACCTCTCTTCAGGTATTTTGATGTTCGGATGAGTGAGAACGAACTCCCCAATGTTCTCATCAAGGGTAAATCCGTAGACCCCACTACCAATGGTAAAGACGAAGAAACAACTGCTACTGTACAGGCAGTATCCACTAGAAATAAGAGCTGTTCCAGGCTTAAGGGTATTCTCAAGGCATTTGAGGTCAGCCTCACTGAGACCATCCTCCGTATCAGTGATCTCACATTCCGCATCATGCTCAAAGATGCCAAAGATGGTCCCAGTGGGAATTCCAGCGTCAACATTGGAGGATCCATCGAGAGGATCGAAGACGGCAGTGTACTGGCATCGCCGATAGTTTAAGTAAGGGTCAGCTTTTAGAATTCTTCTGGTCCAATTTAGTGGTCAAAATAACCTCACCCTATACCCTTTCACCCTTCACTCACCTTGGCTGTTTCATCAAAAAGAATATCCGCTTTCTGATCGATTCCCTGGACATCAACTGGCGTGTCCTCTTCTTCCGAAGCGATAACTCCCATGCGGCCTGTGAAGCGGAGAGCGCGCTTGAGAACATCATTTGTCATTACGTCAAGTTTCTTCTGTTCCTCCCCTTGGACATTGATACTACCACCCCCGTCGGCGAGTCCAACCGTCCCGAGTAGTTGGCTGCGTTTTACCATATTACTTATCGACTTGCAAGCCGTTTCAATCCCGGAAAATAGGGCAGGAAGCTATCAAATATTGTGTGTCAGTTTTGTCAGTTTCGATGAAGTTTTGCATTGTTTTTCCAGAGAGCAGAAAGGTTTGGTTAGTTAGTTTTTGAGCTCACCTCCGCAAGTTCAGGATTCAACATAGAAACTTCGATCATGAATCTCGTAAGAGTGACACCTGTGGTCTCGCAAACCTCGTCGAACACAGGGGCATTGGTCTGGGTCGCTGACGACTTTGAGGATAAAGTGTGATGTGTAGAGTGAGAAAGCTTGTCCACGAAAAGAAAAGAGATTGCGCGAAAAAGACAAATAATTCACGCGCAAAAACATTGCTACGACACAGCAACACTCAAAATGACAAAAAACACGAGCTCAAACACCTCGATCCACTGCGTCCTATCTAGTCATCGCTGCCGAACGTTTGGGTTACAGTTCTCACCCTCAGAGAGGTAAATTGGGGCCTTGATACCATTGATGGGTAGTTCAGAAAGCTTGTCGCCAGGACCGGCAACATATAACTGAGAAGTACCATCATTGTGGTGTGGAAATCTTGGAGGAGAGCAAAAAATGTGTGAGGTAAAATTGATTTTTTTCCCATCCCATAGGTTGTTTACGCCATTATAAACTTCGTTTCCCTTATCCTGACGCACTGTTAAAATGATCCTAATAAAAATATCATCATTGCTACTATTCCTTTCAGCTTTCTCGACAAAGGCCTTTCAACTCAAATTTGCCGAGCCATGCAACCAAGGTAATCTGTGGGCAACAAGGGAAAGTTCAGCAGGCGTGGACTACTCGTCTGGATCTGAGTATGGAGGGGGTGTGGCGGGGTGGGGACCGAGTAGTTGGAAGGCCAAGCCTCCTAATCAGATGCCTGTCTATGATGGTGAGTTTTCAGATTTCCTCTCTGTTTTGAGTTAATGTTGGTGCTCTTTCTAGTGATACTTCTATTATGCCCGTTTTTTCTCGTCTATGCGAATATTTGTTTTGCCCTCATTTCATCCTCCCTCACCCTTACGTCGCGTCTGCTCACGTATTCACTTCAAATTCAAATTCTCACCATCACACTCCACACTCCCAGACCAAGCTAAATTGAAGGCAACGACGGACAGAATTAGTGGTTTTGCGCCACTGGTCTTTGCTGGGGAGGTTCGTAACCTTCACACGAAGCTTGCGATGGCGAGCCAGGGACAAGGATTTTTGCTCATGGGGGGGGACTGCGCAGAAAGTTTTGATGATTTCAATGTTGACTCTGTGCGAGACACGTTCCGTGTGATCCTCCAGATGGCCCTTATTTTGACTTTTGGCGGTAATCTACCTGTGATCAAAGTAGGCAGGATGGCTGGTCAGTTTGCAAAGCCCCGGTCAGAGCCTACGGAGACCAAGGACGGCGTTACACTTCCCTCCTACCGAGGGGACATCATTAACAAGGACGAATTTACTGCTGAGGGTCGGGAGAACAACCCAACGAATATGGAGACTGCGTATCATCAGTCGTCCCAGACTTTGAATATACTCAGGGCCTTTTCAACGGGTGGGTATGCTGACATCTCGCGGCTGCACGCTTGGAACCTTGATTTTGTGGAGGGTACTGAGGATGGCAGCCGCTATAGGAAGTTCGCTGAGAAGGTTGATGAGAGGTGAGAACTGGAACGCTTCGGAACGCACAGGAACGCACGCGTCGAAGCTCGTGACCATATATTGATATTCTAACCTCTTCTACAAAAAAACCCAACAAATAAACGCGACAGCCTCCGCTTTATCAAGGCAATTGGAGTGGATACTTCTGACTCAACTTTCCGCTCCACTGAATTTTTCACTGCTCACGAATGCCTCCTTCTTCCGTACGAGCAGGCACTGACCCGCCAGGATTCAACCACTGGAAAGTGGTACGACTGCTCTGCTCATATGCTCTGGGTAGGAGAAAGGACGAGGCAGCTTGACGGCGCCCATCTTGAGTTTGTGAGAGGAATTGGGAATCCCTTGGGTGTCAAAGTATCGGACAAATGTACCCCAGACGAACTCATAAGAATATGTGAGACGATGAATCCAGATAATGTGCCGGGTCGACTAACGGTGATTGTCAGGATGGGCAATAAGATCCGCGAGAATCTCCCTGGCCTTATTCGCGCCGTCCAGCGTGAGGGAAAGAGTGTCTTGTGGATCAGCGACCCTGTTCATGGGAACACATATAAGACAGCCAACGGCTTCAAAACTCGAGGTTTCGACATGATCAGGGAGGAGCTGAAAGCATTTTTTGACATTCACGAAGAGATGGGTAGCCACCCCGGCGGTGTCCACCTCGAGATGACAGGCGACGACGTGACAGAGTGTGTTGGAGGTATTCAGAACATCGCGGAGGAGCAGCTCGGTTCTCGCTATCACACCCATTGCGATCCTAGGCTCAACGGAATGCAGGCGCTTCAGATGGCGTTCCTCATCGCAGAAAGGATGAGGAAGAGCAAGGGGTTGCCTCCAGTGGACAACTGACGTTAAGGCAATTTAAGAATAATTTTGCATTTTTATAGCCGAAAGCATAAAACTATTTCAAGATCCAAGACCTATTTTCTAGAATGCACAACAACACATCACTCTTCACGCCAATGTATCTCTCCATCCTCTCAATTTTCGACCATACTGGGTTCAACTTCAGTGTAGTCACTGGCCATGGAAGAGTCACTGGCCATGGAAGAGGCAGTAGAAGAAGGATCCATGGTTGTTGTCTCTCCGCTTGTCTGGTCGGTCACATCCGTAGACAACACAGCTTTACCATCAGAAGAGGGGGTAACCCTATTTTCGCGGTGAGTCCTCTCTTTAATCATTTTTGCAAGCTTAAACGAGTGTTCCTTCAGGCCTTTTCTGTTTCTTTCGAGAATAAGTTTCTTTTTGGGGACCCCCACAAACATGAAAACAGTGGCTGGACTGCACCCCATAGAAGTGAGAAAAATCTCCCTGACATTCTTGAAAAGGTAAATGTCCAAAAGTGGCGAAAAAGAAGCACTCGCGGTCGCGCCCAATGCAGCAAGTATGTCCGGCCACCCTTCAGTGTCAGGAACCAACTTGAAAGCGTGACACAGAATCAACCCAATCGCCGGTGACCAACATACATTGAAAAACAAGAAGTGCACGAAAAGCTTAACGGCCACCTCTTGCTCGGCTGTTTTGTCCATCTTGCTTTTCCTTACCATAATAAAAATTTTCAAAAAAGCCTGGCCACTCAGCGGGACGGGGTACATAACGAGCGCAGCACACCACAGGGCAGATTTTAGCTGGTAAAAGTCCGTCAATGTGTACTGTCCACTGGGCTGCATGCTTATCCTTCCGAAAAAAGGAAAAAAGCATAGCAACACAGAAATGACAGTGGCTGAGCACCAGATCATTACGTGCGGTTTGATTCCGAAACTTTTCTTCTTCATCAAGCAAATGTGAACATAGCGTTCATATGCAATGAATCCATATGTGCTGCAGAGTACTGCACATATGATCTGCCCAAAGAACCCGAAAAGCACACCAAGAATTCTGGCAGTCTCATCACCAAGGGAAAGAATCTGCCCACCGCCGAAAATTTCTTTACTGATAAACCACATCAACAAGTTGCAGCAATAAATTGTTGAAGCAAATGTGAGGGCACATATGTGAAATGAGCTGCTGTGCCTCACATAGTTCCTGTACTGGTAGAACCCCTTCAGTTCGCAACAATTCAGGAAAAGGCCACATACTATCTGAAACATCTGCGTGAAGAGAGAGAAAGATAGTGTTGGGAGAGAGGGTACGATAATAAAAAGAACCAAAAATTCGAAGTGTTTGGCAGGGTTTTTTCCCTCCTCCTGATTTTTCCCTGCTCTTACAACAACACTTTTTTTTGGGCAGTGCTGCAAAGAACAAGGGGCCCTCCGAGCTGTGAACAAACCTTTTGTTCTACTCAAAGGTATTTATACTAACCTGCACCTTCCCGAACCAGCTAAACTTATCAGCGTTCTGGTTTATCCTGTAGACAAAATCGCATTCCATATCCAGCCCATCAGAACAGGTGTTGTTTCGTGGAAGGATCATCGACAAACCGTTCGGTGTATATTCCGCAGCTTGTATTCTGCCCAGCGAAGATGCTATCCGCTGCTTTTAGAGACACCTCTTGCGGCCAGGTAAGTTTTTTTTTGCTTGTGGAATGAGTCAGGTAACAGGCCAGGCAGGTAGGTTTTACCAGGTTGGGCAACAAGCACAAGACAAAAGATTTCGGACAGTACACAGGTCACCTTTGAATGATAATATATTTGTAATCTGTCAAAAAAACAGCACACACCTTCCAAAATATATAAATATCTAACAAACAACCTCGACGTTGAATTTCCTGCGGCCTGCGGCCTGCGGCGAAAGCTGGCGAAATCGGAAATCGGGAAAACAAACCACAACTGCGTCATTATTATTGACCACCGAAGCTTCTCAATTCCCGCCACCGAAATAAATGTGGAGAGCGTTGATCTTGCTTTTAATAACTTTTGTTGTTTATGTCAACTTTTCCATGTCAGAAGATGCTTTCCAGGGAAGCAGACATTCTTCTCACATTAGAATAGGTGAAAAATCGGTGCGACTCTTGGTGACAATCCCTATTAAAGCAACCAACGAGAGACGGAATAAGCGCATGATATCAAACCTTTGTCGGTTGTCATTCCCTCTCCATGAAGAAATTGACATCAGCTTCCTTGTCGATAAGGAATCAGATGCGTTATTGCGACCGTTAATACCCCTGATGATTTCATGCGACTATCTTGCATCAAAAATAAAAATCGAATTAGATCCATTTGAGGTCGAGAACAAAAAGTCCTTTGTTGAAATGGAAGACAACTCTGCTTTCAGGAGGCACGATCTTTCCATACAACTGCAGAGGAGGGTTATGATTGCCAAAGCACGCAATTACTTGTTGGATACCTCATTAAAGAAATATCATACACATGTATTGCATATAGATAGTGATTTGCAATCCTATGAAACTGACATAGTAGAGAAACTTCTGAAAATAGACACTGACATTGTCGTTCCCATGTGCTTCTCCTCGTCAAACGAGAAACTTTATGATCTTAACTCTTGGGCGGAGACACCCGAATCACTTAGAATTCTCAAGAAAACGCCTAGTAACGTTCCTCTTTTCGAGGGTTACGGCTCTTCGTCCGGGAGGAAGAATGTTTATAAGCTAATGCAAGAAAAGGAACAAACAGGGGAGAATGGGCCCGGAGAGAAGATCGCCACAGTGTCACTAGATGCTGTGGGAGGTACAATGATACTAGTCAAAGCTAAGGTCCACCGTGCCCTTGGATCTGTTAATTTCCCCCTCCAGTTGACTTCACACCATTCAGTTGAGACAGAGGGCTTTGCTCAGCTCGCTAAAGGGAAGAGGTTCGAGGTGCTCGGCGCTAATTATAAAATATACCATGCATAACAGTAGTAGAAAAAGCAAAGCGGCAAGAATTTGCGATCTAAATTATTTTCCATGTTCACCACTTGTGTACTCAGTAGAAGCTCACAAGTATGACGGACGGTCGGGTTCATTTAGAATGCGTCAAGCCACATGCACTGGTACTTGTGCCCCGGATCAATCTGACAGTCCGTGTAAAGCAGCAAAGAAACGAAAACCAGAAAAACCACCACCCTGAGCAGCGCTATTCCCCGAAATAGCTTTGTACCCATTCCATTCAAAAGCCGAAATATGTCCTCAAGCATTGCTTCACTCGTCATGATGTTCTTGTCCTGCGCCATGCTCAAGTACAAAGTGTCCTTATTCTTGTTGGTGTTGTGTTCTCCACTCATATAAATGCTCTTCAAATTCTCGGTGCTAATGTAAATCGATCCATCTGGGTGTGACTCCTCGCTTATTATCCTATCCAGACGTTTCCCGTTCTGTGTGGCAGTGGTGTGCTGCATCTTATTGGCGTGTCGGGGCGGAGTAAAAAGCTTTGAGTCGCTTTTGCTTTTGGTAATGTCTTTCTTCTTGAGGTTTTGTTCACTGTCAGCTTCAATCCCCTCATCGAATTCTTCCACACTTACATCAACTTCAATGAGAGAATTTCCCGTCGACCGCCGGAGCTCGCTTGCCCGCAGGGCATCGATGAGCGACAAGGAAGAAGCCCCCGATGTTCTATTCGTCGTAGTAGTCGCCCGCTCGTTGTTAGCAAAGTGTTCGCTGCTAAAACTCACCCGGGCGTTGGTCGTATTCGCCATGCTCCCTCTATTCGTAAAATATAAGGAGGGGCGAATCGAGGGCCGGAGGGAATTACGGTTGGTCTTCGTAAAAGTGCGTCGGTGAGAGCTTAGCCGATCAACTTTCTCGTCTCCATCGTTCCAGCCTCGAAGCAGGCTTCCTAATTGCTCGTGGGCATCATTTTCAACATTAAGGCGTTGCCTTTCTTGTCGCTCCTGAGAGGTTAGTTGCGACGACTTGGGCTTTGTTAAAGGCACCTTATCTCCCCAATCTCGTAAAAGGGGTTGACTCAAGTCAACATTGGCACCACCTTTTGCGTCATCATTGGTGCTTCCACTGGCGGCGGTGACTCGGCCACTCCCAAGCAGTGTTGCACGGCCATTTGCACTGGACAAGCTTGCGTTCAACCTCTCCTCGACCTTCCCGTCGCTGAGTCCACTAAAACGCTTCTTTTGCACCTCTTCCCATTGAATTTCCTGCGCATTCCAAATCAGATCATCCACAAGCGAGTTCTTAGCAAGAGTTGGACCGAAAAATCGGAGAGTGGCGTAGAACGGAAGTTGCTGGAGACCGAAAAAGTATATGTATGCAAAGGGCTGAAATATGGCGAAAGTGATGTAATAAGGGTCAATGTGCAAGAAAATAAGGAGACATAGCGCCAGAAACAAAGAAAAGAACATGAGTACAGCCTGAAATGTTCTCAAGGGTAGCTCTGGAGCCTTCCCCGGAAAGCATTTTCTCCACTCGCATTCCTCCATGAATTGTGGGCAGAGCTTGTTTCTCATTTTTCGCTCCGTTTTTTCGAGTTCGTCCTCAGTGTGATTGGTGTGGTTGGTGTGGTTGGTGTGGTTGGTGTGATTGGTGTTGTTGGTGCGATTTGTTGCGTGACTATGATGCGACGAATGATGCGACGAATGAGAGCTGCTTTGGAATTTGGCAGTGCGCGTTTTCCGCTCGCTCAAGTTGCTGGTGGAGGAGATCTTCATGATCGATGTCGGCTGTTGGTCACCTGACACAGTACTACTATTTTCTTTATTCACTATACTGCCAGGACTAGTCATAGCATTCCGATCAGAAGTGGAAATATTGGCATCTCCTCGATCGAAATTTCTATCTTCAATCTCCATCTTGGCGCTGAGCAAGACAAGCTTTGCCCGAGACCTCTCCACACGTGCCCATACGATCCCATTGACCACAAAAAGGAACCAGACAATACAAAAAAGCCCCCAAAAGGGAGTGGCATTGCTGTTCACGTCGTCCGTCCAGAAATCGTCCTCATCTACATCGATTTCACCGTCCATCATGTAATCAATGTAATAAGATATCATTCCAGAGATGACCACAAATGCTAATAAACTCGTCCACATCCGCCATCCGACTTGGACCATCTTGACACACAATGCAGACGTGCACCGGTCGATGTATTCCGCATAATCAAACGGAAGATCTGTGGGAAGCCCCTGGCTTACCAAAAAATAATGGCGAGTTAAAAGATACAACTTGCCAAACATTCTAGCTTCTAGCTTCCCGTTGCACCCGAATGGGAATAATACGAACCACCAGCGCGCCTCTCTCTGCTGCTGGATGGTTCGTAGCTCGGTGATACAGTCAATAAGGCTGAATTTTATCAAGTCAGCCTCGTGCTCCCTGCATTGAAGAAGAGCCCTCTTTGTGGCCTTGGCCAGAACTCCAACGAGAGAATAGTAAATAATCATCATGCAAAATAACGTTAGATGCACGAACTCAATTAGCAACACCTGGTTCTCACCGATGCTCGAGGCCTGAGAGATCGCAAATAGTACAAAAGAGATGAGCCCGAGCATGGAGAGCTCTGCCAGCATTGCCGCGGTAAAATTCCGCCAGAAACGATCATGCTGCGCGGCATGAACTGCTTTATGGATGATATGCTCTGCGACAAGAGCAAATAACACGAGAACACAGACAAGCACAGCCAACGGGATGGTTTGGGACTCCAAATCAAGGCATGCAAATTCTCCATCCCACTTTGCCCCACAATCATGATGATGATGATCGTCACCCTCGTCCGACTTCAATGTCGGCATAGCCTACTCAGCGTATTCAAGGAAAGAAAAAATTAAGGAGATAATATGGTTAATTACTCGAACTCTGATTTTTGACAAATCAGATTTATTTTAGATGACAATACCTTTTCAATGTGGTTTTTACTAGCTTTCACGCTTGTAATCAACTCCGCAACTTCCGAAAGTGATGCTCTCTTTTTGACAAAGTGTGATTCTACTGATCCACACCAAAAGTGGATTGGGGACACATTTCTTTCTCTTGAGGAGGGGGCTTCTTACTCTCGTATAACCAACTTTGCGACAAAACAATGTCTTTCTTCAGATCTAAACTCAGATCCAGCAATGACGGCTGATTGTGACACTTCACCTTCAAAATGGTTTTACAATGGAACAAACAGCACCTTGAGCTCGGCAAACCCGCATGTATGTCTGGATGCCCACGCAGGACGAGGACCTGAAATGGACCTTTGGACTTGTCACGAGGAAGATAATTACGACCACTTTAATCAGATGCTGACTTATGATAAGTCAACACAACAACTAAAAACTATTGAAGGGGTGGGAAATTGTAATTCACAATGTGTTACTGTGCTTTCACCAGACCATTCGAAGCCAATAGATGGAGAAAAGAGCTGCAGCTCTACTGCAGCACTAACTTTACTCCCTCAAGACAGAGAAAACTTATCTGCTAGTCTAGATGGCAGTCCAATGGGACTATACCTCGTCGCTTCTCGTAGCAATTCAACCCGATGGACAATTTTTCTTGAAGGGGGAGGCTGGTGTTTCTCTGATGAGGACTGTCTAATTAGAACAACAACTCCAAACGGGAGCAGTAAGAAGCTTCCGTTGACGCGTAATTGCCAGTGCTACAACACAGATGGCGACGCGTTGTTTCAAGATTGCAATTGTCTGTACTTGCCGTATATGGATGGTGCTTCTTTCTCAGGTAATTTGGCCAACCCTGTTTCTGTTTTAAATGAGACTTCAGGCCAAAATGAACTCTTGTATTATCGGGGTATAAAAAATCTCGACGAGTCTCTGAACTTTGCCCTCGAAAACGGACTGAGGGAAGCGACCGAAGTTGTCGTGAGCGGAGGCAGTGCAGGGGGCCTGTCGACTTTTCTCCATGCAGATAGAATTGGTGCCAGGATAAGGAAGGAGACGAACGTTGCAGACGAAGTGCATTTTTGGGCCGCTCCTGATGTAGGTTTTTTTCTTGATCATGAAGATTTCAATCATAACGGCAGTAAGCCTTTCACAGATGATTGTTTGAATTTGGCGACGATGGTCAACATGACCTTCGATGAAGATGGAGGCTTGATGGAACAGTGCAAGGATGCACTTGTTTCGCGTAGCATGGACCCGCGGTTGTGCTTCATGGCCGAGCACGTTGTTGAGTTCGTCGAAACGCCCTTGTTCTTCTTCAACTCCAAGTTTGACAGCTTCCAACTCGCCAATATTTTGGGCGCAAACGATTTCTCCAATGAGACACAACGGGAGAGCTCCAGTCAATATGGGGAGGATTTTCTCAGGCAAATTGGCCCTGCACTAGCTGACGAAAAGAAAAATAACGGCTGTTTTATTACATCATGCATATGTCATGGATGTCCATGGGGCGCGCTGGAGTTAAGTGGACTTTCTGCCTATCAACATTATGCACTTTGGGTAGAGGACACCATTTTTGGTAGGACAACAAACACTAGCAAAGGACACGTTAGCATAGACGAAAGTGTTCAACCAAACGGAGGAGATAATGCACCTGCAAGCGCTGGGTTCCAAAAGTGTGATCCATTTGAGTGAAAAAGTTTTGCTTTGTTGTTGCAAACCAGGAATTTTGAGGTTCTATTTGTAGGGTAATACTTAATTAATAATAATGGAATAACGCTTGCTGAAAAACTAAAATGAGAACAACCCATTCCAAGCTTTTAAAACCAATTCATTTCAAATTCCTGTACTATGACCATGACCAATTCTCATTCGCTGCCTTTCGGATAGATTCTGATTCACCGGCAGGTAAGAGAGTCTTTCACGTGATTTTTTGCACTGTCCCTATTTTAATCATCAACAACTTACCTTCTTCAATCATACCCGTCCACTTTCTCTCTTCAAGAAAAATAATTCTTTCTTGAATCTTTTATTTTACAAAAACAGATGAAGCTCTTTTCTGCCATTTCATGTCTTCTGGCCTCTCTGAGCCAAACTAGTGCATTAGCTCCACGCCGTGTCCTGATTGACGGGCAGAACTTTGTTGACGCAACAACAAAGGAAAAACTACTCTTGACTGGCCCAAAGTGAGTATCCAATTGTGACAATTCTGATTTCTCCAGGTGTCACCACTGGCCCCCTTCCAACCCAAACTAACCCGGCCTTTCCTCCCCTCCACTCCACGCATAATATTCATTCTATACCGAAAGTATCGTTGTAAAAGGACCTCCATACTTACCAGAAGTAGCTGGTGACAGCATATGTGTGGACAATACTAGTGGGGACTGCGAAGCCACAGGGAGCTGCACGAGCTGTGCAACTTTTAACCAGGCTGATGTTGATCACATCAAAGCCCAAGGTTGGAACACTATCAGATTGTCTATCGTGTGGGCTGGAGCTCAGACTGAACCCGGAAATGAACTCAATGCCGACTTCCTACGTCGTCTGCATGCCATTCTTGATATGACAGACAAGGCCGGCCTGCATGTTTTCTTGGATAACCATGGCGATATGGTAGGCTCTGCTAATTGTGGAAACGGGTTACCGATGTGGATTAGCCAAGCTGCTGCCCCAGATCTTATTGGTAAACCGCTCACGACTGAATTGCCCTACAGCCTTTTCATGGATGTCAAGGATACTAATGGATACTCCACCTGTGGAGATGATGCGGCCAAATGGGGTGAGTATGCTGGCGACCCCAACTACAACTTGCTGAACCAGTGCTGTATAGCAATGAATGCTGGTGGTAACCAACCAAACCTAGCTTTCAGCAAGCTGGGCCAGTATGCCATGAACTACATCCAGAAGCAGGGCGCCGGAAGGGAAGCCTTTGTTAAGTATATGAGGCTGGTGGCTGAGAGTGTGGTCGACCACCCCAGTGTCTTTGCAATCGAACCGATGAATGAGCCTATGAGCATCAAGAGAGGTGATATGTTTGACACCTGGAAAGAGATCGCCTTGGCTGTCAACAGTGTTATCCCTGACATGGCAGTAGCTGTGTGCGACATAGGAGAGGGAGGTATTATCCCGGATTGGCTTACCAAGATCGACAATGTTGACATAAGCCACAGCGATATCGTTTGGATGCAAGGTCAAACAACGCTCTTCTACGCCTGGCACTGGTATGGCAACCCGAAGTCCACGAGTGACGCCATCAAGAATGTCCAGGCCATTAGCAAAGATTGGAATATGCCAAGTTTGTTGACAGAATTTATGAGCTGTGACATCTGGCACGCGGCGGAGGATGCTGGCATCGGGTTCAACTACTGGCATTACAGTGCCTATTGTAACACTGGTCCCAACTTTGGGAACAAGAAGGTGCCAGATGAGACTTTTGGAGCCTGCATATTGGGTTGGGGAGGTGGAAATCCGAGCAAGACTTGCCCACGCACTTCAATAAGTTTGAGGGGCAGCACAACAGATGGACTCACTGAAAGCGAGCGAAAGCATGAGAGCGAGAAGAATGTGCTTCAGATGATCCCTCAAGTCCCCAAAGTCCCCTACCTAGACCATTTACGCAACGACCTGCTAGAAAAAAATAAATAAAAAAGTGTTCATCAGTGCCAAGGATGACAGTGGTGACAAACTGCTTTGCATGACGATAAATACCGCAGTGCAGTAACAAACCTACCCTGCTTCTTGTATAGCATATGGATAAATTAGCATTGCACATTTTACAACAGTATCTAAGTCATTA
>Ga0115557_1001827_pt1 | contig 14486 bp, 9 predicted proteins | sample COGITO_mtgs_1104_FD_87280 | JGI IMG/M metagenome (GOLD analysis project Ga0115557, IMG submission 87280) | Pelagic marine microbial communities from North Sea - COGITO_mtgs_110421 | ecosystem: Environmental > Aquatic > Marine > Epipelagic | place: Germany:Helgoland, sampling site Kabeltonne...
ATACATAAACACACACACACACACACACACATATATTATTAAAAGAAAATGGGCTTGTGCGTCTCGAAACCGATGGAATCGTCGACCGAATCGACTAAAACGACGACGCGTAATACTAAATCAAAGTTAACAAAATCCAATTCATCTGTCGTGCAAGATCCGCGGTCGCACAAAATCACGCGCGTGAACGGCGCGAGCATAAAGTCTCTCGGGAACGCGTTGTTCTTTCCGGACAAAGCCATGCCGTGCAAATCAATCACCGTTCCAAACTTTGTGTGCAGAAGAGGCACTGCTTGCGAGTATGCGCACGCGCAAACAAACTTGACGTTCTTTTTGGATTGTTTGAACTCCGCCGAGTTTTCGTTGGACGTGTGCATATTCCAACTGACGTGTAACGAAATCGCCGAGGCGGTGACGAACGCGGTGAAAAGAGGCGTAAGGGTGAGAATTATCACGGACGCGAATAACGTGGACAGCAATGGGTCGGATATTCGACGATTGAACGAACTCGGAAGTCCGAACAAAGGGTTTCATTATAATCACAAGATGGGGATCCAAATCAGATGCGACGAAAGAGTCGGAAGCCAAGAGTGCCGAACGAAGCCGCACATGCACCATAAATTTTGTATCATAGATTGCGGGCAATCGAAAAAAGATTACACGAGCAATACGAAATTAATGAATGGAAGTTTCAACTGGACGAGACAAGCGGTTTTGGAGAATCAAGACAACGTGATGGTTTTAGAAGGCTCGGTGAACTTCCCGATGATTAACGCCTATCAGCAATCGTTTAACATGATGTGGTCGAAATACGAACGGTTCGTGCTGCCGAGGGCGGGTTAGTCGTGATGATGATGACGAAACCGAGCCTACAGCGGCGCGCGTAGTAGTGTATAGTGATGATGATATTATTGTGTTGTGCTAGTGCTTGTATTATACTGATGAAAAGAATATCTTGATTTTTATTTCATGAAAATTTCATTGTTTTATGTGTACAAGCGAATTTGCGACTTTTCACTAATGGCGCAAAGTCGACTTTTCAACGGCACGTCGCCGCGCCAGTCTTTCTACTAAAATACCTTTTCTTCTTCTCCTTCCTGCTCTCTCAACTCCGAAGCGGACGATAACGATTTCTTACTTTTCGAAGAGAAGATACCGGTCAAGAACCCTTTCTTCTTCTTCTTTTTCTTTTCCGCCTCCGCGGAAGCCCCCTTCTTGAGGTCGTCTTCTTTCGCCGCCTTCATCGACGAAAACGCGATTCCTTTCTTCTTTGCCGACGCTTCCTCGTTCTTCGTTTTAATCAAATCCTCTCTAGTATCCGACTTTGTCGCCGCTACCCTTACCCTCCCTCCGCTCGAGTGCTTACTCGACAACTCGCTCAAATTCTCTTCCTCTTCTACGATGGTCTCGTAAATTGCGTCGTTTTCCTCCTCCTCATCGTCTCTCTCTCCTCCTTCGTACTCTCCATACACGCACGTATTGTACATATCGTCCTCGGCTTCGTCGTAATCTTCGTCTCTGTTACTGTTCATTTCGTCTCTCGATTGCGCCAAAAGCGCTTTGATTCGCTCGGAAAATTTCGCCGAATCCGAGACTTGTTGCTGCTTATCTTCATCTTTCTCCTCTTTGAGAACCTTCACTTGTTCTCGATGTTCTTGTTCTTGATGTTGTTGTTGCTTTTGATGTTGCGAGGCGATCCGGCGGAACCGTTCCAAAGTCGTCGCATCGTCTCCCACGTCGATCGACGCTCGCTTCGACCTTCGTCCCGATTCTTCCTCCAACTGTAACAACTCCTCTTGGTGATGTTTTTGTTGTTGTTGTTGTTGTTGTTCTCCCCCTCGACTGCTGTTGCTGTTGTTGTTGTTGTTATTGCTGTTGTTGTTGTTGTCCTGACTGGATGAACTTCTTTTGGGACTTCCGTTATCATTCGCATCACTCGTCGTCGTCGTCGTCGTCGTCGTCTGAATCGTTTTCATTCTCGTTAGGTCAAGATTTTGGAAACCAACTGTCGCATCGTCTTCATCTTTCGCGCGACAACTGCTGCTCGTATTATTACGACTCCCAGGAACCATCGTCGAGGATGATGACATCCTGATCTGTTTTACAAAAGCTTCGAAAGAGTGGTGGTACTGCTCTTTTTCTTCTTCTTCTTCTTTGTGTATGCGTCGATAAAGTGTCGGGCGTGAATGCATTAAAATACGAGAGGAAAAAGCTCTTTTGGATAACTTAAAAGACAGTCATGAGAGTGTGTCTCTTCATCTTCTCGATCGAGTAAAAAAGTGTTTCTCGTCGCATTTGATGGAGTTCGCACGAGAAGACCGTCGGTGTTCACTGAATTTCTGTTCCTCCTTCTAATACGAGTGTACTCTCGCGCTGGCTGCTACAATACATCTATGTTGTGAACGCTAGAAAAACAGTATTGAACTCCTACGTAATCGCGGTAGAACAACTACTCTAATAGCCCACTCTCTACTTCTAATACTCTGCGATGCCTTTATCATCACCAAAAACACACTCGTTCTCGTCGTTCTCGCTTTCTTTTTCGTTCTCCGCTTGTCTTCTTCTCATTTCCCGCTCTTTGCGCGCGATTTCCGGCGTCCAACCGACCCCGACGGCGACGCCTTTCGGCCGGCGCGAAAGCGGCTTCTCGGCGACGATAAATTTTTCCCCCTCGCGAGCGCGTTCGGAATAGTTGTGATATTTTGCGAATTCGTGCATGACGATGCTCGACGCGACTGCGACGTTTAGAGACGCCGTACCTGCGCCGTATTGCTTTATGTAGACGAAACCGTCGCAGATTTTCTTTTGTTGAGGGGTCATCCCGTGGCCTTCGTTACCTGTTTTCGTTGCGAGTCGAGAACGAGAACGTCAATCGGGAGAACTCCAAAGAGGAATGAAAGAGAACGGCGGCAACGAAAGAAAGAGAGAGAGAGAGACATAATAGAAAAAAGGCAACAAGTACATCGATTTTTCACTCACCTAAAACAAAAGCCGTGTTGCCTTTCCACGGATACTTCGCCACGTCCACGCTCTCCTCGGTAATCTCCACCCCTAAAATCTCCTCAACATTATAAGTCTCTCTCATCGTCTCCCTGCATTCCTCCAACGTTGGATGGTGTTCAATCTTCACGTGCGCGTCCGATCCTTGCGACCCAAAAACGTTGTAATGCGCGGATCCAACCAAGTGCATGGATTTCACATCAAACGCGGTGCAGTTGCGACAGATGGTGCCGATGTTGTGTTTTTTAGACACGTTTTGGACGATGAAATGCATCTCAGCAGGGGGTACCTTTTCAGAAGGCATCTCTTTCTCTTCTCTTCTCTTCTCTCGTTATTAGTACTGTTATTGTTATTCGTATTCTCCAAAACTCTGTCTCTCTGTCTCTCTGTCTGTCTATCGCGCGCGTAAAGCAAAGTTCATCAGAGAGCCGACTTATAGTAGAGATATCGTTACCTTTTCTTTGTTGTGTCTGTGTTTTTTGTTTTTGGCAGTTTTGGCGGCAAAAACGTCAATTATTCGTCAAAAAATCTCAGTCAACGCATGTCTTTTGCAAAAAAGAGATCCTCCTCCTCCTTCTCACGCAAAGCGGAGACGACGAAAGAGATGACGACGACGACGAACAATAACACTAACGACGAAAACAGCAACAACACCAACACCAACAATTCGTCGTCGTCAAAAAAGTCGTCCTCGTTTACTCTTCCTCCTTCTCCGAATAGGGAGACGATGTTTTCATTCCATTGCTCGGCGACGTGCAGTCACGGGATGTTGAGGTAAGTATTTTTTACTCGCAACATATTCCTCCTCGTTTACCATTAACCATTATTCTCTGTTATTATTATTATCATCATTCAAACGACACAGGGAAATCGAAACGTTCTGGAAGAAGCAAAACGCGTCGTTACGACACGAGCTGTCGACCACGCGTAAAAACGAAACGAAACTGAAACGAGAGTTGGAGAAAATGGAAGATCGACGAGCGAACGAAAGGAAAGAAATGAAATCGATGCGAGAGGCTTTACGAGCGATGCGAGAAGAGGCGAGAAGGCACGAAAAGATTACGATTGATTTGTCAAAGAAGCACGAGGAGGAAATGCAGAAGGTGATGGAGGAAAAATATCGAGTCGAGATGGGAGCGAGTTACGCGATGGATGAAGTTTTAAGGAAAGTCAAGAGGATTACAGTTGTCGATGATGATGATGATATTGATGCGCATGCAGATGGTTCATACGTACATGCGAGCTAGCTTTTGCCTTTCGTTGCTATATTTATTTCTCATGTTCGCAACGTGCAAGTTGTACATCTCCGGAATCGCTTTGACCGCCGCCGCGTAGACGACGCTACTGAACTTCCCTTTACCTGGACCAGTGCCTGGATGTTCGAATTGTGTTTTGACCAATCTCAGGAACGCTTCGGTGGATTCCGGGTCGAACACCCACTCGTTCGGTTTCTTTGATTTTTGAATTTTCGCGTGGCAAATCTCGCATCGCTTTTTAAAATCCTCAAAATTACTCTTCCAAGTGTCCGTCATCCAATCGTCGTTTTTCTCGTCAAAAGTCGCCGCGACGGCTGGAGATTTTGAAGCTGCTTTCAATGGCGTCGGACGCGCCGATTTTGTCGGCGTTGGACGCACAGAGCGAGTGTTCGGCGAGGAAAAACCCGCGGCGTTGTCGATACCATTCTCTCCTCCTTCTCCTCCTTCTCCTCCTTCTGCGACGAGTTTCGCGGATTCCCAATCTGGATTTGCCGTTTTGAAAAACTTGTTCATTTTGTCCCGGAGCGTTTTTTCCGTCCAAACAAACTCCATCTCCGTTAACAAATACATCACCATCGCTCTGGACAAAAACGGGTTAAAGAGCTCTTTCGGCGCTCTCATGCAAAACTCCTCTAATTTTGAGTTCAATTTCTCTTGTTTATCTGCTCTCAAGGCGTGCTGACCTAAACCAAACTCGTTCGCGTCGTCGTTTATTTTCCCGCTAAAAATTTGCGCGAGCTTTGCGAGCGCTTTCACGATTTCAACGAGTTCTGGGTCGTTCTCGTCTTCCGGTTTCCACTCGCCAATCGGTTGCGGTCGTCGGCCAATCAGCGGGTTGCTTACTTTCGTACCCATCGCGCTCACAAACGCAGCCGGTGGCTCGATACCATTCGCAATCATTTCCTCGCGCATATTCATCCACTTTCTCGTCATTTGGTCTTTAGACAAACCAACCAAAGGCGCGTATTTCTCGTTTGTCGAAGCTATGCTGACGATGTGCGCCCACGCGTGGCCGAATTCTTCCACCCCTTCTTTCAACGCGGTGAGCATAGGCTCCGTCCAATTGATCGTCCATCCGCGTCCACATCTGATCTCTCCTCTAGCTTCCGCTTCCAGTCTTAGCTGTTCTTTTTGTTTGTAAGTCAACTCAACTTCGCCTTTCAGCGGCGTCGTGCCGTCGGCGTTGACGTTTTGAATTTCTCCTTTATTCACAAAGAAACCGGAATGTTTCGTTTTCCTCCCATCTCGGTCGAAATACTCGTCCAACTCTTCGTCGTCGATCCAATCGTCGTCGACGTCGTACCAATCGATGTCACCACGTCGGCGTCGCTTGTTGCTTTTCTCCTTCTTCTTTCTTTTCTTCTTCTTTTCTTGATCGTTTTGGGGCTGTTTTTCGTCGCTCCCCGGCGCGCTTTTATCGTCATTATTCGCGTTCTCTTCATCGCCACCAGTACTACCTTTCTCTCTTTTCGCTCTCTTCTCTTTCGAAGGTGGTGCCACCAACGTTCCTCCGGGCGTCCTCGTCGGATGATCGTCTTCCATCTCCGACCCGCTCGAATCGTCGTCCTCGTCGTCGTCCTCTTCCTCGCTTCCATCCTCCTCTCCTTCGCCCTTCTCCCCATCTTCCTCCTCCTCCCCATCCTCGCTCATTTCCTCTTCCTCGCTCTCTTCTTCATCCGAACTCTCTTCAGAGGACGAATCGCTCTCGTCTCCGCCTTGCACCCCGCCTTGATACAGCGCCTCGATCCTTCGAATAACCGCCGCCATGTGCCCTCCGCCGCCGTTCGTTTCCAACATCTTATCGTTATTCGTTTTGCTCAATTGCACATCTCCTCCTCCTCCTCCTTCTTTTTCGGCTTGTTGTTCTTTCTCTTGTTTCTCCTTCGTTTTCATTCGTTCTTTCACCGATATCCCGGTTTGTTCCTTGACCAATTTTTTGTAGTTGATCACGTTGTCCGAAGAGTCTTCCATGTCCAACTCGCATTTTCTGTTTCGTTGTTGTTTTCGATGAAAAAATTGAGAGAAAATTTCAAAAAAGTCAGTCAGTAGTTTCAACTGTTTAAAGGGAAAGTGGTTTTTGCCCAATACAAAAGCTCGTTTGAAACCACCTATCGACTTTCTCGTTCGAACTGAGCCGCTTTACAACACGTGGCTCCCTTTGGTGGAGTCGTCATTATCGAATGTAATCAGCTGCTGATTGGGGTTTTTGTTCTCGTTCGAATTGAAAGTCGATATGGTTTTCCGAGAAAAAAAGAGAGACGAGAGAGAGAGAAAATTGATGATGATGAAAGATGTGTCATCTCTGCATATACAAACATAAACGCACAGTCGTTTCGTCGCAGGCGGCAGCGCAGAAGTCATCGTCGCGGTAGCGGACGCGATGGTGCCTTCCGCGCCGTTCGTTTTATCCGCGAATACCGTAATCTTGAATCACTTTGATGAGAGGAGAAGAGAGATGCGATTGAGAGAGATGTGTGTATTCAAATCTCAAAATCGTTCCACTTTTGATTGAAAGAGAGACTCCTTGTTCTCTCTTCAGCGATGAAAGTCCAAAGAGAGAGAAGAGAGAAAGTTTGTTCGTCAGAGAGGAGAAAACACACTTTACGACGCTCTCTCTCTCTCTCTCTCTGTGTGTTCTTCTTCCGCGCTCTTCTCTTTGTGTGGTTTCCGCGCGTTCTTTCTCTCTCTTTTCTTTAAATCTTATTACGAAGGAGAGGATGGAAAGAAAAATGAAGAGAGAACGAAGGAGCGCAATTTTGCCTTTGTGCTTAAACCCTACACCCTAAACAGTTTTTTTCTTCAAATTTAATGACGAGTTGATTGATTTAAACGTCGACATAACACACACTTTGCGCGAATAACACAGAATATATATACAGAGAATATATATATATATCTAAACAGAGAGAGAGAGAGAGAGGGAAAGAAGAGAGAGAGAGAGAAGAGAGAAGTGAGAGAAGTGAGTGAGAGAGAGAATCTAAAAGAGAAGAAGGAGAGGAAGAATTCGATCTCCCAAACAAAATCCAATCACATCATCGAACGAAAAGAAATATGTCCGAAGCAGCAGCAACAACAACACCACCCGCTCCCGAAGCAGCAACAACGACAACAACAAATGCAACAACAACAACAAATAAAGTAGCCATAGAAACGTGCGTGCCGCCACCGCCTCGCCCGGGTTGTGATTGCGCGGTGTGCGCGCCGAAACCAGCGCCTGGGGAAACGGAAGCGCAAATTGCGCCTTTAAATTCCGCCTCCCCGTTTCAGCCGTATAAATTAATAAAAGTCGAGTTAGACGGGACGAAACGACCGTTGACGGATGCGGAGCAAAAAGCGCTGGAGAAGACGCATCCGGATATTTGCGAGTGGAACGTTCCTTTATCGTCGGGGAAAAGGAGGTGGCAGAAATCGTGTCAACAAATCTTGAAGAAGTGCACGGCGGCGAGGAAACTGGCGTGGCCGTTTCTCGAGCCGGTCAATTGGGAGGTGTTGAACATTCCGGATTATCCGGTCATTATAAAGCACCCGATTGATTTAAGAACGATTGAGACGAAGTTGAACGCGGGACAGATTGAAACGCCGGATGAGTTTGTGGCGTTGGTGAGAACGGTGTTTAGGAACGCGTACGTGTATAATAAACCTGGGGATCCGTCGGGCGTGAGAGAGTGCGCGGAGCGACTGTCGGAGATTTTTGAGAAGGAATTGAAGAAGCTCGGGTAAAGAGAGAGAAAGAAAGAAAGAAAGCAAGAGAGAGAGAGAACCTATTTTAATACACTATGTACTTACTACCGGTACTACTACTACTATTACTACTACTACTACTACTACTATAATTATTATTACTAACGATCGATCAAGAGCCGACGTATAGACTCGCGCTGAAGACGATGTCTCTTCTAATCAAGGCCATCGCGTCTTCCATTTTTTGCGATAAACTCGCGTCGCCGATAATTCGGGCGACGTTTTTCACGTCTCGACACGTTTCATTTAATCGCGTGATAGTTCTCACGATCGTACCTTCTGGTACATCCGTTAATTGACAAATTTCCGAGAACGGATCCATCATCGCCCATCGATAAACGACTTCGCTTAAACCAAACTTTAAGTTCTCCGCACAATATTCGTCGCCAATGACTGAAAGACCGAAATCTCGTTGGATGTCTCCGGCACGGATAGCCAGAGTATTCGCGAGAGCAATAGAATCTTTCAAATTCACCGGTAAAGCGTCGTAATCTGGTGCAGACGCGTTCTTTTCTTGAAACACCAACGCCGAGAGTAAAGCCGCCGCTTCCGCCGGCGTCAATTTCTCCAAGCACCCGCCAAAAACGATTTCTGCGCCAATCAACTCGTCGCCAGTGGATAACTCGCACGCCACGCGACCTTTCAAAGTCACCGCTCTCGCTTCGTCGAGGTAGCCCATGTATTTCAACACTCTCGTTTTCGTCTCAAAATCAGGCGTGAGCGCTAAATTCGCATCAGACAGGCCGAATTTCAACTGGTCGATTTGATGGAGCAAGTGTCTCTCGCAATCTAAAAGTCTCGACCATTGTGATAACGTTTTTGAATCCACATCAGTTGGCATCGACGGTAGTTGCGCCAGGGCTTCGGCGTGGCGTCGACACGCCTCGGCGTCGTCGACATTGGTGATTTTCAAATCCTTCGTAGGATCGAGCGTTTGTAAAAGTAACGAAGACGAAGGAGTATTGTCGTCTTGTTTGTTTCGAATACTTTTCGTTTCGTGCTCGAGAACGGACAAAACGCGCGTCGCAGCCGCACGCTGATCAGCCTTTCTCGGCGGAGAAGCATCGTCTAATATGGCGTACGCGTCTACGTCTTGAAGTTTCAAAGCCGTCACCGCGTAGATATCGATATCGCGAATGACGAAAACGACGTAATCAAAACCACCCGCGCGCTTTCTCCACGGTAAATCTTTCGGGAGTTGCGCATTTTCCTCCGATATCGCGGGTTGATTACTCGTCAGTTGAGCAGAACTGGCTTTGCTTAATCCTCCTCCTCCTCCTCCTCCTCCCGTCTTCTTTCCGCCTCTCTTACTTTTTCCTCCACCGAATCCGCCAAACATGTCGTCGTCATCGTCGTCGTCGTGCTTCTTCTTCTTTGAAACGAGACGAAGGTTTGATGAGCCGCCCGCGTCTTCATCTTCCCCCTTCGAAAGTTGCGTATCAACCACCGAGGCATCGAGATCGTCGTCGTCTTGAAAATCATCGTCGTGACCTTCATCCTTAATCGCCATGACGACGACGCTTCTTTTCACGTCGCCGTCCTTTTCTTCTTTGATCACCCGTAGAGCGACCGCAAATCTGGCAAACCCACCTTTATCGTCTTTAACGAGCACGACTCTACCCGGGCTCCCGAGCGCTTCCCGAAAACCTCTGGATTTAACGATTGCTTCGTTCGCGCGTTCGCCGAGTTCTTTTAACAATTTTGCAGCGCGAGAACACACCACCGCTCGCGTCCAGTTGAACGGATCCCTGGACGCTTCTGTCGAAATCAAATCTCTCGCTCGCGTCAAAGAAATAATCGCGTGTCGAAGTCTACTCTCTCGGTTTCCGACAGTTTTTTGCGCGTGAAACTCCGCGAAGGATCTCGCCAAAACGTCTTCGACTTTTAAATCTTCCGCTCTCGCGACGTTCAAAATCATCGCAAATGTCAATCGAAATTGCGATTCGAGTTTCGTCGCCGTACCGACGAGAAGTTTACGTAAGGTATTCTCGGTTGGAAAATTGTCCCAACACGAAAGAATGACGGTACCTACGGTGTCTTTCCCGCGTCGTCCGGCTCTACCCGCCATTTGCGTATACTCACCAGGCAACAAGAAACGAAACTCTTGCCCGTCGTGCTTTCGCAAGGATTCAAAGCACACGCATCGCGCAGGGGCGTTTACGCCCATTGCGAACGTTTCCGTGGAGAATAAAACTTTCACGTTACCGCGACAGAAAAGCATTTCAACGATTTCTTTCACGATTGGAAGTAAACCGGCGTGATGTACTCCTAAACCGCGAGAGAGTAGTTCACGAACTCTCGTGACTTGTGGTAAAGTTCGGTCAGCCGGGGATAATCGAGACAGAGCTTTTTCACAAAAGATGTGCGTTTCATGCTTTTCTTTTGACGTCGTCAAATCTACGCCCGTGATACCATCCGCGAGTAAATCGCACTTTCGTTTACTAAACGCAAACACAACCATGGGAAGAAACAATTTCTTCTCCAACGTGCGTATGAGCTCGACCCATTGATTTTTACCGGTGTTTGTTTTCGTCGATTGTCCACTTCCAGTCGTTTTCACGGATTGCTTAACGAAACCTTCTCTTTGCTGCGTGCGATTTCTGCTGCCAGCGCCGGACCCACCTCCTCGACCTGCGTTTGGTTTCTTCACCTCTTGCTTGTTCAAACCTTGATCTTTCAGCAGCGCAGCTTTCACGCCCATATCTTTCCTCTCTTTCGCTTTCAGAGCTTTTTGGTAGCCGAGCGGTAGGAACTGTTCTTTTTCGCCGACGAGATGAAAATCTTTGTCGGGATCGTCGCCACCAAAATATAACTCGTGCTCGAGCGGAACTGGTCTTTTCTTCGTGCCCGTGATGAAAACTTTTTTTCGTTTCGTTTTACCTACCCACCCGGCGAATTCGCGAACGTTCGGTACCGTGGCGGAAAGCATGACAATACCCACGTGTTTCGGCAACATGATGATGACTTCTTCCCAGACGACGCCTCGTTCGCGATCGTTGACGTAGTGGACTTCGTCGAAAACTACCCACTCGACGTCTTTGATGATATCCGCGCCTCGATAAAGCATAGAGCGTAGAATTTCCGTGGTCATAATCAAACACGACGATTCTGGCTTTACGCTAACGTCGCCGGTGAGCAGACCGACGTCAAATCCTGCGTCAGTAAAATCGCGAAACTTTTGGTTGCTGATCGTTTTGATTGGAGAGGTGTAGATTGCTCGCGCGCACCGTTTTTGAGCCAGCGCAAAAGCGTACTCCGCAACGACGGTTTTGCCCGCGGAAGTGTGCGCGGCGACGAAGACGCATTCGTCGCGTTCGATGCGAGCGATGGCTTCTTTTTGAAACGCGTCCAATTCAAAAGGAAAAGTTTTGGCTGGTGAATCGCCAACTGTTGAGCGATAAAATGCATCCACATCAGGTATTGGCGTCGTAATCGCCCACTTTTCTATTTTTTTCATCTCTTCTTTGACGTCTTTGGCGAGTTGCGTCGCGACGGATGTCGATTGCTGATCGTGTTCTCTCAAAAGACTTTCGATTGGGTCGTCGTCTTCTCCGTCATCGTCGTCTAAATCTTCCCCACTTCCTTCTTCTTCCTCCTCCTCCTCTTCGTCCTCCTCCTCCTCCTCTTCTTCGTCTTCATCCGCCTCTTTCTTATACTCCATCCAATCGTCCTCCAGAACGTCCTCGAAAGTCAACATACCTAATCGTTTCGCCACATTTTCCGCTTTCCGTTTCATTTCCTGGTCTCTTTCCATCGCAGCCGCGGCAATCTCGCCGCCACGCACACCAGAGGCTCTTTCGTCGTCAAAAGCATCAATCGTATCCGTCGCTCGCCTCTCTCGCCCGGAGATGACGGACCGTTCAAATCCAGGCGGCGCGCATCCCCTACTCGAATGGCCGTCGTCTCCTTCTCCAACGCCTACGTACTCCTCCAACCAAAATCTGTGCGCTCTTTTCCTCCTCTCCATTCTAAACTTCTCCGTCTTCTCGGCTATTTCGTCCATTCCACCCGGCAAATGCGGCGCATTCCTCGTGCTCCCCCGAACGAAATCAGACCTACCTCCACCACCATTCGCGTCTCCGCCGAAGAACGCGTACGCGTCCTCTCGCCTCGCCAACGTCGCCTCGTCTTCCTCTTCAATCGTAAACCCGCTTTTGCTCTCTCCATCATTATCTCTGCTCGGCATCACGTTCACGTTCACGCTCCTCGCAGATGCGATTGGGATTTTTTTTCCAACGATATCATCGTAGTAGTGAATCACGTCGTCCTCCGTCTTTCGCGACAACAACCGCTCGAGCGTTCGTCTCGCGCTCTTCGCCATCTCCTCGTCTACACTTTTTTCCTTCTCTTCTCTTCGCTCCTTCTCCGCGAACGATCGCGAGATGGCTAAAAGCGATTCTTTCGGCGCAGAATCCACCGGTAACACGAACGGGGGGTTTGATGAAGAAGGAGGAGTCATCACGCGCATCAACTTCTCCGCGACATCTTTCTCGTTCTCGTCGTTCTCGTCGTTCAGCGCAACGCAAGTGACATTCTTTCCGTTTTGACTTTGCGCGAAGAAAAGAAGATACTTTTCAACGTCGGACGATGACGACGACGGAGGAGGAGGAGGAGGGAACTGCATTTGAGTCGACGACGAGAGCAAAAAAGAGAGGGTGGTAAAAGTGTCGCGAAAGTGGCGGTGAAAGAAGAGTGCAAAATGTGACGATTTGGTTCGAGCTTTTTGTTTCTTTCTTACGCGCGTGTGAGCTAAAAAATGAGCATTCGATGTGTCGTCTTCATCTTCACGTCTGGCAATTCTCGTACCTCTGCTCTCCAATCAACCACACGCCTTGGTTCTCGTTTTCCCCACACCCTGGCGATCTGTCGACGCTGTACTCGTTTTCGGGAACCATGGCGAACGCGTCCTCGACCGTCTTCATGGTTGCGTTCGTATAGCCGCACGCGTCGAAGAGTTTGGTCCAGGTTTGGAAATCGACGACGCCGGTTTCCGGGAGCGATTCGGACGCTTGGAACGTTTGTAAGGCGTTTTGAGTGTCGGGACCCATGAACCAGTACTCGGAGTCGTCTTCGCCGCAGTTGAATCCGAGGGTGGAGAGCATGGCTTGCATTTTGTGGACGGTGAAGCCGCCTTCGTCGAGTCGCAAGATGGGCCATTCGACCGAGTCGCCCGAGGAACCTTTCACGTCGATGAAATCGTCCTCAGCGGGAGGACCGGAATCGATGTCTTCCCCGTACGGGTCTTCGTCCTCTTTCGCAACGACGGCTTTTAATTTCTTTTGCGTATCTTCGAACGCTTTTCGAGCGATACCTTCGCGACACGAGGCGACGTCTTCGTCTAAAATTGCCCCGGGCGCCGGTCCCCATTCGAATTTCTCTTTCCCGAGCAACGCTAACCACGTTTTCGTGTTGATCATGCCGTTGACTTCTAATCCTGGACCGTTCGCGCCTTGGAAAAACTCCACCGCCTCTTCCGTCTTCTTTCCAAAATACATCTCCTCCGTGTCGTCTTCCCCGCACCAAAACCCACTCTCCATCAACGCCGCGTGCGCTAAAGTCATCAAATACACGTCGTTGTCGCCGTTTCTCAGTAAAGGCCACTCGTGACCGCGATTGGTCCCATCCCCGGCCCAATTCGCCGCATCGACGATAATCATCTCCGGATTCGATATCGTTTCCCCTAACGCCGGCGTTAAGAGATCGTTCGCGACTTTATTAAAGTACTCGTCTTTCTCTTTCTGCGTCGTTTGCGTAATCGACGACGACGGCTCGGTCGTCTTCGCCATCCCGCTACTCCTTTTACTCATTCCGCCGCCGAAGCCGCCGCTCATAACCTCCGTCGCGCTCGGTGCACCCAACGGTTCTCGTTCCGGTTCCATCGCCCGCATCTCTAGTTTCATCTTTTGCATCTCTTGTTTTAAGCTTTGCACCGTTTGCAACAGCAACTCGGTCGTTTCATCCGATTTTGACTTCTTCTTCTTTGTCTTCTTCTTTTTCTTCTTCTCTTCGGATTCGTTCTTCTTCTTCGTCGTCTTCTTCTTCTCGTTTTTCGAGGAGGATGCCTTTTCGCCGCTTCGCGCGACGATCGAGCATCGAGCGTTGATGTTATCCCTGCGCCAACTGGAAGGAAGAAAAACCGCTCTGGACGCCGCCGACGAACACGACGAACACGAATGCGCTCGCTGTCGTCCTCGTCGCATCGTCAACGCAGAAGGTACGCCTCGAAGGAAAACAGTACCACCGAACAATAACGTCGTCGTCGTCGTCATCGCGATGTTTTGTCTTTTTTCTCTCTCTCTCTTAAAAGCGCGTTTGTGTACGAGTAAGTTGGGGAAAAAGTGACGCAAACGCTCTTATCCATTTCCACACAATTTGACGGGTATAAACGATGCGTTTCTTGCGATCGATCGCGCGTGAGTCGTCGAAACTGATCGTTCGATATAATCCTTCTCGTTGCGTGCGTTCGTATTCTTCTTTGGGAGTGGCAAA
>Ga0115557_1001831_pt1 | contig 14475 bp, 10 predicted proteins | sample COGITO_mtgs_1104_FD_87280 | JGI IMG/M metagenome (GOLD analysis project Ga0115557, IMG submission 87280) | Pelagic marine microbial communities from North Sea - COGITO_mtgs_110421 | ecosystem: Environmental > Aquatic > Marine > Epipelagic | place: Germany:Helgoland, sampling site Kabeltonne...
CAACAACAACGACAACAACAACAACAACAACAACAACAACAACAACAACAACAACAACAACAACAACAACAACGACGACGACGAGTTGGACGACACAAAATGTCTGTCGTCTGACTACCGCGTGAACCCCTCAAAAAGAGAAGAAGAAGAAGAAGAAGAAGAACGAGACAAAATGACGACGGTGGTAGGAGGACAACAATTCGTTCGAGTGGATTTTACAAACATCCGACCGAAAGAGAAAAAAGAGAGTTTTGTGGACGAGAGATTTCACGGATGTTTATCATCAACAACGACAACTCCGCGGTTAAACCAAGAAAACGACGACGACGACGAAGAAGAAAGAAATCAAATCATGTGCAGAAGATGCGCTGCTACTGCGGCTACGAGTAGTAGTTCTGTTACGGAGAACAAAGAAGTGCACGAATTGAAAGCAATCGTGCTGAAGAACGTGCTCTCGAGCGAGGAGTGTCGAGAGTTGATCGAAGGCATCGAAAAGAGGACAGATCGCGGGTATTCGTTTTGGAGCAGCGACGATACATCAGCTACTTCCCGTATTAATGATTCAAAGTCGTCGTCGACGTCTATGTTTAGAAACTCGGATACGGTGGAAGTTCGATCGAAAGAGATTGCGGAAAATTTATGGAAGCGCGTGAGAAAGTTCATCTTGGACGAAGAGCTCGTCATCGACGAAGATCATCCGTTACACGAGAGCGGTTTGGAAGGTAAATGGAAGGCCAACGGAATTAACGACCATTTATTGTTCAATAAGTACGTAGGAAAAGGACATTTCAGCCCGCACACGGACGGCGCGACCGTGGAGAGTTTCAACCGTCGATCGTTTTATAGCGTGTTGGTATATTTGAACACGTGCAAAGAAGGCGGGGAGACGAGTCTGTTTTATAATCAGCCGAAAGAGAGTTCGTTGTCGCACTTTGACGTGGACGAGCAATCTAGATATCGTTGGCCGAAAGATTGGATCGGAGATGTGGCGAAGTGCGAGAGAGGAAGCGTGTTGATATTTAGGCAAGAGATTGTGCACGAAGGCGCGCCGGTTGGTGAAAACGCATTGAAAATAATCATCAGAACGGACGTGATGTACGAAAGAGTGGAGAAGAAGTGCAACGACGAAAACGGACGACGAGCGTACGATTTACACAAACGAGCGCAAAACGAAGAAAGCGAAGGGCATTGGGGAAAGGCGATCGAGTTGTTGAAGCAGTGCAGGAAAGTCTGCCCAGAATATGCCGATTTAGTTAGAATTTAGAATTTAGGTGAATGTAAGCAAAGATTCAGACAAGCAAGCGTACTGTACCTAGTATGTTGTGCTGTATTTCTACTTCTATTTAATTACTACTTTCTATCACTACTGCGCTACTCATCACTCCTTTCTACTCGAAGGTTTTCTTTTTACCTTCGAACGGAATCGTGCCGCCACCCCACGCATCTTGATCTAGCTTCAACTTTGCAGTCCACGAGGGGTGTAACGGTTTGTCGTCATCACCTGGTGTTGTTGATTGCATTTTGACTTTATACTCTCTCTTTTGAGTGCTCGTGGCCGCGTGCTTTCTACGATCGCCACCGTCGTTATCAAACACAACTTTCTTACCTTTCCCGTTGTTGTCTAGAGGAATAATCATCGGCTTTTTTGCATCCATTCGTTTAGCTTTCCACGAGGGATGCATAGATTTGAGATCCTCTTCGGCTTTCCGTTGCTCTTCCTCGACTTTTTCTTGCTCAGCGATGACGTGTTTTGCGCTTCTGCCGTACTGTTGCTCGGCCAGTAGTCTACGTTGCCTTTGGCCCATTCTCGCTTTTTGCTTCTTCTTCTTTGGCGGCGGTAACGGCGCCGATTTCAACGGGTCGTCGTCGTCATCATCGTCGTTCTCATCATCGATATTCTTCTTCCGTTTCTTCTTCTTCTTCTTCTTCTCTTTCGCTTCTTCTCTTGCTTCGCGCATGGCTTGTCTCGTTTCTTCTGAAAGCGACAGACTATCGTCGCTCTCCTCGCCGCTGCTCGAAGAAAATTTTTTCTCGTCATCCTCCTCGGACTCCTCGGATTCTGATCTTGACGACTCCGAATCGCCTCTGTTTGTATTATCGTTACTATTGCCGTTACCATTTTTCTTCTTCTTCTTCTTCTCTTCTTCCTCCGCTCGTCTCTTCGCCGCTTCTTCCTTCTTTTTCTTTTTCTTCTCCAGCCTCTCCTCGCTTCGTTTTCGCGCCTCTTCGATTTGCGTCGCACGCGTTTGCACCAACAGGATCCTCGCTTTCAAACTCTCCATCTCTTCTTTCACGCAGTTGGCGTGTGCGATGCGTCGAGCGACGACTTCTTTTGCTCTCTGCAAATCTTCATTTCCTCCTTCTTTTGAGGAGGACAGCCGCGATGACGCCGGCGGCGGTAAAATCCCGCCTTCTCCTTTCCCTTCTCCTCCTTTTTCTACTTCGTCTTCTCCTTTCGCTTCCCGAAAGCAGTCGTTCGCTAACTTCTTCGCGACGAATTCCAAGTCCTCCACAGAGAGCGTCTTTGCCGCCTGTAACTGCTTTTCCGTCGCTTTCTTCTCCGACGACGACAACTTTTTCGTATTCTTACTGCTGTTGTTGTTGTTGTTGTTGTTGTTCTTATTGTTCTTCTTCTCATCATGCATCGTCACGCGTCGTTTCAGTTTCCCGACTTCAAAGTTGAGCGCTTTCTTCAGTTGTTTCTTCAAGCATTTCACGCCGTGAAAGCACTTCTTTTCCTGTTCTTTTTTTAATAAGATCTCCTTGTTTGTCTCCTCTTCCCCGTCGTTGTTGTTTTTCTTCTTTTTCCATTTTGGCGGCCGCCAGGAAGAAGGAACAACGACAGGATGCATCTCGTGTATACTGCGTGTGTTTGTGCTCTTTGTCTTCTTCTTCTTCTTGACTACTACTTCTTCTTCTTCTTCTTCTCGATGTGCAAACAAAAAACAAAGGGGGGTGGTCTTTTTTGACGGCGGGGAAAAGAGTCTGTTGTGTTGTTTTGTTCTTCTGTGTGTTGTTCTCTTCAATCAAAAATCAAAAAAACGCTTCAATTTTTGTTTTTTCAAAAACACATAATCTACACGCAATACACGCTCTCTTTTTGCGTATTGTATCCGCGAGAAACCTTCTTCTGTCTTCTGAGCGCGACACTGCTTCTGGTATATACGCGCATAAAGAGGTGCGCGCGTTGTGAATCTCTTTCTTTCTTTCTTTCTTTTCTTTCTTTCACTCGTGTCGCCAGGAAGCGTTTAAAGCGCATTTTTTTTTAATCTCGCATGTGGACGACGAATTCTTCTTTTGCGTTTGAAACAAGAAAACGACGCGCGCGTCGTGATGGGAAGTGACAAATCTCTTTTCTTTATCCCTCCTCGTCGTTCTCGTGAAACAAAACATGCTCGGACGCACACGCACGCGCACACGCACAGGTAGCATCAACAACCAAGCATGGCTAAAATCACCGATTTGGACAAACCGTCGGAGAAAAAAAAGAAATCTTCTTCGTCCAAAAAAAAATCCCTCAAAGAGCACATCGAGGATGAGGACGAGGAGAATAAAATCGACACGACGCACCTCTACGCGGATAATTTAAACGGTGATGTGTATACGGAGACGAACGCGAATCCGAAAGCGAAAGTGCACTCCACGGAGTGGATGAAAATCTTACACGGCGACCCGGTTGAGATTAATCCGTCGTTAGGTCAGGGGATGAAAATCATGACCGTCGCCGAGTGGACTTCGAGGTGGAAACAAAACGACCGGTTTCCGGACTGCCTCGCTTGCGGAAGCACAAACACGAAAGAACACCACTTCACGCAAACGTGGTGCAGAGGTAAAAAAAAGTTTGAATCGGAAACGATTTGTATGGATTGTCACATGTGGAGTTGGAGATCTTACGTGGATCCAGATTTCTTGACGCCGGAAGAGTTCGATAAGATTCGCTGGGAAAAGATGGTGAAAGAAAACGAGGAAGCCAGAAAGTTGGCGAGAGCGAAGAAGAATTGAAGAAAAAAAGATAATTGAAAGAGAGTCCATAATACTCATCCAATCGTCGTCGTCGTCGACGACGCCGTCGTCGACGCCGTCACACAAAGTACTTCAACCGACGTACAGTTTTTAATATATATTTTTACAACGCGATACTATCGGTAACTAGAAAACTAGACATGGTTTTACTTTCTTGCTCTCAACGCGTTATCTTTCTTAATCTTCGCTCTTCTCACCAATTTCCTCCACTTCCTCATTTCTTCCCAAGTAAAAGCGTCTCCCCAATCCGAATTTTCTCCGTGCTCGCTGCAATACTCTTCTTTTCGTTTCTCGTAATCCGATATTTTCAACTGCGGCTTCGCTAGCTCCCACAACCAGTCCGGATATTCCTCGTCCGGTAAAAGTTTCGGGTCTTCGCCGGTTTTGAAGTAGTTCGCTCCGGTGCAGTGCGTTAAAGACATCCCTCCTTCTTTGTTATTCGATGAACCTCCTTTTTTCTCGTCGTTCGTTTCAGAGGATGTGCTCGCTTTCCCTTTCCCGCCTCCTTTCGCGAACTGTAAAGGGTTCGTTCTCGAGTTGAAAAATTGCCTCTGAATCTGAATGTTGTTGCTAAAACTATTTTCCCGAATATTATTATTATTACTACCAATGGTGTTGTGTATCGTTGTCGTCCAGGACAACACGGGAGAGGAAGAACACGAAAAACTCCGATCTCCTTGGGATCCTTTCAGGAATCCTTTCCCGTCGTAAAAACGAGTGGTATTAAAGTCGTTCTTCTCGTCGTTCGCACGAGTCGTACTCGCATTCGAAGAAAAAAAGGGTCGCCGTCCTCCACCTCTCCTCGCTTCAAAAACAGAAGCCGCAGAAGAAGAAGAAGAAGAAGAAGAAGAAGAAGAAGAAGAAGTGGATGCAGATGCAGCAGAAGAACGGAGTAAAGATTGCCCCACGATCCGTCCTCCTCTTCGGCATCCTTCTCGCGTCGTCGTCATTCTTCTTTCTTTTCTTTTATTGTGTTTAGCGTGCGCTAATATAACGACGAAAAATTGCTCGCGAAAAATTCTCGAAAAAACGATTCGCTCTTTTTAAAAAACATCAAAAACTCGCATTTGTTCTCACTTTTGTGCGTCGTGTGTCTTTCTTAGAACGAAGAAGATACACACTTTACATTTTCGATAGAAGAGCATTCAATCGAGTTCGAGTTCGTTCGCTTAGAGATCGGCGGTCTTCCTCTCTTCCTCTTCTTCTTCTTCTTCTTCTTCTTCTTCGCGCATATACTAAAACTATATAAATGTCTGAGGCGTTGGAAAAGGACATCGAGATGGGCGATAAAAATAGCATTAGTATGATGACGACGACGACGACAAAACCAGGCGCGCCAACGCACCCACCACCATCACGCGATACAAACTTTCCACCCAGTGCTGCGAATAAATCCAAGTCTCGTTTAGAACGGACGGATACGACGCACATGAACATGACCCATATTAAATACGAGAAAAATCCATTCATCACGTGGAAAGCGATGGTGTTTAACTTGATTTCCAGCCTGTTCGGGGTTATGTTTTTAGCGATCACGTGCGCGGCGTACCCGATATACGCGTTTGCTATTCCCAGACAAGTGTGGGCGTTTCTCGGAGAGAAAGGGTTCGGGATTATATATTACATCTTTGCAAACTCGAGCATTTTACGGTACATCCACTTGCGTTCGATTGCGAAGAAACACGAAAACGACAACGGGGACGTGTTGAGAAGCATACACTCGTTCACGCAAACAGAAATGCTTTCGTCTGCCGCGGTAATTCCAATTCCGTTTTTATCGGATAATTACTCGTATTTGATCGTAGATAGGCAGTCGAAGACGGCGGCGGTGGTGGATCCATCGGATCCCATTAGCGCGTTGGGGGTAGCGCAAAGAGTTGGCGTGGAGTTGAAGATGATTTTGTGCACACACAAACATCATGACCACGCGGGAGGAAACGTGCGATTAAAAGAGTTGATGAAGAATGAAAATTTACCGGTGTACGCGCACAAGATGGATAATTGCCACGGGGCTACCCACTTTGTCGAGCACGGCGACGTTATTCGATTAGGAGAGGACGTGGCGTTGAGCGTGATACATTTGCCGTGTCACACGAAAGGACACATAGCATTCGCGTTGCATAAGAAAGGAAGTAAAAACGTGGAATCGTCTGATGAGAGCACCGTAGAGGCTTTATTTTGCGGAGATGTCATTTTGAATGGGGGCGTTGGTGCGTTTTTTGAAGGTCGCGCGAAAGAATGCGCGTCAAATTTACACAAGACTTTACAAAACGTTCCAGATTCGTGTCTCATATTTTCCGGGCACGAGTACATGACAATGAATCTACGGTTTGCAGCGTACTTGGACGACGACGACGATTTTACCAGATTAGTTTTGAACACGATAGTGCTTGCGAGGAACAGATCTTTAGCCACGCAACCGAGTTCGATGAAAGTCGAGCGGTTTGCGAATCCGTTTTTCCGCATTCGAGAACGGGCGTACGCCGGGCGCCTTTTGCTATTGAGACAAAAGTTGCAGAGAGAAGCAAAACGGCCGTGGTGGCGACGATACGTGCCGGAAAATAGAAATAGAATTGGGTATTACAAAGAGTTGAAGAGTGAATCGATTTTGTTGGACAAAATTCAAAGAGAAGAAAACGCTTACAACAATAACAACGACAACGCCGGCGGTATGGGACACGCACAGACGCCGTCTAAATTCATCGAAGACGAGGACGATTTGACCATGCTGACGGAGGCATTAAAATACGTGCTCACGAGTGGAAGAAATGAATACGATTTCAGCGAACCGACGGATTCGGAGAACAGACATTTCAACAATTTTATGAACGCTTTGAAAGCAGAGAACGATCCGAAATCGATGAACAGAAGAGTGCACCAGTTGTAACAGGAGTAGAAGTATTTGTATACTGTACTAGAAAAAGAGAAGAAAAAGAAACAGAGACGGCCGCGGCGGTGCGTGTAGACGTGATGAAGTTTTTTAAAGAACGTCGTCTAGATACGGTAGATTGTGAGTAAATTATATTATTATATAAAGTTTTAGTTTTCATTTACTTCTTCACGACCAACTCGTTGAATCGGGCGACTTCGTTCGCGGAACCAATCGCCAACGCCGTTCTTTGATCGACTTCGTTGATTTGAACGTCCAGGATACTGCCGCCAGTAACCCCATCGGAAGTCTTACCGCCAGCCAATTCGACCAAGGCACCAAACGGCGCGGCTTCAAACGCCAAACGCAACTTCGCCGGGGAAGTCTTGGAAGTCGGGTTCGTGAAGACGCCCATGTTCTTCGTGAACTGCTGGTACACATCCGGCACCAAACCGCCAGAGTAACGCAAAGTGTATCTGTTATCCATGTAGTAATCCAACAAAGCCTTGTAGCCCGGAGTGTCTTGGGCGGCTCTCATGTTCGCCGGCGCAAAGATCTTCGAGTCTTCGTTGATTTTGATGTTCATTCTGGAGCAAATCCACGGTTCGAAGGAACCGTCCGGCAATTGGCAGCCTTCCGGCGTGCACCCGTAGGAGAATTCGTAGACTCCATCGTCCAAAGTGACGATAACCGTCGTTCTCGGGCCGTACAACGCGACCATGGAGCACACTTGGTCTCTGCCAGTCGCGCCCAACATGCCGTCGTCGCCGGTGCCAGTGTTCTTCGGCCACACGCCGACGATGGTACCAACCGCCCAGTTGTTGTCGACGATACTCGAACCATCTAACGGATCCCAACACACGGTGTAATCAGAACCACTGCACTTGACCATCACCGGTTCTTCCTCGGAAGCGCCGAAGGCAATCGTCGGGGAAGATTTGACCAAATCCCACATTATGTTATCCGCGATGACGTCGACGGACAACTGTTTGTCGCCAAAGGAGTTGTCCGTGCCTTCGACCGTCACCAAAGCCGATCTCAACGCTTCTGTGATGTCCGCGCAGCCGTCCAAGAGCTCCTTGATGCACGCTTTCAAAGTCGCGTCCGCGCAGTGCTTGTCCAAGATGTTCTCCAAAGATGGGTACGAGTCTTGTTTCTCCGTCGTCGTGTAAAAAGACGTGCCAGAGGCGCCGTATTCGCCATCACCCGCACGAGTGACGGTGCGAATTCTTTGCGATTGTTGTTGTTTTTTCGCAGAGCGAACCGTGGACGAGCGAACGGCGGCGCGCATGGAAATTTGTTGCATCTGTTGTGTTATTTTTGTTGCGCATATAAAAGTCAGAGAAGAGTCGTCAGTTTTTGTTTCACGCGATGAAGAACGCGCTCTGGAGTGTGTATAGTAACGGATTGATTATTGTTTTGAAGAAGATAAAATCCAGGTGGGATCATAAAACACCAACAACACATTCCAGAGAGAGAGAAAGAGTGAGAGAGTAAGAAGAAGAAGAAGAGATAAAGAGATACTAATGCGAGATAACTACTACTCACAGCCGATGACATAATGATGGTAAAATTTGTGTGTTTTAAATGTGAATGTGAATGTGCGTCGGGGAAAGTATGAAGGAACAACGCGTGTTTCAGAGAGAGAAAAGAGAGAAAAAGAAGGAGATATCCAAAAAGAGGAGAGAGGGAGAGATATCCTCCTCCACAGAAAAACAGCCACAGAAAAAGAGAAAAATCTCTCTTTTTTGCCTCCTTTTCCTCAAAAAGAGAAGACACACGAATATTATTTTTTGCCTTCGAGATGACGACGACGGCGATGACGACGAGCAGCTTCTCCTGCGGAGGAGGAGTACTCCCAGCAACAAAAACAGTGAACCACCACCACCACTCACGGGGACGCAACAACAAGAATACTAATACTACTAACAACAACAACAACAACAGTAACAACATCGTTCACTTTTCGCGAGCGACGTCTTCCACCTCCTCGTCGTCGTCTTTCTCTCTCTCTGGGGGGTGCGCGTCGTGTTGTTTCTCGTCCTCAAAATCATCAAAATCGGTAGTAAGAAGAAGAAGATCATCATTCAGAGTGAGAGCCACGGGGACGGTAGAGGGAGAGAACGAAGAAGAACAAGTAAAGAGCGATGGAAACAACAACAACAACAACAACAATTTCAACAATGTCAACGGGGGCGACGATCAATTTAAGCGAGCTCCCGGAGAAGATCAGGAAAAGTTTCAGAAATCCGTCGCCGATTCGCCTTTTTCGAGAAAGAGAATACAACCTTTACCGAGTAAGTTTGGCGTGTCCGATCGAGCCGCCGGAGCGAAACAGAATTTACCGTTTAATCAAACCACGAATAGAGCAGGGAAGGATGCGCCTACGAGCTCTTCTTCTTCTTCGGCAGGAGAGAGTAGTAGTTTCGCGGCGGCGGCGGCGGCGAGGAGTCCCTTCGATAACGTGTCGCCGCCGAAATCCGCGCCGCCGACGCCGCCGAAATCTCCATTCGCTGCTTCGTCAGCGGCGGCGAGCACTAGCACGCCATCCTCGCCGTTTGCGAAAGTTTCTTCTGCCACCAACGCGAGTGCATCTCCGATGGCGCCGATGAAGCCGGCTACAAAGGTGAAGAATCCATTCAACGAACCGGACGCGGCGACGTACGGCGCGAAACCGATGAAGGTTGATAAACCGAAAGAAGTGAAATTCGAAATTCCTAAGGTGTCGTTTGGACAAATTTTCATCGTTTTATCGTTCACGACGATTATTGGATTGATGATTGGAACGTTTTGGGTCGTGTGGAACTCCGGAGGTATTCGTTTCAACGAGACGTAGAAGAGAGAAAAGAGAAGGATTTGCGTTTAGGAGTAGTCAACAATATAAAGATGTATTACAGTGATGATGATATCATGCGTTTCTCTCAAACAACAACTTTTTTTTCTCCCTCTCCCTCTCTCTTTCTTTCTTTGTCTCTGGTAGTGCACTTACTCAACTGTTTCCGAACGATTTCTTCCTCTTCTTCCGCTTCGCGGCTAACTCTTTCCAATATTTCGCGGTCGAACTCTGTATCGAGTCCAACAAGCCTTCATTTCTAAGCTCTTTAAGAATTTGCTCCGATCGAAGTTCCTCTTTTTTCGATCGTTTGTCTTCTTCTCCTTCTTCTCCTTCCTCTCCTTCATCGCCTTCTTCTTCTTCTTCTTCTTCTTCTTCTTCTCCATCTTCCTCTCTCCTCCTTTCTTTCGAGACGATCTCTTCGCCGGCGTACGAAAACGACCGCCCGGACTCGATTCTCGCGACGACGCTGTTGTTGTTATTATCCTTCTCTTCTTTTCCACCTTCTTCTTTATTTCCTTCCTTCTCCTCGCGTGGCGTAGATATGCTGAAAAGAGTAGTCGCGATACCAGGAGAGGCAACCTTAACCTTTCCTTTGTCTCTTTCTTCGTTTTCTTCTTCCTTCTCTCTTCTCAACTGTCTTTTCCTCTCTGCCATCTCCACCGTCGTCTTCTTCCTGATCATCGGTCTCGCGAAAGCATTCTCTTCGCTCGGTCGACCTTCTGTGCACGCGGTGAACGCCGAGCCGCACGAGGAGTTCTTCGATGGATTCTCCTCTTCTTCTTCTTCTTCTTCTTCTTCTTCTTCTTTATCTATATCTCTCCTCCTCCTTCTCCTCCTCCTCCTCTCGGAAGAAAAAGAAAGAGGCGCGAACCAGAGAGAAAACGGCAGACACCAACCGGGGAAGAAGAAGCACATGTTTTTCACGCCGCCAAAAGTCCTTCAGTCGTCGAGTCGTGAAATCGACCTCCGCGCGTTGTCGCTACAATAAGAGAGCAGCTACACGTCGTCGCATTTAAGTCGTGAGAAATGATGTGTGTGCTTTTTATGAATCGCGCGTATTTTTTCTCACAACAACACAACAACAACGAATTTATGGCGTCGTATGATGAGCATACACAATATCTTACAAGCCTCGTCAAGTAAACCAGAAGAATATATTCAAAAATGTCACAACAACACAAAGAGACGAATAGGAATACTTTGGTGAAGAACGGGTGGAAGAAGTCCTGAAAAGAGAGAAGAAGAAGAAGAAGAAGACAACAAGAAGAAGGAGAAAAGCTCAATACGTCTCCTTTTCAAATGTATCGTGACTGTGTACAAACGTACAAAAACGCGGTACGAAGACACGAGAGGGAAGCGGCGGAATTTGCAAAAGAAATCGCGCGCATCGTGTCTAACTCTGCTTCTGATACTTCTTTTAAGAAAGAGAAGAAGAAAGAGGGAGAAGACGAAGACAAAGAAGAAGAAGAAGAAGAAGAAGAAGAAGAAGAAGGTTTCGTCCTCTCGCCTCGGTCGAGGAAGCTTTTACGCGTCGGTGTCGATGGTAATGGGAGAGGACGACAACAAAAACAACAACAACGAGAACACGAAGAAGGAAAAAGATACGCAAGGGTGGGTGCTTCCCAAAGAGAGAGAGAAATAGAAATAGAAGAAGAAGAAGAAAAAGAAGAAGAAGAAAAGAACGAGCGAAGAAGAATGAGGACTAGGAAAAGAGATGGAACTTCGTCGTTATCGTTGCTCGGCTTAGCAGAGTTTACGTATTGCACTCGTTCGGCGCTTCTCGTCGCGGCGGCGAAGTTTTACGACTTGGGAGGCGGCGACTCAGATTTAACGGAAACGACGACAATGATAAATGGTACCAGTAGTAGTAGCAGCATTAGTAGTAATAAGAGCGATTTAGAGAGCATATTCGCCGTCGCGAGTGCGCACGCAGTGCTCGTGCTCATTTCAGACGTCTTGGCGCAGAAGAAGTACATCGAAAACGCCTTAGATGCGAGTGTGAGCGTGGTGTTGCGCGTATTCGCGCTTCTTTTGGGCACCGCGATGTGGTTTAGTATCGCTTTTCTATTCGGATCGAGCGTAATAGCGTCGAGCGAGAAGCAAAGAGTGACGGTGGCGTTTGCATATTTCATGTCCTCGTTAACCGTACTGCCAGGAACGCACGCGGCGTCGGCGCAAGCGTTGGTGCGAACGAGAAACACAAAGAAACAACAGCAATGGCAACAAAACCGGAGGAGAACCGCTGCGACATCGATGACGACGGTTGAAGCGATATTCATGCCAGCATTGCGTGTTATCGCGTTTGTGAAGCTCGCGCAAAGAGATTATCTTCGTGTCGTCTTAGATAGAAGATTCAGAAGCGATTTTGACGCGTTCTTCCGAGCGACAGTTATTGGCTCCGTCCTGTTCGCTTGGATGGGAGGATTACTCGCGCCTTTAGATTGGAGCACTGTATGGCACAAATACCCCACACTTTCCGTGCGTTTAGCGATAATTGGGCACATTCTAGGAACTGTACTGACGGCTGTCTTCGCTTGGCTCGATAGAACTCTACCGGAGAAGATGAAGTAACAACAGAAACGGGTGAGGAAGTACCGTGAAATAATTTGAGTTGACAATACGCTACGAAGGTCTGAACCCATAATTATCCATCGCGCCACCTTTATCCCCTTCCTCTAACTTCTTCCTTAACTTTTCCGCTTTCGTTTGGTCCCCGATATTCAAAGCGTAGTTCAACTCTTCCTTCAACATTTGTTGCTCTTTATACGACTGCAAGTCCCCGGAAACTTTCATCTTGTTCAACAGCGCTTTCCGCTGTTGCTCTTTCAAATTTTGCCTTTCGGTTTCCAACTCGCGTTTCCGCCGTTCCTCGTCGTTTTCAAACGCGAACGCACCCGCGCCCACGTCGTCGATGATATCGTCGTCTTCCTCGTCTTGCTTTCTTTTCTTCTTCTCTTTCCGTTTCTTCTTTTCTTTCTTCTTCTTCTTCTTCTTCTCTCTCCGTTTCTTTTCCTTCTTGTCTTTTTTGCGTTTGCGTTTCTTTCCGCCGCTACTGCTGCTGCTACTGCTGCTACTGCTACTACTTTCGCTTTCGCTCTCGCTGCTCGACTCCGAGGAAGCGTCGTCTTCATCGTCTTCGTCGTCTTCTCCTCCTCCCTCTCTTTTTTCTCCTGCTTCTTCCGAGAGTAAAAACTGCTCCAAAATCGCCTTTGATTTCTCCACGTCCCACCCCGTCTTTTCCAACGCAATCGCCATCGTTTCTCGTCTCAAAGTCGTCACTATTCTACTCGTCGTCGTCGTCGTCGTCTTTGCTTTCTTTGCTTTCTTTGCTTTCTTATTCTTCTTATTTACCGCCAAAACTCTCTTCTTTCTCCGCTCTAAAAACCAACTCGCTAAAGCGGTTAAACACTCCAATTCTTTCTTATTCTTCGTCTCTTGGACGTGCTTTTCCATCATGGACATGGCTGTCGCGTTCGTTTCGGTGAGAGAAGTTCCATCCGATCGACTGTAGAGAGTGCTGGAAGCAAGAGGAGGAGGAGGAGGAGGGGCCTGAGACATTTTTGTTTGTGTTCGTCGCGTCTGAATCGTCGTCGTTGAATTATTATTGTATGGTAAAATGTAAATGAGGAAAAATGTATGTGCTCGCACTGTACTCGTATACGAAAGAAAGCACAAGCGCACAACGATGAACACAACGATGAATAATGAAATGCGAGGAGAGGAAGGACGCGAGAGGCAAATCTATTTCAGAATAACTCATTTATCAGTCAACCCCTACGGCTAATTTGAAACTCTCGTAGCAGTAGTACCCCAACGCCGCGCTTGGCAAGACCTGTAACACAGACGGCGCTAATCCGGCGTACAAACCTCGAAAACCATTCTCTCGCAACACTTTTTGGGTGACTTCTAACATCATTTTGAGCTCCTTCGATCCAAATATATCTTTAGCGACGACGCGACCGGTGTTCATTTGAATGCGGCGCCTGGCGACTTCTAGCGGAAAGGTAAAAGATTCGGAGGCTATTCCGGCAACCATGCCGAAGAGCATCATGTATTGCGGTTCGATGGTTTTCTTGTTATTGAGTTCTCCCGTGGTGTTATCTTTTTTACCACTCCCTCTGTTGTTGTTGTTGTTGTTGTTCTTTTTCTTCCTTCTATTCGCTTTTTCCTCTCCTTCGCGTTTCATTTGCGTCAAGCGATACTGTTTCAAACTGTTATACACGGAATAATACACGGCGGCGTTGGGCGTCATTTGCGCCATGGCTGGTAATATTCCTCTATAAAAACTCGCCAACCCTTCCTCTTTGTACAACATCCGAACGCACGAAAGGATATTCTTATACTTTTGCGTCCCGCCTCGGACGACCAATCTTGTGCGGACGACGTCCATCGGGTAACAAATAGTCACCGCGGTACCGCACGCAAACGCGCCGGATAAAAACAAAGAAACCTCATCCGCCACGGTATTTTCCTTGACATCGAACGTCTTCGTGATTGCCGTTCGAACCGTATCGAACGCACTAAAATTAATCGCCTTGAATGGCGCCGTTCTCACGATATTCACCAAGTTACCCTTCCAAAACCCAATCACGCCTTCGTTTTTAAACACAATCTTAGAAGTTACGAACAAAGCTTCTTTGGAGTTGTTAAAGAGATACTCTGTTTTCAACCTTTCCAGCGGCGCTAACAGCGTCCGCACGCATATCGTCGACATCGTCCCTGCCAATAAGCGTCGATTAATCTCCTC
>Ga0115557_1001832_pt1 | contig 14474 bp, 19 predicted proteins | sample COGITO_mtgs_1104_FD_87280 | JGI IMG/M metagenome (GOLD analysis project Ga0115557, IMG submission 87280) | Pelagic marine microbial communities from North Sea - COGITO_mtgs_110421 | ecosystem: Environmental > Aquatic > Marine > Epipelagic | place: Germany:Helgoland, sampling site Kabeltonne...
GACGGGCGAGGGTAAATTCCTCGTTCAACTCTTCAAGTGTTAGAGCATGAAGCACCATGTCGGCGTTTGGATTGGAGGCGAATTTAGGTTGTGATGATTTCATATTATTTATTTTATTGTATTATTTATTATTAACTATACCTAAAGAGTATCAGATTGAGTCAGTAAGTCAAGCAAAACGAAAAAAAAAGTGAAAAAAGATTCAATTATTTTATTGCACTATACCCCCCACCCCCTTAGACCCTACCCATTAAATGGATCAATTTTGCAATCGAATTGTGCAATAGACGCGGGGGGTGCCTTTTTTCAATATGAAATACAAGCTAATAAATTACAACATATTTCTAGAAGCCAAAAAAAACGGCGCCCTTTTACAAAATAAGCAAATTAATAATTTAAAAAAAAACCAAGGGTCGCCTCAAAAAAAACCAACCTATATATAAAAACAATCAAAAAAAGTGTATTATATTATAATCAAATGGCTCGAAAACGCAAACAACCCGAGATAACAGACGAGAACGAGATCAAGAAGATCGCGTCCTCTCTGCACAAAAGAAACGTCAAGCTAAAAAAAATAAGCCTAACCGACAAACAGCTAGCTTTATTAAAATTAATATTTGATAAAGAAACAAGTATTATTCATAAGTGGGCCTGCTGGCACAAGCAAGACATATGTAGCTATATATGGAGCTTTACAATTATACAATATGAATAATGATCATGGCATCACATATGTACGCACGATCGCAGAAAGTGGCGAAAAAAGCCTTGGCGCACTTCCTGGAGAAATGGCCGAGAAGATTAATCCATACATGATGCCAATGAACGAAAAACTCGACGAGCTTTTGGTTCCTGGCCAGGCCAGCATTTTAAAAGAAAAAGACATCATCAAAGGAATGCCTGTAAATTACCTTCGCGGCGCCAGTTGGATGAACGAAATAGTAATCGCGGACGAATCTCAGAATTTCACATTCAAAGAGCTTACTACTTTAATGACTCGGCTTGGTCGCGGCAGTAAATTGATCATTTGCGGCGATCCAATGCAGAGTGATATTAATGGACGAAGTGGATTTGCAGATATGTATCGTATTTTCGATGATGAACAAAGTAAAGAACAAGGAATTCACACATTTCATTTCGGAGCAGAAGATATCATGAGAAGTGAGATATTAAAATTTGTAATAACAAAAATCCAAAATAAAAAATAAAATGCACACGCGATTACCCACAATAGAAATAAACGAAACAATGAATTCTTTGAGTCAAGTAATTGACTGGGGACTTCGCGAATCAAATGTTCCAGAAACCTGGAAGATTACTCAAGGCGAGGGAGTCACTATCATGGTTATTGATACTGGCTTTCCAGATCATATTGATATTGGCGATAATGCGATTCGTGGAAAAAATTTCATTCCAAACGAACCTTTGGAAGACGAAAACGGTCATCAAAGCCACTGTGTTGGTATAATTTGCGGAAAGAACAACGGAATTGGCATGGTTGGCGTTGCTCCAAAAGCTAAAGTTATTTGCACAAAAGCTTTGGGTAAATCTGGCGGAGGAAATTATGATGGACTTGCAAAAGCTCTTGATCATGCAATACAGATCAAACCTGATATTGTATCTATGAGTTTGGGCGGAAATGCTCCATCGCCAATTTTACATGCAAAGATAAAAAAATTATATGAAATGAATATTCCTGTTGTTTGCGCTGCAGGAAATACTGGCGAAGGCGGAGTTAATTGGCCTGCCGCATTTGACGAAACAATTGCCGTTGCCGCGCACGATAAATTTGGAAAGGTTGCCAATTTCTCTTCTCGCGGAGAAAAAGTGGAATGGGCAGCCCCGGGAGTAAATATATATAGTACATTTTTAAACAATTCATATGCAAGCTTGAATGGAACATCAATGGCTTGTCCATTTTTAGTTGGAGTAATTGCATTGATGATATCAAAGCATAAAAAACAAGAAAAAACAGAAAATAAAAACGACTGCAAAACTGTAGCTCAAATAAGAGAACATTTATTAAAATATACAAAGGATCGCGGAAAAGATGGTCGCGACACAGATTGGGGCTACGGAGTTATTGATGTTGAAAAATTAATTGGCGAGCCTGAGCCCAAACCCGAGCCTGAGCCCGAACCCGAACCCGAGCCTGAGCCCGAACCTGAGCCCGAACCCGAGCCTGAACCCGAGCCTGAACCAGAACCTAAACCCGAGCCTAAACCCGAACCCAAAACCAAAAAGAAACTTTTGCGTTATTTGCCTTGGGCCGCTTTAGGGTTGGTTATTATTTATGCAATATATCTCTCACTCTCCACCTCCCCTTAAGTAGTTTAACTAAAATAAAAAGCTCGAGCAAAAAGTCAAGACTCTCAAAAAATAAAAAAACGTGTAATCCTTTCAGATGGCAAATCATATATATACAATAGAAATCGGCAACGCCCGAACTCATTATCTTTGGCGCAGCGGTTACCTTCAAACCGTTGGTGGAATACGAGTCGAAAATGAGCCGATTTATTTGGGAGAAAATCCAGAAATAATAATTCCCGCAGGAGATACAATAGCGATATATGAATATCGTTCTATGGTATCTTTTACGAACGAGGAATTAGGAGCAGTACCGACAATAGCATCTATAACCAAGGCATTTTCAATTATGCTTAATCGAGCTGTAGACCCTGCTGGTTTGCAACATTATACCCAGCCCTCTTATACAAATCTTCAAAGCGTTATAGTAGAAATAGGCTTTAGTGATGAATACCGCTTGATTACACCTCGAGTGTACGGTTATCCAATGCAGTTGAATAATTTAGATGGAACGATTGTTGCAAGAATGGATGATTATGAAAATTATATTAACTCGCAACCCGATCTATTAGATTATTACAATAACCCCGCAAATAATTGGGGTTATGATTGGGGTGCTGCCGTCGAACCTGTACAAAGCAGAAGCAAGGCGGAATTTGGCGAATCTCATTTTGCAGTAGCTGGATCTTTGTACGGTAACACGTTATTGAGTTACACGTCTAACGAAGCTAAATCAGTGAGTTACCAGCCTTCAAATGGGCTATTTTTACAAGGAACCAATATAATTTCTATTGTCGATTCAGCTTCTAATACTTTATCAAGTCGACAAACTTCAATCGAGCAAATAAGATCCAAGATGAACGAAGTTATCAATCAAGGCAATCAATCGGTTTCGATCGGAACAGAGCCTACAGATCCAAAATCTGGTGATACATGGTTTGACGGAAATTCTCTCAAGATATATATCGGGTTAGAATTATCAACAGAAGATGGAAACAGTACAATTTCCACAGAAGACGGTTTTCAGGATTTAGATTTAGAACTTGCAAGTCCTTGGTTGGAACTTGGTGGCTCAATAAGTTCAAGCAGTACGGAATCTCTTGCGCCAACAGCATCTATTGTGCCTTATGCGGGCTCATCTGCTCCGACTGGATATCTACTATGCGATGGTGCAGCCAAGAGCAGAACTACTTACGCAACTCTTTACGCCGCACTTGGTGGAGCAGATTCCCCTTATGGCCAAGGAGATGGTTCTACCACTTTCAATATCCCCGACCTTCAAGGCCGAGTAATTGCTGGGCATGGCGGGACTTTATTAAGTGGATCAGCGGATGCAATTGGCGCTACAAATGCCCATAGCACAAAAACGCATACCCTCAGTATTGCAGAAATGCCGGCTCACGATCACACATATAATCGAACAACTAATGTGACCGCTGGAGGTCCAGCGGCCATCGAGGATGGTCCAGTTGTAGGGGCAGCCACATCTAGCTCAACAGGGGGAGGCGGAGCGCACAACAATGTCCAGCCGACCATCATTTTAAATTACATAATAAAGACTTAATATAGACACATACTCATACAGAAATACTTTTCAAAACAATTAAAAGGCATAATCACAAATATATAATCAAAGTGTAACAATAATCATGGGAACAAAAATATCAGATCTAACTCCAAATTCAAATCCAAATAAGGATTCTGAAATAGTCATCGCTCATAATGGGCAAAATGCAAAAGTAAAATTATCAGAGTTGTCTGATATCGTAGCTCCTGTGCAAGCAGGTGGAGGGTTGAGTAAAAATTCAGAAGGAGCTTTAAGAGTCTCTTCCGAATCAGCGTTTTTTGTTTTGCTTGTTAACAGTAATGGAACAGCGTACGAAAATACACAAGACATGACTTACACTCCTGGCGCTTTTCATGCGAGCTGGCAAATTGCAGATTTAAAATTTGTTACCGTACGGGACGCAATGCACTTCTCACAAAACAATTTTCCGTCGGGAGTTACCGTAAGGATAGTTATGGAAACAGATATTACTGAAACAAGAAGCGTATCTGTCAATCATTATAATATGATTGAGTTTTCTTGCAACATTCACGTTTATGGAAATACATGGCATGGATTATATGGAATTTCTCATGCAGATGCATTTACCGCTCAAAATGTAGGATCAAGACGTACACTTACAATATCTGGTCAAAATACGCAATTTAATAACATGATTCTTTGGAACTCCGGCAGCGGAACTCTCGGCTTTGTCTTTATGAACTTTGACATTCAAGATATGAATCATAATGGGTATACTTTCGGAGTATTTCGAGCTGAGCTAACGGGATATACAGTTTTTGCTGGAGTCAAAGTTAAGATTAGCGGCTCAAGTACTTTTAAAATACCTAGAATTATAGAATGTAGAGATAATGGAACCTCAACAATTAGAGTTCCTTCTGCTCCGGGAGCAGGCGATACGCTTATCGGTAAGGAGGTTGCGGATCCGCTACTTCAAGGCTTCGGGTTAAATGCTCTTGAATTGGATCTTGCAAGTTATGCGGGAGGATTCGGAAGGATTTGTGATGTAGTTACGGGAAGTCTACGTATCAATGAATATAATGCACATATGTATGGAGTGGGAGCGGAAAAATATACCTTTAATGCCAATATTTGTTTTACAACAGACGCACAACTACATGGGTCTGCAGTGGTGGTAGAACAAAATTCTCTTTTTGAAGCTAATGGTCCATGTTTTACAAAAGCTAGCGGAGTAACAATCTATAGCAACTTCGCCGCGATTGATCCTAGCCAATATGCATCTATTAAATTTTCCGATCCTCTAGATTGGGGAGACAATGAAAATGTGACTACAGGAAGTGTTTCGTCTGCAGGAGTTCCTGGAAACGCCTTATACGATACAGAGGCAGTTGCGATTGCTGATTATGTTCAAGTAGGATCTTTTGTTAATACTTTGTCAATAGCAACCCCTTCAACTAAATAATAATTATGAACGAAAATTTACCGCTTATATCTCCGCAATTCAAATCTTCTAGTTTTAAATACACCGCGCTGCGCTTTTCAGATGATTCTGAATTGATTTGCATTTTTTCTGTTTATGAAAATAAAGAAATTACTAAAGATGATTCCGACTGGGAAAAAGCTTTAGAATATGTTACAGCTACGCAATTGACTCCAAAATTAGACGCCGAAGAATAAAACATTTTTTCGTGTAATTTATTTTACATGAAATTGATTATAGAATCTTGCTTGACCGAACCTCCAAGCGAAATCTCTTGTTTTCGCGATGTTACATTATTTGCCCGAACATACAAGTTCGAGGATGTGCTTCTAGAATGCCCGCCAGGTACCCGTAGCATGTATTGGAACTGGCTCAAGGGGTTTGGTGCCCACGACTTTATAAGTTATTTAATAATAGATACAGAACAAGAATCTGGATTTACTTTAAAAACAGATAAAGCTGCAGATATTTCAGTAGATAGAATAACATGCTGTAATTTAAATTACATTATAAGTAAATTAAAATAAAAAACCAACGGCAAATTAATCACCGTTGGTCTTTATGAAATATAAATTTTTTAAAACCTACTCTGATTTCGCGCTTTCTTGTTTCTGATTTTCTGTAGGATTTTTGATATCATTAAGAAGTTTATCAAAATCTTCAGTTGGCATTTGTTCAATCGTATTATTTGCTTGAACCATAGCTTGGCTTTGAACCGCCTGAATTAATGTTCCTAATGATACGGTACTTAAAGCTTCTGCCAAATTCGCTTTATCAAGAAATTGATTAGCTATAGCAGTTGCTACTATGTCGTGGTCTGCTTTTTGCTCGGCAGTTAATTCCTTACTCTCTGTTGAGTCTGCGTTTTTTTCTTCAGTTTGTTCTGGTTTTTCTAATGTTGCATCTGTCATATGTATATATTATAATTTAATTTTAAAATTTAAAGTAATTTCGCGGCGAATTATATGTTTTTTCATTAATAGGTTCATTGTTATATTCTTGCAATGCTATTTGCATGATTATAGTTTGATGTATTAATTGTTTATCTTGTTTTATTATTAATTCTTGCTGACGTTGAATGATTTCTCTTTGATTCCACGCAAACCATCCTACGAATACCAATAACACCAAAACACTAATAAAGCTTAACCTCTCACTCACACAGCATAATAAAATGATTTTTAGATAATTCAATATATTGTATGTATATATATCAATAAAAGAAATAGAATATAAAACAATAGTAGTTTATTATATAATAAGATGCAGAAAATATCTGCAGAAATAATTTATTAATTTAAAATAGTGTATAATTAAGTATGTCAAACAAGCAAGTACATGAACTCGGTAAACTCTCAAAAGCTGACTTTCTACCTACAGTCGATAACTTTTTGATTCAAAAAGCTTCTGGAGGAACTTATCGAGCGAAATTTTTTGACTTGATAAATTCCCCCTCGGCCAACCTGCCAGGAACCAGAGCTTGGTCTTGGAACTGGCTTGCTGAGCCTGAATATTTGATTCCGTACAACATGATCCACCAGAAGCTGTCAGGACTAACAGGGAACCCTCTAATTAAAGACTTTAAAGTTTCTTGGTCTCAAAAAGTCGTTGGTAGCGGAAAAACTACTTCGAGCGTACCGGTTATTGCTCGCAGCATATTAATGTCCGCGTACGCAAGAAATTGCGAAGTCTCTCTTGCTCGAGCAAGAAGCTCTGAGGTTATTTGCGACAGAGCAGGTAGAGTTTTAGATTCAAAAGATTGGGGTTGGAATTACTTTCTTTTAGGAGAATACGACGTTGGCGACTCTCGAGCTTCTGGGCACTGCTCTGAGTCTTTATTTATTGTAGAGCATGTAGGCAAACCAGCTTCTGTTAAGCATGGTATTGACGACATTAATCTGGAAGAAGGAACTTTTATTACCTTCAAAACTAGTACTCCAACTTACCCCTGCTATTTTAAAGGTGCGTCTCCCCCAAGGAGGAATGATGGTGGTTGGGGTCAAGTTTCGCGGAACATCCCGGGATTGGGCCTTACTGCCAAAACAGCCGCTTCACAAATACCTAACGGCGTAATCCCCGCAACGATAAGCGATAGCGATGCCAACCGCAATAGAGTTGCATCTTCTGAACTGTTTTATGTTAAAATGCATGCCTGGGCTTGATATGAAAATAGATAATTTAGACAAGATATTGAGCGTGAATGATTTAGAGCCAGACAAAGATCGAATATTAATCGAGAAAAATGGATCAACTCACTATACAACCTTGTATGATATTCAAGAAATTCTTAATACTCGGGATCGACCAAGCGCAAAAACTGCGTGGAATTTTATACCAAAAACCTACCTTCAAGAAGCGCTAATTCAAGACGTAACTATAAGTAGCGGCAAGCAAGCCACCGTCAATAACGAAAGAATATTGTCTGCCGCAAACCCTCTCACAATGGACAACAATACCCAAACAATTCGGGTTAAAATTGCGGGCATTTCAGACGGTTCTTTATATATTCCGAGCGGTGTCCGAAGAGTTCTTGTTAAAGCTGTTGGTCAAGGGCTTGCGTTTTCTTCAAGATTCAGAACTTCCGGGGAAGTAGTGACCCCTTTGCTAAATGAAAAAAGTGTGGCAATTTTTCCTTTAGAGAACATTCAAGACGTGGTCGTGCGTAATGATGCAACACCTCGATTGTTCAATAATGCACCGAATGATCCTGGGAACTATTATGTGACTCAGTTGCCAATGCATCAAAGCGACAAAGAAACTACCAGCGCAATTCTGACATATATATTTATCGGGAGGACAGCGCTCACAACCAACGAGTGGCTAAGAAAAATGACAGATAGAAATGCTGAGTTGGGTCCATTATCTTTTCCTCGCGACCGTATTCCAAGCAATAAAAATCAAAATAATATTGATCCAATTGATCAGGTAACATTTTCTCTTGCAAAAAGGCCCGACGCTTCAGTAAGTGAATTAACTTCTTTTCAGATTTTAGCTTATTCTAATTTCGGATAAAAATTCTCGCAACTCAATAAAAAAATGAAAACAAAAAGCATTGGTACTTTACCTCGCCTCGCGCCGGAAGATTTTGCGCCCGACCAGGATTTAATTCTGATACAAAAAGCTGACTCTAATCAACTCAAGGTGATTGATTTTAATTTATTACTTGCTGCTGCAAGCTTTTATTATGTTGGAGAGTTAAATGAGTGGAATAAAGTTGTACCAAGCAATTTATATTATAAAACCTACAGATTCACCGATTATGGATTGGATTCAGACCTTGATACTCCAGAAGCTGTAGACGAATATATCTATATAGACGTCCAGGTCGCAGATTTAGATATAGGTCAAAAGCGCATACCTTCAGAAGCAAAAAACATTATAATTCTTATAGATCATTCTGAAGGAGTTGAGTATCTTGACGAAAGAGGTTGGAATAAACTAGAAAGCGGCCAGAAGAATTTTGTATTTGAGAATATGCAATATCCTCGATTAAACTCATTTAAATTTAACGACACTTCTGTAGCCAACAAGATACCGCACTCTAATGGCAGTATTTTTCTGACTCCAGATAACCACGCAGCATTTAGATGTACAGCAAACGTTGTTGATCAATTAGGTTTCCAGATTTATGCGTGGGCTTATTGATTTTTAAATTCTTGACGTGATGGTTTAGATTTGATATAATATCCATTATGAAATATTGGATATTATTGTTAAGTACTGTATCGGGTTTAATTGGTAACGATTATAAATTTATTTTTAATTCTGGCATGCCTGAAAATAGGTGTGATATTGTTTTTTTAGTGAAAACAGAGGAGGTAATAAATGCCGAGAAAAAAGTGGGTGACATTTGGAAGGATACTTGTTCGGTTTATCCGTTATTTAAAAGATATAAAAATTTCTTCAATGTGCATCTTGTAAAGTCTTCCGAACTGTTTGATGATTTACCTAAAACCAATATGTCTAAATGGTGGAATAATGACATTTTAATGGCACGATACTTTGCAGACTTAAATGCATCGTTTTCTGGTCGAGATATTGGAGTTTTATTAAGAGAAAATATTGAAAGCTTAAAAGGGTCATACCAAGGTGGCGCATATGCAGCAGCAAGACTTTGTTTTATTAAGGAATATACAAGCTCAACATTCAGATTGTTTGCTCATGAAATGGGGCACACGCTGGGACATTTATCTGATGAATACGCGATGAGATACAATTATACAGGTCGATACCCTGCAAACATTATCCTTAAAGAGGATTCCTATATTTTTACGGGGCGCGAAGGCAGGTTCACTTTTAGCATGAACAAGTGGGTTCGCTGGCAGGGCTATGTTGATCCAATAAGTAAAATAGCAATTGATGGCCCGCATATGCAATACAAAGGTAAAGACTACCCAGGGTCTAGTTTATATTATAGACCATCCTCTCACAATACAATCATGAACAATCAAAATGTACAAAATGCTTTTTATGATGCAGTAGCAAGAGAACATATGATATTATCTATTTATGATTTTTGCAAAGTTATTGATTCAGCTTCTGATAATAATATTACAGTTAATGGCTCTGATATTCTTGAAGTTAATGTTATAGATGAAGATATTATTGATGTTGTTTGGGAGTTGAATGGAGAGCCTATATCAAATAAAAAATACTTAATTTTAAAAGATTTAAATTTGAGCAAAGATTCTAATTTAACTTTAACTGCTTGGGACACTGCTTTAAATACTGATTACAAAACTGACGATCGTGGGGGTTGGGTAAGAAAAGACTCTGAAAATAAATTAATCCAAACAATAGAATATAAATTTGATCCAGCCTCCGAAGTCAAGAAATGGTATGAATGCATGCCAATCGTTCGAGGTGAATGGCGCAAGTCTTGTTGGTTTGGACACTTTATGGCGCTGGACAATGGATGGGTATACCACGAGACATTAAAATGGGTATACGGGGCTGCTTCGGGATCTGGTGTCTGGTTCTTTATTGCCGACGAAGGCTGGCTATGGACATCTCCAGAGCTATTTCCGTATTTTTATTCAAATAACGAACGAAAATGGTTAATGTTCAATTAACTCTTTTTACTTTTTATTCTTTTTATTTCAGCTGGTAATATTTTAATTACTTTATCTGTTTTATTTTCCATCATCAATTCTGCCGGAGTAGACCCATTCAGTTTAGCGTTTTCTGATTTTAACCAGCATGTTGATTGATAAGAGTTTAAGTTTTTGCTTAGCATTTCTAGAATAGATTTTTGTGACATTACTATATTATACACTGATTAAGGGGTTTTTATATTAATCTCGTGTGTATATTACTGTATGGGCCCTATTATAAATACAGTTATTGGAGCAGGTATAAAGCTCGTTTGCAACCTAATTAACTCTTGGTTGGAACAAAAAAGGCAAGATCAGTTAGCTTTGGCCGCAAGAGACGATAAAATGTTGGCGGCATTGATCGCTGGCCAAGATAAAAATTCTAGCGATTCTTTTGTAAAGGTCACTCGAAGAATATTGTTTATGAGTATAACTTTTACGATGTGTTTTTTGATGATATATTATGCGATGAATCCTCACATAACTTATAATTTAATTGTTCCAAAGGGAGACGGAGCAAAATGGGGTTTCTTCAGTTGGGTTTTTGGGGGCAAAGATTGGGAGATGGTTCAGATGACTGGAGGTTTGATGCTTGCATCTTTTATGGATTTATGCTTTATGGTTGTAGGTTTTTACGCAATACCAAGCAAGCGCAGATGAGATTTTTATTATTATTTGTTTTTTTCTTGCAGTCCTGCTCAAGCAAGTTTGTTAAAAAAAATGAAAAAGCAGAAATTTTTAATTCTCCAAATCAAAATTATGATGTATTTAATGTCGTGAATAAACCTGAAACTTACGACTCTGTGAATCCATTAATTTGGTTTGGAGCGATAATTTTGCTTGTAATATCTTGCTCTGTGTTACCCGCAATGCTAAAAAAATGAGTTTCGGACTGGATGTTATTGTTGGCTTAACTGGTTTAATTTCTGCGGCGACCGGTATTTTTGGCATGTGGCTTAAGATTAAAATGGACGAAAAGAAAGGTAAGCAATTAAACTATGACCCCTCCATGCATGGAAATGTAATTACCGCATTAGAATTCATCCTAAGCGAAACCGAAGCTGATAGGGTTTCAATTTTAGAATTTCATAATGGAGAGCACTACTTTTCAGGAAGAAGTCAGCAAAAATTTAGTTGCACATACGAAGCTGTAAGCGAAGGAATAAGCGTTGAGAGTAGCAAGCTTCAAAATATTAGAATATCCAACTTTCATTGTTTGGTAAAATCTATCATAAAGGAAGAAACCTTTATTTGCAATGATATTGATTTATATCAAGATGATTTAGGATTCAAGTCCTTCTTGCAGGGAAAGGGTATACAAAGTTTTTTTGCAAGACCGGTTAAAACTTTGAATGGTAAAATTATAGGAGTAGTCTGTTTGGAGTACGTAAAATCAAAAAGAAAATGGAGCGAAGACGTTGAACAATTCACAAGAAAACAAGCTCGACTGGTTAGTGGGTATTTGATATAATTTTTTTTAAGGTTATAATGTATTATTATGGCCTTTTCTTATTGTCCTCATTGTGGTTTTAAAAATATGTATTCCACTCAGCCGCCGAAATTTTGTGGCGGCTGCGGAGAAACCTTAAACATATCATCCGCGTTAAAACAAAAACCTGCGGGCGAGCGAATGGTGAGCTCAAGCTCAAGAGCCTCTATTCAACGAGAAGTTCATGACCCTGACGGAACGGATGTGTATCAAGTGCCAAACATTTCTAAATTATCGTACTCAATAGAGAGAGATAGAAATAAGTTTAATTTAAAAGATCTCATACCTCTTGGAGAGGTCGAGAAAATACAGGAAGAAGCTAAAGCTCAAACAAAAAAATCAAAGAATCGTGGCAGACCCAAAAAAAACTAACTTTTCTTACGAAGATAAATCTCAAGAAATAAACGTTGAGATAAAGAAAAGAAGAGGTAAGTGGTTTTTAGACTCGTTGGCTTGGTTTGATTTCGAAGATGTCGAGCAAATAATTAAGGCTCACATATTTAAAAAATGGGACCAATGGGATCAAAGCAGATCTTTGAAGCCTTGGGTTAATAAGATCGTCACGAATCAAATGAAAAACATCTTGCGCAATAATTATAGCAATTTCGTTAGGCCTTGCTTAAACTGCCCCTTTAATCAATCTTGCGCTATGAAAGATGGAGGGGAATCTTCTTTATGTGGGTTTACGAAAACCGGACTTCAAGATTCATCATGCCCATTATACGCAAAATGGGAAAGAACTAAAAAGCCCGCATACGGAATAAAAATGGCACTAGCTTTAGAGAATCATAGTCTCGAAGTTGGGTCTATGGAGGATCATAATTTTAATATTGTTGACGCTTACGAGAAGCTTAACGAACACATGAAAAAGCAGCTTTCTGCAAAACAATTTCAAGTGTACGATTTGTTATTCATTCAACATATTGATGAAGAAGAGGTCGCGAGAGAAATGGGTTACAAGACTTCTGAAAAAGGAAGGAAGGCTGGCTACAAGCAGATCAAAAATCTGAAAAAAGTATTCAAACAGAAGGCTCAAGAAATTCTCAAAACAGAAGATATAATCGCAGTAAAAGCTGTACCGCCATGGGCTTAAACGATTCGCAGAAAGAAATCATCCTCCAGAATGCCGATAAGATTCTGGATTTAACAGAGTTGACGAGGTTGGCATTTCCGGACGCAGAAAAAGTCGATGGAAGAAGCAAGCAAGGGAGAGCTGTTCGGAATTTTCTAGTAAGTAGCAAGATAGAGTACGAAACAAAGCATATTTATCCAAAAGATGATATTGAGTTGACCGCTGATCAAAAAGATTTTATAGAGCAATCAATATCTGATGGAATGAATTGTTCTCAAGTGGCCGCCGTAATGTTCCCGTCTGAGAGGATAACTCATAATTGTAAGGAATATATGGCGGTGCTAAGCTATGTTGATAGTTCGGATATTATAACCACTCCCCCGTCAGAGAACGCTGTTAATAGAAAATATTCTCCACCAAAAGCTTCAAGCAAAATAATAAAAAAGATAAACGACTACGCTCAGACGAAAATTAACGAAGAAAAGCTAACCATGCAAGAGCGAAGGGGTGTAGAATCTCTTGGAGCCTTCCTAGCTTCCCCTCGGTTCTTGCAGGTTATTAATACTTACGATAGTCAAGATGATAGAGACCTATTTGAAGCTGAATTTGTTAGAGCCACTTGGGACAAGCCTGACTTGACTAGTGACGAGATTAATTTATATATTAATGTTTGCATGGACTATATTCATTTAAAGATTATTCAAAGCGCAATTAACAAATTAAATAAAATGTTTGATGAAGCAGAAGATCAACAAGATTTAACTGTGAGGTTGGCGGAGTTACTTAAAACTAAAAGCGAAGAATATAATCAGTGCGAAAAAAGAATGGAATCCCTTATTCAAAAACTACAGGGCGACAGATCCAAAAGAATTTCTTCAAAACAGCAGCAAAACGCAAGCATTCTATCTTTAGTTCAATTATTTCAAGAGGAAGAAGAGAGAGAGGTCATGATTAAGATCGCAGAACTCCAAAAGAAGGCTGCAAGAGGGGAAGCTTCTCGTCTAGAATCTATGCCCGACTGGAAAGCAAGAGTTCTTGGAATTTCTAAAGAAGATGTTATCTAACAAAAAAATCTTCAAGAATCAATATTTCTCCGCAGGTATTGAAGAGGACGGCGAATTAAGATTTACTGGCAAAAACGCCTTAGGCTTTGCTTGGAGACCTGGTCAAGACCAGTTTGACTTATTAATAGATTCCTGCACGATTGATGGGCAGGGAGTTGCAGAAGGCTTGAAATTATCTTTTTGTAGCAACGTGATCGTATCGAATTCAATTATTATTGGAGGCTATGAAGATTGCGTGGACATCGTGCGCGGAGATGGTATACTTTTCGACAATTGCACTTTTTTTGCTGGAGAAAGAACTAGTCAGCATGTTACCATCAAAGGCGGAGCAAAGCAAATAACCTTTAACAGCTGTAAGTTTGTTAATTCGTTTAGAAATTGGTGGGATGGGGCATGCATTGATTTAGGAAACTGGACAGATTACGATGATGTGCACAGGCC
>Ga0115557_1001833_pt1 | contig 14469 bp, 9 predicted proteins | sample COGITO_mtgs_1104_FD_87280 | JGI IMG/M metagenome (GOLD analysis project Ga0115557, IMG submission 87280) | Pelagic marine microbial communities from North Sea - COGITO_mtgs_110421 | ecosystem: Environmental > Aquatic > Marine > Epipelagic | place: Germany:Helgoland, sampling site Kabeltonne...
AGCAGCACTGTTGCTGATTGCTCGGATACTGAATGCTGGGAAGTATATTGTAGTGACATAACGGGCGCCTTTTTTCAGGTTGCCCATTGTAAAGGGCAAATCTACTCTCGGCTATAGAGTGCCGGCTATATATGCTCGCCTAGATTCACGCTAATATCGCCACCTTAACCTTCCAACAACAGTGTGGTTTACCGCTTGAGTAATAATATCCGTGATAGAAATTTTGATGACCTCAGCGAGAAATTTTCGCGCAAGGTGTACGGTGGCCTGAAGGGAGATATCCGGCTGGCGGTTATCTGGCGCGATCTGCTCGCTGTGCTGCCGCTGTTAGAATCGCAAGCGCCATTACGAATTCTGGATATCGGCGGTGGCTTGGGGCAGTTGACGGTGGCGCTGGCCAAGCTGGGCCATCAGGTTGTCTACTGCGACCTCTCTGAGCAAATGCTTGAAGCGGCGCAGAAACTCGCTGTGGAAGCTGCAGTGCTGGACAAAATTATCTGGCATCAGCAACCCTATCAAGCGCTTGAGGGTGAGGACTTAGGTCAATTTGATCTGGTGATGTGTCACGCGGTGATGGAGTGGCTTGCCGAGCCAGAGGCGCTGATTGAGAGGCTACATTGTTATATGGCACCCTCGGGCCTGTTGTCGTTAACTTTTTACAATCAGAATGCACTGGTTTATCGCAATTTAATTCGTGGCAACTTTAATGTACTGCAAGGCGAGTTTGCCGCTGATCCAGGCAGTCTGACGCCGGGCGCGCCGCTGCAGCCAGACATAGTGCAACAGTGGCTAGAACAGGCGGGATTGGCAACCGATTACAGCAGTGGTATCAGGGTGTTTCACGACTATGTCACCACACAGCGTGGCGGGCATGAAAACCCACAGGCAGTGATCGATATGGAACTGCGCCACTCTGTGCAGGAACCCTTTAAGTGGCTGGGGCGTTACATTCATTTTATCTGTGCTGCTGCGAGATAAACGCCGGTTGATAGGCACAATCTAAAAAGGCTCCCCCGATCTCTTCTAGTGAGAGGGAAGCCTTTTTAAGGTTGATCGGTTGGCAGTCGATCAGTTGCTTGTTGGGGCCTTAAAGCGTGTTTTTAGACCTGTTGGTGGCGGCGCTATTTAATCTGTGGTGACTCGCTTGCGTGTGACAATGCCAAATAGGCCAAGGACCATAGAGCCAAATAAAAACAGCGCGCTGGGAATTGGTGTTGCAATAGGCGGCAGTGGAGCAAAGAACTCGCGTGTGGTGCGGCGGTCGTCGGCAGTATAAACCAGCATGGTGGTGGACCAGTCAAAGCCTTTGTTTTGATTTGCCTGCTTCATTAAGGCACGCACAGTCCGTTTGTCGCTGCGATCATTGAGATCGGGCACTCGTCCCATAATGTCCCAGATCACATAGTTAACCAGTGCATTGTATTTTGCCGCGGTCGCGCTGAGGCTTTCAGAAAGGTCCAACAGGCCAAACAAATAACCCGCCTTAGCGTATTTTTCTTTACCATTGCGGCCACTGTTATACTTTCCAGCGCCATTTTGAATGTCATCGTAGCTGTTTATCGTCGCTGTCCAGGTTCCTGTCGTTCTACTGTTGGAGGTATTGACTGCAAGGCTGCTATTGCCGTCGATAGTAATTTCGTGGAGTCCAGCATCGACTGAGCCACTACTTGTGTTGAGTGCGGCAGATGTGCCAGCACTCTGATAGCTGATGTCAACCGTCTCGCTGAAGACTGGAGCACTGATCAGGAAAAATAGTGCAACAGTGCCGACAAATTGACTGACGCTTTTTAGATTAATGCCCATTCCGTTCAAGCTCCTTGTCAGCAGCATGCCAACACTTTCCGATTACTAGTGGGGCGATTTTATGATCTGCCGTACAGGCTGCAACTGGGACACCTCAATAGTGCGAACTAGTTAACATTAAAGTCTGAACTAGCGGCGATTAAAGCAGCACTAGGGCTCTCAGCCAGAGTTTTTATACTTGTTTGTGAAAATTACTGGGTACTTGAATCCCTCAGCTGAGCGGACCACAGGTCGGCATAGCGACCGTTTAAGGCTAACAACTGCTCATGGTGGCCCTGTTCGACAATCACTCCCTGATCCAGTACCACAATTCTGTCTGCATCAACAATGGTGGAAAGGCGATGGGCGATGACCAGGCTAGTATGGCCCTGGGCAATTTCTTCTAAGGCAGCTAATATTGAACGCTCGGACTTACTGTCCAGTGACGAGGTGGCTTCGTCAAACAACAGGATTGGTGGTCGTTTGAGAATTGTCCTGGCTATCGCGACACGTTGTTTCTCACCGCCGGATAACTTCAAGCCGCGTTCACCGACCATCGTATCCACGCCTTCAGGCAGCTGCTTGATAAAGCCTTCAAGGTGGGCCATGCGTATCGCGGTGTAGACCTCTTCATCGCTGGCCTCGGGCTTGCCGTAGCGAATATTGTCAAAAATACTGCTGTTAAACAGAACCGTATCCTGGGGCACTATGCCGATTGCCGCGCGCAGGGACCGCTGAGAAATAGTGCGAATATCCTGCCCGTCAATTGAGATGCTGCCGTGGCTTGGGTCGTAGAAACGAAACAATAGTTTTACTAGGGTCGATTTGCCTGCGCCACTGGCTCCGACGATCGCGACCTTTTCGCCGGGTTGAATCTCAAAGCTGATATTGTCGAGAATCTGCCGATCAGGCTGGTAGTTGAACGAGACATGGTCAAAGCGAATATGGCCCTGATTAACGTTGAGTTGTTTTGCCGCGGGCGCATCGATGACCTTGCTACTGAGCTCCATCAAACGAAACATATTTTCAATATTCGCCATTGAACCTTTGATTTCACGGTAGACGAAGCCGAGAAAATTAAGCGGTATAAATAGTTGCATCATAAAAGCATTGATCAGCACAAAATCACCGATGGTCATACTGCCCTGAGTCACGCGCTGCGCGGCTAGCCACATCATGGCAGTCATGGCGGTGGTGATAATCAGGGCTTGGCCAGTGTTGAGTGAGAGGAGCGAAAGTCGGTTTTTGCGCCGCGCAGTCTCCCAGTCGGCGAGTGCTTCGTCGTAGCGGCGAGCTTCATACTCTTCATTGGTAAAGTATTTAACCGTTTCATAGTTGAGCAGGCTGTCGATCGATCTGGTGCTCGCAGCGGAGTCAGCTTTGTTCGCTTCGCGCACAAACTGGGTGCGCAAATCTGTGGCGACCATCGAGAAGAGAATATACAACACCACCGAGGCCATAGTGATGGCCGCAAAGGCGATACCGTAATTGTAAAGCAGCAGACCAATTACCAGGCCAATTTCGATTAGGGTGGGAGCAATATTAAAGACAAAGAAACGCATCAAAAAACTGATGCCAGTGGTGCCGCGCTCTATATCTCTCGCCAACCCGCCGGTACGGCGATTGAGGTGAAAGTCGAGATCCAGATTGTGCACATGAACAAATACTTGCAGGCCAATACGACGCATGGCGCGCTCGGTCACCCGGCCGAAGACGGTATCGCGAATTTCGCCGAGTAAGATCATCGAAAAACGGGCAAATCCATAGGCTAAAACAAGTCCGACAGGGACGATAATCAGACTCGAGGCAGCGCTGGAGTTGTCGCTGGCGAGACCATTTGCACTGAGTGTATCGACAATATCTTTAAGCAGAAAGGGCCCGTAGACACTGGCCGCTTTGGATAGCACCAGGCAAGCGATGGCGATAACAATACGAACCTTATACTCGAGTAGATAGGGCCAGATAACCTGAAATATCTTCCAGTTGATCTTCCGCTCAGAATCAATCTCTTGATACCCGTGGCGCATAGAATGCTCTTTTAGTGATGGCGCTAAGGAGGTTGCTCAATTGCAGCGCGGCTGGTTATGGGGCTCTGTGTCGGTGGTTGAGAACAGTCAGATCAGTGTATCTTTTGCCGCATTGATTTTTGCCGCCAGATAATCACTGCCGCCACGATCTGGATGCAGGCGTTGAATCAACCGTTTGTGGGCTTTAATAATCTCTTCTTTCGAGGCGTTAGATTCGAGGCCAAGAATATTAAGTGCTTCTTCAGCGGACAGTTGGGAAAAGTTACTGGTTGCGGAATCTTGCTGAAACTGCTCTCCGCCACGACCATTGCGCAGCAGATAAGCCTGCAACAGGACGAAAGACTCGCGATCAGCCTGGCGCAGATCATCACTGAGCTTTTGTGTTTCTTCACTGCTCAAATCGGACAAACGGCGGCCGGCAAACTCCCCGTTGAGCACTTCGCCATCCATTTGGCGAGTCGAGAAGTTGACCTCGACGGCTAGGAATTGGGTGCGAAATTGCGATGGGCTGGTTTTGAAGCGACTCAATATTTGTAGAAAGGGCAGTGCGCGCAGTCCCAAAGTAAAGGCGCCTTTAAGCAGCGGCACCAATACGGCTAATCCGGCGCCGAGCCAGTGCATACGACCCGTTGCAACTAGTGCAACTGAGGCAGCCAAGACTAACCAGAAGGCGGTGCGCCATAAAAACGCGCGCCGTTTTTCCTTCGGCAAGCGAGTGACTGCTGACCACCAGTACCAGATCGAAAAGATAATTGCGACGAGTAAAAGTAGTCTAATCATAGGCGTTTCCCCGTCTGTTCAAAGACTCTTAGCGGTTTTTTAACACATCGCGAAGCTTGTCTGCCATCGACAGCAGAGCGGTTTCGGTGGTTTCCCAGTCAATGCAGGCATCGGTAACCGAAACGCCATACTGCATATCATCGACATTACTCGAGAGTTTTTGGCTACCAGCATTGATATTGCTCTCTAGCATCACACCAATAATTGACTTGTTGCCTTCAAAAATTTGATTGGCAACATTGTCGAGTACCAATGGCTGCAGATTGTGATCTTTATTCGAGTTGGCGTGACTGCAGTCGACCATAACATTGGCCGCAATTCCCGCCGCATGCAATTCTTGCTCGCAGATTGAGACACTGACCGAGTCGTAGTTGGGCTTGCCGTTACCGCCGCGCAAAACCACGTGCGCATGAGGATTTCCCTTAGTTGTAATAATCGCCACATTGCCGTCGGAGTTTATGCCGAGAAAACGGTGCGGGCTGGCGACTGACTGCAGAGCATTAATGGCAACTGTCAGGCTGCCATCGGTGCCATTTTTAAACCCAACCGCAGAGGATAAGCCCGAGGCCATCTCACGGTGGGTCTGCGATTCAGTTGTGCGCGCGCCAATCGCCGACCAGGCAATCAGGTCTTGCAGATACTGCGGTGAAATAGGGTCCAGTGCCTCGGTGGCGGTGGGCAGACCGATTTCTAAAATATCATGCAGTAGTTGGCGGCCAATATGCAGGCCATCGGTGATCTTAAACGAGTCGTTCATAAACGGATCGTTGATCAATCCTTTCCATCCAGTGGTCGTGCGCGGTTTTTCGAAATAGACGCGCATAACAATCAGCAGTGTGTCGCTGACTTTCTCGGCCACAGTCTTAAGCCTTTTGGCATAGTCATGAGCGGCTTTCAGATCGTGAATCGAGCAGGGCCCAACAACGACCACAATACGGTGATCCTTACGCTGGAGAATATTCTCGATATCCTTGCGCCCCTGAGAGATTACGGCACGGGCTTTTTCTGACAGCGGGATTGCACGCTTCAGTTCCGCCGGCGTAATTAAGACCTCTGGTGGTTCAATATTAATGTTTTCTACAGCGTGGGGATCCATGTCTGATGTCCTAACCAAGTACGTTGTTCATAGAGGGACACTATTGTACTGAAATATACTGGCTTTTGAAGATTATTCGGCTTCAAGCTCAATAAACATGGGGATTTGCGGGAAATAGAGCGCGCAGCGAACAGGATTCGGCTGCATGCTGCGGTAGAGTTTCGCGTAGTGACTAAGCTGTGCGCTGTAGGCACGGCTCTGACGGCTAATAAATTGGGCTTCAGACTCGCCTTGCGCAGGTTGGGACAACTTGTAATCAATAATCCAGCGAACGCCATCGTCGATAAAGGTCCGGTCAATGACTGAGGTGCCCATATGACCACTGTCGGTGTATTTATAACCGAGCGCTTGCTCACATTGTGCCTGATCATGGCGCTCGAGAATCCAGCGACCCCGCTCATCCGCGAGCATGTTGTTCAGCGCCTGCAGCAGACTGTCCAGTTCATTTGGCTGAGCTAGCATGCCGAGCTCCTTGAGTTGCGCTGCCCAGGTTAAGGGTAACTGCTGAAGCCGAGACACAGACCACTGTTGCATGCCGTCATTGGCGATTTGCTTAAGGGTTCTGTGCAGCACCGTGCCCATTGAACGAGCTCGGTTTGAAAGGCTGCTGTCGTTATCAGTAGTGGACTCCGCAGCTGTTTCGGCGGTGCCAAGGGAGAGGCTGCTGTCTGGCCTTGGCGGCGCGCTAAACCCTGTCGCCAGGCGGCGCATATGACGCAAGCTGGCAACCTCTTTTGCTGGCTTATTGTTGTCAGGTGTGGCCTCGACGTCGGTCTGCTGAACAGTATAAATCTGCTCTTTCAAGCCCGCCTCCAGGATTGGCCAGATCGGCGTCAACAGCGTTGTGTTGCCGGTCGGCTCCCACTGGCCGTTCTTTAGTGGCTTCAATGTGCCACACAGATAGAGCCTGCGCGCTGCTCTGGTCGCGGCAACATAGAGTACACGAGTGCTCTCCAGACGTGTTTTCAGACTGTCCTCGCGCTTGAGATAGCGATAGACGCTGTCATCTTCCTCGTCGTGAGCACCCAGTGGTGCCATCATCAGCGAGGAATCACTATGCTCATCAATATGCTGCTGCCAGCGCAACAGCTGCTTCTTGTCAGGGCGCGAGCCGCGACTCAGTCCGGGCAAAATAACATGGTCAAATTCCAGTCCTTTAGCCTTGTGTATAGTCATAATCTGGATGGTCGAAGATTGATCGTTGCCATTCAGGCTGTCCGAGCCGGCATCATCTGGCGAAGGGGCTGCGTAGAGTTGCCCGACCGCGAGTTTAAAGCTGTTCCAATCCGCCAGAGTTGCCCCGGTTTGCCAGTTCTCCAAGAGGTCGAGATAGCTGCGAACATCGCTGAGGTCTGCACTGTTGGCCAGCGTAGCCGGTCCGCCGAGGTCTATCCATAACTGCTCTACGCTTGAGCGCAAACCGCCACGCCCACGCTGTTGCCAGGCACCCTCAAGCAGCGGAATCACGCGCTGCAAAGTTTGTCGGCCATGTTGAGTTAATGGCGCCTCCATAGCCTCGCGCAATCCAGTGAGCGGAACCAATAGTGCATTATTAGTTTGCTGGCTGGTTTCATTGTGGTTTTCAACGTGATTGGCAATAACCAGCAAATCGGCGAGAGTGAGTCCGCAAAAAGGCGCTCGCAACAGTGCCAGCCAGGCAATTTTGTCCGCTGGTGACAGCAGGGCGCGGGTTAGCGAGAGCAGGTCAATAACCGGCATCCTGCTCGCTAACGGGGTGATATTGATTGCTTGCCAGTGCAAATTGGCCTCGCGCAACGCCGGAATAATTGCCCGCAGATGGCCGCGCCCGCGCACCAGTATAGCGATCGACTCAGCTTGATTATGATCACGCAGATCGCAACAGAGGTCAGCGATATAGCGCGCCTCAGCGGCTTCATGATCGTCGCCAGCAAAGCCCCGAAAGCTTACCGCCTGACCTTTGTCGGCCGCCTTAACGGCGACAGAGGGAGAGTAGGGAATCGCCCCGCGGCTGATATCGGCCAGAGCAGGGAAGGCTTGACTAAAGGCGCTGTTGACCCATTGGATAATACCCTGCTGAGAGCGGAAGTTGGAGCTCAATGTCAGCGGCGTACACTGCACTGGCCCCACAGGGTGTCGCTGAGCGTTGAGGAACAGTCCGACATTGGCATTGCGGAAACCATACAGTGACTGCATGGCATCGCCGACCAAAAACAGCGTGCGACCATCGTCGGGCTGCCAGCCAGCAATAAGTTGTTCGAGTAGTCTAATCTGTGCTGCTGAGGTGTCCTGAAACTCATCGACCAGAATATGTCGCAACTGGTAGTCGAGACGCAGTGTGATATCGGAAACAGCGCCATCCTCCGCCCCGGGTTCCAGTGCGTCGAGAGCCGCTAGGGTAATCGCCGGATAGTCGCACTGTCCTTGCTGTTGAAAAATAACATCCAACTGTGCCGCCAGTAGTGGCAGCAACGTACTCAGTGCGTCGAGCATTTTTTGCTGTGCTTGATCGATCTCTGCATCGGGCAGGTGCATAACATCGGCAATCAGTTCATTTAGCTCAGGGTGTTCGCGGCACCAGTCGAGCAGGACGGTCATGCGCGCCTTGGTTTCTTTTTGGTCGCTGGGGAAGCCATGAGCTTTGGTAAGACTTTTGCGCGGCTCGCCACTTTTGATAACTAGCAGGCTGAGTATCAATTTCCACTGCTCGAGCCCGGCAAGGCCGGTTTCTGGCAGTTCACGGATGCCCACCAGTTGGCTGAGGGCTAGATTGTCCTCTGGCGACACGTGACGCGCAGCAAAATCGATCAATTCGATCAATTCACCTGCAATTGGCATCAACGCCTCGTCAAGTTGCAGCAGATTGTCACTGACAACCTGTTCGATGACCTGTTGAAAATAGTGCCGATTTTCCCCTGCATCATAGATCAGTGGCAGCCATTGCTCGCGCTTGCCGAGCAGCTCGGAGAGCAGCGTTTCGCAGCGCGCCAGATCATTACCAGTGTGAGCGAGCAGAACCGCCAGCTGCTCGGCAATTGGACCCGGTTCTTCGATTTTGTCGAGAAGTGCGCGAGCTGCGCTCTGGTAATGGATCTGGGGTTGCTCACTGGGCTCAGGGATAGGTCCAAACTGGGTTTCAAGAGCAAACTGACTGGCGATGTAGCGACAGAAGCCGTCGATCGTTTGAATTCGCAGTCGACCAGGCATCTCAAGTAGGTTCCAGCCTAGCTGTCGGTTGCGCTCAACTGCCGCCCTGGCAAGATCCCAGGTTTGCGCCTCATAGCTATCCGCCGGTCGCGGTGAATAAGCAGCCTGACGCAAGGCACTGTGAATCCTGCTAGCCATTTCGCGGGCGGCTTTGCGGGTAAAGGTAATGCTGAGAATTTCTTCCGGGTTCTCCACGCTGCACAAAAGTCGCAGCACACGCTGGGTGATCAGTCCCGTTTTGCCCGAACCGGCCGGTGCCGAGACGATAAAGCTCTGCTCGGGGTTAAGCGCCTGACGGCGCTGTTGCAGATCGGCGATCTCAGTCATTGGTTGCTATCTTCTATGGCAATGTGATGAGCACCAGATGCCGCCACTTGCGCATTGATCTCGACTTCCTCTGGCCAGCGATTTAACGGCAGCAAATAATCCTGATAACCAAATTGCCCCTTGTCATAGACCTCAACACTGGCATGGCCAGAGACAAACTCATCGGCGAGGTTGTTCAAGGCAGCCTGCCAGTCATCAATTTGTTGCGCCCACTGTTGCGCCAGATCGGCATCGGCGCTGGCTTTCTCGCTAGCTAAAAATTTGCTATCGGTACTGCCGATAAATTTAATTTTGCCGCCTTTAATCTGGGCGAAGGCACAGCCATTGGCGCGCGGATTACTGGCCAGAACATACAGCGGTAGTTGCGGGTCCACGGGCCTGGAACCACTCCAGCTCGACTCTTTTACCTCGCCGGACTTGTAGTCGATGATCAGCAGTTTATCGCCAATTTTATCCACCCGATCAAGGCGCAGAGAAAGCTCTAGTCCGCCGAGGCGGACGCTGTTTTTACTCTCCAGCTCGACGACTTCAAAGGGTGGTCGCTGTTTCTCTTGTTGCAGCCACTGGCTGAGTAGTTTTTCCAAACGCTGCTGTTCGAGACCGCGAAAACGATCGCCGCGCAGAACGGGGTGGCGCGGCGCCCATTCGGTCAGGGTAGCCGCAATAATGCTGGTCAGTTGCTGCTGCAGCTGCTCGTCACTCAGCGCCTGTAAGGTGGCTGAGCTTTTCCAAATGCTCCAAAGGCGGAAAAGGATTTCATGCAGCAGTGAGCCGCGATCCATGGCCGATAGTCCCTGAGTCGGTTCCTCTAGGGGCTCCGCTTTAAGACGGTGGGTGGCAAAGGCATTGAAAGGGCAGACCGATTGGTTTTTCAGTAGATTGCTACCGCCACGAATACTTTCTAACTGCGGGTTGTAACGCGGCGCATGGTCCTCGACTAAATGGCACTGATAGTCCTGATAGAGCCATGGCGGATGCGCTAAGGACCCGTTGACGAGCTGTTTGCTGGTGAGTTGATGATTGCTCAGTTCAATGTCGGTAATCAGAGGGCTGGGGTCAAGTTGCTCTTCGCCGCGCAGTAGTGGGTAGCTGAGAATGAGACGCTCACTATTGTTTTTGTAGTCCTGTAATAGTTTGTTGGCGATGTCCAGCTCGCGCTCCGGGAGACTGTGAGGCATCTGATGGCGGCGCTGAAACTCGGCCGGTAGCAATTGGTTGATGGCCACTGAAGCAGGAAAGTTCTGACTGTGCATATCAACAATCCACAGTTGATCAAAGCGCAGTCCTGACCCCTCGAGAAGACCGAGAATCTGCAACGGTGCGTCGGCGGTCTGCGGATGGAAGACAGAATCCTGAGCCAGCTGTTGCAGATGCTTGAAGGCGGTGGCTAGCCCCACTTCAATACCGAGATTATCGAGGCCGGTGAACTGTTCCAGTAAGCGATTCCAGTGTTGACGCTGTTGATATTCAAGGCTGTTGAGGGTGCGTTTGCCGGGCCAGCCAAGATCGGTCAGGAAGCTGGCAAAAAAATCGGCCCAGGCGGCAAAGCTCTGCTGGCTGCTAACCTTTCGGCGCTGATAATCGCGCAGGGTTTTTAACGGGCTCAGGGTCAGGGCTGTCTCGCTCTCTGTTTCGCTATTGCTGGTCTGCTGCCGTGGCGCGATGGCGGTAATAAACTGGCTGAGAGTGAAGTCAAAGCGATTGCGTTTGCGCAGCAGTATTTCGCTGTCAGCGCGAAACGCTAGCGGTAATTGATCAAATGCGGAGTAGGGCGAGTAGAGTAGATTGAGCCATTCGCTCAAAGGACGTTTATCTTTCAGCAGGCTAATCAGCAGCAGCGCCATATTGACCATTGCTGTATCACGCAGTGCGGTGCCGGCAGAGATATTGGCGACGATTTCAGTTGCTTCATTAGCGCCAATACCTTCGCTGCTGAGCGCCTCATTGACCACCCGCGCGACACGCTGAAGTGAGTTATTGAGTTCTGGGACGATAATGCCGACACGTTGCGCGGGGTTGGCTTTTAGCTGCTGCGCCGCCCAACTTGCCGCCAGTCGCAGCTCTTGCTGAGAATCCTCTGCTTCGATGCGCCAGACCTCACCACTGTGCGGTACTGAATCTAGCGGGGTGATTGTGTTGCTTGCGCTGGCAATCGCCGCGGCTTGCAGCGGTGGCATCGACTGAAAACCGTAAATGACGATCTCCGCTTCGGTATTCAGGGCACCGCAGCGGAATCCTTGCTCCACCAGTTGCCAGCTGCGTTGCGTGGTCAATAGTTTATTGCGTCGCAGTAGTTCATCGAAGCGACTGCACCAGCGTTTAAAGTAATCCACCGAGGGATTGTCGCCCGGCACCTGAGCTGCGCTGAGGTTCCAGTTCTCCAATATTTTTAAGGTATCGCCGGCCAGTTTGACGAAGTTTACCGGCTGCTGGAGGCCATCGTCACCAATGGCGCGCTCCCAGTAATAGCGACTCTGCTGAACACCAACCACAGAAAGCCCGCGAACCAATGCATGATTTTGATCTTGTAACTCATCCCAGCAGGCTTTTAACCAGTGGTCCACCGAGTAGACTCGGGGTTGTTTCCACGCCGCACAGTTGTGCAAGGGATCGCCAGTCATCTGTTCGCCCCAGGCTTGAATAATCTTTGCTGCAAGACGCTGATTGGGGGTGAGTATCAGGCAGCCGCGCTCAATAGCGGGGCGGAATAGACTGATATCGATAAGCGCTGGCAACATGAGTGGCGATGACATCCGTGAGTGAGCAATTTTTTAACATTGACGCATTGAGGCCTCTATAGTCGCAAAACAGCGGTGCAATTGACAGAGGACTGATACAATAAGGCTATGCAATTTTCTATTGATATTATTTCGGTTTTTTCAGCGCTGGCTGGGTTAATTCTCGGCGCTCTGTTGACGTCCGTCGTTCTGCGAGCCAAGACCGCACGCTTACAGAGTGAATATTCTCAGACTCAACAGCAACTCGACAAACTAACCGCGGATCAACAGCAGTTAGAAGCAGTGCGCAGGGAGTTACTAACGCTAAATAGTGCGCTTGAGCAGAAACTGGTGAGTCAGCAGAGTCACTATCAGGAGCAGATCGCGCTGCTGGCGGATGCCAAACAGACCCTCAGTCGCGAGTTCGAAAATCTCGCCAACCGCATCTTTGATGAAAAGCAGAGTAAGTTCTCGCTGCAGAGCAAAGAAGCTTTGGAGGTCACGCTCAGTCCTCTGCGTCGGGATATCGGCGATTTCCGCAAGCAGGTTGAGTCAGCTTATGAGAAAGAGAATGCCGAACGCAACAAACTGGTCGGGCAGATCAGTGAGCTGCAAAAACAGACCATGCAGGTGTCGGCGGACGCCGTATCACTGGCCAATGCGCTGCGCGGCGACAACAAGGCGCAGGGAAATTGGGGTGAATTTATACTTGAGAAACTACTTGAAGATTCGGGCCTAACTAACGGCCGAGAATACACTACTCAGGTCGCATTAAAGGATGAGTCGGGCAAGCGGCGCAACCCGGATGTGATTGTCCACCTGCCCGAAGGCAGAGATATTGTGATCGATGCGAAAGTCAGTTTGGTCGACTATGAACGCTATTTTCACGCCGAGGATGAAGAGTCGAAACAACAGTGTCTGCGCCAGCATCTGAGTTCTCTGCGGGCTCATATTAAAGGCCTTAGCAGCAAGGACTATGAAAACCTTGAGGGCGTTAACAGCCTTGATTTCGTGCTTATTTTTGTCCCGGTCGAGTCGGCCTTTATGCTGGCGCTGGATCACGACCCTGAAATGATGCGCGACGCCTATGACCGCGGTATTATTTTGGTTAGCCCGAGCACCTTGATGGTGACGTTGCGAACCATTAAAAATCTCTGGCGCTACGCCGATCAAAATCGCAACGCTCAGTTGATCGCTGACAAGGCCGGCGGACTCTATGATCAGTTTGTACTCTATATCGAATCTCTCGATGAGGTTGGCAAGCATATCGAAAAGAGTCAGGAAGCGTGGGACACTGCGCATAAGCGTCTCTCAACCGGTCGCGGCAACCTAGTGCGACGCACCGAAGAGCTGAAAAAGCTCGGTGCCAAGGCGAAAAAGAGCCTGCCGGATAGTGTGCTTGGCGCCGATCCGATGCTGCAGCTCGGTGCTGAGGCAGATTTACCTGAACCTGATGCGGAGGATTGATGAGTATATTGCCTAACGAAACTTTACTGCTGGTGGCAGCAGGGATCTTACTGCTCGCTCTGGCAGGCTATGCTGCCTATCTTGGGCTGCAACTGCGCAAGCGCCGCCAGCAGCGCGAGACTAGCGAAAGTGAGCTGCTGGAAGAGTTACAGGAGAGAGAAATTAATGCGCGACAATCGGTACAGATTATTGCTCGCGCACTGGTTCAGAAGGACCTGAGCGAAACTGAAGCGGCGATGCGCATTGCCTGGCTCTCACAGCAGATCAAACTGAGTGATGATGAGACGCAACATTTCACTGTGTTTCAACAGTTAGCCGCAGCGACGGCGCATATCCCGATACTCGATGATTGGGCGGCGCTGGATAAGGCGGAAAAGCGTCGACTGAATGCCGAACGAGAGGGGATTGAGGTGTCTTATCGCGATTTTATTCAGGCCAGTGCCGTCGAGCTGGTCAGCATACGTCTGGAGTAGTTGCCGACCCTTTTATCGTCGACGCTGTAACAAAATCCCGCTCTCGAGATGGTGGGTCCAGGGGAACTGATCAAATATAGCTGTTCTGACAATCTCGTGAGTTTCACTCAAGCTGTCGAGATTAGCGCGCAGGGTCTCTGGATTACAGGAAATATAGAGAATATTGTCAAAGCGCTGCGCCAGTCGAAGTGTGCCCTCATCCAGCCCGGCGCGCGGCGGGTCTACAAAAATAGTCGAAAATTCATAGCTGCCTAAATCAATATCTTTGAGTCGCCGAAAGGGTCGTTCGCCATTCAATGCCTGAGTAAACTCCTCACTCGACATGCGCACTACCGAAACATTGTCGACCTTATTGAGGGAAAAATTGGTTTCCGCTGACCTGACTGATATCTTCGATATTTCCGTCGCCAGTACACGCTTAAAGTGCTGTGCCAATACCGTAGTAAAGTTGCCATTGCCACAGTAAAGCTCGACTAAATCTCCTTTGTTGGCGTCTTCCATCTGCGCACAGCAGCTGCTCGCCCAACTGAGCATCTTCTCATTGACTCGGGCATTGGGCTGGGTAAAGCCGGATTCAATCTGTTGATAGTGGTATTTAACGCCGTCTACGCTTA
>Ga0115557_1001835_pt1 | contig 14457 bp, 15 predicted proteins | sample COGITO_mtgs_1104_FD_87280 | JGI IMG/M metagenome (GOLD analysis project Ga0115557, IMG submission 87280) | Pelagic marine microbial communities from North Sea - COGITO_mtgs_110421 | ecosystem: Environmental > Aquatic > Marine > Epipelagic | place: Germany:Helgoland, sampling site Kabeltonne...
AATCTTGATAGAGCAGACTGATAACACAATAATTAATGATGAGATGATAAAGCTTTTGATGCCTAGCAATAACATTATGTTATACCAAGGACCGGGTGGCTCATACGTCAATGTCGGTTGTTGCTCTCACAATGACACACCACCAAGCCATGCTCCATGCCCCCCCACTCGATGTGCCCCTCTCGCTGGGACGTTTCCACCACTTCCTGGCAATACTCTCAATCATCCAGCCGTCTCGGATCGAAAAGGTCTCCTTAAGTTTCATTTCTGAAATCCGCTGAGGGTTATCCCAAGGGTCAGGATTTTCATCGCTGAAGCAACCGATGTAAACTTTCCCCCCAACTGTCACCAGGGAGCGCAAATTCACCGCGTACGCTTTAATTTCATCGTCTGAAAGACAGTGCAACAAACCGGAATCTACCACAGCATCGAACTCTGCCAAAAAAAAAGAAAACACGAAGTTAGAAGGCGCTCGTGACTTAAGCCAAGCCAGGCCGAAACTCTCTCTTCTTAGCTAACCTCACCTCCTTCTCTCCCAACACTTAAAAAATCGCTTGTACAATTCCAGACCTTAAACTCCCAACTCCCTTGGGATCCCTCCACAGCTACCCTTGCAACCTTGACTGCGTCCTCGCTGATGTCGAACCCGAGCACTCCCTTCGCCCTGCCTTCCTCCAAAATTGCCCTAGCGTTCTCCCCCGTCCCACAACCTGCATCAAGGACTTTGAGACCACGGAGCGCCCCCGATTCACAGAGCTGACGAACGACAGGCTGTGGACCGCCTACGCTCCATGGAGTAGCGAGCGGGTCCGTTTTATATACGTCGAAGTAAAAGGATGGGGGCAGAATATTGTCGTTCGTCGACAAAGCAAGCACTTCATCTACTCCTCCCCACGCCACCAAAAATATCACAACAGCAGCCAAAACCAACCACATCAACAAAATCAACCTGCAGAAAAAAAATGGGGTAGGTGTGTCAATAAATGCGTGTGTGTTGAAATCATATTTGTTCCGTGAGTTTGGTGGTCAGTCCATCGTCAGTTCCAACGGATCCAACTGTTTTACTCCGGACGGGGACTGCTCCCCGCCTTCCATTGAAGGGGTAATCTCCGAAACGGTTGACACCACACCGGCAACGCGCTCCCCCCCTTTTGAGGACAGCATGCACGGCGGGCAACGCCTGTACCTTTTCGTGCTCACAAGAAAAGCAAGCCTAGCGCAGCGCGTACCTTGACAGAATGCCAGCTCTCCACAAAAGGAAAAAACAGCCTACTTTGGGGAGGTGTTCTCTTGTTCTGAACGTGGATATTGCTTAATATTACTTGAGCAGGATGCTCTCTGGACATCCAACTGGCAGCAGCAATGGAACTTTCAATAAAAGCATTGTCTTTGAGACAATACAAGAGGGAATTAAACTCCGTGGTCGTGAACACGTGGTGAATATTCCGCATTTTTCCAATTCCCAGTTCACATCGATTTTTCGTGATTTTTCAAGATGTTCCGCGCTACTGCTGCTCGCCTTAACACCATCCTCATAACTGGTGCGACTTCCGGAATTGGACGCTCTACGGCCATTAAATATGCTACAAGTGTGGAAGGTGGAGCCAAGGTATGTGCCCTTCTCAGTTGTAAATGGTAAAGCGAGACGCTCGAAAAGTTGGGCGAACGTATGCAAAGCAGAGGCACACTGCTCATTAAAACATCCGTATAGGTAGAAAACCAATACTGTAACCACTCCATGCTCTGTGATAGCCGTCCTGCATTTCTGTCATTCTCTGTCGTTACTTTACTAACACAAAGAAATCCTAAAATGCTCACAGCTCGTGGTAACCGGCCGACGCCAGAATCTCCTCGATGAACTTGTAGGTAAGCTGCAATCAATATCTCGCGGTGACACGTTTGCTGTCGGTTGCTAAACCCCTAACACCATCATCATCATCATCATCATCATCATCATCATCATCATCATCACGAATGCAGAGGAGATCAACGGAATGAACAATGGTTCCAAGGCCCACAGCCTTTGCGTGGACGTCTCTGACAAGGATAAAATGTTTGCCGCCGTTGAAGGCCTTCCCAGCGAGTTTTCCGACGTCTCCGTACTCGTCAACAACGCCGGGCTTGCCCTGGGTGCTGCCCCCATGGCCGAGGCATCCATCGATGACTGGGAGAGCATGATCGACGTCAACTGCAAGGGTCTCCTTTACGCTACCCGATCTGTCCTCCCCGGCATGCTCGAGAGGAAGAAGGGCCACATTGTCAACATTGGTAGTGTCGCCGGAAACTACGCCCTTCCCATGGGCAATGTGTACTGCGGAACTAAGGCCTTTGTCAACCACCTCAGCCTTGCCATGAGGGGGGAGCTCATCGGAAAGGGGGTGAAGGTGACCTCTGTCGAGCCTGGAAACACTGAAACGGAGGTGAGATGGCGTATTTTGAAGCACGACTCCAGCGTCCCATTTTAAAGAAACTAAATAATTCACACATCACCTTGCTTCGTTTTTTCTCAGTTCTCCATCGTTCGCTTCAAGGGAGACAAAGACAAAGCGGCGGCCGTCTACGACACCAAGACGGGCCCGAGAGTTGCTTGCACAGGTGATGATATCGCTGATATTGTCCACTTTGCCACACACGTTGTCCAGCCCCACGTCAACATCAACAAGCTCGAGGTAATGCCAGAGAGGCAGGGCTTTGGACCCTTTGCCTTCAACCGTGATTAGAGTTAATTATAGCAAGCGCGTTGTTTTGATTTTTTTATTGTGTGTGTTTCATCCTCCAAATACTGAAAAACGTATTGTTGTTGATGCCTCATTTTGACTGAATAAATAAACTTAAAAGGGGTTACAGCAAATTTTGCACGAAATGCAAGTATTCTTTCTACTTTTCCCAAATCAATGGGCTTTCTAATCGTCTACTAGCAACTCCCCTGTAACAACCTTCGCGAATCCAGATCTGAGAGACATACTTCTCGCAGCCAGCACCAACAGGTTCCGCCGCATGAAGTGCCTGAGGATCGAGGGTCCATCCGGCATTGCTAATCTGGTTACCTTGGCCGTCCTCATCTCTATAGGAGGGGAAGAAAACCACCGCGTCACCTGTCCTCGGGGCAACCTTGATGCCCATAGTGCCGTCCATATTCTGACACTTGGGGAAGCTCGTCATACCCCCTTCCTTCACATCATTTAGGTAGATCAGTACGGTTCCGATTCGTTGACCCCCATTCTCGCAGAAACGGAGCCCGTCTGGGTTGCTTACATCAAAGGCATCGAAGTGCAGGTCGTAACGCCCTGAGGGAGGGTAAAATCCCACCTGAGGACACTCGAGTTGGGAAGGGTGGAGTGAAGGGAAAATGCTCGTGATTCGCTTGGCGAGGGAAGGAAGGTCGTTGTTGTCTAGGTAGCTGTAAGGAAGGGAGGGGTTGAACATGCGGAATGCGGAATGGAATGCGGAATGCCGAGTGTGAGAGAGGGAGGACAGCGGAGGAGGCAAAAAACTTACAGATTAAATTCCTCAACCTGCCGTGCTGCTGATGGGGATACCAAATTAATCACTCACCACGATTGGCTGGTTCTCTTCTGACTATTTACCCCATTTCCATCGCCAACAACATCACTCACTTTCCAGCACCCCTCTCCACACTGGATGAGCTGTTGGCACTCTTCTGGCTTGAGGAATCCCGGGAGGTGGTATACAGGCGGGTCCATAGAGAGGGCAGAATATGGACAGGGAGAAGAGGGGGAAATCGGAAGCCGTACGCGAACCATCGCGAAACGAGATTGAAGCACGACCTGAAGAGGAGATCAAAAAAAGTGGTTGGCAACAACAACGACAAGGTTTCGAGATACTTCTGTTTGGTCTTGTTCTTGTTTTTTCGGATTAAGATAGTTGAAGTTTCAGTTCGACCCGTTTCAGAGTGATCGAAAACTCTGATATGCTGAGTAATAAAAAATGTCAACAATTGTATAATTCTGGAATTAGGGCCCTAGTCCAGGTTTTCATGGTTTGGCGTTTTGACATTTTGACATTTTCTTGACATTTTATTTGCATAATTTGCAGAAGATTGACATCTTTCGGACATCTGTCTTAACATGGTTGAAAAACTAAAAGTGCGACCAAAGAGAGACCTATATCGTACCCATCTTTATAAAAACCTCGCTTTCGGTCTCTATATCGAAGTTACAGCGGTTGAATCACTCAAACGTAGTGACACACCTAATTAACTTTTTTCCACAGCGGTTGTCGGGTTCGTTTTTAGGTCAAAGGTTATGCCTTCAGCCAGTGGAGACGCGGATGGAGTAGTGATTGTAAGAGGAAGTGATGACTGCGGCCCATACCATTGGCTCGGTTTCATTGTATTAATCATCACCGTTTTCTGGCTCGTGATCACGTGAGTATTTACGATTGTCAGGAAAATGGAACATGCTTTCTTCATTCTAACACCATCGTTTCGTTTTCAGATTTGTCATTTGACGACACGACACACACAACTGCGCCCGCACTAAACGAGATGAAGGTTATGCTTAAATGAACTAACCGTTTGAATTTTTGCCTAAAAAAAACGACGCATCAATATTTTCCTTTTCCACCTTTCACAAAAAGTCCCGAACTGCTCCCTCCACTCAATTCACCTCTGAAACATGATTTTCCTTGCCTCGTTGAGATTCCCCTCGGCCCTCTGCAGGCTCCGCTGTATTTCTCCATCATTCCTGAATAATTTCGTCTGTTGGTTCCTCCCAGCATAAAAATTCTTCTCATTTCCCCCTCTCCTTTCCGCCTCCTTCTCCTTCTCCTTCTCCTTCTCCTTCTCCTTCTCCTTCTCCTTCTCCTTCTCCTTCTCTTTCTCTTTCTCCCTTCCCCTCTCCTCCAGTTCCTTCTCCGCTAGTTTTCTCCTAAGTATATCATTATCGTCCCTCTCCCCACGAAGCTCCCCCTTGACCCTTGCCAGTTCCTTCGTTGCCGCACGGAGTTTCCTCTCGGCCTGCTGCGTCCTGTCCCTCTCATCTCTGAGCTGATTCTCCGCCGCGATCCTCTCCGCCTTCTCACAGTCCTCCCTAACACGCACGGACTCCACCTCCTTCTTCGCCCTCTGCCTCTCCGATTTGTCCTTCCTATGCCGATCGTTCATCTTCTCCAACCGTTCGAAAAGGCTGTCCCTCTCGGCAGTAACATCTTCAATATCCTTCTTCATCCTCCTGAACGTCTGTTCCATAACGTCCTTATACATCGCATAATCTCTCAGCTCCGCCTGCGCGTTACGGAGGAGTTCCCTGTCCTTCCGACGTAGGGTTGATCCATCTTCCCCGGAGAGCTGTTGTTTGAGCTCTGAGTTCTCGTAGGCAAGGTTAGAGAGACTCGCTTCCAAGCTCTTCTTTGCTTCCTCTAGTGAGTGGACCGCGGAGGTCGACTCCTCCAATGATGTCACTAGCGACTGGATTCGTAGGTTGTTGTTGTAGTTGGCGAGGTTGTTGCTGTTGTTCTTCTTGTTGTCGTTCTTGTTGTGGTTATTCGCCATAACGAGAACTCGTTCTTCTCGCTTGCTCTGCTCTCGTATATCCTCCCGTCGGTTGTCATATCCCTCCGTCACATCCATAAGTTCGTCAATAACCATTTCCCCCTCCCTCTCACTCTCGCCTTCGCCCTCCCCCTCCCCCCCCTCTCCAAACCTCCCCACAAACTCCATCGCCCTCCCCATATCACCCGGTCTATCCAACCCCGTATCAACAACAGCAATGCTCCTCGCCATACAATGCCCCCCCGACGCGTCATCTAACAACATACCCACCCTTGATACCCCCCCCCCCCTTCCACCCTCTCTAAAACCAGACATGAGAATATCCACCCTGTCCTCCTCTAGCGCCTCACCAGAAACCGATACAAACGTGAGGCTTTGCCGCCCTATATCATTCCCCTCCTGTCCCCAGCCAACGCCTTTAATGACTTCCCTCCCCGCACCCTGTATAACTTCGATATTAAAAATCCTATGCGTTCCAGGTCTCCTCCCACCCTTCCCACCTCCACCATCACATCCCCTCACCTTGGCAATGATATCCCTCACATCCTCCCCACCTTCAACCTGAATCTCCCACAACCCCCCTGTCACACTCACGCCCGCCCCAATCCCCTCATCCCTCATAACAAGTCCCGGATCAACCTTAACCATATGCCCCCTTTCATTCCCACCATTCCCACCAAGCTTGTCACCGCCACTGCCTCCGCTGCATAATTTCAAAACGTCCGTTATCCCCTCATTATCAATATTAACATCATACCAGCTGACAACAATCTTTCCGTTCCCCCTGCCATTTCTCTCCATCCTTTGCCTGACACCATCGACGCAACGCTGGTATAAACCTCCAGTTAAACCGCCGTTTGGACCGAGTTCTAGTAGTTGCCGTGTCCCATTGTCACACCCCGCTATTACAATGCAAGCATTACTGCACCCAACGACAACCTCATCACAAACATCCCCCACAACATCATCACAAATTCTATACGTCTGATCTTCAACGCCTTTACTCTCATAGCCCATTTCCATTACATGAACTGCACCAGTGAAGTCGAAGGTCCGGATTCCACTAAGGCCACTGCTCGGGTAGTATACTCTCTTCCCATCATCGGATACAGTTGCGATGCCGAAGCTCCGGCTTTTGATATCGTTCGGGTTCACGTCGACGGGAGATAGCAGGACGCAGTGGCTTTTGTGTGATGGGAACATTGGAGAGGTTACCACACAAGTGGGAGGGAGAGAGTACAGGATTACAGGAGAAGGTATATGGGCGCAGGATAATGGAGCCTATTCTAATTTGCACGGTCGAGGAGATACGACAGTATCTAAAGACTCCTCAATATATGAGGTGAAGACTCTCAGTTATCCTTCTGTACTTTTAAAATGTTGGAGGCGGGTGGAGTATCATACCTCCCTCAATAAAGTTCGTGCTTTGAACTGTTTAATTCGAGGACAAAAATTTGTGGCGAAGGCGTTTTATTCTTCAATAGAACAACTATCGTTATGTCTGCCCAGGTAGAAGAACTGCAGAAGCAGTTGGAGGAAGCTCGTTTAAGGGAGGAGAGGTTGACAAAGGACCTTCAGCAGGCTAGGGAAGCGAAGGAAAAGCTCCAGAGTAAGGCCGAGGAGGTCGGGAAGGGAGGTGACAGGGCAAAGGGAATGAATGAGGATGAAAATGATGGACAGGATGGAAAGACAGCTTCCAATTCCAATGAGGAATCTTCCAACAAGGGTGAAGGGAGTAAATCCGAGGAGTGTAGTGGTGCTGCTGACGCAGATGGCGAAGAGGACCACGAAGGTGACGTCGAATCCAAGGTCCAAACGTGGAAAGGTGCCGGAAACGCATGCTTCTCATCTGGTTCCTACCAGGAAGCTGTGACCCATTACACTCGTTGCATTAAGGCACTCGAGAAGGCGGCCCTTCCACCATCTGCGCCTATTCTCGGGAACAGATGCGCGTGTTACCTTGCGTTGAAGAGATTTGTTCCTGCGAGCTGGGACGCACAGTGTGCTGTCCGTGCGGACCCTAAGTGGTGGAAGGGATACTGGAGGCATGGTGTTGCTTTGATGGGTATGAGCCCAAAGAACGAGAGGAGTGAGATGGCTGTTAAGGCGTTCGAGAATTGCAGGGACTGTGAGGGACTGCCGGAGGATAAGAAGAAGGACGTGGATGAGGCGCTTAATAGGGCAAGGGTTAGGCTCAAGGAGGGCAGGGACAGGACACCGCTTCCGCAACAATGCCAGCAACAGTAAAACTTTACATATAATTGAATTTTGTTTGTTTTGTGCAGGTAAATTACCGTATCGGTTAGCTGTGCTTGTTTAATCGTTTCTTATTTAGGCCGTTTCACTATCCTATCGAATAAAGCAAGCAAAACATTATCGCGGGCAAACCAGTATCAATTTGTATTTGCAAATTTCTCAACCGTTGTCGTTGTCGTTCCCGCTCTCACAACCCTCTTCTTCTCAGCAACAGATTTGCTGGTGTTGTCAGTCCCCAAGGATTCCATCCCCGGGGTCAAAAACTGACTTACAGGCGTGATATTCCTCGGAATGTCCTCTCCTCCGCTTTTGATATCTGTGGCTATCGTAAGTGTCCCCTTCCGGCGCCGCTTCCTGTCTTCCTCCCCATCGTAGCTGCAATCCTCTTCGTCCTCCGTCGTGCCATTGGAGCTCCCCGAGCTGAATTTCTCGTCATCGCTGCTCGAGCTGTTGCTAGCGTTGAGGGCACTGTTACCCCTTTTGGGGCTGCGAAGAGGAAGAACGCTCGAGTGTTGTGGGGGGGAAATGTGCTGCGCGCCGGTGTCTGGGCTGAGCTTCTCAAGAGTTTGTAGCATCTCAAGGCTACTCTTGGGCGTTTTGGGGTTGCTTAGGTTGTTTTCTAAATTGACATTGGTGTCGATGTTAATGTTGGTGCTTACCGAGGATGCCGGTGGCAAAGGTGGTCGTTGATTCAACTCTTTACCCTTGGTGGGCGTCGGCGGTGGTGTGGACCCGAGCTCTTTCATTGCAAAAGCCGCCAGCATTACCGCCTTGCTCTTTTCCTCCTCGTCGTGGTTGGGGTTGGTCTCTAGGTCGAGTTTGCTTGGGGATTTTTTTTCTGTAGGGGAATTTGAAGGGGGCGTCAGCGGAGTATTTTGCGCGCTGCTTTGGGCGGAGTTGGTCGTTGATGAGCTGGATGAATTTGAGTAGCTTCGGCTTATCCCTTTGCCAGAAAAATCGCCCCCCCAATTGTCGCCTATCGTCGATGGGAGGGATGGTGGTACCGTTGCCAATTGTGGCTTCTTTTCGGGCGAACCCATCTTCATAAAAGTTAGGTTCTGGGCAGCATTAACCATACCATTTGGGCTTGTGGAGGACGAGGGTTCGAGGCCGGAACTGACATTATCGTTGATAGGAACAATCCCATTGTATATAGGCATCTCAAAGTTGCTCATTGGTGGCGGTATGCTGCTCACCATTCCCATCTGTCCGCTTCCAACAAAATCATCCATTGTTGTTGAACCCCCTCTGATGACTGTCCTATTCAGTTTTTTTTTGTACGCCCGTGGAGAGGACGACGAGGAAGAACTTCCAGTGCGGCGACTGTTGGTTGCGGCCACAACCCCTGTATTTGCGGTGATTTTGGTTTTGGTTTTATGGCTGGTAGTGGCGCTGCTGTTGGCATTGTCGTTGTCTGTCCTTGAGTTGTGGCTGGATGGCTGATTCTTGCATCCTATGCACCGGCAGTTAGTGGAACACTTTGCTCCGGCGTGAAAACATTCACAGTACTTTTTCAAGCACTCAGACTTGCGGCACTTACACCCTAGCTTGTGTCGCACCTCCCCATCCCTGTCCCCCTTCCCCCCAAATTTAGTATCAAACGCCTTAGGATTTCGCTCAAGGATTGACATGACAGCGTTTTGGCGCTCCGCCTCATATTGCTGCGTGTTCATACAAACCTGACAGCGGCAAGTTGACGAACAGAGAATAGAAGATGCAAAGCATTGGCAGTAGAGCTTCAAGCATTTGGATTTTTTGCATGTGCAGCCTACTTAAAAAGAGAGTTGAGTTGTGCGTCGGTCGTGGTAGAAAAACGTTAGAAAAACCTCTGGAGGACGCTCACCGAGCAAGTTGGCTACAACACCGACGGAATATTGCCGAGAACTTCCTTGAAGCGAGGCAACTTGGCCACTCCAGGAATGAAATGATGGATGGATGTTTGGATGTTAGGGTTAGGTTTCCTTTTTTAATTTTAGTCACTCACCTGCTGGTGGATCCGGCTGCAAACGTGGATTTGACGACTGAAATGATGCAGCCGATTCATTGATCGCGTCATCAGACGCACCAAATGTAGAATTAATCGCTGAGAGTATTTCAGCTCCATGCTGTCCACCCGGAGTTATAGCACTGCCATTGGTGTTCGAAGAAGGCGTTGCATAGTTAGCAGATGCTGCCGCCCGTCTTGGAGATGACTTCCGCGGTGAAGCTGCAAAGTTCACCATTGTTGTAACTGTGCCAAAAAGAGGACACGCCCTGGGTTGGTTGTTGGGGTTAGAGGAAATTAAACCTAAACTTCTTTGGGAGCTGTTTTTAAAGTTGGGAGGGATCAGGTCAAAAACTCAAGTTTATACTTTCAAGGAGGTGTTCCCATGTATTTTTGTAGCGGAAACGAACAATTTTGACGCAATTTTACAGTCACTGCTTGCGTTCAGAGCAATTAAATTATGGGTTACAACCCTCGGACACTGTGATACCCGCTCCGAACCGGGTAGCAGATACTGGCTAAAACACCGGATTTTTTCTTCCAAGGGGAAATGATGACGTAAGAGTGCGCTTGAGCGATAAGATATCTTCTACTTACCAATAAATTACCAAACTGCCAAATTTTAAGTTTCAATACCAAACTGTTTCGGAGATCAAACGAACAGGCAAAAAATCAAAAGAAGGACATTCAAAAAAATTTCATTGAAAGCTCCAAAAAAAAGTAACTTATATTTTTGCTCATCTCCTATATATAATATAATATTTACGTCTACTACCTTTGCCCTCGCCGTATTACACTCTGCAAGATTTAGGGCGTTTCGCCTTCTTCCTTGGTGGTTGACTCCTCCCTTCATTGTTGGTGAGAAACCCCAGGCCTTGCCTCCCCGTTCCTATTGAGGGCGGTTTAGGCACATCAATGATACCATCGAGATTTTTTCCAAGGCCCTCCTCCTCCCAGCCCTGTTTTTTGATTAGTTTGGATCCTATCCCAGTCGTGTGGCGTTCAAAATCCCCGAGTGGCGGCGACTCAGTGCGTGTATCATAAGAGGAGTGCACCATAAGTGAGCCAAGTCCACGTTTTTCGTAGGAGTAGTCATTATTACTGCCATCAAAATCGTCGCCCTCGTCGTCGTTGTTGTTGTTGTTGTCGTTGTTGTCGTTGTTGTCGTTGTTGTCGTTGTTATCGGATTTGTCGTCGTCGTTACCTTCGTCATTGATCGCTTTGAACCCATCCCTGTCGCAATCGTGAGATTCGAAAAAAATGTGCTTTGCTGCTTCGATTCCATCTCTCCCCACCCTGTGGCCCAGACAGTGTTCATCACAAAATTGATGGTGATACACTCCAAGACAATCATCATCATCGAAGCTCCCACTTGGAACACTTCCGCGATCCATCGCAAGATTCGATAAAAGATCAGCACGGAAATTCTTCTCGCGTTTCACATGCAAATAATCAATTGACAGCAGGTTCAGAGAGGTGTCTCGCCTGATGGACTCCACCTTGTTACTGATTTCCACCTTGATCGGAATGAGCTTCTCACTTTTACACTGCCAAACCGAATTCATTTGATTGATAACGAGAAGAGAGTCCCCAACAAATGTTATCTTCGTGCGGAGCGGAGAACGGGATTGAGATGTACCAATCCAAAGCTTCTCCTGAAGGTAGGCAAATACAAAGTCAACTCCAAGTTTTAATCCCCTGTACTCAGCTTCATTGTTCGTGCCCCCTTTCCCCGCTTTTGAGAAGTCACCCCCCCGTCCGTAATATTCCGAGAAAAACCACTCTTTGTCGACTTCTTTGGGATAAACAGCCTCAAAGCCATGTTGAACACGTACCAGAGCACCACTCCCACAGCTGCCGTGGGGGTTTGATCTCGTTCCACCATCAAAATAGACAGATATCGTCAGCAGCGGCTGCGCCTCAGCCTTGTGCACTTGCGACTGCTGCGGATCGTTGCCATTGTTGTTGTTGTTGTTGTTGTTGTTGAAATCGTTGTCGTCAGTCCCAGATCCTTTTACAAAGCTGACGGCAACGCCGCCAGATAGATAGACTTTTGCTTCCTGTTGTGAGGAGAAACTCTTAAAAACCGCTCCTGAAAATCCCTTCACTGCAGCTTGACAGGATGCCCAGTCACGGTAAATTTGAGGGCCATTTCTACCTTTCCGGACAGCGTAAAATTTCGATCGTACCATCGGGGTATTATATACGCGCAAAATGAAATAATTAGCTTTGAACTGGTCTTCACAAGTAAGAAGTGGGACGAAAAAAACAAAAAACATTTCTTTGTTGAATTTGCGGCAGCGCACTGTCGTTCTCTCTTCGTTCTCATCGACTCGCACACTGTTGCTCATTCCGACTAAACCCCCACGACGACTTCCAAATGATTCCCTCGTCACCTTCTCCAGTTCCCCCCAAATCACCTTCGTTTCAGAACCCCACTCAAGAGGCGACTTTATCGATTGATAATGTCACAGGAGTTCAAAATACTAGCCCCAACACGCTGAAATCAGAGCTGACAACTCTTTCGTCAACTCTTGCTTCAACTCATATTTCCCGAGCTGAAACGTTGCTCACATCTCGGCTTGCTCGTTTTGAGGATCTTTTGAGGGATGCGGACGGCACAGTTCGAGCGGCCATGGAAACGAAAAAGATGAACGAGAAATTGAGGAAGGAAAATGACTTTTTAAGTCGGAGGGTTCGTGAACTTGAGGGGAAGGTGGAGCTTGGGCGGAGGAGAAGCCCTGGTGGTGGATGCAGAGGAGTTAGTGTTGTGAACCAAGTGATGCGTCAAGAAGAAGGCAGTCCTAAAAAAGCGGAGCCGCAAGCCGGGATCGGTTTGGCCAAAGCAAACGGCGTCGCCAAAAGTTCAACAGCAGCCGACTCGAACCGCCAGACTGAGAAGCTCAAGCTAAAACTCAGAACGATGGAAAACTGCGTTGGGGGGATGATGGCTGTCTTGAACGAGAGAGAAGAAGACACCAAGGCGGCTAGTAGCGCGGGTTGGCGTAGCTATTCACGTAGGAGCGCTGAGATACTTCCTGGCGTTTTGGAGGTGTTATCTTCGGGTGTTTCTGGAGGTAGCTCGGCAACAGTAGTCCGTGTAGAGCGCGAAAGAAATATTGCTCTTGTTATCTGGGGCTGTTGCCAACATACGCTACACCAGAAGGAGATGCAAGGGAGCTCTACGGTGCCATCGTCACACTCTCCGGCAACGGATAGCGGCCTCAACGTCACCAACCAATTCACCAGAGGCGTGATTAGCAGGGTGACTGGAGTTCTGGAACGAACGCTTTTAGAGAAGACAGTGTGCCCAATCACAAAAACAATTGTAGCTATGACTGTTTGTGCCGTCGAGGGAGATGTTGGAGGGGTCGGGGGGAGGGGTGTAAGCACCAAAACCCCGTCGAATGACAGCAGCCTAACTGACCGCTGCGCGGCTATCCTGTCAAAGTCTATTGCCGTGAAGGGGGGTTCAAATGCCGCAGCGACACAGACCTTCCTCTCTCAAAATGGCATCCCCCTCCTCCTATCAGCCGTCGGTACCGGCGTTCGATCATTTGGCGTCCAGGGGAGAGACAAGATCGTAGAAATGGGGGTCAAAGTGCTAGTGAGATTCTGCGGGTCTACTGGTGATGTTAGGCGGGAGTTTCTCGATCGTGTCACGGCTGTTCAGGGTATTGGGGAGTTCATCTTTATGCTTTTTGACCTACAGAATGGCGTTGTTGCTAGAGGGGGGAGCGGAAAACGGAAAGGACATGGAGTCGTCGAGAAGCATCTAAGTGATGTACGTGATGTCACGAGCCTGATTTGCCAAATATCGCTTTCCAGTACAGATGAAGACGATGGAAATAGTGGCAGTGCCATTGGTACTGTCATGGGCGGAGTCGGCGGTGCGAGACACAAGAAGTCCGTTATTGCAGGTCGCATGACGCGCTTGTTGGGAAATGTAACTGATAGCACTGGTAGGGGAATCAGAGAGGTTCTGAGGGAGTTTGTTAGAGGTTGCAAGCGGGTCATGGTAGATGGAAGCGAAGAGAGCGGCCTGGGGGTGGGGGGATCGGGGGGAGGGAGACAGCTCGGGTTTGTCGTTGCGAATCTAGAGAGCTGCCTGCTAATGCTCAATTGAGGGTGCATTGTCTTGCGTTGTGTTGTGTTGTGTTGTGTTGTTTTATGATGTGATGAGAGGAGGAGGGTTGACTGTGCCATTTACAAAAAATATATAATATAGACCTGTGGGACTAATGTTGCACTGCTATAAAATGTTGCTAAAACATAAAAGCTTTCTAGGCACCCAAATAAAAGGGCATTTCATTTCTACTGTTTATTTCACAACAACCACACATACCACCAAACAAGAAAAATTACTTACTTTCTTCCTTGGGAGGAGGTGTGTAAGGGTTTGTTGCAATTTCCTCCAGCAAAAAGTCTATGACGTTATCAGGCTGCTTCTCAACAACCTTCTTCAAGTAATACTTGAGGATCACGTTCACATCGGCCTCCTCCGAGTAAGCACAAATTTGCTGTAACACCTTTTGCTGAGGAGGTGGGGTGTAAGAGTTTTGTGTTAGCTGTTTGACAGGCTGGGTGGGGGGGCTGGGGGACAACTTAAAATGGTGCGATTTCTTAGTTTCCACTCGTGTTTTCGGACAATCACCTCCCCCCCCCCCCCCCCCCCCCCCCCCCCACCCCCGCCCCCCCCCCCACC
>Ga0115557_1001848_pt1 | contig 14402 bp, 6 predicted proteins | sample COGITO_mtgs_1104_FD_87280 | JGI IMG/M metagenome (GOLD analysis project Ga0115557, IMG submission 87280) | Pelagic marine microbial communities from North Sea - COGITO_mtgs_110421 | ecosystem: Environmental > Aquatic > Marine > Epipelagic | place: Germany:Helgoland, sampling site Kabeltonne...
AAAGAGATGAAATGAAGCCGAAGAAGAGTAACGCGATAAAGTGCTGCTTATTGCTCGCTATCGCTGGATTTGTGTTATATACAAGCGTGGATGTTGCAACAACAACAACAACATCAATAACAACGACAACAACGAGTGGTACTGGTATTCAGAATGTTGGCAGCGGAGCGAAAGCAAACGTAAGAAGAGAATTCGCGGATGAGAACGATAACACTGATGATTACGGCGAATCAAAACGCGGATATACTCACAGAGAAGAAGAAGAGGCGGTAGAAGAAATCCGCACCTCATCTTTTTCTTCTTCTTCTTCTTCGTCCAAAAATAAGAGAAGAGCGAAGCAAAAAGAGATATTGAAAACAATAAACGGGCACGCCAAAATGTTACCGGATAAGTCTCCATCGAGAGTGTACGACATTTTTACCGACGACGATGAGTTTGAAGATTCGAACACCGCGTCGTCGTCGTCGTGTAAAACTCAATTCACAATCTCTGACGCGTTCAAAAACGCAAACTCGAACGGCATCGGGTATTCGCACATGGCGATGCTCTCCCCGTTACCAAAAGGAAGCTTTTATCGATGGATTTTAGTGTGGCAGTGTTCAAAAGGAATCGAGGGGACCGCGGATATGCACTTGAGGGCAGTTTTTTCGGACGATCTCAACAAATGGATGCCTAAGGACGGCATAGAGTTGAACGTAAAGAAAGATAAAAAGAATGCTGTTTGGGCACCGGTTCTCCATTTAGACGAGAAAGAGAACGTGTTGTGGTTATTTTTTAGCGAGTCGGTGAAATGTTTGCGATTGATGTCGCCGGAAAATCGATGGTCGCCTGGTGGAAACATCAACGCTGTTTCTTCCATAGACGGGATTTCCTGGACGAAGCCTAAAACGTTGATAACGAGCGAAAGCGAGAGCGGCAACCCGAAAGTCATCGCGAACAAGTTAGTCGTACATCCGAAATCAAAACACTGGATTTTACCGTACTGGGGGGAAGCCTCGAGCGCGAAAGGGTGTCGTTCGGGTCATCCAACCATCAGCGGAGTGTTAATTTCTAAGGACGAAGGACATACGTGGCATTCGCACGGGAAAGTACACCCAAGACACGGTAGAGTGATCGAGGGCACCGTGGCGGTAACCGAGAACGGGAGTTCAATTTTACAACTGTGGAGATCAAAAAGCGGATTTTTGATGCAATCGACGTCGGCGAATGGTGGATTTACGTGGACTTCGCCGAGAAAACGAACTGATTTGAAAAATCCAGACAGTAAATCGAGTCTGATAGACTTCAGTTATTACGTCAACGGCACGAGTGGAAAAACGATAATCGTCAGCAACAGCGGCATCAGCGAATTATCGTCGACATCATCGAAAGCAAAGCAAAGTTTGAAACACGTCATCGCGTTAGCCTTTAACGACGCCTCTTCTGGTCGCAAGAAACTTTCGTTAGCCGTTTCTTCGGGCGACGGCAAACGTTTCTCGAAGCTGAAAGAAATCGAACCCGGAAAATCGGGTGTTCACTTCCACTACCCGACGGTCATCGCCGATCCGTATTATGCGTGCGGTGGTAACAAAATCCGAATAACCGTCGCGTACTCGTACATGAAACGCGTCAACGGTTGGGGCAACGTCTATCGACAGGCGAAGTTTGGCGGCATTAAAGTCGCTACGGTTTTGATGGACGCCGCGTGAAAGCCAGGAGCGAAGATAGCGAGAAAATAGTAGAGACGATAGCGAGAGGTAGAGTTTATTTACCGTAGTCATTTTATTAGAACTGTGTAGTATGGAATGATGTGAACACCACAAATCTTCAATCATCTCTGTTTTTGTCATTTTTCGGTCTCCTCTTCTTTTTGACATGTGGCTGTGGACCACAAAAAAAACAAAAAGTGTCTGTCTGTCATCTGTCGTCACACGTTTTAGATAGAGATTTTAGATTGATTATACACACGTCATAAAAAGGAAACCGCTTAACCCCCCCTTTTCCGGCGCGTAATAAAAGTGTTTCTAAGAACAACAACAGACGAACAAAAGTCTCTCTGTCTCTCTGTTTTGCGTTTAGGACGACTACTTGTACTACTATCAAGGTCGTCGTCGTCGTATAAATAAGAAAAAGATAAAAATGACGTCGTCGTCGTCACCTCAACCATCGGGTGAAGACGACGACGAGAAGAAGAACGAAATGAACAACACCAACATGACCAGAGAAGAGAACAACAACGAGAAGAAGAATAGAAAAAAAGTGGACATTGGAATTCCAATTATCGATTGGTCCGTCAAGAACTCTCCGTTTCATAAATTCTTCTTCGCGCAAGTCACCAAACTCATCTCCGTTGGTCAAATTCGACGCTTAGAGTTGGAAGATTTAGCGCACTTGCCCGAGTTAGAGTCTTCTTTTCTGCACGAAAACTTTCAGAACGAGTGGGAAGAAGAGAAACGTTTGAGAGGGAAGAACGACAAGAATTTAATCAGGGTTTTACTCCGAAGACACAAGTTTACGTTCGTGTGGACTGGATTTTTGTTCGCGATTGCGCAAGGAGCGATTTTTGCAGGACCTTTGTTACTGAGGGAGATTGTGAAAGGCATCCAGTGCAGAAATTTTTACGCCGCCAACTCGGGGTTCTTACAAGATGGACAATCCGTCGACGATATGTGCTCGACGACGAACGAGTTGTACATGTTTGCCGGGATTTTAACCGGGGCGAGCATTTTTAGCAACTTTTGCGCCGCGCATCAGGAATTCGCGTTGCAAAAAGTCGGCGTCGCCGTGAGGAATACGCTGATGGTGGCGTTGTACAGGAAAGTCTTAAAGTTGTCGCCGAAAGGTTTACAGGCGGAAAGTACCGGGAAAATTGTCACGCTAATGTCCAACGACGTGAATAAGTTGCAAGACTTGTTCTCTATGATTCACAACTTGTGGGCGGCGCCGATTTTTATCGTCGCTTCGTTTACGCTTTTGTACGATGTCATCGAATGGTCCGCGTTTGTTGGGTTTGCGTGTATTTTAATCGCCGCGCCTTTCACCGCGACCGTGGCAAAGAAGTTGTTCGCGCTGAGACGCTTGGTTGTTCAGTGTGCGGACAAACGAGTGAACATCTTGAGTGAAGTCGTGAGCGGGATGAAGGTGATCAAATATTACGCCTGGGAAAAGACATTTAAAGGGCAAGCAGAGAAAATTCGAGAGGAAGAGATTAATTTAGTGTGGAGAGCGCAAAAAATCAGCGCGTTGTTTGGCGTCGCGTTGTTTTCCACTCCAATTTTCATTGCCGTGTGTTCGTTCGGGTCGTTCTCCTTGGCAGGAAATGAGATTACCGCGCCAACGGCATACACGGCGTTGGCGTTGTTCAACACCTTGAGATTTCCGCTCGTTTTAGTGCCGTTTTTGTTGACCTCGCTGTTGAACGCGTTGAACGCGATACAACGTTTAGGCTCGTTCTTGGACCAAGACGAAAGTTTGGACGTGGATATTGACGGTTCGGACCCCGGGCGAGTCGTTTTGAACGACGCGTCTTTTTGCTGGCCGACGTTGCCGAAGAAACTGAAGGAGGAAGAAAATAAGCCCGGTCAAGGAGGAGGAGCTCCACCTTCTAAAAGCGGCGCGCCAGCGACGACGGCGAGCGGAGAGGACGGTCCCATTCAAACGAAGAAGAAACCGACAAAGAAACCAAAGCGCGTGTCGAAGAAAGAACAGAAAAAGCTGGACGAAGAGAAAGCGGCGAAGGAGAAGGAAGAGCTCGAAAATTCGCCGCAACAAGAACCGTTTGGCATGACGAACGTCTCCGTCAACATCGAACCTGGAAGTTTAACCATGATTATCGGCCCAGTGGGTTGTGGTAAATCGACCTTGTTGTCCGCTCTGAATAAATTCATCACGCTGAAATCGGGTGAAATTAAGCTCTCCGGCACGTCTTCGTTCGTCGCGCAAACGGCGTGGATTTTGAACACCTCCGTTCGTAACAACATTTTGTTCGGGAAACCGTACGATTCAAAGTTGTACGAAGATACTTTAAAACGTTCGCAACTCATGGACGATTTAGATTTACTCCCAGCTGGGGATTTGACTATGATTGGAGAACGAGGCGTAACGTTGTCCGGCGGTCAAAAACAACGCATCTCCATCGCGAGAGCGCTGTACGCAGAATCAGACGTCTATTTGTTTGACGATCCTTTATCGGCGGTGGATAACCACGTCGGCGCGGCTTTGTTTAAAGACGTCATCAGAGGAAGTTTGAAGAACAAAACGCGAGTTTTGGTGACGAACGCGTTGCAATACCTTCCGCAAGCGGATCAAATCGTCGTCTTGGAGGAAGGTAAAGTCCAGGAAATAGGAACGTACAAATCGTTGATGAGCAAAGGTTTAGACTTTTCAAAGCTAATGAAACACCACGGATTAGATCAAGAAGAGAGCAGTCGCGCGAGTTTGGACGGCGATGCGCGTAAATCTGTCGACGAGAAAAGAAAATCTATGGACATTTCCGCGGCGCAAGGAGAGCAAAAAGCGCCGGCGAAAGCGAAAATCATAACCGACGACATGATTGGTAAAGAAGAAGAGCGCTCGATTGGTAATGTCTCGTTAAAAGTCTACATGGAGTTCTTCCGCGCGACTGGAACGAAGTTTTCCGCCTTGTTCGTCTTCTGTCTCTTCGGCGCCGAATACGGAACCAAAGCGTTTCTGGATTATTGGCTCTCGTGGTGGGCGGAGAATAAATTCGGGTGGAACTCGAAACAATACCTCGGCATTTATTTCGCCATCTTCCTCGTCAACGGCATCGCCATCTTCTTCCGATCGATCGTATTGTATTTCTTCTGCGTGAGAGCGGCGAAGAATTTACACAACAAACTCCTCGGGAGAGTTTTGAAAATGCCGATGAGTTTCTTCGACACGACACCGTCTGGACGAATCATTAATCGATTCTCTCGAGATACAGAAACTATCGATTCTGTGTTACCTGGTATTGTCGTTCAGTTCTTAGGATGCATATCAAACATCATCACGACTTTGGCCATCATTTGTGCGGCAACCTTGTGGTTTATGATTGCGTTGCCGCCAATCTTCTTGATTTACATTTCTGTGCAAAGATTTTACATTCCCGCCTGTAGAGAGTTGCAACGCATCGAATCCATCACGCGTTCGCCCATTTATAGCGGATTGGGCGAGGCTGTTTTAGGCGTTGAAACGATTAGAGCGTACAGAGCGCAAGCGCATTTCATTTTGGAAGCTGATTTGAAAGCTCAGAAAAACGCAGACGCTTTCATCTCGCAACGCATGGCTGCGTGCTGGTTGAATATGCGCTTACGATTTATTGGCACCGGCATCGTCTTATTAGCGTCCTTTTTAGTGATTCAAGGGAAAGTCGAAGCCGGCATCGCTGGTTTAACCTTAGTGTACGCTTTGGACGTGACGAAATACATGGAGCACGGCACGAACATGGCTTCGCAACTCGAAACGCAAATGAATGCAGTCGAACGCGTCGTCCAATACTTGGATTTACCGTTGGAGAAGAACCACTCGACGGAGCCAGACGTGGCGACGGGAATACCGGAAAACTGGCCGGCTAAAGGCAAACTCGAAATTGTCGACTTGAGCATGAAGTACCGAGAAAACTTGCCGTTGGTGTTGAACAAGATCTCCTTCACGGTTTTACCGGGTCAAAAAATTGGCATCTGTGGTCGAACGGGAAGCGGGAAATCGTCCATGTTTGTCGCCTTATTTCGCATCGTCGAACCACAACCAGGGTCGAAAGTGTTATTAGACGGCGTGGACGTGTCCACGTTAGGTTTGAGAGACTTGCGCTCAAAAATGGCCATGATTCCGCAAGATCCGTTTATGTTTGCCGGGACGGTCAGGACCAACTTGGATCCGTTCGAAGAACACACCGACGAGGAAGTTTGGTCGGTGATTGAAAAAGTTGGATTGAAAAACACCATTGACTCGGCGGCGAAACAGTTGGACATGGAAGTCATCGACAATGGGAGCAACTTTTCTTTAGGACAGCGGCAATTATTGTGCATGGGAAGAGCGTTGTTAAGAAACTCTCGCGTGCTCATGATGGACGAAGCGACTGCTTCGGTTGATATGGATTCGGACGCGTTGATTCAAAAAACCGTCAGAGAGGCGTTCAGCGAGTGCACGACGTTGACTATCGCGCACAGATTGAACACGATCATGGATTCGGATAAAATATTATTCTTGGATAGTGGAAAAGTGACCGAATACGACGACCCGCAGACGTTGTTAAAGAACGCGACCGGCGACTTCTCGCGACTGGTTGAGAAGTCGGGCAAGACGCAAGAGAAGAATTTAAAACGCATCGCCAGCGACGCCGCGATGAAGAGGAAAGGATCCTTGAGCGATATGAGCTCGTAAAAAAGAGAAACATCGCTCGTTTAGTAACAATCAAAAAACTATCTACACATACAATCAGTCGATATCACTCACTATTTCGTCTTTTTACTCTCCTGTCTCTTTTCTACCTCTTTCAGAATCTCCTCGGCTAACTTCTCGGCTCCGGAACCTTGCGTCGCCGGCGCCTTGGCGAGTAAATACGCGCCCGATATCATCCCGATGAAAATCGCGAAATACATCACGTTTACCGGTCCGTATTCGTTCACGTTGTTCGGTAAGAAAGTCAAACTCGTGCGATTGTTATTTCTCATCCACGTCTCTCGGAATATCTGTTTCGCGAAAAAGCTCATCAGCACTTCCGCCTTTGCCTCTTTCGTCTTCGTGAAAATCTGTTGTCCCAAGACGAAGAATACAATCGCGCATCCGATTTCGGTTTGCATTTTCGACGGCAACAATAAGTTCACCCCGGCGAATAATTCCAACTTCCCTTGCGTTTTTTGGTTCAACCCTTTCGCTTTCTTCGCTTTCTGAATGAATTTCGCGTATCCAATCACGATCAACATGATCGATAAAACGTAAGAGTTAAACTCGCCTCCGTTTTTCTCCATAAAGTCATCGATGGACTCGATAAAATCGATGATAACCGCCACGTACGGGTGCAAGAACGACAACATTTTTATTTCGTCTTTACTCTGTGTTCTGTGTGTGTGTATACCCTTTACCCGTCGTGTGTTCTTGTGTGTTCTGTGTGAAAGAGAATATTCCAAGCTGTTGGTCGTAAAAAAAACAATGACGGCCCCAAAAAGTGAATTTTTGTATCGAGAGAAAAAAGAGAAGAAAAGTGCTGCTTTTCCGTGACTTCGAGAACAAAAAAATTACTCAATCAATTCTTTCACACACGCCAAAACTTCCCCTTTGAGCTCTTCTTCCTCTGTTCATGAACTCATCATCATCATCATCATAACGAAGAGGATAATAAAAGAAGACAGAGTATTGAAGTTCACAATTATCGATGATGCGGAAGAAGTTCAGCGGATTTTCGTCGGTTATAAATATATCGAGAGAAGAGAAGAGAAAAAGAAAAAGAAGTCAAGATTTATCCGTCCAAAAATTCTTTCCTCTCCTCTTCTTGTTCTTCTTGTCCTTGTTCTTGTTCTTCTTTGATGGCGTTGATGGCGTTCGCGCCACAGAAAAAGAAGAACAGGACAACGACGAGCTCTTGCGAAAGTGGTTGCATTCGTTGCAGTTGAAAATCCCAAACGAAAGCTTTTCCACGTTCGACGATAAAATCGTTGTATCTCTAACGGAAATCGAGTGTGAAAACTTCACGACCAAAGACGTAAAGTCTTGGTTTTCATCCTCCTCAAATTCGGTTGGTATTCTTGATGACAATGATAATGATAACGATAATGATAAACCGTCTTTGCACGCGCACGTGATTGATTTTGGCGCGAGTTGCAGCGGAGTGTGGACGGTTTCGACGACATCAAATACCAAAGGAGTAGGAGGAAAAGTCAACGCGGAAGTCACGGAAGGCAATTTGCAAGTTGACGCTGAGTTTGTTGATAGAGAGCCAGATGATAGCCAAAATACGAACGACGACGACGACGATAACAGTAACAACAAGAAATATAAGCTTCCAAAGACGGTTCGATTTCCGAAATGTTCCATGCAAATGGAGGTTGATGGTTTACATTTTGCGCCATCGTCTAGAACCGATGAGATTGCAAAGCTATTGAACAAAGCTGCGCCGGAAATTGCGAAAGCGATGCAGAGTATGTTCGCAAAAGTCGCGTGCGAGAAAATTCAAAGCGTCGAGAAAGACTCGAAAACACTCGCTTTTTTCGAAAGTGTCCACAACTACATCGAAAAGAACTTTTTAGCAGAGGTAAAAACACCTGACTCATCGAATTCAAGCTCATCATCGAGTGATATCGATGATCGCGACAATGACAACGACAGTAATGAAATCTTCAACTGGGACGATTCAACGTTAATCCGCGTGTTGAACTTCATCAGCTCAGAGTACATCGGTACGAGCGGCCCGCGGAGTCTCAATCAGTTCATAAAATGGTTTTCAAATCACACGGGGATCTTATTCGTACCTCGCGAGAAATTAGTCGATAAAGAAACGGGCGAACCTTATTTCGTGTTATCGAAAACTTACGACGTCAATCAGGGAGAGGATGTTTCGTTATTACGGTCGATATCGTTTGCGATAACGGAAGTTGAATTCGTTGGACTCGATACCGCGGATATTTTATACGGACCCGTAGCGGGTGGGCATTACGTCACAAAGGCAGCGGTTACTAGTAACGTCTCATCATCTTCATCGTCGTCGTTATTAGGTTTCTCGGTGGGGTGGAATCAAACGCGTATAGTGATGAAGGGTCGGCTGGAAATCGTTCCCGCAGCTCGAGACTCAATTTCTTCGACAAACCAAAACAACAACTGGATCGAAAACGTCACATTATCTCTCGAAATAGACGATATGGAAATTGGAATGGATGTCGACTTACGCGTCGTTGAGAAAAAATGGCAATTGTTGACGCAAGAGCAGTTCAAAAATATGGCTTGTTTGTTTGGTATCGTTGAAAAGTTTGACATCGAGCGATTGTTATGGGACGGCAAGATTGGTCGGTTGAAAATAATCGATAGCGATACAAATATTAGTAGTAGTGATAGCAGTAGCAGCAGCAGCAGCAGCAGTAGCGATGAGAACAACTTAGAGGTTGATCTGCAATCAGCGATTTCTAACCTCTCCGAGTTGATTACGACTTCTTATCAAAACGTAGTTTCCGTGATTGCAGCCGGCGAGTTCAAAGCTGTTCTAGAACCGTTATTGAACGCGCTCATACTGGAGAAGTTCTACGAGATTAGTAGACAGGAGTGTCCAAAACAGAACGTAAAATCTTTGGAGTTGATTAAAACCGCGAATACGGTTGTATCGATATTCTTCTTTATTCTTGGTTTGAGTTGTATCGCACTCGCGTTATTGACATACTTCGTCGTTCCAGCCTCGTTCATACGAAAACTCAATCGTCAAGCGATGAAGAAGCTGAAAGCGCGGGAGATGCACGATCCATTCGATGATGATGACATCGATGGTGATGGCACAATCGTTTTTGCGCATGAGTCAGATGAAGATACGAGCAGCAACGACGACGACGACGACGAAGCGTTACTTAATGATACTACTGGTAGTTCGAAGCACAAACAGGAGCAGCAGAAAAAGGAGGATAGTAATAAGAAAACGCATAGTAGAAATCGTTCAGGATCGGCAATTCTAGCTTCATTATTGACCACAAACGAGTCGTCAGATTCGTACTCGGACGGCGACGCGTTTGCGAATAATGATGATGATGATGATGATGGTGATGATGATGAACGAGAAGAAGAGCGACGGAAACGCAGAAGCCAACGCGAGGAATACACCATGCGCTTTCCGGAAACCGCCTGGCGAACACACACATCGAGAGGGAAGAAGGCAGATGAAATGCGAAGCACGCAAAGAAACAAGTCTTCGAGGTACAAGAAGCTTTTTTCGATGGAAGATTCGTTATCGAAATCGACACCAGTAAACTCTCGATGGTCGTTGCGATTATTGTTTATCGCCAACGTTCTTTTGTTTTTGAGTGCGAATATGGATTCGGGGGCATCAGTGTCGCTGTTTGCGACGCTGACGACGCCAGTCATTGATTCTGCGTCTACTATTCCTTCTTCGGAGCGGTCGTCGCCGCCTTCTTTGAACGACGCGCTTCTCAGCGCCATCAAAGGCGGACGAAAGAGTTTATTGTATGCTAATACTTCATCGTCGAGTACTACCAACGACAATAATCCGCAGCAGCAGCAACCACAAAGACAAAAGTATAACGTCATTCAAGCCTCGCGTGAGGATCTCTTCAACTTCTCCTTAGTCGGCACGGTCAGAGACATGTGGCACGCTAAAGTGTACGCTATTGCGATTTGCATTGTTCTCTTTTCTGGCGTCTGGCCGTACGTGAAACTGTTGTCGATGTTTGTTTTATGGGAAATCAGCGGCAAGAACGTTAAAGCATCAACCAGAGGCAAATGTTTAAAGTTTGTCGATCGACTCGGTAAATGGAGCTTGTTTGATTCGTTCGTGATGACAATGTTTATGGTTGGTTTTCGATTCCATTTACACGTGACTGAAGATGATGATGATTACGACGACGCATCTAAAAAGTTGTCACCGTCATCGTTTGGAGATTTGGACGTCGTCGTTACTCCAAAACGATCGTTTTACGTCTTTCTCTTCGCGACCGTTCTCTCCTTGGTTCTGGGACACGTAACTCTTTTTCTTCACCGCAAATCGGTTCGATCAAAAACTGAAGTTGACGATACCGCGACGCCTTTGTGGCGAAGAGACGTGAACAGACCGTCGGTCTTGTTACGAACGAAAATGGCGGCGGCACAAGCCGTCGGTGTTTTTCTCTTGTTAGTAGCCGCGATTGTTTTTCTCGCCGTTGGTGTGAACATACCGTCCATCAAGTTTGATTTCTTGGGAATTGCAGGATACGCGCTCGGGTCGAGCGAAAAGACTCGATCGTATTCGTTGGTCAAGTTGGCTGAAGCTTTACCGCACGCGAGCATCGATAAATACGCGGGTGGATCTGCGACAATGACATCAAGCGAGACCATAACCATCTTCTTCCAACACGTAGGCCCGCGCTTCATACAATCGACGTTATATGTCTTTGCGGTCGTCGCGCCTTTAGCGCAACTATTGATCTTATGTTTCCTTTGGATTTGGCCTTTGACTCCTCGAATGCAACGAAGAGTACAAACGATGGCTGAAATTTTCAGCGCTTGGTCCTCTTTAGACGTCGTTTTATTCGCCGTCGTTGCCGCTATGCTTCAAATCAAACAATTCGCCAATTTTGTCGTCGGTGGGGGATGTCTAAAGTTCAACACCATGTTAGCCTCAATAGGAGGCACCGGTCAAACGAGCGATTCGTCTTCGAACGCCGACAGACAACAAATCGATGACGATTGCTTCGATTTAGACACGTACTTCGAACCCGGGTGTTGGCTTTTAGTGTCGAGCGCAATGATGGCAAATTTTGTTGGCATATGGGTCATGAAAAGGTGCGATCAATCCGTCGCCAGTAACGCCTTGCGCTTGCGAACGTCCTTGTTGAGAGGCTTAAAACGCGACGACGACGACGACCAGGACGAGGAGGACGATGACGATGACGATGACGATGATAGCGAAGAATTAAGTTTATAAGTTTAGATGTAGATGATAGTAAATACTAATGAAGTTATATACGACGACGGACGCGAGTCGTCCATCATCCATTTTTCTAACAACCACATACACGCACCCATACGCATAGGTTCGCAACTCATCATCTTCTCTTGGTGCTCATCAAAAAAAAAGGACGTCATCAAATGGTGAAGTTTGCCAGATGTCAATTTCTGGTGCGTTTGATCATTCTCGAACTTCGAAGAAAACTGAGGAGAGAAAAAAAAAAGGAAAGATTTTCACGCAAAACGTCACACTTTTTTGAAGAACGCGCGCGCGCGAGCGAGTACACATATACACAGAAGTAGACAAAATGAGTGGGAACACGGACGTAGAGAAAGGCAATTTTGCCGTTAAAGCTGGTTTGGCGCAGGTACGCGATTCGCATCCGAGAGAACTCGCGCGTTTTTCGAGTGTGGATGGATTTTCTTTTCTCCTCCGCCGTCGGCGTCATCGTCTTTCTCCCTTCTCGTGACGTCTTTCTTCTTCTTCTGTTCTTCATTTTTTTTCTTCGTACGACGACTCATACAAAAGTAGTCAGCGAAGAGAGTTTAAGAGAAAGAAGAGCGTCGACGATGCTCGTTAAGGGGAGACGTGTCTCTTCTTTCTCCGTCGTTCGTTCGTTCGTTCTCGTTTACGTCGTCGTTACAAAAGAAGAAGAGAAATTGTTAACAACAAAAATGCGAGAGGGCACGTCACTCTTTTTTTATTCTTTCTTTCTTCGTTCTTTTCATGATGCGTAAAAAAAAAAGCTCAACAACATCCTCTCGATCGCTTTAAAAGTGAAAAAAAAACGAAACACTCACAATCAATAATCTTCCTTTTTTATCCTCTCTTTTATAAACAAAAACAGATGTTAAAAGGTGGCGTCATCATGGACGTCGTCAACGTCGAGCAAGCGAGAATCGCCGAAGAAGCCGGTGCGGTCGCCGTCATGGCTTTGGAAAGAGTCCCGGCGGATATCCGCAAGGATGGCGGCGTCGCGCGCATGAGCGACCCAACGATGATTAAATTGATTAAAGAAGCGGTGACGATTCCGGTGATGGCGAAAGCGAGAATCGGGCACTTTGTTGAAGCGCAAGTGTTGGAGTCTATTGGTATTGATTACATCGACGAAAGCGAGGTGTTGACCCCGGCGGATGAAATTAACCACATCAACAAGCACAAGTTCAAAGTGCCGGTGTTGTGCGGTTGCCGTGACTTGGGCGAGGCGTTGAGACGTATCGCCGAAGGTTGCTCGATGATTCGAACGAAGGGTGAAGCGGGTACTGGGAACGTAGTTGAAGCGGTGAGACACTGCAGAGCGGTGATGGGGGACATTCGAAGATTGCAAGCCATGGATGAAGACGAAGTGTTCGTGTACGCGAAGGAGATTCGAGCGCCGTATGAGTTAGTCGCGCAAACGAAAAAGTTGGGTCGATTACCGACGGTGAACTTTGCTGCTGGCGGTGTTGCGACTCCGGCCGATGCGGCGTTGATGATGCAACTCGGCATGGATGGTGTTTTCGTTGGTTCTGGTATTTTCAAATCCGGCGATCCGGCCAAGAGAGCGCGAGCGATTGTTCAAGCGGTGACGCACTACAACGACCCGAAAATCATCGCCGAAGTCTCGTGCGGTTTGGGCGAAGCCATGGTTGGCATCGACTGCAAAGAGATGCACTTCACCTCCTACGCTGCTCGATCGGAATAAGCAGCAGCATACTAGTCAAAACGAAAAGAAAGAACATCTCATTTAAAAAAAGTGAGAAATAATATAGTCATTATTATTCATGATTTATTTACACACGCGTGTATTTAAAAAGGAGAAGAAAAGAGGTTGTTTTGTTGAGTAAAATAAGTAGACACACATACAGGGTACCCATATATATGTATATTCTTAAATTTGTAATGCACACCTTTATATACCACCACCACCACATAAGTTAACGTTTTGTCTTTCGCCTCCCTTTTTAATTAGTGCTCGTTACAGCAGTATTGTAAAAAGTTTGAGCGCAAAATGTGTTTGAGGAAATGTTTCTCTTCTTTTTTATTTTTTTTCGTAAAATTTTTTCAGTTTCTCTGAAAAAGTTTCTGTCTGTTCTCAAACAACAAAACAACAACAACAACATCAGAGAAACAACGCGCGCAAAAACCACTCACTTTTGTTTTCGAGAGGAAGAAAGAAAGAAAGAGGAGGAGTATCATCATCCACTCTCGAACGACGAACGAATACTCTCTTTTTCTAAGAAGAAGAAGAAGAAGAAGACAACAAAGGAGGAGAAACAGACGCAAAAAGAAATATGAAAACCAGGAATAAAGCCGCCGCCGGTGCGACACCATCATCATCAGCGAAGAAGAAGAAGAAATCCCCGACGACGAAAGCCTCCGTCGAGACGAAGAAGAAGAAGGAGACAAAGAAGAGAAACGGTGATGGTGGTAAAGATGCGGGTAAAAAGGAATCGAAATTTGATGCGCCGATGAAATCGTTGAAGCGCGCGAGGAAAGACGCGATGTTACTCTCGCTGAAAACGCAAAAAGGAGAAGACAAAGAGGAGAAGAGCGAGGACGAGGACGAGTCAGATGACGAGTCAGATGACGAACCAGAACGGGGATTCACGGACAAGAACAAAAGTTGGCTGAAACCTGTTTTAAAGAAGACGAAGAAGAAAGCGGCATCTTCTTCTTCTTCTTCTTCAGAGGAGGAGGAGGAGGAGGAGGTGTCAGACGAAGAAGAAGAAGAAGAAGAAGGTAAAAAGAGCAAAAGAGGAGGAGGGAAGAAGAAACAGCAGCTCTTTGATGAAGAGGAAGAGGA
>Ga0115557_1001850_pt1 | contig 14396 bp, 10 predicted proteins | sample COGITO_mtgs_1104_FD_87280 | JGI IMG/M metagenome (GOLD analysis project Ga0115557, IMG submission 87280) | Pelagic marine microbial communities from North Sea - COGITO_mtgs_110421 | ecosystem: Environmental > Aquatic > Marine > Epipelagic | place: Germany:Helgoland, sampling site Kabeltonne...
GAAGAATACGAGATAAATGTCATGCATGACTTTGATTCCATCGCTGCGATTTCTGAGGATGACAAAAGACACTTTGAAGCGATGGGATGTTCGGTGCCTATTCACGTTGTGCCATTTGGCCTCGACGTGGCAGAATTGCCCCCAGCTTCACACGGGCCTGTTCATCACGTTTTTCACTTAGGAGCCATGGACTGGCGGCCCAACATTCAAGGCATTCGATGGTTCATTAGTCGCATTTGGCCGTTGGTCCTGCAGCAGGTTCCGAGCGCGAAGCTTTGTTTGGCCGGACGAAATTTCCCGGAAGATCCGCCAGGGCTTGACACCCCGAATGTGGAGGTTTTAGGTGAAGTTCAAAATGCGTGGGACATGATGACCAGTGGGGGCATCATGATTGTGCCGCTCCTGAGTGGCAGTGGCATGCGCGTAAAGGCCATAGAAGCTATGGCAGGTGGCCGCCCCATCGTATCAACAGCCATTGGGATGGAAGGCATTCCAGGAAATGACCGAGAACATTTCCATCTCGCCGATACTCCCCAAGAATTTGCATCGCGGATCGTAGAATTACTCAACAATCCCGAAGAGGCAGAGGCAATCGGAAAACGCAGCCGCGCTTTCGTTATGGAGCAATTCGAAAACCAGTCCATCGTGAATAGAATGCTCGAGCAAATCGCACATTTGGAGACGCTTTGAAAATCCTTTTCATCACATCACGACTTCCTTGGCCACTGGATAAGGGAGACCGCGTTCGCGCCTATCACCAAATGCGCATGCTGAATAAGGACCATGAGGTCTTTTTATTCACCCTTACAGAAGAACATCCTTCGAAAGAAGCCCAATTGGCCTTGAGCCAAGTAACCACTGGACTGAAATGGTACAAAGTGAATCGTTGGAAACGATGGGTGCGTCTGGCTTTCGCTGCACTAAGCTCACGTCCATTTCAAATCCACTGGTTTTACCAGCGCAAAGCGGATCATGAGCTTCATCAATGGATGGGCCAACTGGGGCCCGATGTGATTCACTGCCAACTTGTGCGCATGGCCGAGTATGTGCGAAACGACCATCAAATTCCCAAGGTGTTGGATTACATGGACGCACTCAGTGCAGGAATGAATCGGAACGCAGCGCTTCGTCCGATGGGTTCTCGATGGATTTTTCAATTGGAAGCCCATCGACTTGCCCGCTACGAATCCATTGTATTCGATTATTTTGATGGACAAACCATCATTAGCCAAGCCGATCGCAAACTCATTGCTCATCCGGGCAGAAACGCCATTGACGTCATCCCGAATGGTGTCGATTCGGAGTACTTCAATAACGGCAACGCAACCGAGAAAAAACCCAATGCAAAATCTGTCATTTTATTTACTGGCAACATGAGCTACCCTCCAAATGTCGATGCAGCCAAGCTGCTTGTGAATGACATTTTACCCAAAATCCAAACGCCGGATGTTCAAGTGGTGATTGCAGGAACTAAACCCACGATTGAAGTACAAAAGCTGGCCAGTGACCAAGTGATCATTACCGGATGGATCGATGACTTGAGAACCGCATATGCCTCCGCTGACGCATTCGTTGCACCACTCCGAATAGGAACAGGCCAGCAAAATAAGATTCTGGAGGCGATGGCGATGGAACTTCCTTGCATCACCACGCCCCATGTATTGAGTGGGTTTCCGGAGCATGACACCGCAGCGCCTCCTTTGGTGTTGGCAGAAAGTCCTACAGCCACTGCTCATGCCATTGATGAGCTTTTGACCAACAAGTCAAAGTGTGCAGAAATTGGAAAGAAATCGCGCATTTGGATTGAAAAAAACAGCTCTTGGGAAGCCCAAGCTCGGCTACTTGAGGAGTCCTTCGTAAATTCGACCTTATACAAACCTGAAGAAGCCACATGGAAAATCAAGAGATGAGTTTCGTCGCTGGAATCCCTACCCTGGACATCCAGGACTTCACAAAAGGCAGTCAAGAACTGCGAAACAAGTTCGTAAGCAACCTTGGCAACGCATACGAAAGCATCGGATTTGTCGCCATCCATGGCCATGGAATTCCAGACGCCCTGATTGAAGATTTGTACGCACAATCACGAGACTTTTTCGGATTGAGTCCGGAACAAAAAAAGGCCTACGCACGACCTGAGACCAACAACCAGCGCGGTTTTGTTCGCATGGGCGTTGAACATGCGAAAGACAGTGAAGCCGCCGACTTAAAAGAATTTTGGCAGGTCGGTCAACCGAATCCACCTTCGGATGCGGATTTGACTCATTTCCCTTCAAATTCTGATGTAGCAGAAACACCCCAGTTCAAAGCAACAGCTGAACAAGCGTTTGAAGCGTTGGAAAATCTTGGGCAAATCATGCTTCAGGCGATTGCGATCCATTTGAAAGTGGATGAATCCTACTTTGAAAGCTGGGTTGCCGGAGGCAATTCCATCTTACGAGCTATCCACTATCCCCCCATCACTGGAGAACCTGATTCTGCCGTCCGTGCTGGCCAGCATGAAGACATCAACCTAATCACTTTATTGGTCGGCGCGTCTGCATCGGGGCTCGAAGTATTGCGCCACGACGACACGTGGGTGCCCGTTACAGCCTTGCCCGAGCATATTGTCATCAATGTTGGCGACATGCTGCAACGGCTGACCAATCACCAATTGAAATCGACCACGCACCGCGTCGTTAATCCGCCTCGAAGCGAATGGGGCAAACCGCGCTTCTCCATGCCCTTTTTCTGCCACCCAAGACCGGAAATGCGTTTGGACGCAATGCCGCATTTAATCCCCGATGGTGAGACTGCTGCCGAGGAGCCCATTAGCGCTGGTGAATACCTCGTTCAGCGGCTGAAAGAGATTGGTTTGGCCTCGAAGTAAGGAACCATCACTTTCATGGAATTTTAACAGGACTTATGGAGTCCTTTAAAATTTATTTGCAACTCCTTCGCAATCAGAAATGATGCTTTGATGTTCATTTGAGTCAAGAACCCATGGACATGAATACTTTCAAGATTATAGCAATTGGACTCGTCGCTGGCTTTTCCGGTGCAGCTATTTTTTTTCTGTTTGGCCCCCAAGCACCGCTGCAAACGTCTCAAACCATTCAATTGCCTCGGGTCGCTGCAAATGACGTTGCTCAAGCATCCCTGGTATCAAACGAAACATACAAAGGACCGGCTCAAGAATATTCTGCACTGCCTTCTTTTGCCCAAGCCGCTCAAACATCTGTTGGGGCCGTTGTTCATGTCAGAACCGCCATGCGAACACGCATTCCTTTGAACCCCTGGTACGAAATGTTAGGGTACCGTTCGCCGGAAGAAGTGCACCAAGGATCCGGATCCGGTGTCATTATTGGTAACGAAGGCTTTATCGTCACCAATAACCATGTCATTGAAGGCGCAGAAGAAATAACCGTTTCGATGAATGACAACCGCACGTACATCGCAGAGGTCATCGGAACCGATCCCTCTACCGATCTGGCCATGTTGAAAATATCAGCGGATTTTCCTCTTCCTTTTATCGAATTCGGAAATTCCGATCAAGTAGGAATCGGCGATTGGGTGCTTGCTGTTGGAAACCCTTTTGATTTGACTTCTACCGTAACCGCTGGAATTGTATCCGCAAAAGCACGCAATATCAATTTGCTGCGTGCCCGTCCCGATCGAGGTGTCTTCCCCATCGAATCTTTCATTCAAACTGATGCCGCAGTAAACCCCGGAAACAGCGGCGGAGCGCTCGTCAACACCCGAGGGGAGCTCATCGGAATAAACACCGCCATCGCTTCAAGAACAGGAAGTTACGCGGGTTATTCATTTGCAGTGCCCTCTACCATCGTGGAAAAGGTAGCGCAAGACTTGATGCGCTATGGAAAAGTGCAACGGGCTTACCTTGGAATTCAGATTGAACCCGTCACTGAGGTAATTGCCGAGCAATTGGACATGACGGAAATAAAAGGATGCGCCGTTACGGATTTGGTACCCGGAAGTGGAGCCGCCGAATCAGGGTTGGAAATTGGAGACGTTGTGTTGGCCATAGACGGTCAAGAAATCTCAGATTTTCCCGAATTACAAGAAAGTGTTTCTCGCTTCCATCCAGGCGATGAGGTGATGGTTCGGGTGTGGCGCAATGGGGAGGAACGTGAGATTTTGGTTCAACTGAAGGATCGAAATGGCCGGCTCGCAATAAAAAAGCAAGACCGCAGCAATTCATTTGACCTAACCTCCTCATAACAAAGGATATAAAAGCGAATGGAATAATTCAATGCAGAAGTGAACCAATCGATGGCATAGATGTTCCAAAGTTGTGAACACTCCCAGCGTACCGCTTTTTCCGTTAAACTTGCTGCCTCTTCCTGGGGAAACCGTTGCTCTGCACATTTTTGAAGAGCGTTATCAAGCTCTTTTCCATCGATTGGAAGCCATGGAATTGGATGAGTTTGGCATTCCTTTCGTAGACGGAGATTGCCTTACGAGCTTGGGAGGATTGATGCGGCTTGTCTTTGCATCGGAGCCTGACGAAAATGGATTTCGAGATGCCGCAGTGCAGTGTTTTGGATTATTCAAACTTGCCGCGCAAGTGCACCTTCCAGAACCCGGCGATTTTCCTCCATACCCCAGCGGAGACATTGCCAGATGGTCCGATTGGAAGAACTTTGAACTCACCGAAAATGCCGAAACTGACTTTTCAAAAGCGGAACAACTGCGGAAAACGCCCGAAAATGAGAAGTTCCTGTGCAAGCCTGGCAATGGGCTGATTCAAAAGTTAATCAGGCACCAAATCGCGCCGAAAAAACGATTTGAGATCTTGAATGCGCCGAACGTACAACGCCGAAACGAACAAATCAACAATGCTGCGCGATTCTCATTCTTAATCGCAGAACAAGAAGCACAACGAAATAAAGGCTACTTTCCCAATTGACTGCCTATTTTTGTGGCATGATGACAAAGCATTTCCCACAAATCTTCCTGTTCCCTCTTGTCCTGGCACTTGCTCTCCAAAGCTGCGAAAGCGACCCCGTGGCTTCAAAAGGCAGCGATTCTAAATCAGAGGGCGTTTCTTCATCCTTTGACCTGAAAAATGAATCATTGGCCGTCTCCATTGCCGATGACCGATTGAACTCCTTTGTCGCTCTGGATACATTGGAAAATATTACCCAGAATCTTTTCGATTATTTCGAAAGTACCAATGATGCAGACTGGAGCCAATTGATGCACCACTTTCCCCTGCACAAAAATTCGGATACAGCTTTCATCAATAGCAGCATTCGAGCCCTCGATTATTGGACAGAACGTGGCGTGCAAAACCGAACGGAAATGGCAGAAGTTGTTTATGCCAGCCCGGCATTCTTAGACGGAGACCAAGAAGTGGTCCTCCTCAACATGAACTTGCGTCATTACGTCGAGTTCCTGCCTCACTACGAAGGCCCCAGCCCTAAAGGCATGAAAGGCATGGTAGAGTCCAATTATGGCAAAGGAAACGCCCAATATTTCGAGAAAGAAATCGAAGAAGGTGACTCTCTCCCATTCCGATACTGGGAAATCACCGGTTTCAATCGCATCTGGGCGCTGTCCCACGTGGATTCAAGCCACTGGTGTTTCTTGCCCCCAAATTTCAATGAATCGGGCTCAGCTTACATGATGAGCAGCGATGCGATGGTTGGAGGATTGCGTCACAGGAGGGAGAATGATCCTACAGCTCAGAAATAATCACGATCACGATGGAGTCAATCAAATGGCACATCCAGGATGAATGGTCGCCTCTGAAGGCAGTCATGGTAGGCATTGGCGAAGGCATGGGGTTGGCTCCTACCTTGGCGGAAACGTATGACCCACAGTCCCGACTGCACGTTGCTCAAGGAACCTATCCGACAGAGGATGCTGTCGCACATGAGCTCAACTGCCTAGCCGAGCAGTTGACACGCAAAGGAATCCAGGTGTTGAGGCCTGACTCCATCGGCATCAACCAAGTCTTTACGCGTGATATCGGGTTGGTGATTGACGGGAAGTTTATCATGACCCACCTTGTTGAGGATCGAGTGAACGAACAAAAGGGCTTAGAATCCATGCTCAACCGATATCCAGGGACGCTGATTCATCCGCCTGCTTCCGTGCGAATGGAAGGCGGAGACATCATGCCTATGGGCGATGAAATTTGGGTAGGCTATGCAGGAGAAGAGCGGTTTTCAAAGTATACCACGGCACGCACAAATGTCGCAGCCATCGAATGGCTCCGCTCCCAGTTTCCCCAGAAACAGATTCTTGGCTTTGAATTGGAAAAATCCGATACCGAGCCCTTGAAAAATGCACTTCACCTCGATTGCTGCTGTGCGCCCTTGGGCCTCGGTCATTTGATGATCCACCGACCCGGGTTTGCTCGCGATGAAGAACTCAACGCCTTGCTGCGTCGGTATTCTGACGCGCACATCATGGATGTTTCAGCGGAAGAAATGCAAGACATGCATTGCAATGTCTTGAGTCTTGAGCCCGGCACCGTCGTTTCAAATCGTTCCGCGAAAAGGACAAATGAGCAAATGCGAGCATGGGGATACGATGTGATTGAAGCAGAACTGAATGAGACCTCTAAAATGGGTGGACTGCTACGCTGCTCCACTCTACCATTGCGTAGAAACTAATCCGGTATGAACCAGAGTACATCCAACGTTTTCATGATTCGGCCTCATTCTTTTCGAAAGAATGAGGAGACTGCCACGAATAATTTGTACCAGAAAACCCTAGAAGGAGTTTCAGCGTCCACGGTCATTGAGCAGGCACAGGCCGAGTTTGATCGGCTCTCAAACGCATTGGGAGATGCCGGCGTGAATGTTTTTGTCTTTGAAGAACAATTGCCGCATGCAACGCCAGATGCATTGTTTCCCAACAACTGGATTTCAACCCATGAAACAGGCACCGTTTGCTTGTATCCCATGTTCGCTCCTAATCGCCGCGAAGAGCGGAGAGAGGATGTTATCGTACAACTTGAGCACGAAGCGGGATTTGGCATTCAAAACATTGTTGATTTCACCGAATTTGAATTGCACAATCGATTCCTAGAAGGAACCGGTAGCATGGTGCTCGACCGGATAAATCGCAAGGCCTATGCGGCAATTAGTTCGCGAACAGACGAGACCGCCCTCCTTCATTTTTGCCAAGAATTGGATTACGAACCAGTCGCCTTCTCAGCGATGCAATCCGCGGAAGGCAAGCGCCATCCCATTTACCATACCAACGTGATGATGAGCATTGGCACCCGATTCTGTGCCATTTGTCTCGACAGCATTGATGACGCCGAAGAACGCCAAGCCGTGAGCGATGAGTTAGCTTCTGACGGACGCGAAATCATCGCATTGAGCGAATCACAAATCGAACAATTTGCGGGCAATATGTTGGAGCTAGAAGGATCCAATGGCCCCGTCATCGCTATGAGTTCAAGTGCCTTTCATGCATTGGACTCAGAACAGATTGAACGTCTAAAAAAGCACGGACAAATCATCCATTCCGACCTCGAGACCATCGAGACTTGCGGCGGTGGAAGCGCTCGTTGCATGATTGCTGAAATTCACCTCCCACGAGCATAACACTTCGCTAACCTCTCTGACATTGTCATGCCTACCTTAGATCAAAACATCCAAGCAGCAGTGGTCCTCGCCTGCGAAAAGTGCTTCCAAGCGACCATTGAAGCGAACACCGTCCAAGTGCAACAAACCCGAAAAGAGTTTGAAGGCGACCGGACAGTCGTGGTTTTTCCGCTGACGCGTGCCTCGCAAAAGTCACCCGAAGCCACCGCCGAAGATTTGGGCAAGTACCTCGTGGAATCGCATGAACTGATCAGCGCATACCAAGTCGTAAAAGGATTTTTGAATCTGACCATCGTTCCCGCGCATTGGACGAATGAATTGACCAATGCCGTCCAATCTGAACATTATGGCTTCGGCACGCCCGCATCGCTGCCCAAGGTAATGGTGGAGTACTCCTCTCCCAACACGAACAAGCCGCTGCACTTGGGACACCTGAGAAACAACTTTCTTGGGTACAGCGTATCACGCATTTTAGAAGCTGCTGGACACCATGTGGTCAAAGTGCAAATCATCAATGATCGCGGCATTCACATTTGCAAGTCCATGGTGGCTTGGACCAAGTATGGTCACGGAGAAACGCCTGAAAGTGCGGGATTGAAAGGTGACAAGCTGGTCGGAAAATACTATGTCCGTTTCGATCAAGAGTACAAAAAAGAAGTCAAAGCCCTCATGGACCAAGGCATGGAGGAAGATGAGGCGAAGAATGCGGCTGAATTGATGGAGATGGCACGGGATTACTTGGCCCGCTGGGAAGCTAACGATCCCGATATTGTTGCATTATGGAAGGCAATGAACGGGTGGGTGTATGATGGCTTTGCCGTAACGTATGCAGAAATGGGAGTGGATTTTGACAAGTTATATTATGAGTCCGAAACCTACTTATTGGGAAAGGATTTGGTCATGCGCGGCTTGGAAACCGGCGCATTTTACAAGCGGGAAGACGGAAGCGTGTGGGCTGATCTCACGGCAGAAGGACTTGATGAAAAACTGGTGCTGCGTAAGGACGGCACTTCCGTGTATATGACCCAGGACATTGGCACAGCCATCCAACGGTATGAGGACTTTCCAGGACTCGATCGTCAAATCTACACGGTTGGTAACGAACAAGAATACCACTTCAAAGTCCTTTTCAAATTGTTGAAACTGCTCGGCGTAGAGGGAGCAGATCGGAATCGACACTTGAGCTACGGCATGGTCGAGTTGCCTGAAGGGAAAATGAAGTCCCGGGAAGGAACGGTCGTTGATGCCGATGAATTGCTCGCCGAAATGGCTGAAACAGCCAAGGAAATGGCGACCGAACTGGGCAAGGTGGAAGACCTCAGCGAGGCTGAAAAAGAAACATTATTCAAGCAAGTCGGATACGGTGCCATCAAATACTTTTTACTCAAAGTATCACCCCAGAAATCCATGATGTTCGATCCCAAGGCGTCTATTGACTTCATCGGCAATACCGGGCCATTCATTCAGTTCAATTTTGTCCGAGCCAAAAGTGTATTGCGGAAAAGTGAAGAATCGTACGGTGCTTTGGATGCATCAAACCTGGATGCACGTGTTTGGGATCAAACCGAGTTGCGCATCATTCAGCTTGGGTTGCATTGGCCCAATGTACTCAAGCAAGCTGCCTCCGAATGCGACCCCAGTCTCATCGCGAATCACTGCTATGAACTTACAAAGGCATATAGCCGTTGGTACCAGGATCATCCGATACTCCAAATCGAAAACGATTCATTGCGTGTCGCTCGAACGACAATCTGTCACTTCTTTACCCAACAAATCGAGGACGCCATGGGATTGCTCGGCATACAAATGCCAGAGCGTATGTAACCGCTCAAGTGATTCTCCGTTCCAAGGATTGACCACGGGTCTCAAAACACACGAACGCAGCCTTTATCTCCGATACATCGCACGAAAAAGAATGGTCCCCTCTTTCCAACGGACCTGCATGCAATGTTTTCAGAGGTACGCGCGACTCATCCACCAGCGTCAAGTGGCAATCAGCTGTCCAGCCATCAGGAACCGTAAACCCAACGACCACTGTAGCTCGATTGACAGTAACCTTCAAACCGTCAACCAAATGAGATTCCGCCGCAATTACGCCCTTGCGCATCGCAGATGACATTCGCTTCAAAATGACCCATCCCGCCAGCACTGCAAGCATGAGCAGCAAGGCCATTGCTGCATTTTCTAAGAAAGTCTCGAAGGATTCAGCCGTCATGGTCACAAAGAGATAATTCCCTCAATCCTTGCAGCGGACTCGTAACGCATGAAAACATCTTCAGCAGACCCCACTGTTTCGATGATGGTATACGCTGTGTAATTGCCTTTGCGCGACGGTCGTTCACTGAACTGAGCCGAAGATGTGAAAATTGCTTTTAACGCTGCAATGGACGCTTCGTTCGCCGGTAAAATAAATTTAAACGAAAAAGGACACGGCCATTGGTGGGTGTCATCCAATTGTTTCTCGAGGCGTTTCCGCTTTTGTTCTTCCGTTTCCATCGTTGCTATTGAACCTCAAAATTAAGGCATTCCACCCGCCCCTGCCCGAGCTGTGCTTTGCTTTAACAGATTTCCATTACTAAGAGCTGCGATTGGGCATAAAAAAAAGAAGGGACTGCATCGAAATGCAGCCCCCTCCCTAGGAATCGGTCTTGCCAGACTCGAATTCTATAAAACCATTTGATTTTTATTCTGGGCAATCAACGCCGTAGAGCTGGAAGAACTCCAACAAGTCACTCACGTTAACCGTTCCGTCATCGTTGATGTCACCTGGGCATGGATCTGGATAATCACATCCGCCTGGGTAGTTCGCATCAGGATTGTAATCATAACCTGCTGGATCCATGCAACCAACCGTTACACAAGAACCATCATCAACCGAAGCAATCGGATTGTAGTTCGCGGATGCCATATCCGTGCAACCCTCGTAGACACAAGAACCATCATCAATGATTGCGGCTTCGTCGTAGTTGATTGCATCAGCATAAGTACAACCTGTTGAGTAAATCGCTGTTACGAATTGCTCGATGGTCGTCGTGTTTCCACAAGCATCCGTGAAGACCATGGTTCGGTTGAGCTGGTAGCTATAGATACCAGAGCCAGAGAAGATGTCCGTGGTGGTGTACGTGTAATCGCTGCAAGCATCATAAATCTCAGTGATGCCAACGAAGTCATCGATGGTCTCACTTGCTGAATCATAGAGCGTGATGTTCTCTTCGTAGATCACAACAGGTGCTGTTGTGTCTTCCAAAGTGATCACTTGCACATCAGTCGAAGCGTTTCCGCAACCATCTGTGACGGTCCACGTTCGCGTTACAACATTGTCAGCAAGGCATGAACCCTCTGAAGTTGACAACTCATCTGTGAACGTTACGAAGATGTCCGCGCTGCAAACATCTGCCGCATCCATGACATCGCCCGTCGAAGAGGGGTCCATCAAGTCCGTGTCGCACTCTACCGTCACGTCCATTGGCGTGGTAAAGGTTGGAGCAATCAAATCATTGAATGTCACCTCTTGTGATGCACTTACAGAATTACCACATGCATCTGTTGCTGTGTACGTTCGAATGAAGTTCATCGCGCCTGAACAGCCCATTGAAGTTTCAACGTCCTCATAGGTGACTTCAACTGCTGAGCAGTTATCCGTTGCACCTGGCATGCCAGAAAGTTCCTCTCCGCATTGCAATTCAACCGCTGCGGCAACCTCATCCATGACCGGAGCCACGTCGTCGGTAACCGTAATCGTTTGAATGGCCGTAGCACTGTTTCCGCATCCGTCTGTAAACGTGTACTCGCGTTCAACTGCGAAGCATCCGTTAGAACCTTCTTGTGTGCTCGACACTTCCATCCATGATACCGACACATCACTCATGCAATTGTCAGAAGTCTCATAAGATCCATACGCTGCAGTTGCATCGTATTCATCACACGATACTTCAGCGTCCATCACTGCACCCGATGGTGCTTGAGTATCTACACGTGTGATGGTCTGCACTGCAGTGGATGAATTTCCACATCCGTCAGTTGCCGTGAATGTTCGTATAATCACTGCCATTCCCGTGCAATTCGCATCGCTCTCGACATCGGCCATTGTGACCGTAGCGCCGGAGCATACATCTTCAGCAGTGGCCATGTCCATTGGAAGGTCATCGCCGCATTCGAGGTCAACGTCTGCTGGAACAGAAGTGAAGTATGGAGCAACGGCATCCACCAATGTGATGATTTGAACCGCAGAGCTCATGTTGCCACAGTCGTCAGTTGCCGTCCATGTTCGAACAATCACGTCTCCACCAAAGCAGTTGTCGTCGCCAGCAGCGTCTGTGTAGCCTACGATAACTGCAGAGCTGCAAGCGTCAGCCGCATCTTCGACATCGCCCGTAATGGTCAAATCGCTGGTGTCATCTGTACAAGCTACATCCGTGTCTGCAGGTGCCGTGAACGTTGGAGCCGTTGTGTCGACGACCGTGATGGTCTGATCGACTGAAACCGTGTTCATTGCATTGTCTGCAAATGTCCATGTTCGAACAATGGTATAATCACCATCGCAATCACCTGATGTGATGGCATCCACAAAAGTGGCGTCCAAAACAGGATCACATTCGTCAACAACCAAAGGCTCGCGGATATCAGAGTCAACGCTTGAGCACTCTGTTGTGTAATCCTCAGAAGAAACCATAACCGGTGGCTGCTGATCATACAGGCACGCATTGCACCCTTCTCCATCGATTGGATAGTCACAGCTTCCATCGTCTTCGTAGTTCTCTTCGCTGTAGTTGCAAGCTGTTTCATCAGTGCAACCGCAGTTGTCACTTCCAAATGATAGGGAAATGTACATGGTGTTACCTGCAGACAATCCTTCAGGGAAGATCTGAACGAACAACTCACCGTGAATGGTTCCTGTAGTCGTGATTTGTGCAACCAATACGCGGTTGTCATCACCTGCCAAGCCATACTGAGCGTCCATGTTGTCCGCGTTGATGTACCATCCGCTTCCAATCACGTCATCGATTACAATGTTATCACCGTTTTCGAATTCGTTGACCCATGTTGGGTATCCACCAGTATCAACGGGTGGAAGGTCAATTACTGTTGCTGGTGTATTATCACCGATGGTAACATACGAGTCAGCCGTCAACATTGGATAGAATCCAAACAGCTCAGGAGCTGAAGGCAAGAATGATCCTTGGATATTTTGGTAAATCTGGCTAGACGCAGCCAAAACAATTGGATTTTGGTTGTTGCCCAAGATGGCATTCAAAACGTCCGTGGAGTTAGCTGTAGTAACGAACACTTGGTACGTTGTGAGGCCTTCAATGCTCGAAGCCATTGACTCCACGTCAACTCCATATCCTTCATGGCTCGTGCTCACATTCAAGCAGCTGCAGAAGTCACAGAAATCGAGCGATGGATACTCAACGTCCTCATAATTGCATGCTGACTCATCACCACATCCTTGGAGGATATCGCAAATCAAATCACCATTGTAATCAAGGCATTCGCCGTCGCAATTGAACCCTTCCTCAGGGTATGTACAAGAACCGTCGTTGAAGTTTGGCTCAGGAATAACATTCGGGTTGAAGTTACATGCTGCCTCGTCATTACAACCGATGCAGAATGGTGAAACCGCACACATCGATTCATCCAATTCAGTGGCCGCAGGGTCATAGTTGCAGTTTCCTTCTATGGTACAACCGAAGATTTCCAGCGCGTCGCATACTCCATCACCGTCTTCATCGCCTTCACATTCCCCATCACAATCGTATCCTAGGGCTGGATAGGCACATGATCCGTCATCATAAGTGGCAACTGCGCTGTAATTACAAGCTGTTTCATCCATGCAACCGCATTCATTGCCACCGAAACTCAAGGTGAGGTAGGTGTCAAGGGATTGGTCGCCATTCGGGAAGACCTGAACATATAACTGTCCGCTTACATCTCCATCCGTGGTCAACTGCGCAACCAATACGCGTTGGTCGTCACCTGCAAAACCGTTGTTTGCAGTGATCAATGCGAACCATGAACCACCGAAGAAAGAATCCAATTCCAAATCTCCGCCACCATTGAATGTGCTGATCCAATTATCTTCAGGTGCTTGCACAACTGAAATTGCACTCTCGCCAGCTTCCGCAACACCATCGATTCCAATGGTCAACCAGCTGTCATAGTTCAAGGACGGCACAACCGTGAAGAACAATGGGTTGATGTTGTCAGGTGTAAGTCCTCCAAAAGGATTTTGGTAGAAACTTGTTGTCGATCGCAAGAATGCCGGGTTCGTCTCATCACCTGAGACAGAACTTACAAAGTCGGCCGCTGATGGGGTTGTTACATACACTCGGTACGTGCTCATTCCAGCGCTCAGGCCTTCAATGCTTCCGTCCTGCGTTTCGACCAATTCCAATTCAAGACCAAATCCGGCCTCTCCTCCTGATCCACAGGAGCAGAAATCACAACTTCCATCGTCGTAGGAAGCGCCATCATTGTAGTTGCAAGCACCTGCATCAGTGCAACCCAAGATTTCATTCACTGTAATGATTTGATCTTGAGAAGTGCTATTGCCACAAGCGTCAGTCGCCGTCCACGTTCGTGTGATAACGGTGATTTCAATATTGCTGTTGTCTGCTGAATCGCTGTAATCAATGGTCACCTCGTTGCAATCATCTTCTGCAGTAGGTGCAACTTCTTCCATGTCCTCTCCATAGGTGTAAGTCACATCTGCAGGGAACGAAGTAAAGGTTGGTGCAACCTGGTCTGTCACCATGATTGTTTGCGTGTAATCTGAAGCGTTTCCGCACTCATCTGTCGCCGTCCACGTGCGGTGGATGGTGTAGCTGGTGCCAC
>Ga0115557_1001863_pt1 | contig 14340 bp, 10 predicted proteins | sample COGITO_mtgs_1104_FD_87280 | JGI IMG/M metagenome (GOLD analysis project Ga0115557, IMG submission 87280) | Pelagic marine microbial communities from North Sea - COGITO_mtgs_110421 | ecosystem: Environmental > Aquatic > Marine > Epipelagic | place: Germany:Helgoland, sampling site Kabeltonne...
AACAAAAGGAGTAGTGCATCATAAAAAAATCAGAGAGAGAAAGTTTTAAGAAGAGAGATGTTTTCCTCCTCCTCCTCCTCCGCCTTCGGTGGTGGTACGAACAACGAGGAGAAGAACAAAGTGCACTCGAAACCGGTCACTTTTAAAACGCGAGAACGCAGACGACGAAAAAAACGAACTCTCGTTTTTGTGTTCTCGTTTACGTTTCTCGTCGTGATGTACATCTCGTACAATTTCCTTCGCAAGCAAACGCTGAGCGAAGCTCGACGAATCATCGGCACGGGACGGAAAGCGAGAACGGATTTAGAAGGCCAAGTTTTAGTGGAAGAAGCGATTAAAACGGGGAAGATAGGACGAGAAGTGATCAACTTCGACGATGGGAGTTTAGACAGAATGATCGAGGAAAATATACGGAAGAAGAAACAGAAACAGATGGAGGAAGAGGAGAGGAAGATGATGTTTCACGAGGAAAGTCATCAACATCGCGAGGACGAGAAGAACGATATATATAACGACGAAACAAAAGAAGAAGATCTAGAAAACGAGGGCGTTGATAATAATAGCGACGATGATAATAACAATAACGATAGCAGTGGGGAGGAGGAAGAGGAAAATGCGGTTCATAGTAGTACGTCTAGCGATGTCGATGTCGAGAACATCATAAACGAAGATGAAGATATCGCGAACGAGAATGAGAAAGATAACGCAGAAGAGGAACAAGAAGAAGCGCGCGACGAGGACGACGACGATAATAACAATAACAACGAACAAGAACAAGAAGATACAATAAACGATGAGCCGTTAGAGGAAGTCAAACCAGGCGCGGGCGATGCGGATGATTTAGACCCCAAGCTCCCTCGATCGGAGTCGCTCCCGGAAGATCCTTCGCGCACGTGTTCGGTGGATCGTTTGAGAGCGTTGTTTAAACCGTGTTTACTCGGCGGCGACGTGCAGAAATGTTGTCAAACGCTCGATTTTGCGTTTGCTCCGGATGCCACGCATCGTTTTGAAGATCAAGATGAAAGCGAAAGCGGTGAAGACACGACGGCGAATTGTTTGTGCGTGTTTACGGCGATATCCGATTTGAACGAAACGTTTTCGAAAGTTGGTTTGAACGTCTACGAGGACGTATTGGGTAAGTGCGAACCGGATTCGAGAAAGTTTGGATGGTTTGGCGACGGCACGGACGCGTGTCCGGAGGATAACCTGGAGGAGTTGCGAAGACGCAAAGATGAGGAAATTCGAGAGCACGAAGAGGCGAGGAAAGAACGCGAACGTAAAAAGAAGGAAGTTTATAAACGTAACGTAGAAAGAGCAAAGAAACAAGAAGCTATTCGAGTCGAAAACGCGTTGAAAAAGTCGGACACGGAACGACAAGCTCGTGAATTGCGCAGGAGAGAACGCGAAGAAAATCTTAGAAAAGAGGCGCGACTGGTCACCTGGCGCTTGAAAGAGGCGAAAGCGGCGGAGAAGGCGCTGAGGGAAGCCGAGGCGAAACAGGCAAAGTTTTTCGGTACCGGCGGCGGTATTCAAGACGTCGGATGTTACGAAGAAGGCGAGAAACCGACGAAAGGTCAGAAACCGTGTTAGGTATATTTAATATAATGCGCTATTAATCGTACACACCTATGTAAAATTACAAATCTTCGACCGCTTCTTGCGAGAGCAAGTGGACGCTCGCTTCTCTTTCCAGCCAATCGTTTTCTATCAAACTACTCGTGCGATCAACGGGAGCAGTTGTTGCCGACGCGTCCGTGCCTAACGCGCGATAATATCTGCTTTGCTTTAAAATGTACAAATCCAAAACGCACGTGCCTAAACTACCGAGCAAGAAGCTCAGCGAATCGACGATTTCAACCCATCTAAAATTCTTCATGAAGATGATCGACATTCCATAAGTCACGTTCGCGCTAATGGCAAAGAAAAACATCAACGCCGACACGCCTTCGCACGATTTGCGTTTCCTATTTTTCATGATCTGAAACACTCTCCCTCCTAAATAACTCGTCGCGGAAGCGTAACCGATGAACCGACCGGACGTTACTCTCGCTTCCGACGCCGTACTTACGGCTTGATTCAAACACCCGGTCGCGCTTTGCAACGAACGCGTAGCACCGCTCAACGATCTCATTGCATCAGAACCAGAAAGCGATCGTATTGAATACACGGAAACGCCTGCGCCTAAGAAACCCGTCACGTATGTCGACGGTGACACCGGCTTCTTCTTCTTTTTGTGTTTCTTAGTAGTGCGCTTCGGCGTCGTTGGATCGTTCCTCGATTCCTCTTCGTAACTACGCGCGGTGCTGATGTTCTCATCAATCCTCGCCATCGTGGCCGATATCACCGCATTCTCGTTCGCGTCCTCAGGAGATTCTTCCTCCTCCCGTATTATCGATTCATTGAAACTCAGTCGTCGTCGTCTTCTCGTTTGCCTTTCTTCTCGTTGAATTTGTCTTTTCCTATACAAAACGAATTGCGAAATCAGCACCGAATCGCTCATCAAAAAGTACACCGCGGTGTACATCTGCACCGGCGTTTGGTCTCCCGTGAGGACACACGCGACCAGGTTGCAACTGTCCCCGAACGCCCACAGGAGTAAGAAGTAACCGCTCAATCCTTCGCTCGTTTTCAGCTGATAGTTTTGCAACATTTGTGGAAATTGGCAGACGATCCAAAACGCGATCGAACACAAACCGCTCAAGAAACCAACATATTCGATCGGAGAGTACGCGCACACGCGAAAGATATCGCGCACGAGACCAGTGTACGCGTTTGAATCGCACTCGCACGAATTTGAACGCGTAGTCTGTCCGCTCATCATTCTTTCTGCTGCTGCTGTAGAAGCAGTGGACTCATTTTTATCTCATTTTTTCACCTTCTTTCTTTCGTGTGTGCTTTGACTGACGATGTCTTTGAGAGTGCAACGCTTATTATATTTTCTCTTCTTCTTCTATTACAACAACGACAACAAATAAAATGTTTGTGTATGATTATGTGCACGTATAATTTAAAGCGATTGTATGTGTAACTAATTGTACAGTCTCCTCTTTGTTCGTTCGTTTTAGTCTCTCGTGTTATTTTTGTTCTCGTCGGAATCTTTGTCTTCCTTGTTCTTCGTGTTGGTATCGTTTGTGGTATCGCCGGAGGACGACGAACCCGTGTTGCCGTCGAGCATGGCGCGCAAGGACTTTTCCAACGCTAACTTGGCGCGTAAGCCTCCGAGTTGCTCTTCCAATCCGAACTTAGCGAGACGCAAACGGTCGACTAATCCTCTAGAAGTTGACATAGCCGCAGCTCTCCGAGCGATCAATTTTTCGTTCTCAGCCTCGGAGGAGAAAGGGACCTCTTGGAACGCAGCGAAAGAGAGACGCTCGGCGCGAACCATAGCGGAGGCTCGAGATTTCGTTTTCAAGTCTGTGGCGGTGGTTTTCTTTTCATCCTCGTCTTCGTCTTCGTTCTGGGTCATCGTGAGAGCAGCTGAACGACGCAGGCGAGATAAGATGGCATCGTCCAAGGATAAGCCAGCCTTATCTTGGTCGCGTTTCATTCGCGCGACGTTTTCCAATTCGATTTTAGCGTCGAAGAAGACGCCGTCTTCTTCCACCCATTTCATGCTTTCGTGTAACGAATCAACTTTGCCAACTGCTTTTGCCCACCGAACCATTTTCGCTTCTTCAATGGCAAACTTGCGATGAATTTCGGTCGGATAATCTCTGGCATTTTCCGCTTTACGAACGATGTCATCAAAGAGCGTTTCTTTCGTCACGTTCGAAACTTCCAACAGCTTATCGCTGAACTCGATGACGTAATTCATGAGAAGTTCGACGTCGTCAGCCAGTTGCTCGATTTCTTTGCGCTCATCTTGCGTCGGTTGAGCAGCAAATTTTGAGTCTGGCGAGTTGACCAGGGAGTACGTACCGGCAACGTAGCCCGCGGGTGTTTCGTTCACGTCCTCAACCATCATTCGCGTTTCGCCGACGACTAAAACTCGGTAGGTTTCACCGAACGTACTCGAAGATTCGCCGCGTTCGTCGACGATGTCGAAAGAAACGCCGTCATCAAAATCATCACTGGATAAAACTTTAATCGGCTCGTAGTGAATGACTCTACCTAGCGTACACGATGCGTTCAATTGCACCGCTTGCGTCTCTTCCTCATCGTCGTCATCGTCGTCGTCGTAGTAATAATCTTCTTCGTCGTCTTCGTCGTCGTCATCGGCGGACCCAAACCCGGCTTCGTCGCCGTACCGACTGTTGACTTTTCTCGCAAACTCGCTGAACCTTTCAAACTCTTCCTCGTAGTCGGAATCATCCGAATCCGAGTCGCCGGAAACTTCTCCAAACACCTCCAATTTCTCCGCTCGCTCGTTCGGCAACGGCCTTTGATTCAATTTATCTTCTTCTCGTTCCGTTTTTCCTGCCATCGCGCCGTCGATGCTGCTACTATTACTACTACTCGTTACCTTTTCCTCCTCTTCGTCGTCTTCGTTTTCATCCTCTAAAACTCTCCTCCCTCTCGTCTTTGCGCTTTTTCCTCTGCTCGGCGGTATTTGCGAGTAGTGCACGAACGCCAACAATCCTCCGTGCGTTTCCACGCTATCGTTCAACAGACTCACAAACCTCGGCTCGTACAGGTGTAATACTTTTCTTTGTCCAGGAATGAGCGGTTCGGCGACTGGAAACAATAAAGACGGTAAAACGTGCGTCGATTCTCCGTTCTCTTCCTCGTATTGTATCGTTTTCTCTCGCAACGATTCGCTCGCTCGTAAATATTGCTCGCCTTCAAACGTATCGCCTTCGTCTAGACTGCCCGTGTTTTCTTCTTCATCAGCTCCTCCTGTTCCGTAAAACTCGTGGTCGTCGTTATTCCACGCGTTGCATGTTGTGCTCGTATTCTCATTCCTTCCTCGTCTCGTGAGAAGAATACTACTACTACTCTTTTTCGAACATCGCGCGAGGACAACAAAACGTCGTCTCATCGTCGTCGTCCTCATCATCGTCTTCTGTGTTATCTTGTTCTCGTTTTTCGATTTTGTCCTCGTCGTTCCGTTGTGAAACGACGACGACGAACTCGCGACGCACAAAGACGTCGCTCGTTCCAAAGAACTACAACGCGTCGTGGACCATATCATCTTGTGAGTATTTTTATCACGGGCAATCAATACCGTGTGTGTGTGTGTGTGTGATGATAAAAGAGAAAGAGAAAGAGAAAGAGAAAGCGCGCGCGAAACGACGATTCCTCTTATGAAGGAATAAACAGACAAATACAGTCAAAAAAGAGCAGTTTTTTCGTGGTCTACAAAGGAAAGGAGATCCTCTCGTGTCTTTTCCGGCCACGAATTTCACTTAATTAAGAGAGAAGAATTCATTCCCCTCAAAACAAAAAAGAGTGAAAAAAAGGTAGTTTATATTTTTTGTTTCTCTCTCTCTCTCTCTCTCTCTCTCTCTCTGTTGTGTTCCACAGTCGACTGTTTTCGCTATGCCATAGCGCTCGAACGGAAACAGAAAGAAAAACAGAAAGAAAAACGAAAAAACGAAAAAACCTCTCGATTTGAAATTGGACGGGTGTATCCCATACGGTTTCAAAGTATACGTTGACAAGACGAACGATCTCATCGTCTGTTTGAATAATTTTCAAACGCATCTTCACTCTTTCCAGCGCGCGTGCGGTGATAGAGAGTACACACACACACACACCAGAGGGAGGGTGAAAGAATACACGACGCGCGAGTAATACATCGGAAGAAGAAGAAGAAGAAGAAGAAGAAGAAGAACAGGAAGAGCGCGCGTGAGGAGAAGGGAAGCGCGAAAGAAGCAGAGAGCATAGGTTAAACGATTCAATAAACGAAGCTCTCATCATCGCAACGCAGAGAAACGGCAACAACTTTTACCGAGAGAAAAGAGAGAAATCCAAATCGATCGAATCAAAAGAGAAAGAGAAATAAGGAGCGAATAGAGAACAATAGAGAACAGCAGAGAAGAAACGAATAAAACAGAAAAGGAGGAAACGTAATGAGCGCGATTAACATCACGCAAGTCCAAGTGTTGGTACGCGTTTACTCTCTTTCATCACTTTTTTCTTCGCCTTTCGCCTGCTGGTTTTAGACAGAAATTTTGAAAAATCTCGCTCTCGTCTCAAAGGCGAAAGAGGTATACCCTTTTGGCGGCGAGCGAGCGATGACGATTGGGAAGACAGCCGGTTTCCTTCTCTCGATTACACATAAACTGACACGTTTTTATGCGCATATTCTTTCTTTCTTTCATAACTATAATAATAATAATAATAACAGGACAACCCGCAATATTTCCAAAACCCGTTACAGTTTGAAATCCAGTACGAGTGCCTGACGAACCTCCAAGACGACTTGGAGTGGAAGCTCACGTACGTCGGCTCCGCGGAGAGCGATCAACACGACCAAATCTTAGACACTGTTTTAGTCGGTCCTGTCTCGAGAGGCGCGTATAAGTTTGTGTTTCAAGCGAACCCACCGGACGCGACGAAGATTCCAAACAGCGACATCTTAGGCGTGACGGCGTTGTTGTTAACGTGCTCGTATCAGCAAAACGAATTCGTGAGAGTCGGGTATTACGTGAACAACGAGTACAACGACGAGGAGTTACGGGAAAATCCGCCATCGGTACCGCAGTTAGATAAGATTGTGAGGAATATTTTAGCGGAGAAGCCGAGAGTGACGAGGTTTCCGTGCGAGTTTGACGCCGTGTCGATTCCAACCGAAGACGGAGGGAACATGCAGATGATGCAAGAAGAGATTACGACTGAAGGGTTTGGTAACGAGAACGTTGGATTTGATAACGGGAACACGGTTATGGCTGCGTTTGCAGGGGGGTACGTTGACGAGCAACAAGCTGGTAGTTCGTACGAGCCGTCGCAGACTCAGTTTCAACAAGGCGTCGAGTGCGGCGCGGACGCGCAGCAACAGCAACAACAACAATCGCAACCGCTTTGGTGATGTATACTCGTTCGCACTACCATATTATATACTACTATTACAAATACAGAATCGAAAAAGGGAATATAGATAACCATAAACGATACAGCTAAATACAATTCGAAAGTTGCAGCGCTCTGATTATTAATAAAACATTTCAACTACTAATACATTCTTTATATTCTCTCCTCCTTCTTCTAACCTTCTCGTATGCGTGATTTTGCTATGTGTATAATAATGATGATGATGATAAATCTGTATTTAAATGACTCTCACGAACGCTGGAATGTCGTAAATCCCAGCCTCGTAGCCGCCCTCGATCCATTGCCCGCCCGAGAAAATCTTCTCGCCGTCAAACTCTTTCCACTCACCTTTCGGCAAATAGACCTCTCTTCGTCTCTGCTTATCGTATACGACGGGCGCGACGACGATATCGTCGCCTAAACAAAACTGATCGTTTATATCGAACGTGTTCGAATCTTCCGGCGCGAGCCACCACAACGGTTTGCAAATTGGCTGCAACGTTTTGGAACTTTTGATGGATAAATCTTCGATTAAATCAATCAGTTTCAATCGAGTTTTCAAAATTTTATTCGTCGCTTCCGAAACGTCTTTACCAAACTCCCAAGGCGGGATGGAGAATTGCATGGCGGGCATGAAACAGTTCGCTTGCGCCCATCGCACGAATAGCTCTTTCGAGGGACCTCCGGCGTATGCGTTACCACCAATCATATCCGGTAAACATAAAGGATACCCGACGATGGAAGATGTCAACAAGTGCGGGATTAAGCTTCGCAATCCGTTCGAGGTGGTCCAGGAACTAAACGTATCGCCGATTCTTGTCCACACTCCGGAATTCGTGGAGTGATGACCACTCCTCACTTCGCAAAGCTCAAACGTTTTCGCGATTTCAGTCGACCATAACTTCGTATACTCGGAAGGATGTTTCATGGGAACTTTCGTTTCAAATTCTTTCGGTAAGAAACACGGCTCTCCGGCGTCGAATTTAAAACCGTCGATGCCGTATCGCGTTTGTAAACTCTTCAACCCGTTTAAGAACCATTCTCGAGCATCTTTGTTGGTTAAATCGATCGCAACAACTGGTGTCGGTTGCCACCACGAAAAGAATCCCGCTTTTGAATGTCCGGGAGTTAAAACTTTTGACTTTACGAAGTAGCCGTTCTTCACGCCTTCTTTATACGCTCGCGTGCCTTCGGTGACAAACGGAGTCACCCAAAGCGTCACTTTAAATCCTTTCAAATGTAAATCGTCTACCATTGCCTTCACGTCTGGGAACTTTACCGAGTCGAATTCTAACTCGCCGTACGCAGACGACCATCTATCGTCGATTTCCATGATTGATCGTTCGTATTTTAACTCTAAAATTTCACTCGCGAATTTCAAGACTTTCTCTTGGTCCACCGCGGTTTTATACCTAGACCAGGTGGACCATTTTGGTCCTCGAACGAGCGCGGTATCGACCGCTTGCGTGGGTTTTGGCATGGATTCCAGCACGTTTTCGGTCGCTTCTCGAACGTTACGTTTTGCGAGCATCGCGACGCGCATAGAACACGTTCGCGTTTTTACGTTTTTTCTGTTGTTGTTGTTCTTCGTTTTCGCGGCGGCGGGTGTTTCCTTCTCTTCAGTCGGTAAGGACAAGTTGCCCATCGGATCGATATTTTCTGGAAGTTGCACGTGCGTTTTCTCGCTTTTCCAACCAACCAGTGGGTGCTCTTGGGAGAACGCGCCGTATTTAGAGTCGCAATATCCAGACCGAGACTGTAACCGTAATTTTCCGTCGCCTTGTCTGCTTTGCGAGGTGAGCGGCAACGCCGTCGGTCGCAAAATGTTCGCCACGCCGGTGTGAAATTTTCGTCTCGATCCGTTCGGCGTCAACGCTTCAAAGAACGTGTTTTCTTTCGGTGCATTTAAGCCGACGTGGAAAAAAGAGGTTTCCGGATCGGCGACGATGGCAAACCCCGTGGACGTGACCCAATGATTTGAAACTAAGGTGTTGATTCCGTGCGGCCCGAAATCGAACGGATAATGCGGGCCGACTTCTTGACACGCGCCGTTCAGAGGCCACTCTTGCCGAACGAAATGCCCACCGCCGAACCATTTCCCGCTCGATTCTACATCAGTCACGATTTCTGCCATTTCCACGGAGTACTCGTTCTCCTCGCTGGTTTGTACGACGTAATCGAGAATGAATCCAGAGGTTAAATTATCCGTCCATTCTCTTTCGTCTTTCGTCAAACTTCCTTTTGCCGATAACGGTTTGATCGTCAAAGTGGACAACACTTTCTTCTTCGTACTACTATCAACGTTGCTCTCAAAACCGTCCGACTTGCTTCGTTCCAAAAACTCGACTTTCATCGTTGTCTCATCACTCACAATCCTCCCGACACTCTCCGCCCCAGGAGGGACCGTCACCAAACTCCGACTCGTCAACTCCCACTTCGTCTCTTCCTCGTCCTCGAAGTGCGCGTAAAACAAAGAAACGCGTCCGTCTGAACAGACTCGCAATCTCGCGTTGCCATCCAATAAAGTCACGACTCGTCGAGATGTTGTTGGATTCTCCGTTGATGATGCGTTGTTCGTTGTTGTCGTCGCATCGTAATTCGAGGAGTATCGCTGTAAGAGTTTTTGTTTCCGTCTGCGTTCGAGTTCGTCGCTCTTTTCTTTGTTGTTGTTGTTGTTGTTGTTCGTCTTTTTGGGTGTTCGTCCTTCTTTATCCAAGTCAGCAGCATTCAAATTCGACGTCACGTCTTCCACCGTTGGCGCGTCGTTCGCCAGCGCGTTCGTCGTGTTTACGTTCTTTCTTCGCTCTGAAAAAGACGACGGACAATTCTTGCTGTTTTCGTTCGTCGAAGATGCGATGACAGAGATGTTTCCACTTTTGCTTTTGTCGTTTCGCTGCGGCTTTTGCGAGACCAAATTCATACACCGTCTTCGTCTCAGAAAAGAAGGCGGCGTCCCTCCTTTCCCGCTGAAGAGTCGTTGACCTCTCGAGGACAAGGACGGCTGCATTTTTTATTATTCCTTTTTAAATTCTCTCTTTTTGTTCTCTCTTTTTCTTCTTCTGTTGTCCTTTTACGATCTCGACTTTTACGACTTTATTACGATGATGTTTGTGTGTATTGCGCGATGTTACGTGTTTTTATCGTTTACGTGTCTCACGCGCGACAGCGTAGGAAAGATGAGAGATTTTAATGGTGAGAGTAATTTTAATAATTTTGTGGCAACGAACGACGAACGACGCTTTTTCACTCGACACCGTTATCCAGTCAGTTTTTTTATCGAGAAGAACTGTGTTTGTTGGGAAAAGAGAAAAAATGAGTTGTTCACAAAAAAAATTGTATTCAACAAAGTACCCTTTTCTCACATCAAGCACGAGGTAAAGACTACGTCAAAGTGTACTAAGTTTATCTCCAATGAACGCGCTTATGATACTCTCTCACTAAAATTCACTCTATTCTCCTCTCTTTCAACGTCTCGAAAACGTTCTTTTTCACCGCGTCGTACCTTTGTAAAAACACTTTGTACTCGTCGAGGTCCCAGGTCGCGTCGACTCTTCCGCCCATATCCGAGTCGATCGTGTTCGGATGAAACGTCGCGTTCATTTTTTTCGCCGCTTTTTGTTTATCGCCTCGAGGTTGAACGAAACGGATTTTCGATTTGGTTTTCACGTCGATGAATGGAGAGATGAGTTTCCAAAAGACGGAGAAGACGGATGGCGGATCGTAGCACACGGCTAAGCCTAATCGCTCCGGGTAGTGTTCTTGCATGATGTGCAACGTTTCCATGCTCGTTCGCCACGGCGGGGAGAGTTTTAACGACCACTTTGTAAAGTTAATCAAGACGCAAATCTGCTCTTGCGCTAACGCGGGTATGTTAGAGGAACCTCGAACGATGCGTTCGCCATTCGTTCGCCACAACGCGTTCTCGAACGTGTACACCAATAAACGAATGTTGCCGTCGTGTTCTCGAGTATTTTCTCGCGACGGTCGCATGACGATGATGCGTCGACCGGATCGATCTCTCCCCGAACGGTACTGTTTCCCAGTCTTTAACTCTTCTTCGATATCTTCAAAAGTAATCAGCTCTGGTTTGTATTCTTTCCTCCACAGCAATGTTTTCTTTAACATTTCAAACGCTTTCAACACGTCCCATTTCCTCGCGCGCAAGTTTCTCGCCAACTGCGCGTCCGAACAGTACATTTTCAAAGCGTCCGTGGATAACAACTCCTCCTTCTCCTCGTTGACTAACTGACGCAGTTCGGCTATTTTCGTTCGCTCTTCGACGGTAATGAGCGACTGTTGCGAGAGCGCGTTCGAACCCGCCGCGGGTTGTTCTTTCGCCACAATCGCCGTCCTCTTCGCCTTCTTCGTCTTTTCCGTACCCGTCTCCGCTCCGAAGGTCTCGTCGATGCTCACGCGCTTCACCAGCGGCGATTTCTCACTCGTCGCATTCGCATCCCCGGCATTTTGGCCTTTTTTGTCCTTTTTCCTTTTTTCGTTTGGCGTGAAATCGTCCACCGTAAAACTATCCTCCTCTTCTGGGTTCATCGTCACCGAGCGCGAATAGTCTCTCTCGATGGTTTCCTTCGTTTCCTCTTCGTTTTCCTTTAAAACGACTTTGACGTTTCGATGATGTTTGAAGAACGACACCAACGCACGAACGCAAAGAAGAAGAACAAGAACTAAAGCGATCGTAAACGCGACCAACAAAACCGTCAAAACATCCTCGTCGGTTACGTAATATTTCCTCCGTCGTATCAAACGAGATCTTCTTAAACGTTCCACGATCCATTTCCGTCGCTTGATTTCTTTTGAGATGTGTTTTAGATTTCGTTTCCCACCGAGAACATGTTCGAGGAATGTTCGTCGGAGCGATGTATTGAGAGATATATAATAATCGGCAAAGTTGGTGGAAGCGGATGATGAAAAAGTCGACGAAAGAAAAGCTCGTTTTTTCATTCTTCCTCTTCAAATTGTTGTTGTTGCAGTGTATCGCTTCTTCTCCTTCTTCTTGACTTCTTGACTTCTTCTTGACTTCTTCTTCTTCGAATGTAATGCGAGTTGGAAATGAGGCAAAGGAGGGGAGGAAATCGCTCCATAATCTTCCCGCACGTCAGAGTAATAGTATAGAGATTGAAAAGGAAACGTCCGAAGAAGAAGAAGAAGAAGAAGAAGAAGAAGAAGAAGAAGAAATGGTTTTTGGAAATGATATCGTCGAAGTGCCGCACACGTCTCGCGAAATCGTTTTCGCCTGTCGCTACGACCAGTGGCACGCGCACTTCAAACGCTGGACGTTTCCGTCGGTAACCATCTCGCCTTTACTCGATTCGGACGTCTTGTTTTTGCTCAAGGATGAAGTAAGAGTCGAGGAGAAGAATAAAGCGGCGATGCCAGCGAGGACGAGAGTAGATGCGTACGATCGATTGGCGATAGACAGCGCGTTCGATGAAGACGACGAGTTGTGTATTACGGACACTGATGATACTAATAAAAGTCCGAGCGAGAGTTTGTTAACAGCCATCGCGAAAGCGATAAAAGAGTTGGGAGGAAGCGCGCATCCGAAACTGACTTGGTCGGCACCAACCGACGCGATTTGGTTGACGCAGTTCAGCACGAAATGTTTAAACGCGGACGAGGTGATGTTGCTTTTGCAATCGAGCGATCGAGTGGCGCACGATTTAGACGGGAGCGCGTACGCGTGCTGTCGCGAAGACGAGGACGAGGAGGAGGACGAAGATAAAGAACGACATCAACAAGAATTTCATAGTTTAACTTTAAGGAAACACTCGGTGTCGCTGGAGTTATCGAGAGAATTTAGAGTGTTCGTGGTGAATGGAACCATCACGGGCGTCTCGCAGAGAGACGTGACGTCGTTTTATCCGTTCTTAGTGAGCGAGAAGAGTAAAATCGGATGGACGATTGAACGCTTTTGGAAAGACGAGATACGGCCGTCAGCGTGGCACAGGAAGATTTGCGGCGATGGGAGCGTAGCGTCGACGGAGAAAAGAAATGCGTTTTCGAATAAAAACGGGTATTGCATGGACGTGGTGCTTTCCAACGATAACGAGAAAGTGCGCTTCATAATCGATTTCAATCCGTTCGGCGGCGCGACGTTACCGTTACTGTTTTCCTACGACGAACTCTCCAACGACGACGGCAACGAAATCGCGTTTGAAGTGAGGGTCGTTGAGACGCAAGGTAAAGTTTTGCCGTCGAAAGGGTTTGGCGTGCCGTTTGATTTAGTCGATACGAGCGAACATTCAGCCATCGCTGAGTTTATCAAAAAGCAACAGGAAAAACAACATCAATAAAAGCGATACCTGGTACGAATAGAAAAGTAGAGTAGAAGTAAGTAGTAGTAGTAGTTGACAACGCGCGCGCATACATCGAAAGAAAATATCATAAATATAGTATCGCAACATCATCGCTATTTTTGAACTTCCAACGCTTCTAGTAACCCGCCAGCCTCTTCGAATGGTCCCCACGTTACTTTGGTAAATCCAGCCTCTCCGACCAACCTCTCCACGTCTTGCGACCAATCGCACCCTTTTGCCATTTTCTTCACCATCCCACTCGTCGCAGATTGATACGTCGATAACAACGCGTTCTTTTTTGCTCTCGAGTGTTCGAACAAGAGTAGTTTACCTCCTTTCTTCAACACTCGTTTGGCTTCTCGCAAAGCTGCGTCTGGTTTTTCAAACACGCACATGGAAAACGTATCCACGACGTAATCGAACGTCTCGTCCTCGTACGGCAACGATTCCACGTTTGCAATTTCAAACTTTACGTTTGTGTTCCTTCTATCGTCGCTATTATCTTCTATATCTCTTTTTTCTAACTCTCTGAACTTCTCCTCGGCTTTCTCTAACATCCCCGGAGATAAATCGATGGCGGTTAAACTCTTCACTCGTTTATAATACGGCAAGTTCAATCCAGTCCCTACGGCTAACTCTAACACGTCTCCTTTCACACGTTCGAACATTTTCGTCCTCAGTTGATCGATCCCTAACGTTTCGACGACTCTTTTGTTCCCGTCGAGATCGTCGTACGTTCGCGAATACGCGTCGTAGTTTTCTTTCATTTTATTATTATTTTCTTCTTCTTGTGCACGAGCGAAGTTGTTTTTGTTGTTTTTGTCGTTCGTCGCATCCAAGACTACCAATTGTGCCTGCGTTGACATCATAACAATCGCGCCTGTTTTCAGCGCGCCTTCTCGTCTCGAAATCGTTTTGTTGTTGTTTCTTTTTCTGTCGTCCTCATTCTTCTTCTCTCGCGCTGTCGAAGCAGCAGACAAAGAAGAAGATGATGAATGTGTTTCGTAACAACTGCAACACCTCCTTTTATTAAAACTGCTTCTGAAGATGCTCTTCT
>Ga0115557_1001865_pt1 | contig 14336 bp, 15 predicted proteins | sample COGITO_mtgs_1104_FD_87280 | JGI IMG/M metagenome (GOLD analysis project Ga0115557, IMG submission 87280) | Pelagic marine microbial communities from North Sea - COGITO_mtgs_110421 | ecosystem: Environmental > Aquatic > Marine > Epipelagic | place: Germany:Helgoland, sampling site Kabeltonne...
GAGGGGGGGGGACGGATTCCTTGAGATGTATAGGTTCTTCAGGGAGATGAAGGAGACGTAGGGACATGACGGGACGGGACGGGACGAGACGAGGAGAAGAAAACCCCCAACAAATACCCAAACAACAACACACGAGCCCGAGACGGAGAGAAAATAAAGGAATAAAATACATTTTAAATGTGGGGTTTTTTTTCTTGAGAGGAAAACCCACTCACGGCCTACTGTTTACTGTTCTTCGCTTCGCTTCGCTTCGCTTCGTATTCGCATTCGCATTCTTCTTTTTTCTTCGCTGCGTTGCGTTCATGTTCATTCTAGTATGCTCACGGTATAATGCGTGAAGGAGTTTTCGATCTCCTTGAAGAGCAGCGCCCCTTCCTCCTCCCCAATCTCGTTGGCGGCTAGCCAGTCGCTCCCGCCGTACCATTTCTCCGTGTCGATGAGGAACTCGAGCCAGACCATTTCCCTCTCGTACTCCATGCGATCGAGTCGATCGAGACCGTTGGTATCGATCTCGTTGGGCGGCGGGGGGGAGATTCCTCTGTACCCGACTTCCTTTGCGGGAATGCCCCGCATGCGGGCCATCCTGGGCACGTTTTTCAACACCATACTCTTGGCAGTAACGACGGCAAGGTCCCCCACCTTTATGTTCCCGAGTATCGTGACGTCGTCCTGCAGTATGACCCCCCTCCCGATTTTCGGGTGTCTGTCCTTGTTCTTGGTCTTCCCCGTCCCCCCGAGCGTGACGCCCTGGAGGATGGTGACGTCGTCCCCGACCACGGCCGTCTCCCCGATGACCACGCCGACGCCGATGTTCAGGAAGATGCCGGACCCGAGGGTAGCGGCGGGGTGGACGTCCGCGGAGAACCGGCTCGACATGAGGGACTGGAGGTAGAAGGCGAGGGACTTGCGCCCGAGCTTCCACAGACGGTGCGAGACGCGGTAGAGCACCAACGCGTGGAAGCCGTCGCTGTAGAGGAGGCAGTCGAGGCAGGTGCCGATGGCGGGGGATCGGAAGGGGGGGGCCATGATGTCGAAGACGATGCTCAGGCGGTCGCTTCGGGTCAGTATCGTCGACATTAGGTTGCTGAACTCCGTGGCGGGGATGAGCTCCGTGGCGCACTTCTGGGAGATGAGCTCGATGACGGCGGAGATTAACGAGTCGTGGAAGAGGACGGAGCTGTAGATGTTCGGACCGGATTTTGGCTCGCGGAAGACGGCGTCCTTCGCCTCCAGGCGGATTTGGTACCAGAGGGGGTCTGAGGAGGAGGAGAGCTTCTTCACGTACCGTAGGAGCTGGTCGCGGTTCTTTATTTCTCTGATCAATGGGGAGAGGTATGGCTTCTTGGTGAAGCTAGCACCCCAAGCGAGGGACTCGGGCATGCTCATTATATCGCTTATTATGTCAGTGCCAGGGCCGAGATCATAGGAATTTAGGGGAGGAGAAGGTGGGTGGTGTGACATTGACGTTGACGTTGACGTTGACATCGAGTTCGAGTTTGAGTTTAAGTTCGAGTTTGGAAGGGAGAAGGACGCCGCTGACGCCCACAGCAACGGTAACAAATATGCCGTGAGCATCTGACTATGACCTGAATCGAATCTGATTCTATTGATGAATCTTCTCAAGTACTCCTGGTCGTAAAGGGGGGGATTTTGTGCAAATTAATCAAGGATTGGTAGGGTGCTGTCCGAGGGTGCTGTCCTTGGGCACTGCTTGCGCTATGAGACTCTCTGTCTGGTGGTGCGAAAAAGATGGACTCCCAAGGAATCCCCGGTGTATTTTGGGTTCCCTTTTTTTTTTTCAGAAGGGAAGTAAAAGGTGCTTGAAGGAGGCGCTCTGCAAATTTATAAGGTTTTTGGATCTTCCTCTACCACTGCAGACTTCGACGCTCGTCGTTGAAAAAATAAAAGACGGCAGTTCATATCAAAAGAATATTTCATAATTAAGTTGTCGAGAAGTAATAATATGGCGAAAATAACCCCCCATATAACCATGTCTCGCCCGCAGTTACAAGTCATGTGTATCGAAGCGGGTTTGTCGAAGCATGGCACGAAGGAGGAGATGGTTAGAAGGCTGAAAGAAGGAGGAAATTCCCCAGATATTCGGCGTAGCGGTAGGGAACGTACTCCGACGAAGGCTAAGTACGCTGTGGGTTTGAATGTCGGCAGCACGCCTGGTTCTACAAACAGCACCAGGAAGAGAAGAGAAAAGTCACCATCATCAGCCCCATTGCACCATTATCAATCAAGAAGAAAGACAAAGTCTGCTGTGAAAGGGGCTGTGGAAGGGGTGAATAGTTCTGAGAAAGAAAAATCTAACGGTAGGCCTCGTTCAAGAAGCGGTAGCCGAAAACGCTCTCAAAAGTCTGCGAAGGATCCCCGAGACGATGACAGCCTTTTCAACCCGAAATTGGGACGCATTCCTCAGCCGGTCCGTTTTAGTTTAGGTGGAAGCATCTGCAACGCGTTTATCCTTCTCTACCAAGCCATCGTGCGGACGTTTTTTCCTCAACTGTCGAAGCCGACTGTCTTCTTTTTCTGTGTGGCTACGTCCAACCCGCTTGTCTTCACATTTAACATGAATGTCATTTATGGCTGGAAGAAGGGTCAGACTTGGCACGGGGCATTCCTCCGAATAGTTCCCGTGAGCATCACGTGCGCTCTTCTGGGCACGTTCGTCACAGATATGTTGATGAGGTACACAAATATTAATGAGATCTGGAGCTTCCTTGGGTGGGCTGGTGTTGGGAATGTGGAGATGATCACGATGGCCGCCTGTGGAGTCGCCAACTTCTTGCTGACGAAGATGATGCTTACTCTTGGTAAGAAAAAGAGTGATTAGATCTGGAAGTGAGTGAGTATTGACAATGTAATGAAAGAGTTTAATTTAACAACCTGAACATATGGAGTGTTTGGCACCCAAAAAAACTCTTCACTTTTGGCTTTTTCTAACAATTGTCGCGAAGAAATCATTCTCGTCTCTCTCCTTCTTCTTCTTGTTTGAGAACTTTTCCTGTTCTCTCCTCTTGGCTCCTTCTTGAGCGGCATGACTAACTATTAATTCGGACAAGCACCCCACGCTATCGCTGAATGTAATTGAGTCGTTGTTGTACGGGTCAGCAATCTCCAGCAGCCTTACAATCTCTGTTTCCTTCACCGTCGGTTTCATATGGACGACGATCTTCCTAAATTCCGCTTCATTCAAGATGCCATTCCTGTCATGGTCCTGCTGCTCAAAGATTGCTCGGAATGTCTTCAAAAACCGTTCGTGACCCAACAACTGGAAATCTTGCAAACACTTCTGAAATACAGAAAATTTGATCTTGCCGGTTGCGTTGAATGTGTTGCCGTTTTCATCCACATCGCGCTCATTATCATTTTTATCACCATCATTGTATTCATCGTTGAGCTGATTTCGTGGTACGCCGCTTGAGCGACGAAGTTCATTCCGTTTCGCGTTGAGTTCAGAGCTAAATTTACGGGCCTCTCTGTGGAGAATGATCGTCAGAGTGGTGACATCCTGTTCATCGTACATGTACTTCACAATTTCTTTCCATTCGCTACGCACGTTGTCGTCAATTTTTGGTGTTGTTAGTACGAGTCCCGACGCTCCACTTTGGCTTCCATGATTATAAATTCAAATTTTCTGTCACTGTCATGTCGCATAGCCCTCGCTCACCTCTCACAGATGTTTGTCTTCTCAATTTTGGTGGCAAGTTTAGTTACAACCTCGTCTCCTTTCAGGGGGAGCTTCGCTTTCAGATGTACCCTGAGCAATTCGCTTATTGTCATTACTAATTGTTTCTGCACGAACCTGAATTCTTCGTCAATGACATTATTTATAATATTTTTGAAGACGGCCACCTCGTTGGAAACGGCGCAATACTTGTTGGTTGCCTTGATGACAGCAGTGGCATTTTCTATGATCAGTTTCCGCAGCCCGTATCGCTGATTAAGGAATGTGTACAGGTGCTGCTCCATCGTTTCCCGAGGTAACCGTGACTTTACGCACTTCTTGTCATATTTGGTTTTAGATGCATACAGATCACTCATAAACTGGAGCAGCTGTGTTTTTTTTAGCGTGGTTAGGGGTTAAGACAAGGAATATGGGCGATGCGATGCGATACTTTACTTTGACTATCATCAATCGATCGATCAATTAATTGCCTTACCTGCTTCTGAGTCAAGTTTCTAATTGTTGAGCATGTGGACTTTGCCACCGTAGTTGTGGTTGTTTTTGTCGGTGAGGGTGATGGCGGAGACGGCGAGAGCGACGGCGACGACGGCGACAACGGCGACCTCGGCAATGGGAGAGGAGTTGCTCCCATTACCGGTGACGACGATGCTTTGGTTTTAATGACGTGGGCTTTCGCTGCTCTCCCCCTTCCGTGTTTTCCCTCCCTGCCGCCCCCATTTCTATCACTACTACTTTTCTGTTTTTGAAAATTGTCAGTCTCCAAGACACTAACCAGCGAGGCATTCTTCTTTAGCTCCTCGTTCGTCTTCTCCAGACGCTCAATTATCGATCGCAAATTTTTAATCTCTCTCTCTTTTGTTTTGCTCTCACTCTCGAGCATTTCAGCAGCCTCAAGCAACTGATTTGTCTCCTGATCAGTTTGAGTGAGCTTAATTTTCATCAAGTTCATTTTCGACTCCCACTTCTTCTCTTCCACGCTCCCTGCATTCTCGACGATGCCCGGAACGGACTGGAAAAGCGTAGTGTGTACTGCTCTGATCTTCCTCAACACTTGGGCAAGATCGTCAGCCTGTAACGATTCTGTGAAGTTGATCACCTCCTGAAAGCAAACGTCGTAGAGACCGTGCTTAGCCATTAAGATTTCTGTTTTCTTCTGTGCTGAGTCGATTGTCTGAAGACGCTCAGCCAGTCGTGTGGACACGGTCTTGCAGTGACTCTCGAAGGCAGCAGACATTCTAGCATCATCCTCAATCGATAGTGTTTCCCCTCGCATTGCCTTAACAGCACTGAATAGCTCTAGGACGCCAGCCAGGTCGGCTTTTAGGCTCGTCATCTTGAGCCAGGCTTTTCAGTTGGGTTTCTTTCATTTTTCGGGGGGCTTTTTTTGGATTTTTTTTTCTTTTTGTAATTCTCCGTCCCACCCCCTCATATTTTACCGTGCAAATTGTGCTCGCACGACCTTTCTCCTCTCTTTATTTCCTCTTCATTTTTACTTTTTCATGATGATGTCCGACAACCCTTTAGAATCTCTTCTGGATCCACTTCCTTCTACAACCCCAAAACTCTCGTCAAAGAAACACTACGAGTTAGATCGACGTCGCTTCTTCGTTCTCTTCCAGTTCTCTGTCTTAAATTGTAACCAGTGCCTCGTTTGGTTCAGCTTTAGTAGCTGTGATCAAGATATAATGTCTTCATTCTTCGGCCCTCTCGCAAGTCAGGCAAACATCAACCTGCTGCTCAATTGGGGGCCAATCATCGGAATGCTGACTTTCCTCCTCCAATACTGGTTGAAGTGGCATCGGTCTGTGGAGAACACATTCGACTTACCGACAGTCATGAAATTGTCTGTCGGCCTGTCAGTGACTGGTTCTTTCCTAAGGTTATTGCCGATTCTCCTCTCCACCCTCTATGACGATATTTCCTACCGGCAGACTACATTTGCTTTCTGCTGCTATCATATCTGCGCAATTCTGAACGCTGCTAGCGGTCCACTGATTATGGGCAGTGTGAGCCTCCTCTCAGCAACCTGGTTTTCCGAAGAGGAGAGGACAACAGCAACTGCCGTGGCCCAGACCTCCAACGGGCTGGGGACCACGATAGGTTTTCTGAACCCGATTTTATTCGACATCAAAGATTCTACCATACCTTCTGTGTCTCGGGTTAGTTATATATTTTATACTACCGCGATAATATCCGTCGCCCCTCTCCTTTGCATTCCATACATTCCTTCCAAACCGGACCACCCCCCTAGCCGTTCGCAATCTGAGAAAGCAAATGAGGTCGGTACCGAAACGGCCAGTTTAAAGTTATCATCTACTTCTTTCGTGGTTTTGATTCTTGTGTGTGCAATTTTGAGCGGGGTAAGCGATGGTTGGCAGGGCTGCTTTCAGTCAAATCCGGTTGGGATTGATAATAAAGCAGTAGGCTGGATAGGCTTCTCAAATTGTGTTGCGGGGAATGTGGCTGCGGTTGTGAGTGGGGTAATTATGGACCGGGTCTTTCGAAGAAGATTTAAGGCGGCCATCGTCTTATGCTTGAGTTGCGCACTGATTTCGACGATGTGGTTTACAGCTCAAATCCAAGAGTGGGTTGTTTCTACTCAGACTCTGCTCGTCGTTGCGATTTCTCTTAACGGTGTTTTTAAAGATGCATGCTCGCCACTATTTTACGAATTAGCGGCGGAGCTTATCTATCCGATGAAAGAGAGTATGTCAGCGGGTATTATTGTTTTTCTTTTGAACATGAGCGCCGGTGTGATGATTTTCCTTGACTCGTATTTGGATGGAGGGGGGATGAACTACGGAATGTGCGGAGTTTTATTTATTGTGATTTTGTTCGTTTCGGCTTTTGTAAAGGAGGCGTATAAGCGGCCGTCGGCTTTTTTCGACACTCAAACAAATAATGGGTAAGGTAAAAATATATCGATAAAGTGAGTAGGAGTTGCATTTTTTGGCTGCAGAAAAGCATTCTCCTACAAACAAACAATGTCGTCATTAATAATATGCCACTTACTACCAAAGACCAAAAAAACCCTTCTTCAAATCCTTTTCGTCTTCCTCAAGCTCCTGCATTAGCCTGTCTTTCTTCTCCTGGGCTTTTAAGCGGGCATCATCCTGGGCTTTGGAAACACGACCAGAACGGTCAACAACGCCTCGGCGCTCCTTCGCATTCTCAAAGACCATCGTGACAGGACCGCGACGGATCTTAATTGCGGAAAGGACGCGACCAAGACCAACACCACGGCAAGACCAAAGCTGATCACCAAAAGTTGCACTGCACATGACGACAAAATCACCCTTCTTCACTACCCCGCTACGAGCAGCGTTACCTAAAGGTGCGACTGTCTCGACAAACACATTTCCGAGTTCATCTTCGTCCAGAACAAGTCCGAGGGGCTGCTTCAGCTCCACGACGCGATCTCCTGCAACTGAAGATCGCTTTCCACGTTCAGAGCGGATTAGCTTATCCTGTTCCTCCTTTGGGCTTAACTTAAGATCAGTTCGAGGTATTAATGGAATTTTGTTGTTGGGCTCAATTTGCAGGAGTTGAAGAGGACGAGAGGGAGTGTAGAAGGCGAGGGATGAAGGGATAAGAAGGAAGAAGAAGTTGAAGAAGACGACCGAGTTGGCGAGGGAGCTGACCATCCTCAGGATTGCGGTTAATTTGCTTACACCTAACACAGGTGAGACGTGTACGAATTAGAGTCTGTGAAGGCTTTAGATACTTTTAAAAGGCCCTTTTTCCAACAAAATTGAATATTCCAAAAGGAAGGGTTTGTTCCGACAAAAAAGCTTCACAAGGAATGATATAAAGCAAACGCCGGTTTTCTATAGTTGCTGGGTCATCGTATCGTAGTAATCGCATCATCGCAGTGAAACATTAGATGTCATCGGCAAAGTCAAAGCTCGTTGTAGGGGTATTGTGCTCATCAATCGTCGCCGTCGTGGGAGTCACTCACGTGTACCTCCCATTTTACTCTGATATCAGTGAGCGGCGGAGGGCTGGTGAGGATTTTGGTGTGGGCAAGGGGAGAACTGTTTCTACCAATAATGGCAATAATAATGGCAATTCCATGTGGAAGAACATGAAGGAGGGCAATGCAAAATGATTGAATGTTGGGCTGCCTGGCTGCTGTATACATACTTACGTTCAAACGCACGATGAGATGAACCAACAAATAATTAAAGATGGAGAATGTAGTAGTTTTTTGCAAATAGAACCGATGATGCTGCAGCACACACAACACAGCACTTCAGTTTAATTACAATTTCTTGGCCTTGCTTCTGGTTATGTCGGGTCTGTCAACAAACCGCCTACTCCAGCTTCTCTGGACAGGGACCTCCATGATGTAGTCTCCCGTGATTGCCTGGTTGATTCCCTTGCCAATTCCAACTGCTCCATCCACCACTCCTTCCCCAACTGCCAAGACGCCATCTCCGATACCACCCACCAATGTGGTTGTGGTTTTGAAGACACCTTTGCCTACATCAGCCGTGAGATTCAAAGCATCGCCGCCTAAATCGCCCACGAAATTGCCGACATTTCTCAGTCCCCTGAGGATTGTCCCCTTCTCCTCTTGTTTCTTCCTGTCCTCGACAAGCTTGGCAGTTTGCTCAGCAGTAATGGTGCTTTTCCTCCTTTCTCCTCTGAAACACATGTCACAGACTCTCTCCTTTACGTTCTCCTTTCCTGCGTCTACCCCATATAAGCAGACGGCAACGACCATTTTGTTCGCACTGCACCAACCGCAAACGGCGCCGGCACAATTTCGGCAGTGATGTCGGCGATAAACTAAGTCAAACTCGGTGTTACAGCAGCAGCACCTCTTCTCGGCCATGGATTGGGCCAAAACGGAATCCCTGCGCTCTATCTTGTCCAAAATGCCGGCATATTTGTACTTAAAGATGACATAATTCTGAGGACCAAAAATTACAATACCAGCAATCCTGATGGACCAGAAGAAGAAGAAGGCGTATGGGAAAATTGTGGCGACAATCCAGACCCCGAACAGCACTACCATTGCCCAGAATGAAACGAAGGGGTCTTTCCAAGTAAATAGATTGTTCATCGTACGAATACCTACGCACAGTGTGTGCAGGTATGTTTGAATCGGACCAAGAAAGATACTCATAGGGTTAACGGCGCTGACGATGTTCTTCACCTTGAAGGTTCTGGTAGTACTTTTCCTCTTCGACGAAGCTGTCGCAGCAACCTCCTTCTCCGCCGAGGCTTCTTTGTCCTTTTGCTCCTTCGACTTGAGAGCAATGTCATCGTCGTCCTCAAAATTGTACAAAAATTCCCTCTCCCGCAACTGCTGTTCAGCCTGAGCGACAAGATAGGGATGATCCTTGTCTTCGATGCTTGAGTCAGCGCCTCTGAAGTGCAAGCCAACTGCCAAACTCATTAAAATGTTGTAAATAGGGGTGCTGCGGTAAATTGAAGGGGCTCTTCTGATCTGAAGCAAGTAGTTGTAGTAATTTACGATGAGCAGGCAGAAGACAAAAAATCCAGGGGTGTACGTCGGTTTAACTACCAGAAACTGCAGCAGCAAAACGCAAGAGGGAAAGTAATAAAGAACGACGCGGTAAAGCGTGTGTGAGAGGCGGAAATGGGGTGTGAAGGCGGCAGGGGAAGATCGGATGCCGAAGGGAGGGACGGGTAAAGAGATACTTCCTTCTCAAGAGCTTGCCAGCTGCGTAGGCATGAATGAGCATGAGCGCTCAAGCTAATTAATTATAAAAATCTTACCTGCCAGCTTAGAAAGCAGAAGGCCGACCGCAGCGGTTTCTGCCAGAAAATGGTATCCAAACAAAAACGTTTCAAAGGTTCCCTGAAAAGTTCCACGTAACTCTTGAGCTCGTTGATGTAACTCATGAAGATTTTCCAATTGTACTCCCCACTGATTGTCTCCCCATGAATCGCGTAGAGGGCCCCCCGCCAGAGTTTCCGGTCGTCAGTGGCAAGATAGAAACTCCTGTTGTTATTAGGCGGATTTAAGTACCCAGTGATGAGACTCTTTTCATTGCCATCCCAATCAACCTGATACCTGAGGCGGATGTAACCCCTCTCGCCCACCAAATGCTTCCTCTCGCTATTCTGCAGAGGGAGAACACAGTCGTACTCAGTGTTGGCCTTGATACTCGACAACTTGATCGATATACGTCCCAAGGGATCGTCATCGTCGAGAGCCTGCTCGTCATTGTCGAAGGCTCCCACGTAAAGGGAGCTGCAGCAGCTCGTAACCTCGAATTCCGCTGCTCTCCTACTGTAGCTGGGAAAGATGGGAGAAAGAGAGGACGTTATGTGGTCCGTCGCCATTATCTGGTCCTCAAGAACGAATATGGCGTATGGGTCAGACTTTCCAAGCAGCAAGTCGCACTTCTTCACGTGTTGCATTTCAAGTACTTCCACTCGAAATCGACCAAGTCTGTTGAAGTTGATGTGTGTTGTTGGATTTGGTGTTGTTTGTTAGTAAATGTCCACGACAGGTACATTCCCGCCGGGCATGACGTCTCACCTTTTTTGAGGAATGACCAGTTTTTTCTTCTTCTTCTTCCCCGCCGAGATCTTCTTGTCGCTCTTCTTGTCAGTCACAGTATCATCCTCAATATTCTCGCGATTTGCGATCGCAGCTTCCCTCCTGCTCTCGAGCAATACTCTACTCTTCAGTTGAACGAAATGCTCGCTCACCTTCACAGAGTCTTCTCGGAGCTCCTCCTCAGTCATCCAGACCTCCCTGTCCACCAAGTAAGGCCTGACCAACAACTCCCTCTTTCCGCTTTCCTTATTCTTCCTTTTTTTCTTCTTAAATAGTGCACGGAACTTGCCAAGGTGTGGGTGATTATGTGAGGCACTGGGGTCGCTCGATTTCTTTGGTGAAAACCTCATGATGGAGTCTTCCAAGCAATAAAGAGAAGGAGTTAATGACAAATTGTCAACACTGTTGCCACTGCCATGTGGGGTGGTTTCGTCACCTGATACCTGACGGTGAAGTGGCGAACCGTATGTTCCGTCAAACTCAGCAGCGAAAATGGTGACAAATTGGGGTTAAAGGGTGAGAAACGATCTTATGCGAGTGCCAGACCAAGATCATTCTCCCCACAACTTCTACCCGGATCCCCATCTTGAAACTGTGTATTTTACGAAAATCAACTCTGAGTCGCCTGTATCATCTGTCATACGTTCGCTGAACGAAATAATACTCTCTAAAACTTCCAGGAATGCGTCCAACTCAGCCAATGCACGGTCGTCATAATACCATGGAGAAGCTTACAAAGCGCGTCTCCCAGGCGTCTCTGAATGTAGATTTCAGGGAGAAGTCTTCTTCTGTACATAGCCATATCTATCCTCGGAAAACTGTCGACGAGGCGGTCCACTCTCTCCTCTCCAACACCAGGCCACTGAAGTCCTCCCTAATGCCCCTCCATGACGCTGTGAATGCCATTCTCACAGAGGATATCTACCCAACGACTGAGTGCCCGGGTTTTCGGACTGCGACAGTTAGTGGATACGCACTTGACAGCAGTAATTCAAGCTCGGAAAGGGAGGTTTTATCGACGCCAGTTTTTAGGGGGACTAATCCCAGCCATGATCTCATCACAGTTGAAAAGAATACCGCTGTATTTGTCGGCGTTGGGGCATGCATACCCATCGGAGCCGACTGCGTTGTTCCTGTGCATAGTCGTGGGGACGACAGTGGAGCGAAGATTGGTTGCGATGAGATCAGGAGCCTGGCAACTAATATGGGTGACCCTCCAGAAATGATTCGAATGAAGAAGGTTCCTCCGGCCAACTACAACGTGGATGTGGTTGGTAGTCACATCAGCGACGAGGATATGCTCCTTCCCGCTGGTCATGTGATGACACCCTCCAGCGTCGGTTTGCTTGCTAGTGCTGGTATCTTTCTGGTCCGAGTCCACCAGCAGCCCATGGTAGGTGTCTTGAGCGTCGGTGATGAGCTCGTTGAGCCAGGAGAAGGGAGCGTTAGCAGGGGGCGCATTAGAGATGCGAGTAGAGCACAATTCATGGCAACTCTTAGCGAGATGAGAGTGGCAGTGAACGACTTTGGTATCGTGAAGGACAACCCCGGGGAGGTCCAGGAAAAGATAGGAGAGGCATGCAGAAAGTGCGACATCGTTGTTTGCCTTGGAGGATGCTTTACGGAGAGCGGCACCAACGAAACGTTCTACGAACCACTGAAACATATTTTCGACGACATCGGCAGGGTAGTGATGGGAAATTTGAACGTTTATGAGGCTGCAGGAACTTCTGTTGTAGCCGTGACTCCCAGTGCTGGGGTGTCGAGCTTGGGTAAATTCGGGCCTAAGCTGCATGTCAGAGACGGGCACAGCCCGAGGATACTGTTCGGACTGAGCAACCTTCCTGGAAGTTGCGCTACGACGACGCAATTGTTTGTACTGCCTGCAATCAGGCGAATGAGAGGGTGTCTTGAGAATGAAGGCTGCATGCCAAGGACGGTGCAGTGCGAGGTTGAGGGGAACAGTGACTTGAAAGCAAGGGAGAGTGTGAACAAGACGGAGGTCGAGTACCACCGTGTTAAAGTCCGCTACGACAGCCAAAAGGGGAAGTTTTTTTGCCGGAGCACCGGCGATCAATGTTCCGCCAAAGTGGTCAGTCTGTTGGGGGCCAATGGCATTGTCAGGATTGCTGGGGGGACGAGTTTTGCCAAAGGGTCTCCCTGCAGTGTTATGCTCATAGGAGAAGTTGTTGGTGTGAACGGAAACAAAAACGACGAATGGGCGTATGAGAACAAAAAGTTCATTCACGGAAGTGCTCATGGTGGGCAGACGAGGATAGAAAGACAAATCAAACAACAGATTAAGGAAAATGCCGAGTCGGTTATTCCAGTGGGACAGCCAGCGGCGGCCAAGCCACCTGCGAAGCCACCTGCGAAGCCACCTGTTAAACCAGCGAGAATGAACCCGGCGTCGGCTTCTGCACCGGCACCAGCTCCTGCGCCAGCTCCTGCACCGGTAGTGACAAAACCCTTTTTGAAACCAAATCCAATACCAGCACCAGCACCAGCACCAGCACCAGCACCAGCACCTGCACCTGCACCTGCACCTGCACCTGCACCTGCACCTGCACCCACACCTGCACCTGCACCTGCACCTGCACCTGCACCTGCACCTGCACCTGCACCTGCACCTGCACCTTCTTATAAACCCGCTACTGCATCTGCTCCTACACCGGCAACTGCTACTGCTCCACCAAAGCCATTTCGGAGTGCTGCACCAGCGATCCCACGCAAGCCAAGCGTCACTTCAAACGGTGTGGAGGCTGTCACAAGAAAATCGAGCGTAGGAAGTGTACCACCTCCAATTCCACGAAAGTCAAGTGCCGTTCCGCCGCCAATTCCCCGGAAGAGTGGTGCCCCCCCACCCGTCCCTCGGAAGAGTTCAGTTGTCCAAAATGCTAACAGCGGAATCTCCACAATCCAGGAAAACGATGTTGCAAATAATACTGCTGCCGACAACAACAAACCCCCCAAGGTGAAACCGAGCTCACCCACTGCCTTCAGGCGAACCAGTGGTATCGCCAAGCGATGGCCTCCCGTTCAGACGTAATTATATTGTCATTTTGCAAATTGTGATTTATTGCTAGCCGTCCTGCCCTAATAAATATAGTTTTGTGGATTTTTAACGGGAGAATCTTCACGCACAGAGATTGTTTTCGTAAATAATTTTCTTCCATTATGTCTCCGTTTATTAATAGTTCCTCAGCGCTTCAAGCGAAAGATTATGGACACTCGAGCGGCGCCGTTTCTCCACGTAATTTTGTACTTCCGCCTTCTCATCATCATTCTCCAGCGTCTTCTCTGCCTCCAAAATCCACTCACTGTCCATAAACGGCATCAGTTTCTTCAAGAAGGGCTTCTTTTCCTCTCGCCACCGCTTGTAATTCGCTACAAACCATGGCCTAATTTCCTCTTCCCTATAAGATCGGTTGTAAATGTCGGTTATGCAAGCTGCCTTAGCCTTCACCTCGTCGATGTTTGTACGACTCCATTGGTGGTGATAGTGTTCTTCGATTGTAAAACCGAATTTGTAAAATTTGCCCCTACGGCTCGGCTTGATGTATTTCAGGAACAACAAGAACGACACCGTCGCCATGGCTGAAGCAGCAATTGCTACCTGCTTCACCAAATCCGCCGATTCTACATCTTCCTTGAACATCGAGAGGAAAACAAAGGTAAAAAACATAGGCGAAAAGAGGGTAAACAAGAAATGCGGCCCACCCAAATAGCCCCGACTTGGATGGGCCGCTATCGTACTGATAGAAAAGAATTCCGTTGTCGACAGAATACTAATAATTGCCGTAAAAGCGAAACTCCTCCGCGGGGTGAATATAGTATTTGCACGCCCATTGTTGTAAATCGCTCGAGATAAAATGCTGAAGACCCAACAAGAGCCCAAAAACTTGAGGTAGAGTGCAACTCCTCCCGCGCTTCTCAAGATGTGGAAGATGCACATTGCCAGCGTTAAGGTCGATACGTTCATGAGCCACATGCAAACGGCAACAATTGTCTTTTGGTTGTTATCATCTGGGAGGAATCCAAACCCATCGTCTAGAAAATTTGTCAGCGGATCCAAAGCATAGTCATAATCCATCGCCGCAAAGA